>Ga0070658_10000189_pt1 | contig 54405 bp, 45 predicted proteins | sample KBSC13metaG_FD_64664 | JGI IMG/M metagenome (GOLD analysis project Ga0070658, IMG submission 64664) | Corn rhizosphere microbial communities from Kellogg Biological Station, Michigan, USA - KBS C1-3 metaG | ecosystem: Host-associated > Plants > Roots > Rhizosphere > Soil ...
GCGATCGCCGCGCTGCCGGACTACCAGCGCACGATGGTGATCCTCTATCATACCGAGGGGCTCTCCTACGATGAGATCGCCGAAGTCCTCTCCCTTCCCATCGGCACGGTAAAGTCGAGGCTGAATCGTGCCCGCCTGACCCTGCGCGAAAAACTTGAACCGCTCAAGGAACTATTCTAAAGCAGATGTCGTCGAAAAATAGACAGAGACATTGAATCCATCGGACGGGACGATACGGGACTACTATGATGCAGTGCAAACAGGCCCAGGAACTTTTTTCGGACTATATCGCAGGTCAACTCGATCCGGCGCTCAACGTGAGCCTGGACAATCACGCGCGCTCGTGTGAGACGTGCCGCTCGGAGATCGCCGGCCTGCGCCGCGTCTGGTCTTCGCTGGACGCGCTTCCGAGCGTCGAGCCGCCCTCCTTCTTCCATGAGAATCTGATGCACCGCATCACGATGGAGCTGGACAAGGTCGAGGAAGCGGCCCAGCTCAAGCGCGCCAAGTGGAATTGGAGAGCGCTGTTCCAGCCGCGTTCGCCGGTTTTCGCCGCCGCGACGGTCGCGCTGCTGGCGCTGGTCGGAATGGGCGGACTGCATGTGCAGCATGCCTCGCTCGACCCGTTGGGCGCGGTCTGGCATCTCCTCAGTTCCGGGAAATCACCCTCTACGACGCCGGCGCTTCAGACGGCACGCGCAGAATGGCATCCCAACGGCCAGGGAGGCGGTACGCTCACCCTCTACGTTCAAGCGCAGTCGGGTCCCGCCGTGGGAGTCAGCGCATTGAACTATCATGTTGGCTCTCACAGGCGCGTCCTTCCCGAGAGCGACATGCCTATCGCGTCCGATCACGAAACAACCCTGTCGATTCCCCTGGATGCGCGCCCGACATCCGACCTGACTCTGACACTCAGCGCCCCTGGTGGTGTCACCGCCACCGCTCCCGTCACTCTGATGGAACCGGTCTCTGCACCCGCCGGCGACCACTAAATCAAATAAGCACATAGAATAGAGTATGAGACGCTGCCCTGATATCAGGGCAGCGTCTCTTTGTACAAAGGTTGAGCGAACTGCAACCGCGGTCTCCCTCCGCTTGCGGGGACGAAGGGGGTTCACCCCAAGACACTTCGTCCATGACCCTCAACTCGTGGTGGGCGGTTGAAGTACGTTGGCGGGAGCATGCTCGAAGTGGATACTGCCGAGGATCTCGCTGAGAACGGTCACATACTTTAGATTGGCATAGTCTGAAGGATGGAAGATGAGTTCGACGACGCGGCCGTAGATCGGGATAAGAAAGACGTCGCTCATCTGGCCGCCGATCTGGGCACGGATCTGCCAGGCGGGATGTCCATCCACTTTGATATTCGGCTTCACTCTTTCACTCGTGGCCTGCGCCTCCGCCAGCAGGCGCGAGTCCTCCGTACTGTCGAGAATATCCAGGCGGTTGCCTTTCGGGCCGGTCCACGCCGTAGCGCCTGCCACGGCTTTCCAGTCGGTCGGTATCCCGATACGCCACCAGGCCGGCGAGTCGATCTCATAGATGGTCAGCGGCTGTAACGGCACGTAGTTTCTGGTCGCCCACTTCCACTGCTTGAAACCGGCCAACAGCGTCACCATCAACAGGCAGAGGCAGACAGCCGAAAGGGAGCCGGATTGAATGCGCGACGGCTGTCGCTCGGTCAGCGCATCCGGGATCAGAAACAGAGCGACGAGCGCTCCTCCTACCAGGCCGCCCATGTGCGCCCAGTTGTCGATGGAGGGCGTCGTCTGCCCGATAAACAGATTGATGACCGCGATCGGCAGGATCTGGTTGAGGATCTGTTTGGGCGCCCCCGGCGGCAGCAGAGAGCGGAAACGGATGGGAAACATCAGTCCCGCACCGACCAGACCGAAGATCGCGCCGGAGGCCCCGAGCGACAGCGCCGGGGAGTGCAGATAGCTTGCGATATTCCCCGCCACCCCCGCGACAAAGTAGATCACCAGGTATTTCCGCGCGCCGTAGAGCTTCTCGATACTGCCGCCGAACCATATCAGTGAGAGGGAGTTGGTGAGCAGGTGCACCACGCTCCCATGGAGGAAGACCGGCGTCAACAGTCGCCACCACTGCCCCTGCTGGATCAGGAAGTTGACTTTCGCGCCGAACATCTCCGCGACGGCGTCGATCTTGCCGTGTCCGACCGCCATCATCAGGAGGAAAACTCCTATATTGATGGCAGTCAGCAGATAGGTCATGTAGGGGCGCGCTTCACGCTCCGCAGGCTCCTCGACATTCGGTTGATGGGAAGCGATAGGAGCCTGATAGGGAACGGGGGGTGGCTGACGCCGATCCGATCCGTAGGAAGAGACCCTTGGATGTCCTTGCCCAGGTACTATGTCGGTGTATTGCATTCGTTTGCCGTCTTTTCGTTCTATGAGTCTAGAGGTAGGTAGAGTTGCTCATCGTCTATGCACTCCTACGCCAAAACAGAGGGAGATGGTTCCTTGGAGTGCTCGCCCGGCAACAGGCAAAACCGAGGCCCCGGGTGGGATTGCGGAGCGCTCCGGAAACGCGTCTGTATCCGGAGCGCTCCGGGATGGAAAAGCAGGATCGTGACACGGCGATACAGTTCCCGGTCAGAGTATGATATAATATTCACCAATGGCTGCTATATCCGCGGGTTCCGTTCGCAGCAACCGGGCTTTGTGTCCGCTCGAAGAAAGGATCTATTCATGCGTCTGTTAAGACCCTTAATCGTGGTCGTTCTCATCATATCCATTATCGCAAACGCCGTTCTATGGAAAGCCTATAGCGCCAAAAAGACGATTTTCACACTCAACGGCGAATCCGTCACACGCAAGGACATGGACAACTATCTGGAGAAGCAGTTTGGTCCGACCTATAAGGCGATGATGGCGCAGCGTCTGCTCCTCGATCAGGAAGCGCGCAAGAAAGGCGTTGCACCCTCGGAAACGGAGATCAACGACGAGTTCGCTCTCAAGAAGGAACTCGACTGGCAGTTCGCTTCTCGAATCGCCACTAGTCCGTGGCTTGCCGATGAGAGCCGCCAGGAGATCAAACAGCAGCTGGAGCAGCAAAAGCTGCTCGCGGCGGATATCTCCGTGACCGAAGAAGAGGTCCGGGAAGAGTACAATGCCCACCCCGCTCTCTACGATACCCCCGCCAAAGCCCACACCGAGGTCGCCGCGGTGCTGAACGATATACACCTGGAAGATATCCGCAAACTGATGGCGGCGACCGATAAGCCGGTCGGCCCCCGCGCCATCATGCAGGCGTATCCCAAAGAAGTGGTCTTCATCGGTGACGACGACAAGTTTACCTTCGTACAGGCATATAATACGGAAATGAACAAAGACGTTTTCACGATGGGGCCGCACGATGTCAAAGTGATGCTGCCCGGTGATCTCGGTCAGCAGGGTGCACGCCACCTCGTCGTAAAAATGCTCGATATCGCCCCCGGTAAGAAGGCAGACCTGAACGATCCCAAGACGTTGAACCGTATTAAAATGAACGTCGCCTTGCGCCGCACACGTCCGGCCTCGGAAATGCTCGCCCAATATTGGGCCAATGCCCAATTCACGAGCGATGAACCGGGCGATAAGGCTCAGATCGAGCGCATGTTCTTCCCCGAACAGAGTCGCGCTCAGAAATAGCCTCTACTTCCAAGAAATAACGGGGGAGCGAAACATCCACCATGAACGAAGAATTCACGCCAACTGCACGGCCCGTAATACCCTTGCCTTTTCTGGTGCCGTTTGCCGTCGGCATCGGGATGATCATTTTGCTCTATATGCCGGCCTTCAAATGGTGGTATGAAGAGTGGACCGTCCCCGGTAGTTTCTATGCACACGCTATCTTCGTGCCGTTTTTCGTCGCGGTCATGATCTGGCGTGACCGCAAGAAGCTGGTCGAAACTCCCGCAGAACCCTCTTGGAGCGGCCTGATACTGGTCGTTCCCGCCATGCTGTTACTGCTGGTCGGCAAGCGCCTGGATGTCACAGTGCTGCAGTCGTTTTCGTTTATGATGATGGTTTTCGCCATCTCGCTGCTGCTCTTCGGCAAAGCGAAAACGAAACTGTTACTGTTTCCCCTCTGCTTCATCATCATGATGATGCCGTTGATTCCGGATCAGTTGATCAGTCAGATCGCCTTCCCCATCCAGTTGCTGTCGGCAAAACTGGCGACGGCGTTTCTGAATCTGATGACGCTGCACTCTGTTCAGCAGGGCACGATGATCAAGATGGACAACTATATGATGTCCGTCGAACTCCCGTGCAGCGGCTTCAAAACCCTGGTCTCCCTGTTGACCTTCACTGCAGCCTTCGCCTATCTGGTCGATGGCGCAATGTGGAAACGCTGGACGCTCTTCCTGGTGACGATTCCGCTCAGCCTCTTCATCAACGCCCTGCGCATTACGCTGATCGGGGTCGTCGGAGAGTTGATCAGCATGAAGGCAGCCGGAGTCTTCCACGACTACAGCGGCTTTATCGTCCTGACATTGGCCTTCCTGTTCCTGTTCAATTTCGCCCGTGTCCTGCGCTGTCAGCGCTTCATGGGAATCCCGTTGAGTGACGCGGAGCAGGCGAAAGACGACGCGGAAGATCCCGACGCGCCGCAGGAGCCGGCCTGGTGGCAGGTGGTTCTCGCCTGGCGTCCGACGGGCGCGCAACTGCGACAGGCGGCCCCTTACGCCATCAGCATCGATGTACTGTTGATTCTGGCCCAGAGCGTCACTCCGATTCTGGCGCACGGCCTCAATCCGCAGCCTCCGATCGCCACCTTCCAGGTTCCTCTGGATATCCAGGAGGGCGGAGTCAACTGGTCTGCCGCGCCCTCCCCCGGCCAGGATAAACTGACGAAAGAGGTCAACGAGGTCTTAAGCCCCATGCGCGTCATCAATCGTGATTATGGCGGCTCCGACGGCTCGCGCATCAACCTCTTCATCACGGCAGGCAACGGTCGTAAAACGTTCCACGATCCGCACAGTTGCTCCCTGGGCAGCGACGCCGTCCTGGAGGATGTCGGGCCGCTGACCATCCCGCTCGCACCCGGATCGGATCCCAGGTTGGCGCAAGTGACCCTCAACGAGCATCAGTTCCATCGCAACAACGATAGCGACCGCTTCGAGTTCATGATGTTCTATATCGTCGAAGGCAAGGTTGTCCTGACTCCTGCCGACGCGCGTCGCGCGATCCTGCGCCAGATGTTCAAAGGAGACGCGGGCATACCGTCCTACTTTGTACGCATCACCCAGGAGTCGGCAGGAACAGATGAAGAGCACCGGCAGCAACTGATCCGCTTCACCTCCGCGCTGTGGAAACAGGCCGGTCCCGTCCTGAGCGGCCTCGTAAAGGCGCTGCCGGACAAGCCCGTCGAGGTCATCGAAGATCCCAAACAACCCTGACCGTCCCCTTCAGGCTCCCCTCGATAGAGTGCGCCCCTACCCTCATACGAAGGTAGGGGCGCACTGTTAACATGCCTCTGTCTGAAGGTGAGATTGTCAGCGGTCTTTTGACGAATCCAGCACTCCGACAGTTCCGTCCACGCGCACGCCCAGGATCGGAGCATTCGCTACCTTTACATTCAACTTTGCTCGTTCCTCATCATCGAAAGCGGCTTCGCGCGCCACTTTGTTATACGCCATCTGATACATCGCCTGTTGATGACATTTGCATATTACGAGGGGCATCTTATCGCCCTGTGTCTTTGCGAATTTGGAGAAACCGGCGGTCATCCATCGGAAACCGTACGTGACGTCCACCTCTTTATCCTTCACTTTAAAATTGCCCCGCTCCAGACTGATTTTTTCTCTATCCAGACGGGCTGCGGTCGGGCACACCAGAACGCCGGGATCCGGAATGTATCTCGGAATCATCGCCGCGATGCTCGATGGCGCCGCCCCTTTGTTGTCTGCTTTATACTGCTTCCAGGCCTTATAAAAAAGAGCGAGTCGTGCCTCACACTCTTTGCGCTCCGCCTCTTCCGCTTTCTCCTCCGCGTCCGCACGCGAAGCGACTCCCATCGATTTCGTCATCGTATAGCCACCGTAGCCCAGGCCGATCAGCACGAGGACGATCAGTAAAAGAAGGGGCGTTTTGGATTTCGACATAATCTCCTCCACGAGATAGCGCTGCCCACAGACGGTCGCCAGGGACAACGGATGACCAGTCTAAGATGTAGTCCGTCGGTATTAGCCTACCGTCATCGTCGAGTAGACGGCCGTAAAGACTTCGTTGGGCGTCGTCAAGCCCGCCGCGATCTTGGAGTAGCCGTCTTCCAGCATGGTTCGCATTCCCTGCTTCGTCTTGACATAGTTGGTGATGTCCGTAATGGTGGCGCGGCGCGCGATCATCTCGCGGAGTTCCGGAGTGCTTGTAATGATCTCATAGAGTCCGATGCGGCCTTTGTAGCCGGTGTTGCGGCACTGATCGCAGCCTCTGCCTTTATAGAACGGAACCCCCTGCATCTTCGCCGGTTCCAGTCCGATCTCGATAAGTTCGGCAGCCTCCGGCGTGTAGGGCGTTTTACAGCGCTGACAGATCGTGCGCACCAGCCGCTGCGCCATGACGGCCTGAAGGATGGAGGCGATCAGGAACGGCTCGCCGCCCATATCGATCATACGGCCGATCGTCTCGATCGAGTTATTGGTGTGCAGCGTGCTCAGGACAAGGTGGCCGGTCAGGCTCGCCTGCATCCCGATGCCGAGCGTTTCCGCATCGCGCATCTCTCCCACGAGCATTACGTCCGGGTCCTGGCGCAGGAAGGAGCGCATGACGCGTGGGAAGGTCATCCTCTCCGAGACCTGCACCTGCGTGATATGATCGGCAAACTCATATTCGACCGGATCTTCCACCGTCACGATGTTGCGTTTGACACGCTCCAGCTTGTTGATGGAGGCGTAGAGCGTCGAGGTCTTGCCGCTTCCAGTCGGGCCGGTCACCAGCACCATCCCGTAGGAGGACTGTACCGCGTTCGTCCAGCGCGCCAGGATATCCGGGGCCATCCCGAGCTTATCCAACTCAACCTTCGCGCCCATGGGATCAAGGAGGCGCATGACGACTTTTTCGCCGTTGAGCATCGGCAGACAGGACATACGCGCGCTGAGGCGACGAGGCCCGTACTCCATATCGAGACGACCGTCCTGCGGTTCGCGGCGTTCGTCGATATGCATTCCGGCGGCGAGTTTCAGACGCGCCAGAATGTTGGGCACGATCTCCAGACTATACATACCGACGTCGTGCATCACGCCGTCCATACGGTAGCGCACTAGCAGGCGGTTGCGTTCCGGCTGCAAGTGGATGTCGGAAGCGCCCAGATCGAGCGCCTGCTTGAACAGCAGGTCCACTGCGCTGACGGCTTCGGTCAGATCGCCGCCCATCTCTCGAATCTGGCCACCCTCTCGCATGATCAATCGGAAGCTGCCCTGTCGCCCTTGTGTCATCGTACCTTACTCCTACTTGCCTAGATACTGGTCTACATTATCTTTGGTGACAATCACCATGTCCGTCTTGACGACCTGCGGCGGGGTTTTGCCGTCGAAGGCGTCCTTCATGGTGTCTATGATCTTCACACCGATCAATTTCGGCTGCACGGCCAGTGTCGCCGTCAGTTTGCCGCCCGCCTTGATATCCTCAAGACTCGTCTTGTTGCCGTCTATTCCGATCGTGATGAGCGGATGGCTCGCCTTGGTCGCGGCTTCCGCCGCGCCCTGGACCATCGCATCGCTGCATCCGAAGACCAGATCCAGGTCTTTGTACTTCTGAAGCCAGGTCTGTGTGATCTTCGAGCCGGGCTCCCGGTTCCATTTGCCGTTCTGCTCATCGACGATTTTGATGTTCGGCCACTTCTTGAGCGCGTCGCGGAACCCACCGGCACGCTCGTTGGTATGGTCGCTCGGCTCTCCGTCCAGGATGGTGACGGTGCCCTTATAGTCGCCGTTTTTCGCCTTCAGCAGTTCCGCGGCCTTCTCTCCGCAGAGCTTGCCGCCTTCGCGCTCGTCGTAGCCGATGTAGGCGACGACCTGCCCCTCTTTGATCGGAGAGATCTGATTATGCACATAGACCGGCACTTTGGCATCGTTGCAGAGCTTCACGATATTGTTCAGCGCGTCCGGGTTGATCCCACACACGCTGACGGCATCCGGCTTCCGCTGCAAGACCGTCTTGACGAGCGCGACCTGGGCCGTATAGTTATCTTCCGCGCCGGGAGCCTGGTCGATGATCTCGTTCCAGCCCAATTTCTTCGCCTCTTCCGCCGCGCCCATCGGGAGCTGCTGATGGAACTCACTGGTCTTGGCGGGCGAGATGATCGCGACCGTCTTTGCCGTGCCCACCGTTGGCGTCGTGGGACCGGCGGTGGTCGGTCCACCCGCCGTGGAAGGGGGCGTGGAGTTGTCGGCAGGCTTATCGTTACATCCCGCCAGCGCCACACTGAATAGCGCCGTCAACGCCAATCCCGCAAACGTCAAACGCAGGTGCTGTCCCTCGCCGGACACCGCAGAATTCCTTCTCATGCTCGCACACTCCTTCTCTTTTGAAACTGATCGAACCCGACAGCGATCATAATGATCGCGCCGATCGCGACGCGCTGCCAGTTGGAGTCGACGCCGCTTAAAATCAAGCCGTTGCTGATCGTCTGCATCAGCAGTGCGCCCGCGAACGTGCCGGCCAGACTGCCCTGCCCTCCCGTCAGACTGGTACCGCCGATGACCGCTGCCGCAATCGCATTCAACTCCAGATCTTTGCCCGCATCCGGGACCGCCCCACCGACCGTACCGACCTCAATCAGGCCGCCCAGCGCAGCGAGCAGCCCGCCCATGATGTAGACAAGGACCTTGACACGTTCGACATTCACCCCTGAGAGCAGGGTGGCGATCTCATTGCCGCCGGTGGCGTAGATCGCGCGACCGATCCGCGTGCGCGTCAGAATCAGATGCCCTGCCACGAAGACCACCACCATCACCAGCACAGCCGTGGTAAGGTTCGAGTGAGAACCGTCGGCCGTCTTGACCGAAACCAGGTTGGTGGCGGTAAACTTGTAGGCGTCCGGCAATCCGGAGGAGATGCCAGACCCTTTGGAGACCAGAAACGCGATGCCACGTACGATGCTCATCATGCCGAGCGTGGCGATAAAGGGCGGCAGGCGAAACCGGGTGATGGCAAGTCCGTTCACCGCTCCCGCCGACGCCCCCATCAAGAGCGCGATCGCGATGCCGAAGGCGGCAGATCCCGCCATGCCGCCGAACCAGGTCGGGTGCTTCGTCATTACCCAGGCTCCCAAAAACGGAGCCAGCGCGGCGACACTGCCGACAGAGAGATCGATCCCTCCCGTCAGGATGATGGCCGTCATGCCCACCGCGACGACCGCGATCTCGACAGACTGATCGAGCACATTGAGAAGATTGGACGCCTGCCGAAACTCGGGCAGCTTCACGGCAAAGATGAGAATGACGACGACGAGGGCGATATAGGCTCCCGCGTTGCGCCAGAGATTTCGCATAGTATCCTCAGTTGGAGAACGGGTTCGTGCAGGAAGGAGGCGGAACGTTCGCAGCAGGACCGCGCGCCACCCGGATTAAGGGATTATAACATATCGCGTGAACCGCGTCAATCAGCCCCATCTGCATGGTTGACAGGCCGCTCAACTCGGGATACAATGAGGATTAAGGAAAGATTCTTCACCACCCGCTGCGTGGAGGTAGGAAGGCGGAGGCGATGCGGAGAGTTTGTGTGTTTTGTGGTTCGAGTCCGGGAGCCGACCCTCTCTATATGCGTGTGGCGCGGGAGGTGGGCGTACTGCTGGCCGAACGCGGATCGGGACTGGTCTACGGCGGTGCGCAGGTCGGTCTGATGGGTGCAGTGGCGGATGGCGCGCTTTCGGCAGGCGGCGAAGTGATCGGTATCATCCCACAATCGCTGGTGCGCAAAGAGGTTGCGCACAACAACCTGAGCGATCTGCGGATCGTCGGCTCGATGCATGAGCGCAAGGCGCAGATGGCCGATCTCTCCGACGGCTTTCTGGCCCTGCCCGGCGGATGCGGCACCTTTGAGGAGTTTTTCGAAGTCGTGACCTGGGCGCAGATCGGCATCCATCGCAAGCCCTGCGCGCTCTTGAACATCGCGGGCTACTACGATCCCCTGCTCGCCCTGCTGCACCACGCCGTTGAGGCGCGCTTTGTGCGTCCGGAACATCTCGGCCTGGTCCTTGCCGATACGGATCCCGCGCTCCTGCTCGACACGATGGAGCGCTATGTGTCCCCACTTATCGACAAATGGATGGACCGAAATCAGACATGAGGAGAGAGATTAGAGTATGATCGCGCAGTTGACCGGAACGATCGTTCGTATCGAGGGCAATGGGGTGGTACTGGATGTGGGCGGCGTGGGCTATGAAGTCATCGTGCCCATTCCGACCCTGGCAGCGCTGCCGGAAGCGGGCGGTAAGGCGACGCTAAGGACCCACCTTGTCGGGCGGGTGCAGCCCGATTTCGACATGACGCTCTACGGCTTCCTCGATCCGCTGGACCTGCGCGCCTTTCGGATCCTGCTCGGGGTCTCGGGCGTTGGGGCGAAGGTCGCCCTGGCGATGCTCTCCACGCTGAAGGTGGACGAACTGGCGCGGGCCGTCTCCACCTCCGATACCAAGACGATCACCAAGGTGCCCGGCGTCGGGCCGAAACTCGCGCAGCGCCTCTGCCTGGAACTCGGCGACAAGATGGCGGCATTCGTCTTCGAGCAGAAGGTGGATCGCGCCGTCGCGAGTCAGCAGACCGCGGAAGAGAACGCCGTCCACGAGGACATCATCGAAGCGCTGGTCGGCCTCGGCTACGGCAGACCCGATGCGCGCCGCGCCGCCGACACGGTCTTCGCCAAATCCACCGACAAGACCAATGCCGCCTCCCTCATCTCCGCCGCGCTTCAACTCCTCACCTCCGGTAAAAGATGATTCTGCCCCCCGTTTCCGCTTTCTTTAGCATCGCCGTAGTGATAACCGATAGAGAGCGCGGACAGAGGCCGATACGGTACGCCCATCGGCCCCGAGATCTGTCCGCGAATGAACCGGTACGACCGCCCTCGGGGCCTTTTTTGCTCGTTTCCCCTAAATGTGTGGGTAGCCGCAAAAAATAGCCCTAGATATGCTTGCCAAAACCATTTCTATGCGTTATGATAGAGATGTGGAAACTTTCCACGTCGGGAATCGGTCTTGATAAGTGTACGGTACTATCGTACAGTGACGCAGCGCCATTTGGGTAGACTGCTGTCCTTCCGCCGCGCCGCTGTCCTCCGGTCGGACAAGCGCGACTTGCGTACCTGCCGCAAGCGGGACGCCTTATCACTATCGCGGGCGCAGACCGAACAACAGGGTCCCGACACTGGCGGAATCAGGCGATCTCTCGCTTCTCCCGCAGACAGGGTCGACTTCCTGCGGTGCTTTCGTCCGCCGCCCTTTGCGACCTCTTCCGGTAGAGTGCGCAAAAAGGAGTGGTCCGAAACCGTTCCATGACTACACAACAAATGACCCCATTTTTGAATGTATCGGCCCCCACCGGCCCTGGATTGACGCTTGTAACCCCGGATAGCGCGACGCGCTCACCGCTCGCCGCGCAACAGCACCGTGTTACCGATAATCTCGAACAGCTCCTGGATACGCTGCCAGGCACGCTGCGCGCCAAAGTCGAGGCGGGCGGCAGTACGGAGGACCTCCTGGAGATCGTAATGGATCTCGGGCGTATCCCCGAAGCCCGTTATGCGGAGAACGTGCTCGAACTCGGCACGGAACCGATTACCGCCGAAGATATCGCCTATGTGATCGAACGAGTCGGTTCCTTCGGCAAAGACAACCGCGCCGGCATCGAGCGCACCCTCCACCGCATCTCGGCGATCCGCAACCGCCAGGGAAAGGTGGTCGGACTCACCTGCCGTATCGGTCGCGCCGTCTACGGCACGATCGACATCATTCTGGATGTCGTCGAGAGCGGCAAGAGCATCCTGATGCTCGGTCGCCCCGGACGTGGTAAAACCACCAAACTGCGTGAAGTGGCGCGTATCCTTTCCGAGGAGATGAAGAAGCGCGTCGTCATCGTCGATACCAGCAATGAGATCGCGGGCGACGGCGATATTCCGCATCCCGCGATCGGCAAAGCGCGGCGGATGCAGGTGGCCGCTCCCGAACTTCAGCACAACGTGATGATCGAAGCGGTCGAGAACCACATGCCCGAAGTGATCGTTATCGACGAGATCGGCACGGAGCAGGAGGCATTTGCCGCCCGCACCATCGCCGAACGCGGCGTGCAGTTGGTCGGCACCGCCCACGGCAACAGCCTGGAAAACCTGATGATGAACCCCACCCTCTCCGATCTGGTGGGCGGCATCCAGGCGGTCACCCTCTCGGACGATGAAGCCAAGCGGCGCGGCACCCAGAAGACCGTTCTGGAGCGCAAGGCCCCGCCCACTTTCGATGTGATCATCGAGATCATGGAGGTGGACAAACTCGCGCTGCATCTGGATGTCGAGCGCACCGTGGACAAACTGCTGCGCGGCATTGCCCCACGACCTGAGATCCGTGTCCGCAACGCGCAGGGAGAGATCGAAGTCGTTCAGAAAGCGGACGAATATGTCGGCATTCGCGAAGTGCCCGAGCGCCCCGACTATCGGGAGCCAAGCGGACGCGGCAATCGCCCGGAGCGCTCCGCGCCTCAGTCCCCGGCAGCACGCACCCGACAGCCGGAACTGCGGCAGGAGCCTGCGGAGCGCGCCCCTTCGACAGGGCGCCTGACACCCCGCTCGACCTCGGTGGCAGCGCAGAGCGCCAACGCGAATAGTGCGACGATGGAAGCCCCGGCTCCCGCCACGAAGCCGCTCCCGGCGACGGTCCGAATCTTTCCGTACGGCGTCAGTCGCAGCCGTCTGGATCGGGCCATCATCGAGAGCCGTCTTCCGGCCTACATCGCCCGCGACATCGCCGATGCTGACGTGGTGATCGCCCTGAAGGCGACCTACAAGCGCGAGCCTGGCAAGATGCGGGAAGCGGCCCAGCGCCGCCTGCCGGTCTCCGTCGTGCGGAGCAACACCTACGCGCAGATCGCCAACAGCGTCCGCGAGATCTTCGGTATGAAGCCGGACGTCATCGAGGAGGCCGAGGACGAACTCGACGAAGGGCTGAACGAGGTGCAGGACGCCGTCGAACTGGTGAAGCGCAACGGAGAAGCGATCGAACTGGCTCCGGCCAACTCGTATACGCGCCGCCTGCAGCATCAGATCGTCGAGCGGCACCAGCTCACCTCCGAAAGCGTTGGCGTCGATCCACAACGACGCGTGCGCATCCTGCCCATCGGCAGCTAACCTAACCCCCGTCCCCTTCCCTGAAAAGGTCGCCCTGCGGGCACCCCAAATTCATCGCTTCCGCGCAATGAATTTCGTTCGCTTCGCTCACAGGGAAGGGGTGCCCAAACTCATAGCGCTCTCTTCGCACAGAGCCACAGAGAAGAGCCGAAATATGGCTCTTCTCTGTCCGTTTTATAACTTAACCGATAGATTGGAAGATAGGATGAGTGGCCTATTCGTCACGTTTGAGGGCGTGGAGGGAGCGGGGAAGACGACGCAGATCGCGCTGCTGAAAGCCGCTCTGGAGAGCGAAGGGCGGACCGTTTGTGTGACGCGAGAGCCGGGCGGCGACGCATTGGCGGAAGCGGTACGCAGACTGGTGCTCCACGAGGAGATGACGGCAAGGGCGGAGCTGCTGCTTTTTCTCGCTTCGCGTGCGCAGAATGTCGAGCGGGTTATTCGGCCCCGGTTGGAGGCGGGCGATGTGGTGCTCTGCGATCGGTTCACCGATTCCAGTCTGGCGTATCAGGGCTATGGGCGCGGATTGGGGCGCGACGCCGTCCATAGGCTCAACACTTTCGCGACGGGCGGGCTGTTTCCGGACCTGACTTTTCTGCTGGATCTGGAGCCGACGGTCGGGCTGGAACGACAGAGTGACCGCAACCGTATGGAGAGCGAGACGCTCGCTTTCCACGAACGCGTTCGGAAGGGATTCTTGACCGAGGCGGCGAATGATACGCAGCGCTTCTGTGTTCTGGACGCCACGCAGCCCGTGGAAGACTTACATCGACAGATCCGGGCACGACTGCACGCACACTCCGCATCCGCCATCGCTTCTTGACGGCCTGGCAATCGTTCCATTCAGGGGGTAGTTAGATGAAACTGGTCATCACTGTCGTGCACGACCGCGACAAAAATAAGATTACAGAAGCTCTGCTGCGCAACGGGTTCAAGTTCACGAAGATCGGCAGTACCGGCGGATTCCTGCGCGAGGGCAATGTGACCCTGCTTATCGGTGTCGAGGGCAAAGAGGTCGAGCGCCTTGTCCAGGTCATCAGCGACAGCTGCAAGACGCGCGAACAGTTTGTCAACGTCCTGCCGCCCGACGCCGCGCCTGCCGGCACTTTTATGCCCAGCCCCGTCAAAGTCCAGGTCGGAGGCGCCGTCTGCTTTGTGATGGACGTCGAACGCTTTGAAAGGTTCTAAGAAAGTCCCGATGATACTCGTCATTGACAACTACGATAGTTTCACTTACAACCTGGTACAGTACCTGGGAGAACTTGGCGCGAAGGTCGCGGTACAGCGTAACGACAAGATCACGCTCGACGAGATCGAGGAGCTGAAGCCGGAGCGGATCTTGCTCTCGCCCGGCCCGTGTACTCCGAATGAGGCGGGTGTCTGCGTCCCGCTCATCAAGCGGTTCGGTGGCCAGATCCCGATCTTCGGCGTCTGCCTCGGCCATCAGAGCATCGGGGCGGCGTTCGGCGGCGATGTCGTGCGCAACGATCGCATCATGCACGGCAAGACCTCCCTGATCCACCACGCCAATCAGGGCGTCTTCGCAGGTCTCCCGGATCCCTTTCAGGCAACCCGCTACCACTCTCTCGTTATCGCCCGCGACACCATGCCCGAATGCCTGGAGATCACGGCGGAGACGGAAGAGGGCGAAGTCATGGGTGTCCGGCATCGCGACTATCCCATCGAAGGCGTTCAGTTCCATCCCGAGTCGGCCCTTACGCCAAACGGCAAAGACATCCTGCGCAACTTCCTCCTCTCCTGATCAGATAGGCATCTCCTTATCAGGCGGAGAGCACATGGTAGGGATGCACCAGTTCGTAGATGCCTTTGACGGCGACCGGCTCGCGGGCCTCGACCTGAAACGTCTCATCCAGCGCCGCATAGACCGCCTCGCTGATAATGACCTCCCCACCCGCCGCCAGCGTCTGCAGCCTCGCGCTGACGATCACCGCATGGCCCAGCGCCGTGTAGTTGATCTGATGCTCCTCATTGCCCACCAGCCCGATCATGGCCTCCCCATAGTGCATCCCAATCCCGAAGTGCAGGGCGGGTTTGCCGTGTTCCGTGCGTGCCTTCGAAATCTCCAGAGCCGCATCGCGCATCGCCAGCGTCCCCCGCACCGCCTTTTCGATCTGCCGCTGGGAGTTGGGGTCGGAGGGAAACCAGGCCATCAGCCCATCCCCGGTGTACTTGTCGAGGACGCCGCCGTAGGCGTGAAGCGCATTGGTCAAAGCGGTCATATACTCATTCACTGCGGCGAAGACCTCTTCCGGCCGGTGGCGTTCCGCGAAGCCGGTGAAGTTGCGCACATCGGCAAAGAGGACACAGACATGGCTGAGTTTGCCCTCCAGTCCGAGGCGATCCGAAGGGTGATCCAGCATCGCATCCACGAACTCCGGAGCGACGAAGCGTTTCAGCAGATCCCGGTCCTTTTCGCGCTGCTGTGTAAAGGCCAACTGCGTCACCAGCAGGTAGGTGAGCAGGATCGCCACAAGCGGCACGACCGCATCGAACCAGAGCGTCCAGTACATATAACAGGCCAGGGAGGTAAATAGGACCAGACAAGACATCAGGATCATACGCCCTGCCGCCTCGAACGGCGTCCGATGCGCGCAGAGCATTCCCATAACCGTCCCGATCAGCAGCGTGAGGAGCAGGCTGCGGCTCGCGGCGACCCGCAGCCCGTGCTGGTGTGCGAGCACCGTCGCCGTTCCATAGGCCAGCACCTCGCGCGCAGGCAACGATCCGACGGGCGTTTCGTGGAAATGCGGGGAGGGAGAATCGAGAAACACGACCCGGCCGTGGATGCTCTCTTCCAGACTTCGCCACTCTCCACGTGGCGTGAGGATGAGATTGGCCACCGGCTTCCCGGCCTGTTCGGGAATGAGCAGGCTGGAAGCCGTGACATGCAGGAAATCGTGTCCAGGCTTCGCGTTGCGAAAGTCCACCGGGATCAATCGATTCTTTTTGAAGGCGAAGGTTCCCTGGATTCTCGCGTAACGGGCGTACAACCGGGCGATCAGGATCGGCAGCGATGTCGCCCGGCCGTCGTCTCCACTCGCCAGCACCGGCAGTCGGAGGGAACCGTAGGAGACCAGTCCTTCATCCCCTGCTTCCGCAGCCGCGCTGCTCAAGGCAGCAAAGGGGCCTTCTGAGCGCCTCTGGGTCGAACTGCGGCCCGGAAGCGCGAGCACGATATTCCCTGCCTTTCGGATCGCATCCGTCAACAGAGTTTCGTCTTTACGTGACCGCTCTCTACCGGCCTGCGTCGTCTTCGCGGTCTCGCTCTCCTGACCATCCTTACTCTCCGAAGGCGCCTCCGGTTGTTCCTGCGGGGGTGTCAAGACGATGACGGCGGCCCGTAACGACCGCAGACGCCGGATCAGCAGCGCCTGAAGCGCCGCCTCAGAGTGGACAGAAGGCAGATCGAATTCGTTGACGGGCGGTTGCGAGGAGGAGGCAGCGGAGGGTGCGAAGGCGGCGCGCAGGACAGGAGTATCCAGATCGATCAGGACGATCTTACGCCGGAGGGTCAGAATCCCTTCATCCTGTCTGCGAAGTGGCGATGCGAACCAAGTCTCCAGGTCGTCCGGGCGCGGGCTGTTCCAGGCGCCACGCGCCTCCTGGTTCCGGACCTGAATCATCCAGACCAGCAGGGATGCGCGGGGAGCCTTCAGCAACGGGCGAGACAGGCCAAAGACGACCGAGGCGACGAGGAATCCGAGCAGTGCGCCTCGCAGATCGACCGTGAACGTTCGGCCGCGCCAGCGTCTGCGGAACGTGAGATAGCGGGTCAGTCGGTGCAGGAGTCGCTCGGCAAATCGCCGTAGTTCCCACTCCGGGTTTCGCGCCAGACGACAGGCGAGCGCGGTGAGGAGAGGAATCGACACTACAAAGTTGTAGACAAGGTTCAGGTCGGCGGCTTTCCGCGCGGGCGACATCTCGTAGCTCGCCGCCGCGGCGACGAGACAGGCGACGCTCAGCAGCCACCAGATTGTCACGCCGACGCCTGTCAGACGCTCTCGATCCTGCCACCGCCGCGCGACATACGCACTGACCGCCGCGCCGAGCCATCCGTAGAGCATCAGTAAGCCCAATAGAAACGGCAGCACAATCACGGTGGCGGAGAGCATGCCGGCCGTCGGCAAAGAGGCCGCGAGGTTTGTGGTAAAATCGGAGGCAAACGCCCAGCCGCCGAGCGTGATGAGCACGGCCACTCCGACCGCCCAGCGCCAGACGGCTCTGCGTACCGGCAACACGCTGCGAGGATGAAATATCCCCCATACTCCGGCGACACCGCAGAGAAGGTCTCCCAGAATTACGATCAGGCCGAAGAAGCCGTTGCGCAGCCACGGCACTCCCAGGATGACTGTACACAATGCCAGGACCAACAGGTGCCAGCCCACCTGGATCTTGTGATTGGAACTGTGCCTCAGGTTCCAAAAAAAGGTCAAACGGTCACGCACCGGGGCTCCTCTCCGCACAGAGCACTGCGGAAACTACATCAGGCCGATCAATTGGACGAAAATAGCATCGAGAGGCTCACCGAACTCAGTCCCTCTGATTGATGAGATGGGCGAGGAATCCGCCGCCGAAGCCGTTGTCGATATTCACGACTCCTACCCCGGAGGCGCAGGAGTTCAGCATCGTCAGGAGCGCGGAGAGGCCGTGAAAGCTCGCGCCGTAACCGACGCTTGTCGGAACCGCGATCACAGGCCGGGAGACGAGGCCGCCTACGACAGAAGCCAGCGCGCCTTCCATCCCCGCGACGACCACCAGCACATTGGCGGACATCAAGCGATCGTGGTGCCCGAGCAGACGGTGGATCCCGGCGACCCCGACATCGTAGAGACGTTCGACCGGACTGCCCATTTCGGAGGCCGTCACCGCCGCCTCCTCGGCGACAGAGATATCGGCCGTCCCTGCAGAGACGACCAGCACGGTGCCCTGCGCGGCGTCTCGGGCGATCTTCTCCTCGCTCTGCGGCGCTTCCCCAGGGATGACCAGCATCCGGGGCGCCTCATGGTAGACCGCATTCGGCAGCGCTCGCTGTACCGCCGCCGCGACCTCCGGGGTCGCCCGTGAGGCCAGCACCTTATGGGACCGCGCCGCGAGTCTCTCCGCGATGGCAACGACATGCTCCGTCGCCTTGCCCGGACAGTAGATGACCTCCGGAAAGCCGCTGCGCAGATTTCGATGGTGGTCCACTTTCGCGAAGCCCAGATCCTCAAAGGGGAGTGCGCGTAAGGAGGCCATCGCCTCGTCTACCTGCGTCTCGCCGGATTTCACACTCTCCAACAGCACTCGCAGCCGTTCTGCGTCCATCGTTGTACTACCGCCTTACCGTTTCGAGCAGAGTGATCGGCATGAGGTTGGGCCGCGCGGCCAGGGTGTCGTTCATCTTACCGGAGCGATAGCCTTCCAGATCCAGGGTCACGTAGGTGTAGCCGAGTTCTTTGAAGCGCGCGTTGATCGGTTCACGGAGTTCCACCAGGCGGGCGATGTCCTGCGGCTCCACTTCGATGCGGGCGACGGTATCGTGATGCCGCACCCGGAACTGCCGGAACCCGAGTTCGCGCAGAACCTTTTCACAGCCATCCAGCTTCGCCAGGAGTTCGGCGGTGATGTGGGTCCCGTACGGAAAACGCGAAGAGAGGCAGGCGAACGAGGGCTTGTCCCAGTTCGGCACGTCGAGATATAACGCGAGCGCGCGAACGTCCGCTTTGGTAAACCCGGCCTCCCGCAGAGGGCTGCGCACGCCGCGCTCTTCCGCCGCTTTCAGTCCGGGGCGATGGTCGCCGGGTTTGCCGTCTTCGGCATGGGATCCATCGACGATCCAGCGAATTCCGCGCTCCTGCGCGACCTGCTGCAGTTCGGTGAACAGTTCGGTCTTGCAGTGGTAACAGCGGTTGGGGGTGTTGACGGCGAAATTGGGATTGGCGAGTTCGTGGGTGCGGACGCGGGTCACGGTGACGCCCATCTTCGCGGCGACCTCCAGCGCGGCATCGACCTCACCCTGCGGAAACGCCTCACTGTCGCCGGTCACCGCGACGGCATTATCGCCCAGCATATCGTGCGCGACTTTCATCACCAGGGTACTGTCTACGCCGCCGGAATAGCCCAGAACGACCTGCCCCATCTCCCGCAAAATCGCCTGCAAACGCTCGTATTTGGTGGCCAAATCGGAGTTCATTGGCTTCTCCGGCCTCTCCGTCGCGGATTCTGCTGTCAGCATACTCTCTCCCATCCGTTCCGTCTCCCTTCGGCAGACGCCGATCGTGCTCTGATTATAACACGATTCACCGCGCGATACAATTTCCCCTCTTTCCCGCACAAATCCAGGAGACACCGTCGCCACCGCCGCTCATCCAGGCAATGCGCGCTTCCTGCTCACAAAATGCACGCTCGCGGCATTCGAGGCATTTGGACCTTGAGGAAAAATGCTTGATTTTTTTTAATCCACGTGATATACTTGCGACCACACTGGTGCGCGGCATGAGGCACACCACTTTCGCGTTTTTGCCGCCTGTATGTCAAGACGAATCCGTCTCCTCTATTTCCCACAATCGGGAGAATCAAAGCCGATGAGCAGTCCTGTAAATCCGTATCTTGAGCGAGGCATCGCGTTCAAGGTGGAAGGCCGATACGATGAGGCCATCACCGAACTCCGCCAACTCCTTACGGACGATCCAAATTCGAGCGACGGTCACTATCAACTGGGGCTGGTATACGGCTTCACCGGGCTTTTCGACGAGTCGATCGAAGAGTTGAAGCGTGCCTCGACGCTTGCGCCCGTTCGAGTCGATATACGTATCGATCTGGCTCTGACCCTGACGATGCTGGGTGAGTATGACGAGGCTCGCACCCAATTTGAAGAGGTCCTGCGTCGAGAGCCGAACAACAAACGCGCGCTCGACAGCCTCGTCTTCCTATCGGATCCCGCGTGAACACTCCGCCCGGTCCACTTCCCCCCTCGATCCGTCCTGCGGAATCGTCCCTGGCCCCGACGCCACGGCGACTCCCCCTCTGGTTTCCGCCGCTCTGCTATTTTCTCTTAGCCTGTCTTTTCCTATGGCGCTCGGTCTTCGCAGGAGATGTCTTTTTGCCTGCCGGGCTTCTGGGCCATTTCGCGCCCTGGAAAAATCATCTTGGGTTAGAAACGTTGCCGCCCTGGAATCCGCTGCGTTGGGACGGCATCGGGCAGTTCTATCCGTGGCGGCACTTTGCGGCCCAATCGGTGCGCTCCGGGTCGTTCCCGCTCTGGAACCCCTATCAGTTTTGCGGCACTCCGTTTGTCGCGAACAGTCAGTCGGCGGTCTTCTATCCCGGCAATCTGCTCTTCTATCTTCTGCCCGACACCGCGCGGGCCTTCGGCTGGTCCGCTATCCTCCATCTGACTCTCTGCGGCTGGTTCACCTATCTCTTACTTCGACGCCTGCGCTGCTCCGAAGTTGCAGCGCTCGCAGGCGGCATTGTCTTTGCCTTCTCTGCATGGCAGGTCGCCTGGCTCCAGTTGCCGACCTTCCTGGCCACCTCCTGCTGGTTCCCTCTGCTGCTGCATCAGGTCTATGGCCTGCGGACCGCGCGCATGCAGCGGAACCGGTCGATAGACGGTGAGTCACCGGATGCAGTTCCTTCTCTTCCCACAGATTCGGAAACGCTTTCTCCCTGGCCGCGCGGTCAGGCGCTGCGCTCCCTGGCAGGCATCGGCGCGGTGGTCGGCATGATGCTGCTGGCCGGACACCTTCAGATCGCCTTCTACGGGCTGCTGATGGGCACCTTATGGATGGTCGGCGTCCTGGTGCGTGTGGGAAGCGAGCAAGGGCGAGCGGCGGTCATACGGGGATTTCTGATTTCGGCAGGGGGCATGGCGCTCGGCCTGATGATGGCGTCGCCGCAGATCCTGCCTGCCCTGGAACTCTCCCATGTGTCGCATCGGGTCGGGAAGCCGACCGCGACAGGCTATGCGGCCTACACGGAATATGCGCTGCCCTCGGGCCAGTTGGCGACGCTGACCCTGCCGGATCTGTATGGCGGCTCCTCCCCCGACAACCCCTATTGGGGCTACTATCTGAAGTCGGTCTCACCGACGGAGAGCGTCGCCCTCCGCCACAATGCGGCGGAGACAGCCGCGTATGTCGGTATCGGAACGCTGGCATTGGGCTTGCTCGCCTTGTGTCGTGGCTTGCGGCAGGGTAGTCTGGATCGACGGGTGCTCTTTTTTGCCGGTATCGCCGTGCTCGCCCTCTTGCTCGCCCTGGGAACCCCCCTCAACGCTCTCTTCTATTTTGTGGTGCCGGGCTTCGGCCAGTCGGGCGCTCCAGCGCGCAGCCTGGTACTGTGGGCATTAGCCGGCTCGGCGCTCGTTGCCTTCGGCCTGGATGCGCTTCGCGAGCGTCAGCCCAGTCGGCGTGAAATCGCAATCGTTGTGGGCGGTCTGATCGCTCTCTTTCTACTTGGCCTGCTCATGACCATGCTCTCGCTTATGATTGTCCCGGCCGGTACACAGTCGATCCCATCCTTCCCAACCTTCACCGATGCCATCGGACGTATCGGCCTGGACTGGGTACGTTTAGCCCTCTGTATCTCCAGCATTGTGTTCTTGATGGCATCGAAGGCGCTGGGCGCGACACGTGATCCTGACACCGGCAGGATCGTACGCCAGGATCGTCGCGGGCTGCCCGTGCTCATCCTGCTCACTCTCGATCTCTTCTCCGTTGGTATTCAAACGAATCCGACCGCATCGCCCTCCACCGTCTATCCCGAAACCGATGCGATCCGCTATTTACGTTCGAATCTCGGTCACGAACGAATCTTCCCGGTCAACCGTTTTTGGAATCTCAATTCGGCTCCTCCTGCCGTACTTCCCCCCAATTCCGGGATGGTCTATGAGATCCGAGATGTTCAGGGCTACGATTCGCTCCTCACCGGTCAGTACAAGAGTTTTGCCAACAGTTTCGCCCTCCCGAAGAGGGATGGTACGCGCGACGCCAGCCCGACGGAAGTAGGCAATATGGTCTTCTTCCAGAACGCCCGTGCGGAGAACGTGGGAGTACTGGGCGCAGCCTTCGCCCTCAGCCTTCCCTCCGACGCTCCCGGCTACAGCAGCGCGAGTATTCCTTCCACCGCCCCACTTCCTGCCAGCGACGACACCATGACCCTCTATCCCATGCCGCCGCACCCCGCCCGCGCCCATCTCCAGACCGACTCCGCTCCGGACGCCGTCACCTGGAGTGAAGACGGAGCCAATCACCTGCGCCTCACCGTCAACGCCCAGCACCCCGATACGCTCGCCCTCGACGACCAGTTCTACCCCGGCTGGCAAGCCTCCCTCGACGGCAAGCCGATCCCCATTCACCGCCAGGAAGCCGCCCCGATCTTCCGCGCCGTAGACGTCCCCGCCGGTACCCACACCGTCACGTTCTCCTACCGCCCCGCCGCCATCCAGTTCGGCCTCTTCTTGATGTGCGCCGCTGCTGCCATCCTCGCCTTTGCAGGTGCGTTCACAGTGGCAAACCTCCGCTCAAGGATACGCGACGGCATTTAGTCCCCTTCCTCGTCTTTATATCCCAGCAGACGCATCAGATTGGAGAGCGGGACTTTCGCGTAGAAGTCGGCGGCGTTCTGGGCATGCCCGGCGCGGATTTTGAACAGGGCGGCGCTGCATCGATGCTTCCCGATCGCGAGTGCGAACTCTTTTTGTGTCTCCAGATGAGTGTGGCTTGCATAGACGAGATCGGCTTCCCGGCAGAGCGCTTGATAGTCGGCGGTGATCGCTTCGAACTCTGCGGTCAGTTCCGGATAGTAGGCGATGACTTCGGGAGTCTCACCCGCGCGAACCACTTCCAGAAACGCCTTCTTGCTGATCGCGCTGCGCATATGGTGAATCGCGACGTAGAGCGGGTGCTTCACCTTGATCCGCCGATGGGCTTCGTCGATGACGACATAGCCTTCCTGCTCCAGTGGATTGACGGCAGCGAAACTGGAGAGGACTTCATCGATGTTCCGGTCTCCTGGATTGCGTTCGGAGGGAATCGCCTGTTCCGAAGCCGGAGGATCGCTGCCATCCCCTTGACAGCCGCCCGCCCCAAAAGATTGCAGGGCGTCTTCTTTTTGTCCGTGTTTTAGCAACGGCCTCTCCACGACGATATGAGTTCAACGCGCAGCACAGGACGGCAGTCGATGTTCCGAAACACATCCCTGCGACAGCATTGCGCGCGTTCAACAATCGGGCGTGTTTTGAGGAGAGACGGCTTTTGAGCACAAACCAGAAGAGACAGCGTCGGCAAGAGTGGAGCGAGTTGGCGGAAGAGGATTGGTACGACGAGTCGGAGCGCTACGGTCCGATGGCCTCGTTCTTCGCGGACGAGTGGATCGTAGGCGAGCCGATGATGGTCAAGAGTGGGAAAGAAGCGACGGTCTACCGCTGTCAGGCTCACCCGCGCACAGGCTACGATTGGCTGGCTGCCAAAGTCTACCGGCCACGCGAGTCCCGCAGTTTCAAGCGCGACAATGTCTATCAGGAGGGCCGGACGACTCTGGTCGCCCGCGTCGATCGCGCCATCGCCAAGCGCACCAAATTCGGATTGGAGGCGCAGTTTCAGCAGTGGATCGGCATGGAGCACGCCACGCTGCGCGTCCTGCACGGCGCGGGCGCGGATGTGCCCAGACCACTCGCCTTCGCTGAGAGCGCCATGCTCATGGAGTACCTAGGCGACGCAGACGGACCCGCGCCGCATCTGCATAGCATCACCTTCGCTCCGGAGGAGGCGCCCTACCACTTCTACAGGCTCCTGCGCAACATCACTCTCTGGCTCTACCACGACCGCATCCACGGCGACCTCTCGGGCTACAATGTGCTCTACTGGAACGATCGCGCGACTGTCATCGACTTCCCGCAGGCCATCGATCCCCAGGCCAATCCGGCCGCGCTGGAACTCCTGGAACGAGACATCGCCAACATCTACGCCGTCTTCGCAGGCTACGGCATCGCCGCCGACCCCGAGAGGATCGCCCGCAGCCTCTGGGAACGCTACCGCCGCGACACCCTGCGCCCAGACCCGCTCTAACGGTCGCCGATTTGCATAGGCCACATGCCCTGAAGAATCAACGGTATCACAGGCCGATTCCCACTTGGCACGTTTCTTGCTTAGTCAACCTCTAATGCAATCGAGCATTAAGGACGAAAGCGCACAGCACGTTTTATGTCAAATCGAGTCTTGCTGTGAGATGACTTCCACCGTTTGATTGAAAGGGATCTCTTATGAAAACTCGCCTACTAACACTAGCCGTACTTCTCGGATTGACGGCGGGAGGCCTGGTCTCGACGTCTTCTGCACACGCGCAGCAGTTTCTCGTCGGCGCCTATCTGTTCGCTGCCAACACTTCCGGCGTGACGAGTACGGTACTCTACCAATACGACACCAACAATACGGATGCGGCGAGTATTCTCAGCATCAACGGTTTGACGAAAAATATCTCCATCGCCGTACCGTCCGGCAGCACGGTCTTTACCTTTGACCAGACCCTGAACACGGGGCTCTTCCCCACAGGTACGAATGGCGACTTGGGACTGTTTTTCTCCACGACTAACACACCGTACAACAGTACGACGCCGCGAACTCCGGATCTGCTGGTCTCTCGAAATACCGACGGCCTGACTTCCTTTTTTACCCCGGCAACCGGAACCGCGATCAATACTTACTTCTACTCCAATGGGGGCAGCACGATTGCTGCCAATGGCGCAACTTCCTTTGTAGTGGGTACCTCGACAATCGCGGTCACAGCCTACAGTGTTGCAAATAAGCCCAGTGGCTCCTTCACACTGACAGTCACGCCGCTCGCGACCACCCCGGAGCCTGGCAGCGTCGCTCTCCTCGTTGGCCTTGGTCTTTCCGGAAGCGCCTTTGCGCTTCGCCGTCGCCGCAAATAACGCGATCCTGCCTATACTTCGTATTCCTGATGGGAGCGCCTCGATAGCGCTCCCAATTCGTGTTTTTGAGGTTGGACTCTTGCATTCCAATTCTGCCTGCCATGCCTGTCGAATCCCCACTCAACGCTCGTTCAGTATCTTCAGCATCAGCAGGGCGGACCATGTGGTCGTAGGAGCTGCGCGGTTGCGGAGGCGATGCCAGACGTTCGGCTGCCAGAGCGCAAACCCCATCCTCTCATAGAGGCGACGCGCGCCGGTATTGCTATGCAGCACATGGAGCGCTACCCGGCTGCGGCTGTCCGCCACTGCCCATGCGAAGGCATCCTCCAACAGGCGCGTCCCGATGCCTTTGCCGCGCGCATCCGGATGTACCGCCAGAGCTTCGATATAGAGCAGGTCCCGGCCATGCGGCATCCGGCGCACCAGCGTCCTGTTGGCGCCCAGTCCGCCGAAGTAGGCCCGGGCTGCCGGAACGAGAGCGAGATGCCGACGCAGCAGGCGGGCGTAGCCCCAATGGCTCCCTCGCCCGATCGGATCTCCTGTGTGCAGGATCGTCAGACCTACGACCTCTCCGTCCCGTTCGCAGACACGCGTTTTGTCGAGCGCAAGGTGTCCGGCCTGGAAGAGTTCGGTCAGTATCGCCACATTCTTCTCGGAGGCAGCGACGCCGAAGGCAAACTCGTAGAGCGTCGGGAATGCCTCCACCAGGATCCGTGCGATCACTTCCGAATCCGCCTTCGTCGCCGTACGGATTCGCCACGCAGTCTCTCTCTCACTCTCCATCCTGTCGCCTCCACGCGCCCATCTCTTCTCTCTACGCACCGTATCCGCCGCATTCTCCCTGAGGGCGCAAGGACACAGGATTCCGCCACAGTCGTAAACTCCTGAACGCACGGGAATGAGGGTCCAGATCGTCTCCTCTGACTTGACACCGGCGTCAGAAAACGATACACTACTTCTGGAAGTGTGCGACGCGACAAGGCGAACGCACGCGTTCAGGAGGCTTTCGCAACTGTGCTGCAAACTCTGCTTACCGGCTTCGGACCGTTCCTCTCGGTCGTTGACAATCCCTCGGAACGTCTGGCGACCTACTTCGCAACGCATCCCGTTCCTGGGCACAGCCTTACAACCCGCGTGGTACCGGTCTCCTTCCGGGAAGCGACCGCCATCATGCAGCAGGCCATCGCGGCGGGAGGCAACGCGGGGAGACCTTTCGATCTGATCCTGATGCTGGGCGTCGCCGCGAATCGACCGCACTGGAGCGTGGAGTGCGTGGCCCACAACCGAAGCACGACTTCGGCGCTCGACTGCGAAAATCGTCGTTGGCCCTACCCGTCTATCGTTGCGGATGCGCCGGAGATCCTCCCCGCAACGCTGCCGACCGCCGCGCTTGTTTCGGCGCTGGAAGCGGCTGGACTGCCTGCCGTGGCCTCCGACAGCGCCGGCGACTATCTCTGCAATCACCTGCTCTTCTGGACCCTGAGTCATCTAATAGCCCAGCATCACTCCGCGCGCGCCGGCTTCCTGCATATTCCTGCCGATACCCAGACCTTCGCACCGGGTCACGACCCGGATCCTCTATTTACTTTTCAACAGCACTGTGCAGCGGTCCAAGCGGTTCTTGAGGCGCTTACCGTTCCGGTGGGAGATCACGTTGACCTTTGACCTGAAAGTCTATCTGGAAGAGCGCCGATCCCGTATCGAGACCGCTCTCGACCGCTATCTGCCTCCGACGGATTCCCGCCCGCAGATCCTCCATGAGTCCCTCCGCTATAGCGTCCTCTCCCCCGGCAAACGCCTCCGGCCCACGCTGACTCTGGCCTCTGCGGAGGCAGTCGGCGGCACCGATGAGGATGTCATGCCGACCGCCTGCGCGCTGGAGTGTATCCACGTCTTCAGCCTGATCCACGACGACCTGCCCTGCATGGACAACGACGATTATCGGCGCGGACGCCTGACCAATCACAAGGTCTATGGGGACGCGATGGCGCTGTTGGCCGGGGATGCGCTGCTCGCGCTTGCCTTTCAACTGATCGCGGACAACGTCGCCACGGCCCCTGCCGATCGCGTGCTCCCCACCCTGCGCCTGATCGCGGAAGCCTCGGGAACCTGGGGCATGGTCGGCGGCCAGGTCGTCGATATGGAGTCGCAGGGCCAGGAAGTGACGCCTGACACACTGCGCTATATTCACGCCCATAAAACCGGCGCCCTGCTGACCGCCTCCGTACTGGCAGGCGCACTCCTGGCAGGCGCGACGACCGCGCAGGTGGACGCCTTGCGCGCCTACGGCGGCCATATCGGCCTCGCCTTCCAGATCGCCGACGACATTCTGGACGTGACTGGAGACGAAGCCAAGATCGGGAAGCCCGTCGGCAGCGACGAAGAGCGCGACAAGGCGACCTACCCGAAACTCTTCGGCCTCGACGAGTCCCGCCGCCGCGCCCACGCCGAAGTCGAAGCCGCCCTGCAAACCCTCGCAACTTTCGATGAGAAGGCAGAACCCCTGCGCGCGATCGCCCGCTACATCGTGGAGCGAGATCTATAGATGCGTTTTTAGACAGGATTAACAAGATTTTCAGGATTAACAGGATTAAGTCTTCGGTATGCACGGAATAGTACAATCGGCATCTGTGCATTTCCGGGCCACAAAAGATGTAGTAGACAAGGTGCCCGCGAAGGCGGGCCTTCGGTGCGAAGCACCCCTAGCGAAGGGCTTTAGCCCATCGCCGGAGCGCTTAGGGTAGTGCAGGGAGGACATAGCGTGCGTGTGTTAATCGTCGGAGTGGGCGGTGTCGGGGCGATGGCGGCGTGGCGGCTGGCACAGGAGGGGCATGAGGTCGTCGCGCTCGAACGGTTTCGAGTGGATCACGACCTCGGCAGCTCCTTTGGCGACAGTCGTATTGTGCGGCGCGTCTATGCCGATCCTCTCTACACGGCGCTGATGGCGGACTCCTATCGGCTCTGGAATGAGTTGGAAGGGTTGCATGGACGGGATGCGGACGCCGCAAGTCTTGTGAACTGGTGCGGTGGAATCTTCTTCGGGCCGAAGTCGGATCCACAGATTGCGGCGGCGCAGGCCGCGCTGGATGCGAACGCGGTTCCGAATGCATTGTGGTCGCGGGCGGAGTGTGAGCGGCGTTATCCTGCGATGCGGTTCGAGGAAGACGAAGTCGCCCTCTTTGAGCCGAGCATGGGATTTGCGCGCGCTTCGCGCTGCGTTCGGGCCGCGGTGGAGATCGCTCGGAAGCTGGGCGCGCGGATTCTGGAGGAGACGATCGTCGCGGGCATCGAGACGGACGGAGCCGGAGTCGTGGTCACGACGGAGGGTGGAGAGAAGTTTCGCGCGGATCGCCTTCTGATCGCGGCGGGAGCCTGGACACAGCCGCTGTTGGCGTCGCTCGGGGTCTCCCTGCCTCTCGTCGTCACGCGGCAGGTCGTGATCCATCTGGAGCCGGAGAGTTCTCCGCAAAACTTTGCGATCGGCAGGATTCCGGTCTGGATCGATGCGGGCGCGAATGTGTATGGCTTTCCCCACATCCCTGGCGGACAGCCGGGTGTCCGAGTCTCGCAGCACGATCTGGGAGAGGCAACAACGCCGGAGTCGGTAGACCGTCATGTCAGGGAGACGGATCTGGAAGCCGTGCGGAGCTATGCACGTCGCCGCTTCGAGGGTCTGAGTGATCGTGTCGCGTATGCGAAGGTCTGTCTCTATACCAACACGCCCGACTCCGATTTCATTGTCGATTCAGTACCGGGTCTGCCCGCCGTGACATTTGTGAGCGCCTGCTCGGGGCACGGATTTAAGTTTACGCCGCTGCTCGGCCAGATCGCCGGGGCGTTGGTCACCGAGCAAGAATCGCCCTACGATCTGTCTCGTTTTCGCCTGGACCGTTTCCATGCAGAAAAAAGCGGCAGTGTTGCGTAGTTAGAGAAGGCAGACTCTATAGTAATGAGGAAAATCGTTTGGCTCCATTCCGATCCGCCCTCTCCCTCGTCCGGGTGAGCGCGCACCTATCTATCCTATTTATCGCTCTTTTCGGTTCCCTCACGCACGCCTATGCGGCGGGGGAGGGAAGCAAGGCGATCAACTATCCACCCTCCAGCCAGCTCGACTTCAGCAGCACGCTCGAAGCCCCTGCGGGCAAACACGGCTTCGTCGGGGCGGGCGGCAACGGGCATTTCTACTTCGCGGATGGCACGCGGGCGCGCTTCTGGGGGATCAATGTCTCCTCCACCCGCCTCGACATCCCCCCGGAACAGATCGAACGCGTCGTCACCAACTTCGCCAAAGCCGGACTGAATATGGTCCGTCTCGAAGCCATCGACAACCGCAACTGTCTGCTCGGAAAAGTGGATGCGCCCGACTCTCTGCACTTCGATCGCCAGTATCTGGATCGTCTCGATCACTGGATGGACTCGCTGCGACGGCACGGCATCTACTACTACCTCGACCTGCTGGACTTTCGCACCTTCAAATCCGGTGACAAGGTCTTGAACGCTCAGGAGATGGATCGTGGCGCGCGCCCCTACGCGCTCTTCGACGACTATCTCATAGGGCTGCAGCAGGACTATGCCAGACGTCTCCTGACCCATAAAAACCCCTACTCCGGTCTACAGCCCATCAACGACCCGGCGCTCGCCCTGGTGGAGATCTGCAATGAGCACGGCTTCTTTCTCTATCCGGAGAAGCTGGAGACCCTGGCCGAACCGTACCGCACCGATCTGCGCAGTCGCTGGAATCGCTGGCTGAAAGAGCGCTACGGCGCCCGCGATAAGCTGCAAGCCGCCTGGGGAAATGTCAACGGCTTTACCGTGCTGCGCGACAATGAAGATCCCGAGCGGCTGAGCGTGGATCTGCCGCTGCTCACACGGGCGCCGGCCAACAACGACCCGACCGTCGCGGACATCCTCCGCGCGCCGACACGGCTGCACGACGGAGTGCAGTTCCTCACGGAACTCCAACGTACCTATCTGCGCGAGATGCGCGACTACATTCTCTCGCTGGGACTTCAGGTGCCTGTTACCGCGGTCGTCTCCAACGATGTCGCGCCGGATATCTGGTCGGTTGCGCAGGAGTGCGATTTTACCGCGGAGAACTGGTACGGCGATACGATCAAAGACGATCCCCGCACGCCCGGAATGCGCTACTACTCCAATCGCAATCCGCTCCGGGAAGATGGCCCGCTCGGCGTCGCACCGTATACCGCCGGACTGCGCTGGAACAACAAGCCGGTCGTCATCCGCGAATGGGGCACGATCTGGCCGAACCGTTACCGGTCGGTGAGCGTCCCGGAGATGCTGGCCTACGCCTCCCTACAGGACTACGATGCCGTGCTTCTCTTCGGCTACCAGACCAACCGCGCGCCCAACGGGGCCGAGGCGGATGCGCTGAACGACTATGCGTTTCAATCCGACCCGACGGTCTGGGGGCTACACGCGATCGCGGGACAGGCATTCCTGAGCCACGCGATTCGTACCGCCGATCACACCGCGACACTGGTCTATCCTCCTTCGCACCTCTACGACTGGCCGGCCCATCTGAGCGACCTGCACCGCGCCTCCTGGTCGGTGCGGGTGAAGAGCGTGGTTGGCAACGCCCGCCCGGACGCCTCGGCGCAGACTCCGACCGGCACCAACACCGATGTGCAGTCTCTACGCGACCTGCTGAACTATTTCGGGAAACGCGGGGCGCCTATCGATGAGAAGTCGCTGACGACCGGCGTCTGGCGCAGCGATACCGGACAGATCACACGCTACGACTACGAAGGGCGCCTGGAGGTCAGCACCCCCACCCTGGCGATCCTCTCCGGCGAACTGGAACCGGGGCGCGTCTATACGGTCGGCAGTCTACACGTCTCGACTCCCAACCGCTTCGCCACCATCATGGCCTATTCTCTGGACGGTCTGCCGCTGCCGCGATCTAAGCATCGAGTCATCAAGATGGTGACGCGCGCGGAGAACTCCGACGAGATTCTGGAACGCGCTCCCAAGGATGCCCCTGGTCCCTGGCAGCTCACGACGGCGGGAGTCGGCCCTGTGCTTACCTTCGGCAGCAGAAGCAACACCCCCACCAAAGTCTGGATCGAGCTACAGAAGGTGAGCGGCAAACCCGTCCCGCTCCCCACCCCGCTACTCACGCTGGATATGATCGCCGGAACGTGGGAGATCGAGATGGCGAGCGGAATCGCCCGTGTCCACAGCGACACCGTCGATATCCACGGCACCCTCCATGGCCGCGACTTCACAACATCGGATGCGGCGGTCGTCATGAAGTTTGAGAAGAAGAAGAAACTGCAAAACATTACGGCTGCGTCGAAATAAGCTCTGTTTGACGGCCGACAACCGCATAGTCGTGTGCGTTCGTACCGTCGATCTCGCGCAGCGACGGATCGGCGTTCCGATTCAAAAGGAGTCTGGCCGCGTTTGAAGCGCTGCCTCTCACGGCCTCGATCAGGGAGGTCTGTTTCCACGGATTGAGAGCATTGATATTCGCACCGTGTTCAAGTAGTACAGGAACGAAGGAACGTAAAGATGGACACCTCTCCGTTCGATACCGAAACCTATCGGCGTGCCAGAATCGCCGCCGTGCAAGCCGAATATGCCTGGTCGGATTCAGGCTTTGCCCAGAAGAGCGAAGCGGAACGGACACAGTGGCAAGAGACGTTTCGAGATAAGTTCGCTTTCCTGCTCGGCAATCTGAACGCCTGGGAGCGCCCGCCGCTCGCGCCGATCGTCTCGGAGGTGGTGCAGTGCGATGGGTATCGGCGGGAGACGATTACCTTTACAACGCGCCCCGGCCTCACGGCGTTCGGTTACTTCCTGATTCCCGACAACCTGCCTGCCGCTTCCCCTGCCATGCTCTGTATCCCCGGTCATGGGGTCGGCGTGGACGGTATGTGCGGCCTTCAGGCGGAGGAGTATGCCGAAGACTTCGCCTTACAGTGCGTTCGGCAGGGCTATCCGACGTTCGGGCTTGAGATCACCGGGTTCGGGAGGAGACGGGATACCGCGGCCAAGCGGATCGGTCCCAACACGTCTTCCTGTATGCGCGACAGCACCGCAGCACTGATGCTGGGCGAAACGATGTCGGGCTGGCGTGTCTGGGACGCCATGCGCGCCCTCGACTACCTTCAGGCGCGCACGGACTGCGTCGATCCCGAACATCTGGGTATCATGGGAATCTCGGGCGGCGGTCTGGTCTCGCTCTTCACGGCAGCTCTGGATACCCGCCTCACCGCCTGCGTCGTCAGCAGTTATTTCAACACCTTTGCCGACTCGGTGCTGTCGATCGATCACTGCGTGGACAACTACGTCCCCGGCCTGCTGCACCTCTGCGAAATGCCAGACCTCACGGCGCTCGTCGCGCCCCGTGCGCTCTTCGCCGTCACCGGCGATACGGACCCGATCTTTCCCATCGGAGCGTTTCATGAGGCGGCTCGCCAGACTGAAGAGATCTATCGCGTTTTTGAGTGTCCGGATCGTTTTGGCACCGAGATATTCGAAGGCGGACACCGTTTCAAAGGCGATGGCGCCTTCGAGTTCCTCCGCAAGCACCTGGGTTGAGCACGATGTTCTTTAGCCGGGAACCCTTCCATGGTATACTATAGGGAAAACTTTGTCGTCCGCCACCGGGAGGACACGCTTAAAATCCGATACAGAAAGAACAATCTGTCGCAATGATTTCCAAAAACTGGATACCCGATGTCGCGGATCAGATCGAAAAGCATCACGCGTTGTATTATCGAGAGAGATCACATATCGTCTGCGCTTCCGGTATCAGCCCCTCCGGACCCATCCACCTTGGAAATCTGCGCGAAATCATGACCGTGCACTTTGTCTGTGATGAACTGCGACGCCGCGGTTGGTCGGTCGACCACCTGCACTCGTGGGATGACTTCGATCGACTCCGCAAAGTGCCTGCCGGCGTTCCCCAAACATTCGCTGAGAATATCGGGCGGCCGATCTCAGAAATCCCCGACCCTGCCGGGGAGTATGCCTCATATGCCGACCGCCATATCCATCAGTTTCAGGAGAGCGTCGCGCAGCTTGGGATCCATCCGCGATATATTCGTCAGACCGCGATGTATCGCGGCGGAAAGTACGTGCCGCAGATCATAACGGCGATGGATGCCCGTCTGGATATTTTCGATGAACTCGCAAAGTATCAGACCAAAGATGAAGACGACAGCGCTCTCGAAGGTCGGAGGAGAGAATACTATCCGTTCCGCGTCTACTGCGAAGCCTGCAATCGCGACACGACCGTGATCCACAACTACGATCCCAAAACAGCCACCATCACCTACCAGTGTCAGACTTGTAGTCATACCGCGGAATTCAGCCTGCACGAACGCGTTCCCGGCAAGCTGGTATGGAAAGTCGATTGGCCGATGCGGTGGCACTATGAAGGCGTCGAATTTGAACCCGGTGGCGAGGATCACTCCTCCCCAGGCAGCAGCTATACCGTTGGGAAATCGCTTGTCTCTCTGGTATACGGCGGCGTTGCGCCGTACTATATCGGTTACGCCTTCGTTGGCGCGGCCGGACGCACCAAGATTTCCAGTTCGGTGGGAACCGGGATCGTACCCAGCGTAGCGCTGCGCATTTTGGAACCCGCCCTTATGCGCTGGCTCTATGCTCGGCGGGAGTACAGGCAGAAATTCAACATCGACTTCGGCCAGGAAGTTTTGCGCCTCTACGACGAATGGGATACGCTTGCGAAACGATCCGCCCAGGAGGGAGCGGCGGGGCTCGACATAGAGACCTATAAGAGAAGCATCGCGACCGCGGACGGTCCTCTACAGTTGACCGCGCGTCCAATCTCGTTTCGTCTGCTCTCCTCTTTAGCGGATGTCACCCTGAGCAATACCGAGGAGATGCTGCGGGTTCTTGCCAGTGATATTGAAAATGCTCCCGAGACGCCTCAGTTGCAAGCCGAATTAGAGCCGCGTCTGTCCTGTGCGATCCGATGGGCCTCCGAGTTCCTGCCGGAGGATGAGCGTACCGTCATCAATACCTCCTTCCGCTCCGACATCTACAACAGCCTCTCCGAGGATAACCGCCGTGGCATCTGTCTGCTCCTGGAACAACTGGATCAACACTGGAGCCTTCCAGGACTTACAAGCCTGATCTACGGAGTTCCCAAACAGTTGCTGGGTCTCCCGCTGGATACCAAGCCAACGGACGAGTTGAAACAGACACAACGTCAATTCTTCATAGCGCTGTACCGGATGTTGTGCTCTGCGGATACGGGGCCGCGCCTGCCTACTCTCTTCCTGGCATTGAAACAAGAGCGAGTTCGCGCCTTACTCATGCCTCCGGAATCAGAATAGAAGTCCGATTAGCGACGTAAAACAGGATCGGGCGGCAACTGTCGGCGGCGCCCGGTACCCCATACGAATGACGAGGAAAACGAGATGACGGAAGCAGCTCTGAGTGGGGCTAATGAGACGTTCGAGGAGTTGCAGCAGTGGGTGGCGGGAGTGGAAACAGGGTATCCGTGCGTTCCCTCTCAGGCGCTCTCGACCGCCCAGGGAACTCCCTATTTGCAAGCGCCCGGTGTGGCCCTGATCGCGAAGCCGCAGGTCGCTGTCGGTAATATCGCGGACTTTCTGGGCGGATTCGCGCCGGAACTGCGTTTCATGCAGTATCTCGACGACCCGACGACGCTGCCGGACGGCGCAGCCCTCTGCAAGACCGCCGGCCAACTCTGCTACGCCTCTTTTGCGCCCAAACGTTCGCTGAACGCCGATGCTGAGCGGTACTTCTCCAACATCCGTGAGCACGGACACGGCAGCGTTCTGGAGCACGCAAACTACTCGTTCCTCTTCTATGGGATCAGCCGCAGCGTCACCCACGAACTGGTACGGCATCGCGCCGGCGTAGGCGTCTCGCAGATCTCGCAGCGCTATGTCTCCGGACGCGTCCTGCGTTTTGTCGAGCGCCCCGAGTATCAGGACGATCCGGAACTCCACACCGCCTTCGAGACCCGCATCGATGCCGCCGCTGCCGACTACAACCGCATCGCGGATCGCCTGCTGGAGATGCAGAAGTCCGGCTCCGAAATCCTCTCCGCCGATGCCCGCACCGATCTCCGCAAGAAGGTCCAGCAGGCCGCCCGCAGCGTCCTGCCCAACGAAACCGAGGCTCCCCTGGTCATCACCGCCAACGCCCGCGCCTGGCGACACATCATGGAGATGCGCGCGAACCCGCACGCGGAGACCGAGATCCGCGCCCTCGCCTTCCGCGTCTTCCTCTGCCTTCGCACGGTAGACCCGATCCTCTTCGGCGACTACCGCATCACCCCCCTCCCCGACGGCACCTACGGCGTAGAGACCTCCACTCCAAAGGTTTAATAGGCAGAGATCCGTTCTCTATTGTGCATATAAGGTCTTAGGATGGCTGGGATGGTGACGGTGCCGTCGGCGTTCTGGTAGTTTTCCAGGATGGCGATCATAACGCGCGGCAGGGCAAGTCCAGAGCCGTTGAGGGTGTGGACGAACTCGGGCTTTGCGCCGGGTTCCGGGCGGTAGCGCAGGTTGGCGCGGCGGGCCTGGAAGTCGCGGAAGTTCGAGCAGGACGAGACCTCCAGCCACTCCGCGCCCTCGTCGCCTTTGCTTGCGGGGGCGTAGAGTTCCAGATCGTAGGTGATCGCCGAGCTGAACGTCTTATCGCCGGTGCAGACCTGCACGACCCGGTAGGGAATCTCCAGAGCGCGGCAGACGTCTTCCGCGTTATCGAGGAGCGTGTCGAGTTCGGCATCCGATGTCTCCGGAGTGCAGAGTTTCACCATCTCGACCTTGTCGAACTGGTGTCCACGTTTGATACCGCGCACATCGCGGCCTGCCGACATCTTCTCCCGCCGAAAACAGGGGGTGTAGGCGACATAGGTGATCGGAAGCGCAGAGGCTTCGAGCAGTTCGTCTCGATGCAGGTTCGTGACCGGCACTTCCGCAGTCGGAACCAGCCAGAAATCGTCCTCGACATCGTGATAGAGGTTGTCGGCGAACTTCGGCAGATTGCCGGTGCCGTAGAGACACTCTTCCTTGACGACAAAGGGCGGATAGACTTCGGTGTAGCCGTGCTTTTCGATATGCAGGTCCAGCATCCAGGTGATAAGGGCGCGCTGCAAGGCCGCGCCGGCGCCACGCAGGACATAGAAACGCGATCCGCTGATCTTGACGCCGCGCTCCAGATCCAGAATGCCCAGTTTCTCGCCGAGTTCCCAGTGCGGTTTCGGGGTAAAATCGAATTCGCGGGGCGTTCCGATGGTGCGCGCCACGACGTTATCGCGATCATCCGCGCCGACCGGCACCTTTTCGTGGGGCAGGTTGGGAATCTCCATCAGGCGTGTTTGGAGCGCACGATCGAGTTCGGTGCGCTGCGCATCCAGGCCGTTAATCACGTCTCCCTCAGCGCGCAGTTCTGCGCGCTTCGTCTCGCGCTCCTCCGGGGTGGCCTTGCCCATCGCCTTGTTGGCGACATTCAACTGCGCTTTCTTCGATTCGACCTCGGTCTTCAGGGTCCGCAACTGATCGTCCATACCCCGAATCTCATCCACGATCGTGGGGCTCAACCCCATCTTCTCCAACCCCATTCGCACGACTTCGGGCTGCTCCCGAAACAGACGTATATCCAGCATATTCTCTCCTCCGACCCTCATTGTCGCACGATGTCCAAATTGATGTCAAGCGGGATTGCGGCGCGGCACGTCGAACGACCAGAAATCCCGGGCCAGGTAGGTGTTCGGGAAGATGGCCTGCGCCTCGGCCAGCAACTCCGGCAGTCCTGCCCCGCCTTCCATATCGTAGCGCGGGCTGATATGGGTCAGGATCAGGGTCTCTACATTGGCCTCTTTCGCCACACGGGCGGCAAGCGCGGCGGTGGAGTGCGCGCCACGGGCGGCCAGTTCGGCGTCTGCGCTCAGGTAGGTGGCTTCGTGGATCAGGAGATCGGCTCCCTGCGCCAGTTCTGCCGCCCGCGGCGTCTCCCCCGTATCGCCCGCGTAGACGATTTTCCGGCCAATCACCGGCGGCCCTACCAACGTCGTTCCGTCGATGGCGCGGCCATCCGGCAGCACGACGGTCTCGCCGCGTTTCAACTGTCCGAAGACCGGTCCGGGAGGGATACCCAGCGCGGTCGCCTGCGCCACGTCGAAATGGCCTGTCTGCGTCTTCTCGGTCACCGCGAAGCCGTAGCTCTCGATGCGGTGCGCCATCGGCGCGCAGACGACTTCGAACTCGTTATCCTCATAGACAGGACCGGGACGCAAAACCTCTACACGGATCGGGTAACCGGGCCGAGTCTGGCTGCGCTCGAACACCACGCGCAAAAACTCGTTCAGGCCGTTGGGGCCGTAGATGGTGACGGGAGTGGAGGCGCCCGCCGACAGCGAGCGCGACGCCAGCAGGCCGGGCAGTCCGTAGAGGTGATCGCCGTGAAGGTGCGTGATGAAGATACGCTCCAACTGACTCAAGCGCAGGGGCGAACGCAGCACCTGGTGCTGCGTCCCCTCCCCGCAATCGAAGAGCCAGAGTTTGCCCTGCTGGACCAGTTGCAGACCGATCGCGCTGACGTTGCGATTCCGACTTGGCGTGCCGGAACTCGTGCCAAGAAAAGTGATCTTCAAAGCTTGGTTCTTTCAGGGTAACTCGGAAAGTCGGGACATAGGAGCCGATCGAGCGGATGCAGAAGTGGAAGAAGGGAAGCGAGCAGAGTGCTGAGAAGAAGAGGCGAAGGTGAAAAATGAGGCAGGCATCACGGTTCTACCGGAACTGGTCGGCATGCTTCCCGGCGTTCGCGAACTGCCGTTCATCTGACCCTGCTGATAGCCCAGCCGGTAACTTGACCAGAGCAGACTGCCGAACGCGCACATGCCGGCGACACCCGTGGCGAAGCGTGTCCAACGGACCCGCGCGTGGATGCGTTTGGGTGCAAAGACAGGCGTAGCGGCAGGCTGGTCCGGGAGCGCGTCCATAATCGCGTCCAGGGCGCTCGCGAATTGAGATGAAGACGGGAGCGGCGCACTATCGCGCCACTCCCGTTCTAATGTTTCATCTACCTCTTGCAGGGCGTCAAAGGCGGCCGCGCAATTTGGGCAGTGTGCCAGGTGGGAAACGATGAGTTTCAAGGAATCCGGGTCGAGTTCGCCGTCCTGATATGCCGAGAGGTTGACGGAGACGAAGGCACAGGCGTCGTCTCCGCCACGTCCAGGCCAGCCGCCCTTGCCGCCGGACCTTCCGGTCGGCGGCAAGGCGTTACGATCTCTATTGGAGGTGTCACGCAGGGTGATGGAGAGATCCATCTCCTGTGGGTCTTCCATGTCGTCGTGTATCGGTTCTCGCGTCAGCATTCTATGACCTCTTGAAGGGCCTCACGCAGTCGCGCCCGTCCTCGGTGCAGCCAGGACCGCACGCTGTTGACAGGAACGCCCATGAGTTCCGCAATCTCTTCGTAGGATAATCCGTCCAGCAGGCGCAGGCTCAGAGCCGCGCGCTGGGAAGCAGGCAGTTGATTGAGTTCCAGGCGAATCCGGTCGCGCTCGACGCTGCGCAGCAGCGCCTCTTCGGGATCGGAATCCATGGACGCAGGAAGCGTCTCCGCCATCAGCTCCAGGGAGTGAGAGCGGGCATTCACTTTCGCAGTCGCGCTCTGGGTGCGGTTCAGACAGTGGTTTACCGTCAGTCGGCGCAGCCACGCCCCAAAAGCCCCCCGGTTTTGAAACTGGGCGAGAGCCGTATGCACGCGCAGAAAGACCTCCTGCGTGGCGTCCTCGGCATCTTCGGGATGGCGTAAAATGCTGCGGCACAGGCGATAAACGGCTGTATAGTGCCGCTCGACCAGTACGCGGAAAGCGTTCCTATCGCCCGCAAGCGTACGGGCGACCAGCTTTTCGTCGGTTGTCAGGAGCATCGTCGTTTCGCCTGCCTTCTCCAGTGGCTCCGCGCAGCACAACTGTGTGCTTACAAACCAGTTCGCGTCGCCTCTTGTAACTCCTGACAGGCCCCGTTCCACGAAAGTTGCACCCGCGCCAAAAATATTTTTATTTTCTCAGATCTTCGCCATTTCGGTCTTCAGGTGATCGATGGAGGCGATGTCGGTCGGGCAGATGTTGTTGAGCATCGCGAGGTAGACCGTGACATAGTCGGCATAGTGGGCCAGGGTCATCATGCGGGCCAGCAGGGAGTCGCCGTCGGCCCAGACCTCGTGAATCTCGGCAGCATCTCCAATCACGCCTTTGGTCACTTCGATGCGGTGCGCGATGCGGGGCATCTCGGCGGCCTCTTTCCGGTCGCGCAGGAAGACGACGGCCCAGTTCTGCGCCTGACGGGTCGCCAGGGTCCAGGCCAGGATCTCGTTGTGGTTCTGCTCGGGGAAGACGTTGGCGAAAGCGGCCAGCTTGGCGTTCTCGTTGACCTGCCCCTTCCAACGCACTGCCACCGCGCCGCGGTAGCCCTGCGAGCCGTAGAGCACCGGGATCTTGTCGTAGAGGGCCAGCGCCAACTGCTTGGCGGGATTCTGCGCGGTCGGAACATCCGGATTGTAGGCGAGTCCCTGCCGATCCAGCAGCGTCACCATCTCGTCCAGGTCGGCGGTGAGGTCGCGCTGAAACAGGCCGCGCTGGGCCAGATAGCCGAGCATGGGGAACAGCATATAGCCGGTGGCGGAGCGGGGCGGCTGCCCGCCGGGCACGAGAGCCACAGGATCGCCCGCCGCTTCGGCCAGTTGGCGGATCGTGCCACCGCTCGTGACGACCATGCGCTGCGCGCCCGCCCGCCCTGCGGCGGCGTAGGCGGCCAGGGTCTCTTCCGTATTGCCGGAGTAGGAGCCTGCAACGACCAGGGTGTGCGGTCCCACATAGTTCGGCAGGGTGTAGTCCCGGTTGACCTGCATCGGCACCGTGCCGCACTCCTCCATCAGGCTGCGGGCGAAGTCCGCTCCGATGGCGGAGCCGCCGAGGCCCGTAAAGACGACGTTGCGGATCTCCGGTTTCACGGTCGTCTCCGGCGTCAACTGCCTGCCGATGGCGATGCCTGCGCGGCACTGATTCGGGAACTTCAGTACCAGCCCCATCATATCGAGGGGATCGAGGGCAAGACGGCGCGCGGGATCCCTCAGGGTATCGAAAACGGGGAGCGACGAATCAGACATTACATAGGTCTCCGGTCAGCAGTCAGGGTAAAAGTGGAGGGCGTCGAGAGTACGCCTCGAACACCAAATACAAAGCGAGCCGTCTCCGTGCATCAGCACAGAGGCGGCTCGAAAGAGAGTGCGCTGCCCGCAAAGGCGGTCATAAGAACATCCATGCGGGCAACAATCACGTGCGATCAGTCCACCACAAACGGGAGCAGGGCCACGTGCCGTGCGCGTTTGATGGCTTCGGTCACCATGCGCTGATGTCGGGCGCAGGTGCCGGTGGTGCGTCGCGGAACGATCTTACCGCGCTCGGAAATGAGCTTGGTGCGGTAGCGTCCCAGAATCATCTGCTTATAGTCCACCGCGGTGGCCTTATCGACGCAGAACATACAGACTTTGCGTCGCGGCTTGCGGAACTTATTCGGCTTGCTGCTTGGTCGCCGGGCTACGGTCGCCATGGATACGTTTCCTTTTCGTCAGAAGCAAGGGCGGAGGCCGTCATTCATCTGCGAAGGGATCGGATTCGTCGGCATCGTCTTCGACCGGAGTCGGAGCGGGTCGTCGTGAGGCGGGTGCAGACGGTCGCGCAGCCGGAGCTGCGGCCACGGTTGCAGCCGCGCGAGGCGGTGCAGACGAAGGCGCAGGTTCCGCAGCGGCGTGTTCTCCACCGCCGCCCTCGGGGACATACTCGTCTCCCGCGGGCCGAGGCCCGACCGGATCGAGATTGTCCGCCACGATGTCAACCGTCGAGCGTTTCATTCCCGTGGCCTGGTCTACCCAGGAGCGGGTCTGGAGGCGTCCGTCTACGGAGACGAGACGGCCTTTTTTCAGGTAGTTCTGCGCGAACTCCGCCGTGCGCCGCCACGCGGTCACATTGAAGAAGTCCACCTCGTTGTTGCCGGATTCATCTTTGGTGAAGCGGTCCACCGCGATGCCCATGCTGGCAACGGGAACGCCTGCCGGGGTATATTTCAGCTCCGGATCTCTTGTCAAACGCCCGACCAGTACGACTCGATTGAGTGCCATTTCCGATTCTCCTTCCCTGATGCCCACCGTATTGGCGGACAACGGTTCTCGTGCGTTGGTATGTTAGAATAACGACGTAACGAATGCACGCCGCCCTGTAAGTGCTACTACAATCCAGACGGGAAAAAGCGGAAAGCCTTTTTGCGTCTTTTTTGTAAAATGTTACTCTTCGGTATCGTCCTGTCGGACAATCAGATGCCGGATGATCTCGTCATTGATTTTGAAGATACGATCCAGTTCCTTCGGAATCTCCGAACCGCCCGTGAACTGCATCAGGATGTACATTCCATCGCGTTTCTTATCGATCTCATAGGCGAAGGAACGACGCCCCTTCTCCCACTTGCTCGCATCCGAAACTTCACCGCCCGCATCCGTGACGACCTTCTTATACTTTTCGAGTACCGGCTCCAGGTCTTCGTCCTGAATCTCGCCGTCCACGATGTACATGGCCTCATAGTGGCGCATTCTCACTCACCTCCCCTCGGTCTAAATGCGTCGGCGCTGTCGTTGCAGCCGCCCGGCGCTTCTGGCTCCGGATCCCCCGGAGCGGGAAGGACACGACGAAAGCGCGCCGAAGCGCGCTCTGCCCGAACATGAAACCCACCCATGTTCGCGAAGTGCCAATTTGTTCAGGCTCACATTCTACCCCAGCCAGCCCGAAAAATCAAGTTCCGTCGCAGACGTAGCCCTGCGCCGTCAGTAAATAGTGCTCGACGGCGCGACGTTTCCACGCAGCGTCCTTGCCCAACTCACGCGCCATGAGATTCGCGACACCCTGCGCTGCGGCCATGCTCGCTCTTGCTCCCAACAGGAGCGCTCTTGTGCGGCGTGCCAGCACATCCTCGACCGTGCGGGCCATCTCCGCTCTCCCAGTAATGATGGCCGTCAAAGTGCGCTGGAATGGGCTTCCTCGGAGGAAAGTTGCTGATCACGCGCTGGAATGAGCGCACGGGATTCCAGCCACGTGAGAAAGTCATCTGAAGCACGGAACGGGAGTCGGGAACGGAGATCAGCACATAATCGCGGCTAATGCGGGCCAATTCGAGTAGCCCTGATGGGAACTGCTCGAACGGAAGGTGCTCCAGCACCTCGAAGCAAAGCGCGACATCAACAAATCTGTTGGTCTCTGAAATCAATTCTACAGATGAGATTAATCCTCGCAAGCTTTGTCCTCCGGCATCGGTTTCGCTTCCAGGAATCCGGAGGGAGAGTGACCCCGAACAGCAAGTGTCGCGTCGTACAATCTACGCTTCTTCTGGCTGGCAATAGAGATTGACGACCCCTGAATTACGGTGAGGAGGAGGAAAGGCGGACAGAGTCAGATCGTCCTCTAAGGTGTGTATGGAATAAGGAGTTGCGCCGTTGACGACCGGCACAAGGTCAACGGCGCTCCAGCCCATTTTAGGCGCGATCCGATGATTATATTCTAATGCGACATGAGGCCGATCCGCAGCGAGCAAAGCCTGTGCTCCCTGTAATACTTTCAATTCGTGCCCTTCGACATCGATTTTCATCACGGCGACCGGGCCGACAGCATCGTGAAGGGTATCCAGTTTCCGGCATTCTACATGCGTCTCTTCCCATACCACTCCAACGGATGTCTCCGTAGGATTGGCGGACGCGTAGTCGGAATGGCCCGGTGCATTGTAGAAAGTTAAGACCTCATCGCTATCTCCAAGCGCGCATGGGTACAGTGTCAAATTGTTGAGTTTATTAAGCGCGAAAGTTGCCATGGCGCGCATTCCTGTTTCGGCGCCAGGTTCAAAGGCGATGACGAAAGAGTCCGGTAAGGCGAGAGCGACTGTCACTGCGATGACACCCATATTTGTGCCTATGTCCAGATATGCGCCTGAACGCTCTTTCATTTTCCCAATGATAAATTCTATCAAGGGTTCATGTATGGTTGGCGAAAGTAATTTTCCAAGTGAATAGTCGTCGTGGACATTCCCTACGAACTGTACCCCATTCGCCATCCTACCAATAAAATAGGGCCGTGCGGCCAGCGTAAAGCGGCGCATCAGCGGGAAGAGTTTATGAGGCGGGAAGCCTGTTTTGCGTGCTCGCACACGTAAAATATGCCACATCCAATCGTAGTTCCCAATTTTCGGCCTCAGACGATCCAAACATAAATTAAAATCGGCCATGCGTAATGGGATAACTTTGCTAACCGGCCCTTGTTCAGGGGACATAATCTCTCCAGACTTGCGCAGAGGTCGAGTGCTGCCAAGCAAAAGGCTTCCCAACCGGATTAGTTCGGTAACGATTTCCAGGACGTCGCACCGTAGGGTCAGTAGAGAGCCTGTTCGGTTTGAGGGTCGAACAGGTGGGATTTGGCCATATCGAAGATGACGTCGATCTTGTCGCCGACCTGCGCGGCGGAGGCGCTGTCGATGGTGGCGATCAGGGTCAGTTCCCCGCTCTTGAGATACATCTCGACATCGCTGCCGAGCGGTTCGATCACATCGACTTCAACCGAGACGGTGTTGCCGGGGGTCGAGGCGACCAGGCCGGGCAGATTCTTGTCGTAGATGTCTTCGGGACGAATGCCGAAGGTCACCTTTTTGCCGATGTAGTCGGCTACATTCGCGGCCTGATGGGGTTCGAGCGCGACCTTGAATGCGCCGGCATCGACGACGATGTCCTCCCCGCTCTTCACCAGCGTCACCGGCAGGAAGTTCATGGCAGGCGAGCCGATGAAGCCGGCGACGAACAGGTTGGCGGGATGGTTGTAGAGGGTCAGCGGCTTGTCGCACTGCTGGATGACGCCGTTGCTCATGACGGCGATCCGGTCGCCCATGGTCATCGCTTCGATCTGATCGTGGGTGACATAGACGGTCGTGATGCCCAGACGACGGTGCAGTTTGATCAGTTCGGCGCGGGTCTGCACGCGCAGTTTGGCGTCGAGGTTCGACAGCGGTTCGTCCATCAGGAAGACTTTGGGCTCCCGCACGATGGCGCGCCCCAGCGCTACGCGCTGACGCTGTCCGCCGGAAAGCTCCTTCGGCTTGCGCAGCAGCAGCGGCTTCAAGCCGAGCATATCGGCGGCCTCATTGACGCGCCGCGAGATCTCCGCCTCGGTGAAGGTGCGCTTCGGGAAAAGGCCACCCGTTGGGTTGCGCTTCAGCCGCAGCCCGAAACTCATGTTGTCGTAGACCGTCATATGCGGATAGAGCGCGTAGTTCTGGAAGACCATCGCGATGTCGCGATCCTTCGGGGAGACATCGTTGACGATGCGATCCCCGATCAGGATCTCTCCGCTCGTCGACTCCTCCAGCCCGGCGATCATCCGCAAGGCGGTCGTCTTGCCACACCCGGACGGGCCGACGAAGACCATGAACTCTTTATCTTTAATCTCCAGATTGATACTGTTGACGGCGGTCACTTTATCGAACGACTTCGTCAGGTTCCTCAGAACGACACCGGCCATAAGGGTAGGTCTCTCCTCTGTACACGGCTCCCCTTCCAGAAAAAGGAACGGAAGTGGGGCTGTTTCAGATCAGGGCATTTGTTCAGGCATTATAGTATTTCCGCCGACACCTTGTCAAGAAGCGACCTGCCCTGCAAAACAGCCGTCTGTTGTTTGTCGGCAAAGACGTGTGCTATAATGGCAATATCAACCTGATGAAAGCCGGCTCCACTCGAATCGGGTCGGGAGGCTATCCATGACGTCCGGTGTGCCGATCCGTCCGCCTTCGCATGCGGCAGAGAACGCCCCCCCCTCCATCCTCTACCTCATCCTTCTGGAGGCGGTTCCCTGTATCGCCAACGCGGCCACGCATGGGGAGGCGCTTGCAGGCCTCTTCCAGATCCTGCATCGGCACGACGACGCCCTGGCCCTCGGTCTGGAGATCGTCTCCGGCACGACCCGCCAACTGATGCCCTACGGCAATGTCGCCGCCCTGATGAACCACGGCATCGACGGTCAGCGCGAATTCAACTGCGCGCTTCAGGGCGCTCAGGTCCCGACCGGTTCGATACGCTACGTCTTTGCCCCCGAAACTCATATCACCCAGGAACTCCTGGAGGCGTTGACCACGCAGATCTGCCTGCGCCTCAGTCGCGACGGACTGGCGAAACGCATCGAAGCCGCGGAAGATCGCGCCCACCAGCGCATTGGAGAGGTCGCCGCGATCTATGAGATCGGGCAGGCGATCGACAAGATCGAGCACGACAAGTTGTTGGAGATGCTCACAGAGCGCGCCGCCCAACTGATGGAGGCCGAGACCTGCTGTACCTGGCTGTACCGGCGGAGTGACAACACCCTCACCGTGGCCGCGCGCGTGGGCAAAGGCGAGGCCGTCACGCCTCAAGAACAGCAGATCGCGGAAAGGCTCGTGGTCAACGAACAGTCGCTGCTTTTTGTCGGCGGCGCACAGGAGACCCCGGTCACCGATGCAGCTCCTGGTCCGGATCTCGGCTCGTCGCTCTTCGTTCCCATGAAGAGCCAGGATGGACGTGTGCAGGGGGTGCTCTCCATCTCCCGCCGCCGTTCCGCGCCCGATTTTACCGAAAGCGACCTTCAGTTGTTCAGTGTCTTTGCCAATCAAGCGGCGCTGACGTTGACCAACAAACGCCTGTACGACGACCTGAACCGCCGCGCCAACGAGCTGTTCAAAATCTCGACTCTCTCACGGACCCTCATCTCCATCAATCTGGATGAGCTTCTCGAACGAGTCGCCGACGACATCTGCGATACGGTAGGCTTCGAGCGCTGTTGTCTCTACCTGCGCGAACCGACCGGGATGACGTTTCAAGCGCGCGTCTGGCGCGGTTACAGCGATGCGATCGGGAAAAATCCGATCCGAGACCGCGACAGCGCCATCGGCGCGACCGCCCGCAGCAAGATCTTACGATCTTTCGATGCCCGTGAGCCGCGGCCCACAGGCGACGGCCCGGAACGGGAATATCTTCAGATGCTGGGGTTCGCCCGCTCCCTCGGCACCGACAGTTTCGTGGCCGTCCCGATTCTGACCAGCAAGAACGACTGTGTGGGCGTGGTCGTCGTCGATAACAAGAGTCGGGGTCGCGGCCCGAATGCCGAGCAGACACGCCTCCTGACCGCGTTTGTCAGTCAGGCTGGCCTCGCCATCGAGAACGCCCGCCTGCACGAGAAGACTCAGCGCCTCACCGACTACATGGACAATGTGCTCCAGTCGATCGGGGACGGGATTCTCTCCACCGATTCCCGAGGGCACATCGCCCGCTGGAACCGCGCGGCCGCCGCCATCCTGGAGCAGCCGACCGGCTTCTTTCGCAATACGACTCTGGCAGAGGTCGTGCGGCAGATGGGGATCACGCCGGCGGAGCGGGAACATCTCCTGCAGATGATGAGTCTGCTTCCCGAAACCGGGGAGCGTATGCTGATGCATGAACTGACGCTGCGCCCCAAACACGGCGCGGCGCGCAGTCTGATTCTGAAACTGTTTCGACTGGGTGAACATGGCCGGGAGCGTTCCGGGATCGTCATGATGCTGGAGGATGTGACGCATCAGGCGCGAATGCAGGCCGAGATGGAGCGGATGCGCCGCCTCGCGGACATCGGGCAGTTGGCGGCGAAGATGGCCCACGAGGTGCGTAACGCCCTCTCCCCCATCAAAGGCGCGGCCCAAATCATCCGTCTGGAGTTGGAGACGCAGGGCGTCCCGACCGAATGGCCCGATATCATCGTCGCCGAGGTCGATGGGCTGAGTCGCCTGACGAGCGCGATGCTGGACTTTGCGCGCCCGATTCCGCTCGATCCGCGCCCGCTGAATATCACGGAGTTCCTGAGCATCGCCGTGCAGAAGCTCTCCGCCTTTCTGACGGAGCATCGGGTTGCCGTCACGCAGCAGATGGCGGTCGATCTGCCGGAGATCGAAGCGGATCCGGTCCAGTTGGGCCAGGTCGTGCGCAACATCGTGATGAATGCCGCCCAGTCGATGCCCGAAGGCGGCGATCTGGTGCTGGGAGCGGAATACGACCCCGCCGCCGAGATGGTCACCCTCTCCTTCCGCGATACCGGCGTCGGAATCGAGGAGGAAGAGCGGGAGCGTATTTTCCGACCCTTTGTCACCACCAAGCCCAAAGGCAGCGGTCTGGGACTTCCGATCGTTCAGAAGATCGTGGCCGGCCATGGAGGGCGGGTCGAGCTTGAAAGTAAGAGCGGCGTCGGAACGTGTTTCCGCGTTCTCTTGCCGGTGCGCCCCCCCCATGAGTTCAGTGAGTACGCAGGCGGAGACAATCCCCTGATCAGTTCCAGCCTGACCGGCCCCTTCCCGGACAGCTAAGCAATGTATTAGAGGTAGCATGAGTCAACCGACCAAAACTAACACGATCCTGATCGCTGACGACGAGCCTAATATCCGGCGCGTTCTGGAGGCGATGCTTACTAAAGAGGGCTACACGGTCTTTACCGCGGAGAACGGCAAGCGGGCGCTCGATGTCGCCGCCGCGAACGCCATCGATGTCCTGGTCTCCGATCTGATCATGCCGGATATGAATGGGGTGGAGCTGTTGCAGCGAGTCAAGGAGATCCATCCCAGCTGCGCCGCGATCATCGTCACGGCCTACGGCACGATCAAATCCGCAGTGGAGGCCATGCGCTACGGCGCCTTTACCTACCTCTCCAAACCTTTCGACATCGACGAAGTGCGCGTCGTGCTCAAGCAGGCCATCGCGCACCGCGACAAAGCCTCTGAAGAGACGACGATCAAGCGGAACGCTCCCGGCAAAACCGCCGCTCCCGGAATTCTGGACTGCGTCAGCGCCAAGATGCGCGAGGTCTATCGGCTCGTGGATCGCGTCGCCGAGACCCGCGCCACCGTACTGATTCGCGGCGAAAGCGGCACCGGGAAAGAGCTGATCGCCCGCGCGCTGCACACGCAGAGCGGAAGGGCGAACAAACCTTTCGTGCCCGTCTCCTGCGCCGCGCTGCCGGAGACTCTGCTGGAGAGCGAACTTTTCGGCCATGAGAAGAACGCCTTTACCGGTGCTGCCACCGCCAAACCGGGGCGATTTGAACTCGCGAATCAGGGTACGCTCTTTCTCGACGAGATCGGCGACATCCCCACGACCGTGCAGATCAAACTTTTGCGAGTGCTTCAGGAGTGGGAGTTCGAGCGTATCGGGGGCACCAAGAGTCTGAAAGTGGATGTCCGCCTCATCGCGGCGACCAACAAGAACCTGGAGAAGGCCGTCGCGGACGAAAAGTTTCGCACCGACCTCTACTACCGCCTCAACATCGTCACGATCCTCCTGCCGCCGCTCCGCGAACGCACCGACGATATCCCGACTCTCGCAGAGCATTTTCTCGCCAAATTCAATCGCCAGAACGGCCGTCATCTCTCCCAGGTGAGTCCCGAAGCGATGGAGCTGCTCCAGCGCTATGTCTGGCCGGGAAACGTCCGCGAGTTGGAGAACGCCATGGAGCGCGCAGTCGTCCTCGCCGACAAGGGAGCGACGATCCTGACGCCGGATCTCCTGCCGCATACCCTGCACCTCGGAATGCAGGATTCTTAATTCCCACTTCGCTTCAGTTGGCACAAAAGTTGCAGTAGAGACAGTCAAGGCACTTTACTACGGTCCTGTCGCCGTGCATGTCGCTCTTCGAAGCGGAAGGTTCTACCCAATGCAAGACGCTCCTGCTCCCTTCTCCGTACTGGTCGCGGACGCCGAGCCTACCATCTGTCGCGTATTCGAGGCAAAACTTACCAAAGAGGGACGGTTCCGAGTGGCCTGCGCCTCAACGGGACCGGACGCTTACCGTCTGGCTCTCCTGCACCCGTTCGATGTCCTCCTCTGGGACCTCCGAATGCGCGATTCCGATTCGCTGCTGCCTCGCCTGCGCGCCCTCTGCCCTGACGCCGCTCTGTTGTTGATGTCTACCGACGACCAGCCCGCCATCAGCGTGCCGGTGGCACGCCTCGATGTCGCCGGGGTTCTTGTGAAGCCGTTCGGGCTGGATACGCTCGAAACGCACCTGCGCTCGGTACTCGCGCAGCGCTACCGCCAGCAGCCGCTGTATCATGTCGGTTTTGTAGGGCAGAATGTCACGATCCGCACGCCCGCGGGCGAGTGTGTGACCCGTGTTTTCGAAAACGCGCAGGACTCCTTTCTGGTCATCGGCGCTCCGCGTGTCGTCACGCCTCCGGATTTTGCGACCGGCCTCAAGGTGGAGGTCGAATACAACGGCCAGGGGGCGCTCTACTCCTTCGATTCGGAGCTGCTGCGGGAGGTGACCGACCCACTGCCCTGCTGGGAATTGGCCATGCCGTCGACCATCCGGCGTAACCAGCGCCGAGAGGCCCTCCGCATCGCGCTCCAGAAACCGATCCAGATCCACTCCGTGTCCGATCCCTCCACGCTGCTCTGCAAAGGCACCACGACCGACATCAGCGCGCAGGGCCTTGCCCTCCTTACGCCGGTCGAAATCACGGCTGGAATCTCCGTACAGTTTACGATCTCTCCCGACGTTCGAGGCAATGCCACGGTCGCGCGCGTCGATTCACAGATGGAGCCGAACGGCACACTCTGTTACTGCATCGCCCTGCGGTTCGATGCCCTGCCCCCGCAAACACGGGAGCACATGGAGATGTGGCTCGAAAAATCGGGCAGGTTGTGGTAAACTAACCCTGTTCCGCAACCGAACCTTCCCCCTGCTCGGTGTCACAACCTGGAGACGCGGACGTTTTCAGCGAGAGAGCGTACACTTTCAGCGCCTTCTGACGACGCTTTCACCCATTTTCGGGAGGAGGAATCCCATCGTGCCAGCAACCATCTCTCCGCGCCGCTACGCGCGGATCACCCGGTCTTCCTGTGTCTCGATCCTGCTGTCGTGCCTGGTTCTGCTCGGCCTCGTCGCCCTGGCCGGATGTGGCGGAGGGGGAGGACACTCCCACCCGATCAACCAGAACAACCCCAGTGAGATCAACGGCACCGTCACGGGCGCGAACGGCTTTCCCATCATCGGCGCCACCGTTCATTTCGGCTCCAAGACAGTGACATCGACACAGAACGGTTCCTTTATCATTTCGAACGTTGTCGTCCCGAACGGGCAGACCTCCCTGGTCGGCAATGTGACCGCCACCGCCACCGTGAAGGGCGTCCCCTATAGCGGCCAGAATCAGGTCGAAGTCATTGTGGGCGACCCGATCGCCCATGACGTTCAGATCGTCCTCTCGCCGACCAGCACCCAGGGCAATATCGTCGGCACCGTGACCGATGACCACGGCAACCGTGTCGCCGGCGCGCGAGTCTTCGCGAATGTCGGTCCCTTCCAGCAGTCCGGCGGCACCGCAGAACAGTTGTTCCTGGCGAACCCCGCGTCTTTCAACACCACGACCCGAGCGGACGGCGGCTTTACGATTCCAGCCCTGCCGCCCGACAGTCCCTATACCGTAATCGCCTCCCTCGCCGGACATAACAACCAGATTCAGAGTGGTATCACGGTAGGGGCGAACAGTTCCACCACGGTCAACCTGACCATCGCGATCTCAAATACAGGAACCGCCGTCCCGACCCCTACCGGCTTCTTCGCAACCGTATTTACCGCGCCGCTCAATCCGACGCGCGCGGCCGGAGCCGGCGGTTCCAACACCGGGTTTCTGAATGCCGTACGCCAGATCATTCTGAAACAGCATAACCTGCTCGGACACAAGTCTGCCGCAGCACAGAAGATCACCCTCCATCGCAGCGTCACGCGGGACACTCCCTCCGGCAGTCTGATCGAATCCGATCTCTTCTGGGACTATGCGCCGGTGAATAATCTGTTCGGCTACACCATTCTCCGAGCCACCACCCTGGGATCAGGAGGAGGAGGCGCCAACTTCGCCTCCATCGCCACCCTTCGGGATCCGCTCGCCGACCGTTTTGCCGACAACGACCCCATCCTCACCCCGGATACCAACTACTACTACAGCATCGCCCGGTTGGACACGGTCAATTTCCCCACCAACGGCGCGGAGGGCACTCCGGTCACGCCGGTGGCTCAGGTCGTGCCGCTCAGTCCATTGACGCTTGCTGCGCCGGCGAGCGGCAGCGTGACCTCCGCGACGCCGACCTTTACCTGGAACCCCGTCAATCGTGTGGCGAACTACACTGTGCTGGTCTACGATCAGTTCCCGACACTTCAATCCGATGGAAGCAGCGGCAGCGATCCCAACGGCGTCCCCACGCTCTGGACGGCCGTATTCACGGGAACCTCAGGAGCCTATGCCGGTCCGGCTCTGGTGTCCGGGCACACCTACTACTGGGCGGTCCTGGGGCAGGATACTACTCAGACCGCCTCGACCATCAGCCCGCTTCAGACGTTCGTCGCTCCCTAGCGCACGCTAAAGAAGAGAGATGAACGTCCGGCGGGAACGCCTGCGCCACCCGGCGCGTATCTCGTAACAGGCTCTTTGCCGTCACCCCCAGACGGACGGCAAAGAGCGTTTGCCTAAACCCCCGTCATGCTACAGGACACCCGTGTCCTGCATCGCTAAATCCTGGAGGGACCCCGCTTGAAATCTATGGACATTCGCCGTGTCGCCCGCCTGATCGCGCCTGTGCTTTTTGCGCTGTCGGGATCGGCGCTTGCGCTCCCCTTGAGAGCACAGACCTATCACAACGTCAACAATCAGAAGTTTCGTACGGTAGGGAACGGACCGCAATCCGCGCTGATTGTGGATGTGCCGAACCCCAACGATGCCGGAGCCGTGCGTCAGGCCGCGATCACGAAGTATCGCGCCAGTCTGGCTTCCCAGGCTCCCGCCATCCAAAAAGAGATCGCGCTGCTGCGCCAACGCCACCTCATCAAACCCACACAGCAGTTCGACTTTGTGCAGGCAGCGATCGTTCGCACCAATGGACGCCTTGCGCTTCCGGATGTGAGGCCTACGCGCGCCAGTCCCCCCCTGAACGGCAACGACATCACGTTTAACTTTCCCGCAGGAGACGGCACCAACGGCACCTGGTCCACAGCCAAAGCCACTACGCTTAACAGCCTGGCCAACAGGCTGAAAACGGAGTTGAAGTCGCGGATCGGCCCGCCGTTGTGGAGTGGCACGGTCACGGTCCTGAACTCCGATCCGCGTCTGGGTAAGGGCGACGAAGTGATCGGCGCCCTGCTCGTCATCAACGGCACCAGTGTGGAGATCGACTTCCCGACCTTTGGGGACTCTCAGACGGAGTTTCTGGCGATGGCGCAGGTGATGGCGCAGGCGTTTCATGGCCCCCTGCGTATCGGCTACGACGCCTACGAGCAGGGCATGGCGCGCGCCGCGGCGGTCATCGCCGCCAAGGACCTCGGCACGGCCCCTCAGGATGGCACGCCGCTCGATCCCACCAACGGCTTCTACTACACGCCGTACTACGACCTCTTGAATCAGCCGGCGCTGGGCAACAACACCTTCACGCCCCCGACGGAGGCGAACGGAGCGTTCGATGCGGGCACTCTCTCCGGAATGCTGATTCCGCGTCTCCAAATGTCTTCGACCGCCTGGCTGAAGTGCTTTATTGAGAACCCCAACTTCTTTGTGAACTTCAACGCCGCCTACTACAACGCGTTCAACACGAACGGCAACACCCGAAACGATGTCAACGCCCTGCGCAGCCTCGCCAAGACCGTCCAGCCGACCGTCGAAGCGCAGCCGTTCGATCTCTGGTATGAGCAGCAGTACGTGCTCGATACCAGCGTCACCCCCGGCCCGAAGATCTACGCTTTCGCCGGCCCGACCTTTCCCTCCGAGGCGGGCGCTTCCAACCCGATCGGCGGCGGAGCGGCCGTCTTTCTTGTCTACTACAACACTACCCTGACCGCAAGCGGACTGGGGGACGAGACGCCGCTGAACGCGAACATCAATCCTATCTACTGGGACTATACGTTCGGCAATACGCTGTTTCTGGGGGACGCCTCGAATGCCATTCAGGTCGTCAATGGCTTCGGCACCGTCGCGCCCATCTTTGAAAACATCGGCGGCAGTCCTGCCGATCAGATGCGGGTCGCGATGGACTTTCCGGCAAACCGCGAGTATGTTCGCGTCTACTTCCCCGCCGGTCAGACCGGCACCCAGGCCGCGCCCACCGATTTCTCCGGGGTGATCGTCGGCGCGAACAGCGGAACCCTCGCCGTCCAGTTCCTGGACGGTGGCGGGACCACGAAGAACGTCACCGTCACTCAGGGCGAATTCGGCGCGACCGGCATCGTCCCCGCGAACACCTTCAGCCGGGATGTGCTCACGTTCACGCAGTCCGGGGTCTCTCCGATCACCTTCCAGCGCAACGTTCTGCATAAGGCAGGGACGGCGTCTCCCATCTTCAAACTCGTCGCCCCGGCTCCGACCATCACCCTGCAAAGCCCGGTGCTACAGTCCGGCGCGCAGATGATCTCTCTGCCGATCAAACCGCTGACCCCGGACCTCGCGAAGGCGCTCGGCGTCGATCCGACGAAACTCCTGCTCGCCCAGTATCGCCAGGATCTTACGGGGACCGACAAATACCAGCGCTATCCCTCCCTCCCGATCTACCAGCCGGGCTACGGGCTGTGGAGTAACTTCAACGGCAACATTCAGCCGACCATTACCGGCGAGCGCACCGATGTGGAGCAGGACATCTCGGTTCCTCTGCTCTTCGGCTGGAACCAGATCGGCACGCCCTACAACCAGAACCTGAACGTCACCTCCGCGGACATCTCGATCTCCTACCTCGGCAACCCCGCCGTCTCTCTCGACGAGGCCGCACGGACCGGTCTGGTAGCTGCGGGTATCATCGGGTTCAACTCGAACAACGGGTATGTCAATATTCTCCAGTCGCAAGATCCGAATGTCCCTCTGAACATCATGGAAGTCTGGAAAGGCTACTGGATCCGCGTCACCGTCACCGAGGGTGTCACGATTATCTACAGCAACCCGAACAGCCGTTCGGCGCGCGCGATGAAGCTCTCCCGCGCCACCAAAGCGCCTCAGCCTTCGGGCAGCGAATGGAGCGTGCCTCTCGCCGTAAGCGACTACAATGGACATG
>Ga0070658_10000191_pt1 | contig 54064 bp, 48 predicted proteins | sample KBSC13metaG_FD_64664 | JGI IMG/M metagenome (GOLD analysis project Ga0070658, IMG submission 64664) | Corn rhizosphere microbial communities from Kellogg Biological Station, Michigan, USA - KBS C1-3 metaG | ecosystem: Host-associated > Plants > Roots > Rhizosphere > Soil ...
CTGGACATACTTCAGGGCGCTTTCGCTGTTGCGCAGGCGACTCATCAGGGGATCGGAGCGCCCGATACGCGCCCCAGCCGGCTGAACCACGGCGGTCAGCGCTGCCTGGGACTCGCTCTGCGGGACGGACTGGGCACGGGTCCGCAGCGCCTCTTCCGCCTCAGAGGAAAACTTGTGCACGGGATGGAAGGCAAAGGTGATCGGAGGCGCTGCAGCATTCTGTCGCAGGATATCGAGAACGCCGCCCAGATCGCGCGCCGGGACCCGTACAATGACGAGAGTCTCCTTGCGAACGATCCAGCGTTGGTAACGGGTGATGAGACTGTTCTGCTGTGCGGAGCGCGTGCCTCCCTGACTCTCCACCGAAATCCTATCGTTCTCGTCGCGATGGATGGCCACTGCGTTCCGGTATCTGCTCTGTTTCAGGTCCGTCAATACCGCTTCGGCAATCGCCTTATCCTGATAAAATCCCAATACGATTCCGCGTTCGGTCATAGCCTGGAGTCTTTCTTGCAGTAGCAGTCGTGTGTAGGCATGACGAACGAGCAAGGCGTTTTGTTCTTCTATTTCCTCTATGTGAACTATCCATCTGTATCAACGTACTGCCGATCGATCTTGACAACTCCCGTAAAAACCGATACAATAAAACCACTATGCGCCTGTAGCTCAGTGGATAGAGCATCAGTCTTCGGAACTGAGGGTCGGGGGTCCGAATCCCTCCGGGCGCATCCTCCTTCCTTTTTCACGATGGTCCCTCCCACGCCTCATCGAAAATAAACATTGCTATTCAATCCCAGTGTCGGAAAAGGCTGCCCATCAGAGTCTGCCTCTACACGATAGGTCGTGATACATTTTAGGAGAGATGCCCCAAGTGGGGAAACTCTACTTGATGTCTTTGTCCTGGTCGTCTGTTGTCGATGCTCTCAGAAGTTCCTCGGCAGGTGTCCCTTTTCCATACTGTGCAGCGCGAAGGAGTTCTGCTTGCTGCTGAGAGGGCGGAAGGTCTGAGGGACGGACGAGGGTTTCCTCTGGAGGCAAGGAACTGGTAGTACGTGTGGTGATTGGGGAGACACGTTCAATCTTTCTTTCCTTTTTGAACAACCAATAGGCGACGAAAAGCATACCTGACGCAAGGCAGACATTGACAACGTCAACGAGCACAGAGTCAATCAGGAGCGTACGTTCATGTCCTAAATCCTGTGCCACCAGGCAAAAGGCATCAATCCCTCCTTTGGCAAAAGCAAGGACGACACACAGGAGAATAATCCGAGTGGTAAGTACACCTGCATAACGGCTCTTGCTCACCAACCGCTTCTTCGGCTTCTCGCTCATGGTCTGCTTCTCCTCTGCCTCACCGCTTGCCGCTTACCTTCTCGACGTGGAAGGAGGCGATGATAGCTTGCATTTGCCGATGTAACTGATAGTGATTCGCTGACTTCGAGACACCGGTGACTTCATACACCCTGCGATGATCGGCAACGTAGACCAGCAGCGACTCTAAATGATAAGGCGCAATATCGCATTCATCTGAAGTGGCAGGATAACCGTCTATCAGGAAATGTCTAATCGAGCGGTGTTGCGTCGGGGACCAGACGTACCGTACAGGAATACCGTAGTAAGGTTCAGGATACCCGTCAACAATACTGGATCGGAATCCGGATCGGGGGCCAGCCGACCGCACAGGAAGTTCTTTTCTTAGATAGATCTTGTCGGGATCACTGGGAGGGATGTGGAGCAGATGGGCGTTAATCCATAGCCGTACCGGATCTGGAGCGGGCGACGAAAGCGATAATTCGGGCTTAGGAACACACATAAAGTCCCATTGTTCGAGCGCGTCATTCTTCCATGCAGACGACACTGTAAACCTGTACCGATACCCCGCATTGTCTACAGGGCCAACGAACTCTCTTCGCTCCCTCGCCTTACCCACCAGAAGGCACAACGCCGCTACATTCACGACCACCACAGCGAGGAGTGAAAGAGATTTCCATTGGGATCGTTTAGACATCCTGCCGGTTCTCCTGGGTGGCTCTTAGGAGTTGTTCGGGAGGAGACGCCGGACTCTGGCGTACCGCACGCAAGAGTTCTATCTGCTCTGCTGTTTTTGGACGGTCGGAACCACGCACTAACGTCTCTGCTTCGGGCAGGTGCTTCGCGGAAGACTTCGTCAGAAGTTCGACCGGGGCAGCATGTCTGGCTATGCGGGCGAAGGATCGTGCGGCCCATATCCCAAGCACACCAATTCCGCCAATCACAATACCTATACTGAACCCGGCAAAGATGCAGGCAATCCCTCCGATCAGGAACCATAGCCCCCCAATGGCGCAAAGGCCGGCTAAGACATACGTCGCCGATCTCGTGCAGATGTTGTCGGCGTACGCTAAGCAACCCACCAACCGCTTCTTTCGCCTTCTGCGCATGGTCGTCCCCCTGCTTTACCATACGCCATAACTGCCCGAATCCTTTCCCGCCTCCGGCTAAAAAGAGGACCGGTCGTCGCAATCGCACACTTTTCCTGTTTGGGGAGAGGGAAGGAATTTGTGTTCGGCGTACTATGCGTGCAAACGGCAAAATCCTCGGCTCTATTCCTTATTGTGAAATGCAGAAGGATTTGTGATAGGCCGCAGGCGAAACGTCCGTAAAGTGCGCGGAGGTTAAGGAGGGAAGGTATGGCTGCGGAAACGACGATGTCAAGCAATGTTTGCATAGAGGACATTGAGTTATTTGCTGACGATCTGGATGTGACTCGGGCTGCGGAGATCTACAAAGAGCACGGCTGTCTTGTGGTGCGCGGCTTGATGCGCGACTATATTGCGGAGATGAATCGCGACATCGAGGCCGCGGCTGCTCAGTCGATTGCGCTGCTGGATCAGGCGCGTAAAGTACCGGAAGGATGGGTGACGCCCAACGGCACGCTGTTTTTGCCCGCGCCTGCCCACTTTGCGCGCGATAAGCAGATCATGGTACTGGCGGTCAGCTACTACACCAGCGGCGCCTTCTTCCGTTCCGCGCTGGATACGAAGACGCTGGACCTGATGGAGGCGATCTTAGGGCCGAACGTCGAACTCTATATGAACGGACAGTGCCTCTATAAGGAGCCGGTCGGCGGCCACCCGAAACATCTGCATCAGGACGCAGCCTACTTCGAGCACAAGTTCGAGGGACCGGTGGGAATGCTCAGCTATATGGTGGATACGGATCTGGTCAACGGCGCGCTCTATGTCGCTCCGGGATCCCATAAGATGGGGATGCTGAAGCATGTCGACACCTTTTCCCATCTCGGTCTGGATGCCCACGAGTGGCCCTGGGAACGGGCGTTGCCCATCGTGGGCAAAGCCGGTGATTCGATCTTCTTCCACGTCAAGACGGTCCACGGTTCGCAGGAGAACCACTCGGAAAAACCGCGTCCGGTCATCATCAACCGCTATCGCGCCGCCGACGACTATGTAATCATCGGCGGAACGACCACGGAGAACCGCGCGGAGAACGAGAAACGGGTGGCCGAGGCGAAGAAAGAGAATCAACGCGGACTGATGCTGCGCGGCTTTCGCGCCTACGAACCGGAACGCTCCTGACTATTCCTCTCCCGATAATCGTATCAGAACGAATGAGGGAGAAAATACTTTTAGACAGGATTGACAAGATTTACAGGATTAACAGGATTCGATCCAGGCGCTTCGATTTGCGAATTGCAACGCTTTAGGACGAGAGATAACATGCACGAAACCGAAAAGAGCAGTACGGAAGAGGCGGCAGGGGTGAGTGCTTCTGTTCCGGAAGAGGGAGACAGCTTGGTGCGATTTGGGGTCTCCATGCCTGCGGCGTTGGTCCGCGACCTGGACGCGTGGCGCAAGTCGCTGGGCTATACCAGCCGCTCCGAGGCTGTCCGTGACCTGGTGCGCGATGCGCTGGTGGAGACGCAATGGCAGCAGGAGGGCGATCCCGACAGCGAGATGGTCGGCGTCGTCACTCTGGTCTATCAGCACAGCACCCGCCAACTCAGCGACCATCTCATCGAGATCCAGCACCACGACCACAAGACCGCGCAGACCGCCCTGCACATTCATCTCTCGGCAGAAAACTGCCTGGAAGTGATCGTGCTGCGCGGCCGGCGCGCCGACGTCATCCACATGGCCGGCCACCTCACCAGCGCCCGCGGCGTCCTCCACGGCAAATTCGTCCCCACCTCAACCGGCGCTGACCTCACCTGAGACCGCCTTGAGCCCTTTGGACTTAAGCTCCAGTAGGGGGCATTAGCCTTTTGTGACTGAGCCTCACATAATCCTGTTAATCCTGTAAATCTTGTCAATCCTGTCTAAAAGCATTTTCTTTTCCTGCGGTACTATCGGGCTTTGAGCAGGCCCTGGGCTTGCATCCATTCGGCGGCGCGGTCGGGCCAGTGGGAGATCATGTTGGGGCTGGGGCGCAGGCCGTAGCCGTGTCCTCCGGTGGGGTAGATGTGGAGCTCCGCCTTGATTTTGGCGTTTTTCAGCGCGGTCGCGTACGTGAAGGCGTTTTCGACATGGACCGGGTCGTCCTGGGTCATGGCGATGAAGGCGGGTGGGGTGTCGGAGGTCACCTTGATCTCCGGGGCGAGTCGGGTTCTGTCCTTCTCATCAGTGAGGTAGGCGGGATAGATCAGTACGGTGAAGTCGGGGCGGCAACTCTCCTTGTCGGCGGCATCGATCTCGGGATAGGTGCGCGTCTCGTAGTTGGTCGAGGCGGCGGCGGCGAGATGCCCTCCGGCGGAGAAGCCGAGGATGCCGAGGCGTTTGGCATCGACGCCCCACTCTTTGGCCCGATAGCGGATCACGCTGAGCGCGCGTTGGGCATCCTGCAAGGCGGCGGTGTGCTTCTCCAGTCCGGCACGGGCGGGTACGCGATATTTCAAGAGGACCGCGGTGACGCCCACCGAATTGAGCCACTGGCAGACTTCGCTGCCCTCCAGGTTCAGAGCCAGGATCGAGTAGCCTCCGCCCGGACAGACGAGGACGACGGCTCCGGTATCCTTATCTTTTGGCGGATGATAGACCGTGAGGGTGGGGTGCGAGACGTTGCCCTGGCGGATCACATGATTCTCCGGTTTGGGACCGTCCTGGCCCGGTTTGGTCGTGTCCGATTCGGGGCCGATGTCGCCCTTCTCCCCCGGAACTTTGTCGGGCCAGACGGGAATAGGCTCCAACACCTGCGCGGCTTGATGGATCGCAGGGGCGGGCGCTTCCGCTCTCGCCTGTCCGGGCATGGCCAGACCGGACAACAGACAGAGGGTAAGAGGCAGGCCGATTCCGGCACGGCCTTTGCGGTGAAAAGAAGCGAAGCGCATGGTCTACTCCTAGTGTCGAAGGCGGCGCGGCGGTGCGGCCGTCCTTCTGGGTGGAATGGTGCGTCGGACAGCGCCGGAATGCCCGAACAGAGACGGGTGAAGATGTCCTGTAGGCAGCGGCGGACGTCGATACGCGAGACAGGAGACTATTGGCAATCGGTGCGCCTTTTCCCTGCATGTAAAATCGAAGTGCAGTTTTTTCTGCGTTCCTCTTGAATTTTGTCGCTCGAATGAAGTACAATCTGTTTGGTTTTAGCACTCAACCTGTGCGAGTGCTAAATGTGTTCTGCGCTTCCGCCCCGTTTGGAGTGAAACGCAGTTCGACACGCTTTTTTCTGGAATGATTCGACCGCGTCCATCGTGGCGAGCGGTTCGACATCGCAAAATCGCATCGAGGAGGTTGTGCAATGGCAACGTTGAAACCGCTGAATGATCGTATCGTCGTCAAGGCGGTGACCGCACCGACCCAGACCGCCGGAGGTATCTTCCTGCCCGATTCGGCGCAAGAGAAGCCCCAGGAGGCCGAAGTGGTGGCGGTCGGCCCCGGCAAACTGCTGGACAACGGCAAAGTAGTCCCCATCGAAGTGAAACCGGGCGACATCATCATCTACGCGAAGTACGGCGGCACCGAGATCAAGCTCGGCTCGGCCGAATATACCATTCTGCGTCAAGAAGACGTTCTGGCGATCAAGGAGTAGGCACATAATGGCAGCGAAAGAGATGCTGTTTGATGAAGAGGCGCGTCGTGCGCTGGAGCGTGGCGTCAACATTCTGGCCGACGCCGTCAAAGTGACCCTGGGGCCGCGCGGCCGCAATGTCGTGCTGGAGAAGAAGTACGGCAGCCCCAGCATCATCAACGACGGTGTGACCATCGCCAAAGAGATCGAGGTCGAAGACTCCTTCGAGAACATGGGCGCGCAGTTGGTGCGGGAAGTCGCGAGCAAGACCAACGACATCGCCGGTGACGGCACCACCACCGCGACCGTTCTGGCGCAGGCCATGGTCAAAGAGGGCCTCAAGGCCGTCGCCGCCGGTGCGAAACCCATGCTGGTGAAAAAAGGCATCGATCGGGCGGTCGCTGCGGTCGTCGAGCAGATCAAGGCCAACTCCATCAAAGTGGAAGGCAAAGCCGCGATCGCGCAGGTCGCCACCATCTCCGCCAACGACGCCACTATCGGCGAACTTCTGGCCGAAGCGATGGAGCGCGTGACCGCCGAAGGCGTCATCACCGTCGAAGAGAGCAAGGGCACCAGCACGCAACTGGAGATCGTCGAAGGAATGCAGTTCGACAAGGGCTACATCTCCCCCTACTTCGTCACCGATCCGGACCGCATGGAGACCGTGCTCGACGATCCGTTCATCCTCCTCTACGAGAAGAAGCTGAGCGCCGTCGCCGATCTGATCCCCCTGCTGGAGAAGGTCTCCAAGACCGGCCGCCCGATCCTGTTCGTGGCCGAAGATGTCGAGGGCGAGGCGCTCGCGATGCTGGTGGTCAACCGCATTCGCGGCAACATCTCCAGCGCGGCGGTGAAAGCCCCCGGCTTTGGAGATCGCCGCAAAGCGATGCTCGAAGACATCGCGGTCCTGACCGGTGGACAGTTCGTCACCGAGGACCTGGGCCTCAAACTGGAGAACATCGGCCTGGAAGTGCTGGGGACCGCCAAGCGCGTCGTCATCACCAAGGACGAGACGACCATCGTCGATGGCGCGGGTGACCCCACGGCAATCGCCGGACGTATCGCGCTCATCAAGAGCCAGATCGAGTCCAGCGAGAGCGACTACGACAAAGAGAAGCTGCAGGAGCGGTTGGCGAAACTCGCCGGCGGCGTTGCGGTGGTCCAGGTCGGCGCTGCGACCGAGACGGAACTGAAAGAGAAGAAAGCCCGCATCGAAGACGCCATGCACGCCACGCGCGCTGCCGTCGAAGAGGGTATCGTTCCGGGCGGCGGCGTCGCGCTGCTGAACGCTCTCTCCGCGCTGGACGGCCTGACCGGCCATGATGACGAGGTGATCGGCCTCAACATCGTGCGCCGCGCTCTGGAAGAGCCGATCCGCCAGATCGCTGCGAACGCGGGCGCGGAAGGCAGCGTCGTCGTGAACGGCGTCAAGTCGCTGCCCAAGGGACACGGCTACAATGCCGCGACCGGTGTCTTCGAAGACCTCGTCGCCGCAGGCGTCGTCGATCCGGCCAAGGTCGTGCGCACGGCGCTGCAGAATGCGGCCTCGATCGCCGGCCTCATCCTGACGACCGAGTGCCTCATCTCCGAGAAGAAGGGCGCCGAGCCGCCCGCCGGTGGCGGCGGACATCACTAGTCAGCCACTTCGGTAAAACCAACCCGAAAATCCCCGCTCTCCTTTTTGGGGAGTGGGGATTTTCAGTTTCATGCCGTGCCATCAAAGGAATAGCAGTGGGCTTGGCAGAAATGGAGGAGGTAGGCCGGTACGATGGAGCGAGAGAGTTCGGAGTGAAAAAAGATGAACCGTGCGCCAAAGCAAAAACGAAATTATTCCGCCATCACATTGGAAGAGGCGATGCAGTTGATTGGGCGAGACTCTTTCCTGCGCTGGCAACTGAACGCGTCGCCGAAGCAGCCAAGTGAATTCTTCACCGAGAATATGCGGCGTCTTGAAGTCTTCGACCTGGAGACTTCGGAGCAGGCGAAAACACTCCTGATCGATGCCCTCTTTGCGGAGATTGTGCCCGCACATCCCAATCTGAAAATCTGGAAAGCAGCGGTGTTGAATACGGATACACTAACAGGAGTCGCAGACTATCTGATGGCTCCTCATCGCGCCTATCTCGCTACACCTCTGTTGTGCGTCACGGAAGCAAAACGCGACGACTTTGATAAAGGACGTAGCCAGTGCCTCGCAGAGATGTATGCCTGCCAATGGAATAACAGGCAGCGTGGTCACGAGATTGACGTATACGGCATCGTAAGTAATGGGCAAGGTTGGCGTTTCTATAAACTAGCACAAACCGGAGATGTTTATGAAACGGACCAGTATGGTTTAAAGGGATTGCCGGATCTGCTCGGTGCGTTAGACTATGTCTGTGCGGAGTGTGCAAAGAACGTGCCTTAGGGCTATCCGGGTAGGGTGACGGTGACCTGGGTTCCGACGCCGAGTTGGCTCTGGATGGTGAGATCGCCGTGGTGGGCCTGGACGATGCTGCGGCAGATGGAGAGGCCCAGGCCGGTGCCGCCTTCGGAGCGGGTGCGGGCGGTATCGACACGGTAGAAGCGTTCGCCGAGATGGGGCAGATGCTCGGGCGCGATCCCGATACCGTTGTCGGTGACGGTGATGCGAACGTCGTGGCCTTCCTGTGTCGCAGTCACGAGGATCCGGCCCTCGATGGGGGTGTAGTTGACGGCATTGCCGAGCAGGTTGGTGAAGAGGCGCAGCAACTCCTGTTCGTTGCCGCGCACGGTCAAATCGGTGGGGATATTCTGACGAATGACGGCGCCGGAACGGGAGCCGAGCCGAGAGATGGCGCGCTGTACGACTTCGCTGACCAGGAGTTCGATCGGATGACTCCCGAGCTGCCCATCGTCGGAGCGCGCCAGCAGCAGCAGATCCTGCACGAGACGGGACATGGTGTCCGCCGCCTGATCGATCTCCTGGATGGCCGGTTTGCTGGCCTCGTCGGTGCGAGAACTGCTGAGGAGGAACCCGGAGTTGCCCTTGACGATCGTCAGGGGCGTTTTCAGTTCATGAGAGGCGTCCGCGGTGAAACGGCGTTGCTGTTCGATCAGCCGTTCCTGTTTCTGGAAGGCGGCTTGCAGACGGCCCAACAGACTATTGAAGGTCTGCGCGAGTTCGGAAAACTCGTCGTTACCGGCTGCGGGGAGGCGTTCCGAAAGCTCCTGCGCGCCAATACGGCCTGCCGCCTGCGTCAGGCGGCGCACACGTCGCAGCACCTGATCTGTGAGAAAGGCGCCGGCCAGCCCTGCGCCGAGCAGGCCAAATGGCGCGAGCAGCAGGAGGGCATGATCGAGGCCCTCGATAGCGATATACATGTCCGTCAGCGGATAGGGAGCCTGTACGACCCCATCCGGCGGACCCTCTTTCGGAAGCGGTTTCGACAGGACACGCATCGGTTCGCCAAGGGCCATCACGATGCCCCGATGCGTACGCCCTTGCAGCGCCTCCCGGAAACCTTCCGGATCCAGTATCTCGGTGAAGATCGAGACATCCTGGATATGGCCTTGCTTATCGAAGTGAACGGGCCGAAAGCGATTTCTCGCATCCACGCTGTTTGCACGCGGCGGCCCCGGATCGCGCTGCGGATCGTCGGGCTGAAATCCACCGGGACCCAGTCCGATATGCTCCGGATCGAGAGGACGGCGATTGCCCGGTCTTTCGTTCGGGCTGGAATCGTCGCGGGGATCGTTATCGAGTGGGAGCTTATTGGGGTCTCGATCCAGAGGCCCCGGCCCCTCAGCGCCCTGGTCGTTGCGCTGTCGCCGATACGAATCCGGACCGTTGCGTAACGGCCTGTCAGGGTTTTGATCGTTGCGTGGCGGACGAGGAGCGGGCCGGCCTGCCGGTTGGGTGCGGATATCCAACTCCCGATCGACGGCTCGCATCATGCTGTCCAGAACGATCGAGCGTGCCACCCAGCCCAGAATGCCGAGCAGGAGCGAGAGCGTCAACACGTTCCAGAAGATCAGTCGGGTGCGCAGAGAGTCCCATCGGAATGGCCCCCTTCTGCCGCTCGAATCGCGTGTCAGGACCCCTCTCAAGAGCGCTCGTCTCCTTCCGGCAGGCGCAGGGTATAGCCTGTGCCGCGGACCGTCTGAATCAACTTGACCGCATGTCCGGCATCGATCTTCTTACGCAGCATGCCGATGTAGACATCCACGGTATTCGAGTAGGATTCCTCATCCATCCAGATACGCTCCAGGATCGCCTCACGAGTCAGGACCTGGCTCTCATGCGCCGCCAGTGCCTCCAGAAGTTCGTACTCCCGATGGCTCAAACCGACATCGACACCGGCACGGGTTACGCGCCGTTGCGCGGTATCGATTTCGAGATCCGCAATGCGAATCGTGCGCGTGTGATGCACCTTATCACGCCGCAGCAGGGCGCGAATTCGAGCCAGCAACTCCTTGAACTCGAAGGGTTTCGGCAGATAGTCGTCCGCCCCCGTGTCCAGCCCCTGCACGCGATCGTCCACCGAATCGCGGGCGGTCAGCATCAGGACAGGGGTGCGTACACGCTGCGATCGCAGCTCGGCGCAGATCTCGAAACCGTTCATTTTCGGCAGCATCACGTCCAGGATCAGCAGTCCGTAGGTGTTCATGATCGCCATGTCCAGGCCAGCCTCGCCATCGGTCGCGATCTCGACCGTATAGCGCGCCTCCTCCAGCCCTCGCCGGATCATGCTGGCAATCCCCGGCTCATCTTCCACAAGCAAAATCTTCATGAGAGCAGTATCCTCCACGAACATGAAAATAGGATGAATTTCTTCCGCGCGAAAAAGGAAGCCCTGCGGGCATCCCAAATCCTTCGCTTCCGCGTGGAGAGTGATACGAAGCCCTGCGGGCATCCCAAATCCTTCGCTTCCGCGTGGAGAGTGATACGAAGCCCTGCGGGCATCCCAAATCCTTCGCTTCCGCGCGAAGGATTTCATCTGGTTTTCATCTTCGACCTCTATTCTTACGCCACTCTGTTACGTCTGCTCGTGCGGTATCCGGACCCGACGGACAGAGGAGAGAACGAATCCGAGGATGCCGCACATTCGAGAAGCGGAGCCGGATTGGTAACGGAAGGGCCCTCCAGTGCCAATGCCCTCGCCGTTTCGCGACAGCGCGGTAGAGCTGTGCCGTCGCTGCCGCTCGCTCGTTTAAGAAGGAACACAACGATGAACAAAACCTCTCGCCGTATCGCCGTGCTGAGCGGAGTCACCCTATTGCTTCCGCTGAGCGTCTTGTTCAGCGGAGCGCAGGGGGGAAACCCGCCGCCTCCGCCACGTCAGACTACGACCGTACTGGGACAGGCGCTGCCTGGCCTCACTGCTGCGCAGGCCGATGCCTTCAAGGAAGGTCTGGGCGCGTTCAGTAAGCCGGATCTCCGGGCAGACGGCCTCGGGCCTATCTTCAATGGAACTTCCTGTGCCGAATGCCACAAGGCCGGCGCGATCGGTGGCGCCGGGATCGACCTGACCGTCGCGCGTGTCTCCCGCATCGGCGGCATTCGCAAAGGCGTCTACAGTGATCTGCCGGAACTCGGGGGACCGGTCATGCAGGCGCGCTCGCTCCGGGAGTTCGATACCGCGTGCCCGGTGACCGGCGAAACGCCGCCCGCGACCGCCGATTTCGTCTCGCATCGGATCACGACTCCGCTGTTCGGGGCGGGCCTGATCGAGGCTATCCCGGCGGCGACCATTATGGCGCGCTCCGGCTTAACCGATGCCGATGGGGTGCATGGGATCGCCAACCTCGTCTCCAATCCGGAGACAGGGCTGACCGAGGTCGGCAGATTCGGGTGGAAGGCGCAGCACTCCAGCCTCCATCTGTTCGCGGGAGACGCCTACCTCAATGAGATGGGGGTGACCAACAAGAGTTTCCCCAACGACAATCTGCCGCAGGGCAAGGCGATCCCTCCCGGATGGGGGCCGGTGGGTTTCCCGGAGGACACCGATGGCGACGTGGACGAGTTCACCAACTTCATGCGGCTGCTGGCTCCTCCGAACCGCCGCCTGCCGGTGACGCCGCTGGCGCAGTACGGAGAGCAGGTCTTCAACGGAATCCGTTGCAGCGCCTGCCATGTGCCCAGTATGCAGACCGGGGTGAACGCCGTGGCGGCGCTCTCCAAACAGAACGTACCGCTCTTCTCCGATCTGCTTCTGCACCGGATGGGCAACAATCTGGCGGACGGCATTCAGCAAGGCCAGGCGAAAGGAGATATGTTCCGCACCGCGCCGCTCTGGGGCCTGTCGCGCCGAGGGTTCTTTATGCACGACGGCCGCGCCTTCACCTATCAGGACGCCATCGCCGCGCATGACGGCGAAGCCGCCAACGCCCGCAACCGCTACTTCCGCCTCCAACCCCAGGATCGCGACGCCCTGATGGCGTTCCTCTCCTCCCTCTAACCAGAACCCCGTCCCTTCCCAAACGGGAAGGGACGGGGGCTGATATCTACGTGTGGGCGTCAGCGATTTTGGGATCTTTGGCGACGTTGACCCAGGTGTGGACGTGGGGAGCGCCGCGGAAGTGCCAGACGAGGGAGGGGCCTTCCAGACGCCAGATGTCCCAGATGCCGGGCTGGCCGAGGGCGTCCTGTTTGTAGAAGGAGAGATGCACCTTGTCCAGGCCGCCGTTGGCGGCGATGTCGCGCATCACCTCGGAGGCGTCCGAGGGGCGGTAAGGAGAGAGCAGGGAGTGCATCGTCTCTTCGACCAGCTTTTTCTGATCCTTGCTGAGGTCGCCGATGGCGATACCAGGGAACATTCCGTCGCTGCCCTGCAGTTTGATGCGGTCTTCGCTGGGCGCTTTGTCGAGCAGGGCGATCTCGCGTTGTTTGGGATCGAGAGCGGCGAGGACGGCGTTCGCCTTCTCGCCCTGTCTCCAGTAGATATTGCCGGGATGGCCCTTGTCTTCGGTGTCCTTCGGGGCATGGCCGTAGAAGATCGGCCCGCCGAAGGCGGCGTTGGCGTTGGAGTGCCCATCCGCGCGGAGCGTGACATGGCGGCCCGTGATGACCCACTCGAACTTACTCTTTTCGGGATCGCCGAACATGGCGATCGTGTAGTTTTCCAGCCCGCCCCCGTCTTCGTCCATCTGTTTCAGGATCTGCGGATACCACTCTTCGGTCGTAACGCCGCGCAGAATGCTGCGTACCATCTCCTTCTGATCGGAACTCAGCGTACGAATATTTTGGGGAACGATGAACCAGTTGGCCTGCACTTTGCTGCGGAGAGGATTGTCCCAGCCCATGCAGAGGGTTTCGCGCTGTTTGGGGGAGAGGCTGGCATAGAGCGTTTTGACCATCGTCTCCGCCTGGACGGGCTTGACCTTCGCGACGAGTGCGTGAGCGGCCTCCTGGGCAGCGGCGGCGGTCATCGCCTGCACGGCGGCCCCGGCGAGCACGACACCGCCGACGGTCTTCCCGACCGTCGTGAGAAATTCGCGTCGGCTGAGGGCTTCTGCGGGAGAGACGGCTTCGTCCTGCGCGTGGAGGCGTGGGTTCGCATCGAATTCAGGCAGCATTTCGGTTCTCCTCTTCGGTCCAAAGACCGGGTCGTGGCGTTCCCTGGACGAACCGACGGCTTGCCGGCTTCAGGGACACGCGGCTCCGCCGACGCCTCCGGTCTGGAGTCTGTCGGCGATCACTTTTTCCGGGCGCATCCATTTGGAGTGCCCATCGACAAAGTTCAGGACGACCCCGTCGGAATGACGCGTCGTGAACTGATTGGCGATGTAGAGCATGTAGCCGTCGTCGGTAGAGACGGCAGCGAGATTGTTGCCGTTGAAGGACGGGGAGGCCTCCTCGGTCAGCAGCATAAAAGAGGCCGGCGCGTCGAACGCTGCGAGCGCTTTGCCGGTCTCGAAGCCGGCAGCGCTGCCCTGAAACACGCAGGAGTTCGCGGCATACGAGTTCCCCGACTGCCGGGCCTCTCCGTCGTCGGGACAGATGTAGATCTGCTTGTTTTTCACATAGGGGTACAGGCCGCCCTGGGTCACATCGAAGGAGCCGGGACTGGGGTTCGCCGGAAACACCTTATAGAAATTCCACGCGCCCGGACGGCCTGCTCCGGGAAATCCATCGGTAGAGTTGGGCAGAGACTCGTCGTAATCCTGCGTGTACATCTGAAAACCAAGGCCCAACTGCCGCATATTGCTGACGCAGGCCGTTTTGCGGGCCTGCTCTCGCGCACGCCCAAAGACGGGGAAGAGAATGGCTGCGAGGATCGCGATAATGGCGATGACCACGAGCAGCTCGATCAGAGTGAACGCGGCGCACGGGCGGCGAAGAGAACGGTACCGGAAGATGGGCGTCATGCAAATGGCTCCTTGCGCACGGGGCGGTCAGGGCGTGCGACGCGAACGGCTCGGCACGCCCTGTTCGACACTACGGAACGGTTCTTGTTGCGGTTTCCTGAGAACTTGACAGCGAGTGAAACGTCAGACTATACTACAGTTTAGAGACAATAGCGCCCGATCCGGTTCAGGGCGGAAGGGAGAAGACGCGATGGCTGACGGCATAGAACTGCTCGATCCCGCTCAGGAAGAACGTCTGCGTCCGGTCTGGGACGAAGACCTCGACGCCGATTTGGACGATCCCTATGTGGTGATCCTCTACGACGACGACTACCATAGCTTTGAAGAGGTGATCGTGCAGATACAGCGCGCCACAGGCTACGAGATCGAACGCTGCGTGCATATCATGTTGGAAGCCCATACGACAGGACGGGCGATCACCTATACGGGCAGCGAGGCCGATTGTGAGCGCGTCGCGCGTATTCTGCGGCAAATACGCCTTCAGGTCGAAACCGACCGGTTCTAGTTTGCCCCGCACTAGAGTACCGTTCTGAAATGGGAAGTCCGCCTGCGTAGACTGAGATGCATTGAGTCCACGCAGGTGGACTGAATAGGACGCCCTTCGGGCACCCCAAATCCTTCACTTCCGCGTGAAGGATTTCGTATCAGCGCGGGATTTCAATCCCGTGAGACAGGTGGTGCGGGAGCCGAAGGACGGAGCAGGGTCTCGGGCGATTTCTCCTGCGCCTGCCCAGCGGGACGGAGCAGTTCGCCGGGAGAGGCCCCCAGTTGGGAGCCACGGACCAGCGTGAGGATATCCGGCAGCTTGGTGCCGAAAACTTCGATGGCGCGCTGGGCATCGTGGGCCAGGGGATGTTTGCGATTCGAAGCGATACGCTGAAAAAGCGGCAGGGCGCGTTCATCCCGGAGGCGGCAGAGGCCGTAGAGGCCCGCGTACTGTACCTGAGGGTCGGAGTGCGCGAGGGTTTCGCTCAGGATCGCGAAAGCCTGTGGACCCTCCTGCGCGATCAGCGAATCGATCGCCGCGCGCCGAACCGTCGCCAGCGAACTGCCGATATAGAAGTCGTTGATCGGTTCGGGACGGGCGGCGCGATAGTCGGTAAATGCCGTAAAGGGAAACACCGCGCGGCAGGAGGCGAGATTGTCGAACTGCGGCTGGGAGAGCAGAATGCAATGCGCCAGGAGAGAAGGCGGCAGACGATGGCGGAAATCTTCCAGGACTCGCAAGGCATAGACGGAGACGGCGAGTCCCCAGGTGGGATCGTTCAACGCCTTGCGCTCTTCCAGCGATCGAATACTCGCCCGCAGTAAGGCTTCGATCTGTTGTGGACCGACCTCCCGCAGCGCTCTATCCAGAGGAACCTCCGCCTCCCGACGCACCTCCGCACTCGAATGCTGTTCCAATAACGCGAATAGCCCCTGTTTATCCCCCAGGTCGAACAGCAGTTTCGCCGCCGAAACCGCCCGTATTCCCTTCTCCTTAAATGCGATCTTCCGCAGTCCGTGCCAGCAGCGCGCACGGCTTGCGGCAAGAATCTCGACCGCCGCTTTGTGCCGCTCCTCGCTCGGACCCTGAAGGTCCCGCAGCGCTTTCCGAATGCGTATCCACCCCAGGAATCTCTCGATCGGAGAAACGCGGGGGCCGTCAGGGCTGTTTTTCATGAGGCTTCTCCGTTCGAGGTCGGGCGCAGCAGCAGTTCAGGAGCGGAGTCCGGCAGACCATGCGGCAGCGGGCGAAGCAGGGTTTCCGGATTGGCATCCCCCAGCGAACTGCCGCGCAGCAGCGTCATCATCTCGGGGTTGTTCTGGCGAATGACCGCCAGCGCCTGAATCGCGTGCCGCACGAACATACTGTCGGCGTTCCCTGCGATCGGCTGGAGATACGGGACGGCGCGCGCGTCGCCCAGTCGGCCCAGCGCCAGGATCGCCGTGGCCTGTACTTCCGGGATGGGCGCATTCAGCGCCTCGATAAAGATCCCAAAACAGTCCGGTCCGAGAAACTCGATCAGCGCCAATGCGGCCTCTTCGCGAACCGGCTCCGCGATCTCCCAGAGCGGAGCCGGTTGGCCCCCGTAGACGATTTCCGTGGGGGGAAGCTGTTTACAGGTGCGGAAGGCACGCAGCAGTTCGCCCTGCGCGATCAGGGCGTCGGGCGTCCCTATCTGGCGCAGGGCGCGAATAGCGGTGATGCTGAGCGACAGAGCCTCTTCCGTCTCCTCCAGGACCTGAGCCGTGGCCAGATACCGGAGCGAACCGAGGAGGAGCCGACGGATCAGGGGGGGAATACGGGGATCCTGTCGGAGGAATGTCAGCGGCGCCTCCGTGCCGAGATTCGCGGAACTCAGCCGGACGACCGCCTCACGCCCCATCCGTGTGACCCACTGCTGCACCTGCTGAACCGCTTGCGTGGCGGCCTGAGAGGCGTCCGGGCCGCCACGGAGCAGGGTCGTCAGCTTTTCGAGCAGACTTCCCTGCGGGTGACACTCCGCCAGGAGCGCCAGAAACCGCTTGCCGTTCGGCTCTCCCCAGAGGCCCAGCGCCTGCGCGGCGCGGGTACGCACCTCCGGCGCAAAGTCCACGAGCAGATTCCAGAGGGCGCCCTGCACCCGTGCTGCGTTTCCGGTGCGGCGGCCTCGGAGAGAATCGAGATAATCGATGCCTGCCAGCAGGAGATCGCGCGGTACCGGCCGTTCCAACAGTGAACAGACGATCTCAACCAGCTTTTCTGACGGCCAGGGAGAGTGCATCAACAGATCGAGGGCGGCGCGTACGGAGGCGGGAGGGTCCTGGCTGACAGGCTGGAGAGAAGCGGCGCGTTCGACGATCTGGAGCATGATCTCGTACAGTCGGGGATGACCGGTGGCTGCGAGCAGTCTCACCGCGGCATGGGTGCTGTAGCCTGCCTGGATCGCATGGACCACCGCCTCACTCACCGCCTGCGGAGTGCCGACCTGGGCCAGCGCACGACAGGCTTCGTAACGCACGGTAGGGTCCGGATCCCTCAGCATCGGCTTAAGTGTTTGGAAGCTCGGCTCCCCCGGAATGCGCTCCAGTGTGCGGACGACCAGCAGGCGCAGTTGCGGGTCCGTACTCTGCGACGCCTCCCGGAGTTTGCGTATCGCCATCTGACCGAAGGCCGAGACGGTAGGGGGAAACAGGTTGGGGATCGACGTGGCATAGGGGAGGAGCGTATCCAGCGCGCTCGGGTCCTGCAGACCGGCCCATACCCGACAGATCAACTGGACCCGGCGACTCGTATCCGGCGGCACGGAGGCATAAGGTTGCCAGTCCGGGAGCGCAGTCCAGAGTGACTGTAACGCCTGCGTGGCGGTGGGGGAGCCGATCGCGAGGAATGCCTCCTCCAGCAACGGGACAATATCGTTCAAGTCGTCCACAACGTCGTACAGGCGCCGGTTTACCGCGATAAGGAGCGTCTCCATGCCTTCGGGGACACCCAGGCAATGCAGGGCGACCGCGGCGGCGAACTGGACGCGTGGGGTCGTTTGACGCAAGAGTTGGAAGCGCAGGCAGGGGATCGCGTCGTTTCCGGCCTGGCTCAGCATGTCGATCGCTTGCTTGCGCTCCAGAGAATCGGAGGATCCCAGGCGCATGCTTGTTTTCCACAGTTTGGCCTGCAGCACCGCACTGTCCCACAGATCCACCGTTTTGCCTCCTTTCCACGTCGGTACCCATTCTGCACTATTATAGCACTTTCACTCTGCTTGCAGGGAGGAGTCGAAACAGCCTGCGGGGAATGATAGCGCAGAGCGGGGAGTGGTCACCCCCCGCGCCGGATTTTCGCTCCGGGAGGAGCGCAGAAGGGGGTTGCAGATGTCTGAGGACGGAAAGTTGGGCGTGGCGCTGTTGTCATTCGCCCATGTGCATGCGGGGGGCTATGCGGATCAGGTGCAGGCGCATGCGGAGTGCCGGATCGTCCTGGTCTGGGACGACGATGCGGAGCGGGGAGCGACGCAGGCGGAGAAGTACGGCGTTCCCTTTGTCCCGGATCTGGACGATGCGCTGGCCCACGCCGATGTCGAAGCCGTCGTCTGCAATGCGCCGACCTCCATGCATCGGGACATCCTGGTAAAGGCGGCGAACCTGGGCAAACATATCTTTACTGAGAAGTCGCTGACGATCACCACCGACGACGCGACCGAGGTGCTGCAAGCGGTGGAGGCGTCCGGGATCAAGTTTATGATCTCGCTGCCCTCCCGGATGCGCCCGGAGATCCTGTTCGCCAAGAAAGTGATTGACGACGGTCTGTTGGGCGAAATCACGACGATGCGCACCCGTATCGCGCACATGGCGGCTCTCGATCGCTGGTTCTCGGGCGGGACGGCCTGGTTCGGAGATCAGGAGCAGGCGGGTGGCGGCGCGTTCTTCGATCTCGGCTGCCACCGAGTCGACATCATGCGCTGGTTCCTGGGCGAGCCGGCCTCCGTCGTGACACAGATGACCAACTTCAGCAACGCCTACGACATCGACGACAACATGGTCTCGGTGGTCACCTTCCGCAACCGTGCGATCGGCATTTTGGATGTCTCGTGGGTCCATCGCTACGGCCCGAACCCGCTGGAGATCTACGGGACCGATGGCTATCTCAGCATCGAGGCCGCGCCGAACGGCCCCCGCGTGCAGCTTATCAGCGGACAGTTGAAGACCAACGGCATTCTCGGCTATATCGCGCCGACGACACTGCCCGCGGCGCTGCCCTCCGCGATGCATCAGTGGGTCTCCGCCATCCTGCACGGGACCTCGATGACCATCAATATCTACGACGCCTACAATCTGGTGCAACTGCTCGAAGGCTGCTACAACGCCGGACGGCAGGGCCATGAAGTGACCTTTTAACGCCGATGAGCGACAAAGAGAACGCTGAGACCGATATCTATGAGAGCGTCTACGCCTTTGTACGGACCGTTCCGCCCGGCAAAGTCGTGACGTATGGTCAGGTCGCCGGGATGCTGGACGATGTGAGTCTGACGGCACGCCAGGTGGGGGCGGCGATGCGATCGGTGCCGAAGGGGGTTCCCTGGCAGCGTGTCGTGGGAGCGGGCGGACTGCTGCCGATCGCCAAAGTCAGCCCGGAGTTGAAGAGCCGTCAGCGGGAGCTTCTGGAGAAGGAAGGCGTGGTCTTTCTGTCCGGAACGAACGAGCGTGTCGATATGCGGCGGTTTCAATGGATGCCGCCGCTGGAAGAACAGGCTCCTCTGTTCGACTTAGAATAGGCGCGGCGTATGTCTGCTTCGTGGAAGTTCTATCGCTTCGACTACGACGGCTATCTCGCTCTGCGCCCGGCTCTCCGGGCCGCGAGAGATCCGGACGATTTTGTGGCGCTCAGCAAGAACCGGCTGACCGAAGCGATCGTCGAGGCGTTGAACGCGGACGAGATCGAACCCGAAGCCGCGCGCAATGCGTTCGTGCAGGCGTTATGCTTTCTGGGCGACCCTCTCCCCCTCGATCCGGGTCTGCTTCGTATCGTCGCGCGCCTGTCTCATGCCCGTGGAACCGAGGATCTGGGCGAACAGTTGGAAGCGCTGCTCGGGGGGGGCGTGAATGTGGAAGCATGGCTGGTTCCAGTGAATACGCTTCCTGTCGCCCTTTTGAGCTTCCTCACCCCGGAGCAGACCCGGACACTGCATACGACCTACGGCGACGTTTTTCGAACCGGAGGGAAGGGCAGGAAAAAGCGACGGCGAGGCGGGCTGGTTGCGAAAGTCGGGGCATTTCTGAGGCAGTTATTGGTGCTGGAACTGAAGCCGGAAGAGTCGCTGGCCCTGCTCGGGGAGTTGATTGCGTCCGCTGCCGCACGCAATGAAGGGGTTGCCGTCACGAATAGCTAAAATAGAGAAACCCTTTATCTGAACAAAATACCACCTGTAGATGTCTAACGTAAGTAGGACACGGATTTCGGTCAATCTTATAACCCAGTGATGAGCGCCGACGAGACTATCTCTCGCCAACCCAATTCTGAACTATCTATGAAAACCGAGGTGTTCCCTCATGGAAAAGCCATTATGCTTAACCGAAGAGGAGGCGTTGAGTCTCCTCGATCTTGTGCTCGTTAGTCCGGCCGATCTGACGCCTATTCAGCGGGCTGCGTTTTTAAAATTGGCGGAACACTGCCGTCAGTTTCTCAGGGAAGAGCCGGAGGTTCCGGCTTTTCCTGTCAACGAGGCGAATACGAAGCAGTTCAGCGGGTTTATCTCGTGAAGCGTAGTTAAGGAGGCTGACAGCCTCCTTCTTCGTTTTTGGGTTTTTGAGATTAAAGTTCCTGTTGAGTCATACGGCGGCGGAGGAGCCAGCAGAACATGGGAGCGCCGAGGAGCGAGGTGATGACTCCGATATCGAGTCCTTCCAGGAAGACGCGGGAGAGCCAGTCGGAGGCGACGAGTACCAGACCTCCCAGCAGCATCGCGGTCGGCAGGAGGCGACGATGGTCGGGGCCGACCAGGCGTCGGGCGATCTGCGGCACGATCATCCCCACGAAGGCGATAATACCTCCGATCGCCACCGCGGCCGCGGTGACCAGGGTGCCGGCGATCAGCACGCGCCGCTTGAAGCGTTCCGTGTCTATTCCCAGATGGGCGGCGGTCTCCTCGCCGAAGGCCATCATATTCAACTCTCTCCAGCTCGACCCCAGCACCACTCCTCCCACCACCCCGAACGGAAGCAGGAGCCAGACATCCCGCCAGCTCACGCCGTTCAAAGAGCCGAGCAGTTGCGTCAGGATGGCGCTGGCTTTGTAGGCATCTCCTGCGCGAAAGGCCAGGGAGACGACCAGTTTGGTGAGGGAGTAGAGGGCCGTGCCGACCACGATGCCCGCCAGCAGAAACGTCTGGACCGGAACACGACCGTTGACGCGGGCCAGGAGATAGACGAGCGCGACGGCGGCCAGCCCCGCCACGAAGGCTGCGAGGGTGGGCGCGAACCCCGCCAGCCATCCGGCTCCTCCCATCAGGGTCACCACCGCCGATCCCAGCCCCGCGCCGGACGACACGCCAACGAAATAGGGGTCCGCGAGAGGATTGAGCAGCAGGCTCTGGAACGCTACTCCTGCCAACGCCAGCAGCATCCCGATCAACGCGCCGCCGAGCACGCGCGGCAGCCGAATGCTCCAGACAATCCCGTCGATACTGGGGTCTAGCGTAGGGATATGGGAGGAGATCAGCGGAGTATGGGAGAGGAGGACACGCAGGACACTGCCTGGCGTCACGATGCGCGCCACACTCGCTTCGCCCATCCAGACATCGACCAGCATCGCAGCCAACAACGCGACGATAAGTACGGTCATTACGGTGAGCGGAGATTTTGACGCGGGCGGCGCGGGTGGGATGCGGTCTCCTCCGGGAGTCATGGCGGCGGGAGAGGGCTTGCGAGAGGGAGCGGCAGGGGTCATGGCTTTGCCGGGGCGCCTGAGACGGAGGCCGGATGACCGTCCGCGGTGAACAGCTCCGGATGCAGAAAATGGGCGAGCTCCTCGGCGGCCTGCGCCAGACGCGGCACCCCACGCACGATCGTCGCGTTCTCGGAAGGCATGAAATAGGTGGAGTGCATCACGGCAGGCACGCGCTCTTTCCAGCCGGGAATCGCGGCCACGCTCTCTTTGATCGAGGGATCGCACAGGATCACATCCGGCTGCGCCAGCACCACCTCTTCGGAGGTGATCTGCGATTCGGGCTGCGCGACGATGTTTTTGCCGCCCGCGATCGTGACCAGATCGTCGAGGAAAGACCCCGGCCCCGTCGTATATATGGGATCGACGCCGTAGATGATGACGACTTTAGGGCGACCGATCGCGGTGGAGACAGCCTTGCGCACCGTATCGAGGCGGGTTTTCATCCGGCTCACGCTGCGTTCCGCCTCGGAGTTCTGCCCTGTAGCGCGGCCCAAGATACGGATGTTGTCGTAGACCTGCATGACGGTATGGGCTTCCAACACCAGCATAGGCACGTTGGCGGTTTCGAGCTGGGTGATGATCTGCCGATTGGTCGCGTTATCCGCGACGATCAGATCGGGCTTCTGCGCCAGGATGCGCTCGACACTCATATCGGTGTAACCGCCGATATGGGGCTTTTTGGTCGCCTCCTCCGGGTAGTCGTCCACGGAGGAGTTGGCGACGATCCGGTTGCCCACGCCGAGGTCGTAGAGAAGTTCGGTGCAACTGGGCGCGAGCGATACAATGCGCTGCGGTACAGCGCGGAGCGAGACCAATCGACCCGCGGAATCGGTGAGCGCGAGCGGAAAGGTCGTGGGCAGGGCGGCGAGCTCCGCTTCGGTTGCGCTCAGTGTGGAGCGGGGATGGGCTGTGCGCTTGATCGGCCTGGGCTCGCTCTGCAAGCGCCAGTAGACCAAACCTGCCATCCCCAGGATAAACAGGAGACCGAAGAGGTTGCGGACCTTCACCGGGGCCGACCCTGCGGAGGACGGCCGCCGGAGGGGCGGGGATTACTGGGACGTCCGCTGCCGGGGCGGAAGGGCTGAGGGCGGTTGTTCGCGGGACGTGCCGGAGGCTGCGCTTCATAACCTGGTCGGGCAGCGGGGCGACCTCCGCTGTTCGAAGGGCGCGCGGCGCCGGGACCGCCGGAGGGACGCGGCTTCGAGCTGGAGCCGGCAGACGGGCGGGTCCGTTTGCGCGCGGCATCGCCCAGAGGGCGGCGCGGCGCGCGTACCACATCGTTTTTGTGGCGGGGCGCCTTTTCGACGGCGGGCGTTACCGGCACATTGAGGCCGGGAACCGGCAGCGGCTTCTGCGGGGTGCGGCGCTCCTCGCGCGGCGGCGTCGGAGTCGGCTTGGCCTGCGCCAGCAGATCCTCGACTTCCGCGGCCGTCAGTTTGCGCCAGGTGCCTGGATTCAGACCTTTAAGGCCGAGATTGCCGAAGCGGATACGCGTCAGTTCACGCACCGGGTTACCGACGGCTTCCATCATACGGCGCACCTGCCGATTGCGGCCCTCGAACAGGGTGATGTCGATGGTCGTGCACTGGGTGGCGGCATCGTACTCGACGAACATCAGCTCGGCGGGCGCGGTCTTGCCGTCGGGCAGATCGATGCCTTCGATGAGCGCGGCGGCGGCGTCGCGATCGACGAAGCCACGGGCGCGCACCCGGTAGACTTTGGGCACATGAAAGCGGGGATGGGTGAGGCGGTTGGCGAATTCGCCGTCGTTGGTGAGCAGCAGCAGTCCGGCGCTATCGACATCGAGCCGACCGACCGGATAGACACGCTCTTCCACCTGCTGGACGAGTTCGATGACTGTTTTATCCGCATTGGGATCGCTGACCGTGCAGGTGTAGCCGACGGGCTTATTCAGCATGATATAGACCGGCTTGACGGCGACCGGAGCGACGATAGGCTCTCCATCCACACGAATATCGTCCTGGTTGGGGTCCACTTTCGTCCCCAACTCTTTGACGATCTTGCCGTTGACGGAGACTCTACCCCCCGTAATCATCGTCTCGCAGGCTCGGCGCGAAGCGACGCCTGCGGCGGCGAGGGCCTTTTGTAAACGTGGTAGATCTTGTTTTTTGTCTTGTTCCATACCTTAAGGATACCAGAACTGCGGCAAAAATGCCAGTTAATCCCAGGAAACGGCCTGCATTACTGCTGGGAGCCTGCACAATCGGGCGTGCCGCGGGGATCGCTTCGGTCGCGACCAGTGGGCTTGCAGCGACCTGTCTGCCGCCCAACATCACCTCCAGAGAGCCCAGGCTGCTGCCCGCCGCAACGGGCGCGACCGCAGGGACCAGGGTGATGTGGCGCGCGAAGGTCGGTGTCTCCCCGATCCGCGAAACATACTGGATCGCCTTCGCCACGGAGACAGGAACGGTGGGACGCTCGCCCTTCTCGACGAGACACTGTCCGGCGACCTCACCCGCCTTCGCGAGTTCGTGGGGAGCGAAGTTGGCGAAACCGAAGTTCATCATCGCCGCGGTCTCGTGCACATAGTCGGGGCTTTTCAGGACGACGGAGATCAACTGCCAGCCGTTGTGGGTCGCCGAGCCGACGTAGCAGTGGCCCGCGGGGATCGTCCAGCCAGTCTTGATGCCGTCCGCGCCGTCGTAATGCCCGAGGAAATGAGAGTGGTTGCGCATCAGGGCGTCTTTGGTGTTGATAGACCGGACGATCTTGTAGGTCTCCGTCTTGACGACGTCCCGAATGCGATCCTGCTGCATGGCGGCGCGGCCGATCATCGCGAGATCGCGCGCGGAGGTGTAGTGCTTCGGATCGTGCAGACCGTGCGGGTTCATAAAGTGGGTATTGGTCAGACCGAGCTGCGCCGCTTTTTGATTCATGCGCGCGACAAAGGCCGCCTCGCTGCCTGCGGTCGCTTCTGCCGCTGCCACGCATCCGTCGTTGGCGGAGCGCATCAGGATCGCCCGGAGCATATCGTTGGAGGTCACTTTTTCGCCCGGCTTCAGGTGCATCGAGCTTTCGCGAACCGCGCAGGCTTTCGGACTCGCGGTGATGATCTGGCCCTCTTTGATGCCTTCACAGAAAAGGAGAGCCGTCATGACCTTCGTGGTGCTCGCCATCGGGCGGCGCGCATCGGCATTCTTCTCATAGAGCACCTGCCCGCTCACCGCATCGATCAGGATCGCGCTGACCGCCTTGATGTCGGGCGGGTGCAGCGGCGGCAGATCTGCTGTCTCTGTAGGCGGCGGTGTGACGGCCGCAGGCGCCGGGGGAACCGGTGTCTGCGGAGTGACGACCAGAGGCGTATTCGCCTTCGGAGACGGAGGAGGATCGTTGGTGGGAGCGGAGTGGGAGCGTAAGGCGATGCCGACGCCTCCCAGAACCAGAACCACGGGCAGGGCCCGCCACACAATGCGGCGCAGACGAGACGACCTGGAACGGCGATTGGAAGATAAGGTCGGTGAAGTGATGGCGGCAACCTCCCGGCACGGATACGTGTAAGATGAATAGAATATTGTAGCAGATCAGACCTTCGACAGGCAATCGTTTCGACACGGAGGATTCAACTTCCTCCCCGTTCCCGACTCCATATGAGCAGTTACATGAAAAACCCGGCAAAAAAGCGACTCGCGTCTTCCCGCAAACCCCGATTTTGGGGTATACTGTAGCTAAGTAGATTTCTGCCGTAAGTGCGGCTCAGTCTGCTCCACTTTTTGGGAGTGATCACGAAAGGAACGATCCATTTGGCACAAGTGACTGTCAAGCCGGGTGAAAGTATCGAAACGGCTCTGCGACGTTTCAAGAAAATGACGATGGAGAGCGGTATTCTGAAAGAGGCCCGCGCTCACGAGCATTATGAGAAGCCCAGCGACAAACGACGCCGCGAAGCCGCCGCGCGCCTGCGCAAAATCGCCAAGGCCAAGCGCCAGGCCGAGAGCCGCGAAGCTCGCTGAGTTTCCTCTCTCGATAAAAGCAATCTCAATAAAAGGACGCAGTGGAAAATTCCACTGCGTCCTTTTCGTACCTGACCCCCGCCCCTGTCTTGGTGAGTGCAAAACGAGAGTAGCTTGCGGATTGAAAAACGGAGTGGAGTGCGATGTGGTCGTTGCTTGTCAGGGCACCCCTTCCCGTTTCGGGAAGGGGACGGGGGTTAGGTCCGCGAGCGAAGCGAGCAGATAAGAAAAATGGGTTCAGGTGAGTGGTAAGAAGGCGAGTTGAGCGATGGCGGAGGGAGGATCCTTGGCGGGGGGAGCGTCCTTGCCTTTGTCGCCGGAGTCGTTCCCCTTCTTTTCGGGCGCAGCATCTCCGTCCGATTTCGGGGTGTCGGACTTATCCGGTTTAGTGTCGTTGTTGGGGGTATCGGCGGACTCATGCGCAGGAGGCGAGTCATCGACGATGGGTGCATCGCTGTTGGGATCGACGGGGACGTCGTCATGGGTGTGCGAATGGCCTTTACGATGGCTTCGACGACTGGAGGCGGAGAGCGTCTCCTTGTCCGGCGCGTTGATGGTGACGGCATCTTCGTTGCCCGCGAAGAAGATCTGCGCGACCATCTTACGCGTCGGCTTGCGGTTGACGGTGATATAGCTCGGCCCTTCGATGCTCGGCATCGTTACCAGGGTGACATTCTTTTTGTCCAGCCCTTTCGTCCAGTTGGCCAGCGTGATGATCTGTTCGGTACTCAGATTCGAGTGCAGGTTGTCGGTAATCGCGTCGAGGACATCGGCGCCTTTGATCAGCATCGCCGGGGTGCGAATCTGGTTGCGGAGCGCCTCCAGGAACTCATGCTGCCTCTCCGCGCGCATCAGATCGCTGTCGGAATGACGGATACGCACATAGCCCATCGCCTGGTAGCCGTTGAGATGCTGTTGGCCAGGTTTCAAATGAATGTGCAGCAGTGCCCAGTTGTCGTCGTAGTCCAGTTGCTTTTTGACGTTGATATCGACGCCGCCGACGGTATCGACGATCTTCTGGAAGGCTTCGAAGTGCAGCGTGACATAGGCGTCCGTGTCGATGCCGAAGGCCGCTTTGATCGTCTCCTGGGTGAGTTCCGGGCCGCCGAACTGATGGGCGGCATTGATCTTGTGGGTACTGTGACCGGGGATATGCACGGCAGTATCGCGTGGAATCGTCAGGATACTGACGGTCTGATTGTCGAAATCGTAGTGGGCGACCAGAATTGCGTCGCTGCGGCCATTGGTATTCATCAGAGGAACCGGGATCGCTTCGCCATTGACGCGCTTGCCGACATAGTCTCGATCGCAGCCTAAAATCAGCAAATTAAGGGTATGGGGGTGATCCGAAAAGTATTTGGCAGGGGTGTAAGAGGCGAGGGGAGTGCCCCGGAATAGATCTCCTAAATTCTGAGGTTTGAAGATTGCTCCGCCTATTGTCGTATTTTTATATTTTCCAACCAAGGCTCCGCCGGCCACCAGGGCAAGGCAGAAACCAACGGCAAACGTCCATTTCACCAGGCGCCAGAAGCGGTTCGGTCGGGCGCGCCGCCGTCTCGAAACAGGTCCGTTCGAGACGGAAGATCTCTGGCCCGCACCGTTTACGCCCGAACTCTGCGCGCCCGGCTGCTCTGAATCGTTCAACGCACTCTCCTTATGACGGCTGCATCGGCATCGCCGACGTGCTGAAAATCTCTTACTTTTGTCTGGTACGGCAGTGCTACCGGATATACTATATCACCGGATTTCCTTACCTGTCAAGCGGTTCAAGCGGGCGCAGAGTTCCGGGTGGGCGATGAAACGGCCACTTCTCGCGACAGAAAGCCCCATTTCTGCGTCGAATGGGACCGAAAACAGAATTTGACAACCCTTCGGAAGGGGCTTATAATGAGCGTACCATGAATATCGTTTTCATCGTTATCGATACGCTGCGAGCCAGTCGGCTCGGCTGTTATGGCTACCCGAAACCGACCAGTCCAACCCTGGATCGACTGGCCGGGGAGGGCGCGCGGTTCGCCCGATGTTTCGCTCCAGGCATCCCTACCACCCCGGCGCATACGACGATGTTCACCGGAATGCATCCGTTGACGCACAATATCGTCTGTCATGGCGGACAGGCCGATCTCGATCGTAAGATCCCGGTCGTCGGCGAACTGCTTCAGAACGCCGGGTACACCACCGCGGCAGTGGACAACCTGTTCGATATGAAGCCCTGGCTGGCACGCGGCTACGAGTTCTATATCAATCCGTCCTATCGGCACAAGCTGCGGCTGCTGGTCTCCTGTGAAGAGATCAACGCGCGCGCGATCCCCTGGATCCGCGCCCACGCGGCGGAGAAGTTCTATCTCTTCCTGCACTATTGGGAGCCACATACCCCCTACCTGCCACCGGAACGCTATCGTACGTTCTACCCCGCCGACCGTGACCCCTTTTCCTCGCAACACACCTCGTTCGAGCCTATCAAACGTCAGCCGTTCTGGGAGATGTTTCGTGACCTCTGGTTCAACAAACTTGGCCCCGTGACGGATGCCGAGTATGTCGCGTCGCTCTACGACGCCGAAATTCGGCACGTCGATGACGGCATCGCCGAGATCCTCGCGACGCTGGAGGAGACCGGCCTGGCCGAGGAGACCCTGGTCGTTCTCACCGGCGATCACGGCGAGAGTATGTATCAGCACGACATCTATTTCGATCACCACGGACTCTATGACGACATCACGCATGTCCCGCTGATGTGCCGGCTGCCCGGCCAAATCATGGCAGGGCAGGCGATCGAGCCGATGGTACAGCACTTTGACATCGCTCCCACGCTTCTGGAGGCCGCAGGAGCCGCCACTCCCGTCGCGATGGAGGGACGCAGCCACTGGAAGGCATTGACGGGGCAGGAAGAGCCGCGCGGCTATCCCAGGGTGATCAGTTGCGAGGCGACCTGGCAGGCGAAATGGGCGATGCGAACCGACGACGCCAAGTTCATTCTCGCCCGGGAACCCGACCGACACGGGATGCCGCCCCGTGAACTGTACGATCTGACCCACGATCCCGATGAGACGCTGAACCTGGCGGAGGAGCGTCACGAGCAGGCGACGGAGATGGAAGCGGAACTGGAGGCATGGATCGCGGCCGGTCTGGCACGCACAGGCCGTGCCGAAGACCCGTTGCGCGCCCAGGGGATCACCCTCGGCAAACGCTGGAACCGATAACGGCCGTTCTGTCTGAAACGAATCTGAAACGAAGTCGCCGCCGGGGTAAGACAAGGGCTTCTCCCTTCAGATGTTGGGAGAAGCCCTGCCGCACGTTCGGATTAGAGGCCGCCGGTGGGACTGCCGCCCGGACTATCGGCCGGGTTGGCGGGAGCGTTGGAGAACGGCGAACTGCCGCCGGTACCGCCGGGCGAAGAGCCGGGTGGAGTGGGAGACAGCGGCGCGGGTATGCCAGGGACCGGGATCGGAGCGATCGTGGGCGATGGCACCGGCGTATTTAGCGGAGAACCGTCCTGATTGAGTTGACCGGGAGGCGGCAGAAGGTTCGCGGTGTCCTTCGGCAGGTGACCGGTCTGGATCTGTGCCTCGATATCATTCGCAAAGCGGGTCAGCGTGGAGCGAATGAACACGCCGTTGGAGTCGGCGCGCAGCGGCACCCAGATGTCACAACTATAGAAGGTGCTGTGAAGTAACAGGGCTTTCGCCACGCTCTTGGGGATGTCGGCGTAGTCCGCGTAGGCGGGCTGATTGGGAGCCTGGACCCAATGGATCAGCATAATAGTGCTGTCGTGGCCCTGCGCGATCTCCAACACATAGTGCACCTGCTTTTCGCCGGCAGGGCGAATCAGAAGTCGATTGCCTTCCATGAGGCGTCCATCGGTATCCATCAGATAGCTGGCCGGAGAGCGGAGACCATTCAGCGTGTTGATGCGTGCGATGCTGACAAAGACGGGCGCCTGGATGCCCAACTGGTAGACACGATTCAGGGCGATCGGATGGTCGCGTTCGCCATCTCCCACGGGGGGAGAGCAGTCCTTTCCCATCCAGCGATACTGGTTTACATCGATATGCTCGGGAATAGGGACCATCTCCTGGCGCGAGATACGCCAGTGATGGGCAAGCCGCGCGCCGAAACTGCCGAGACCGGTCAGAATCAGCAAGGCAATTATATGGAGACCCACTTTTGGTATTTTTGACATTTGATACCTCTGAGAACAAACAGTTCACCCACTGCACCGATCAAGGGCAGGAGGAGGAGCGTGGCGGGAGCCAGATAGGTGACCATATCTTTATCGTTGACGCCGACCCAGGCCAACAGCGCCAGACGGGCGGTCACCAGCATACTCATCCAGACCATGCCGCAGGCGATAGCGAAGAGCTTCGTGCGGAACCGCGCCCGGATCAGAGACAGGTACCAGATATTGCAGACGAGAAATAGCAGCGCGGGCGCCAGGCCCAGGCGTACCTGCGAGGCCCAAAGCGCATACGGCTGAGTCGCCAGAACGGTGAGCGGATTGTACTGGAGAGAGAGTTCGGCCTGTATTCCCAGGTTCAGGAGCACGTGCAGCAACAGGCTCATCATGCGTCCCGTCATCCAGACCCGCGCCGACTCCAGAAGGTCTCCCGGGATCGGGACCAGCAGGAATAGGAACAACAGAGGGAAGGCCGCGACACGCAACGCCTGCGTACCGTGACGATAGCCGACCAGGCCGATCATGATAAAGCAGAATGCCAGCGCGGTGACCGTAGGATCGTTGATCCAGGTGGCGATCGCCGTAAAGAACCCTGCCAGGAGGAGCGGCCAGAAAAGACGTTTGGGAGGCAGCGGTTTCTCTTTCAGCAGCGAGATGACCGCGTTATATTCCCGCTCTTCGCGCGCCCACTTCTCCGCGGAGGTAAGGCGATCCATACGGCCCGCCTGATACCGCTTCATCAGGGTGTCAAGCTCCGGCAACATAAGGCGGTACCGGTTCAGCCAGACCCAGGTGAGCGTGAGCGGCAGGACCACCACACCGTAGAACTGAAGCGAATCGGCGAGCAGAAAGCGCCGCATCCAACTGACAAAGGGGAGCGCGAAAATCAGACCGAGGAGCACGGTGGTGAAAAGCATCTCTCGCCGTGCCGCGCCGCTGCTTCGGAGTACCTGAAGGCGGTGGTAGGCGAACTGCCATACCGACGAGATGCGCGTCGGCACACGTGGCTTTGATTCCGCCGGCGCTCGTTTTGTGGAGCGCGCGTTCCCACGCGCCCGCGAATCCGCAACTTTCGATTTTTTGCGGGCGGGGCGGGGTTTTGGAAGGGGCTCCTCGTCCTCATCCTCGAAATCCTCTGCCTCCATGGGCAGATCGTTCGCGGTGGGCTCTTCTGGTTCTGAGGGGACTGTATCTGTAGACAACTTTCGTTTTCCGTCCTGAGATGGCACTTCAACCGGGTTCGATAAGGGCGCCCGCTCTCACGGCGCTCTACACAACTATTGGGTTGATAATACCCCGAAAATGGGGATCTTGTCGCGCTCTGTGGGGCAACGAGCGCTTCCCAAGGGCTTTACAGGCGACAGCTTGCACGCTATAATCGACAGATGGGACCGGTGACCGTGCGCTCCAATCCGCTGCTCCGATAGGATCTGTACGGATGCCGCCCCTCCTTATGTTCGCGAGAGGAAGAGGCAAAAGCGATGTTTGACCTGCTGATACGAGGCGGAACTGTGGTGGATGGCACCGGACGACCGGGAATACGCGCGGATGTCGGTATTGTCGGAGATACCGTGCGCGAGATCGGTACGATCCCGCCGGAGGCGCAGGCGGCGAAAACGGTGGATGCGACCGGGAAAGTTGTCGCGCCGGGCTTTATCGACATCCATACGCATGCCGATATCGCGCTGCTCGCCCGCCCGGAGCATCTGCCGAAGATCATGCAGGGCGTCACTACCGAAGTCTTCACCAACTGCGGACTCGGCTTCGCTCCCGTCACCGATGCCGGACTGACTATTCAACGCAAATATATCGCCGGCCTCTTCGGCGACGATAGCGGGGAGACGATCGATGCTCATGGGACGCCTATACCGCGTGTCGATTGGAACTGGCGCACCGTGGCGGAGTTCCTTGCCCGGTTCGAGCGGCAGGGAATTGGGGCGAATATCGTCTATCTGGTTCCACACGGCTCTCTGCGGGTCTCGGCGATGGGGATGGAGGAGCGGCCTGCGACTGAGGAAGAGCTGCAGACGATGTGCCGTCTGCTGGCACAGGGGTTGGAAGAGGGCGCCTGGGGAATGAGCACCGGGATCTGGTATGCCCCGATGCGGGCCGCGGCACGGGAGGAACTGGTCCGACTCTGCGGCGTCGCCGGCTTCTTCGCGACCCATCAGCGGGACTATGGAGAGGCGATATTTACGGCCACAGAGGAGAGTCTGGCGATCGCGCAGGAGGCGGGAGTGCCGGTGCAGATCGCGCATCTCCAGATGAACGGACCGGGCAACGCGGGCCGCGCCGGAGAACTGCTCGCGAAACTGGAGAGCGCTCGAACGCGGGGAATCGATGTCACCTGCGACACCTATCCCTACACCGCCGGATCTACCTTCATCCAGTCCCTGCTGCCCGCCTGGGCGATCGAGGGAGGACCGGACGCTATTTTGCGGCGGCTTGGTGAGCCGGAAGCACGCGCGCGCATCGCAGGCTACCTCGCTTCACAGACCGTAGACTGGAGCCGCTACGATCTGGTCGGCGCAGAGAGTGCGACGAACCATGCGTTCGAGGGACGACCATTTACGGAGATCGCACGGGCGCGTGGCTCAAGCGTCGCGGAGTTCGTGTGCGCCGTGCTGGAGGAGGAACAGTTGCGCGCCTGTTTTGTCCATCATGCGGCCCATGAAGAGAACGTACAGGAGATCCTGCAGTGGGCCGGTCAGATGGTCGGCAGCGATGGCCTGCATCTGCCGGGCAAAACGCACCCGCGTCTCTATGGGACCTTCCCGCGTGTGCTAGGACGCTATGTGCGGGCCGAGAAGATCCTCTCCCTCGAACAGGCCGTTCACAAAATGACCGGAATGCCTGCCGCCCGCCTCGGCCTGAAACAGCGCGGACTGCTGAAGACCGGATTTGCGGCGGATCTCGTCGTCTTCGACCCCGCCACGATCTGCGACACCGCGACGTTTGACGATCCGCTCCGCTACCCCACCGGCATCCCTTCCGTCTTCGTCAACGGCATCGCCGTCAAAGAGGCGGACCGATCCACGGGCGCTCTGCCCGGAAAGGTACTGCGCAAGGTTTAACAGGACGTGTAGCAACCCACACCCGTGAATCGAAACCCTGTTTATCCTGAAAATCTTGTTAATCCTGTCTAAAATGCAATTCCATGGACAGGATCGACACGTGAGACGGCGGGAGGTTATTCCTGGAGAGGGCGGATGTGGAAGGTGCAGGTGGCGTCGCCGTCGATGATCGCGCTTACGCGCTCGACATGCGTGTCGCTGAGGAGTTGCGCGTAGAGCGCGGTTTCACTCCGGCAGCAGATGGCGGGATGATTGCGCGCGACCGCGCAGACCGAACAGTTCCGCTTGATGAGTTTATATCCTTCCGATCCGTCCGAGCAGACTTCCGTCATAAATCCATGTGCCGTCTCCATACGCGCCAACTCGTTCAGGCGATGGATCAGCGAGCGATCGTGCATACGGGATTGTAAGGTGAGAAGCGTCCGTTCCCGACGACGCCGTAACAGTTCATCCACGGCTGCCTGCCCCTGCCAGGCTCGCAACTCGTCCAACAGTTCGTTCAGCGCGGCATCGTATCGGCGGGGAAAGCTTTCGTCCCCTTCCGTCGTCAACGAGTAACGATGGGAAGGCCGCCCCAGCCCGCGCCGTTCGACCGTGACCGCGATCAGAGTCTCCGCTTCCAGAGAAGTCAGATGCTGGCGGACAGCTACCTGCGAAATGCCCAGGTCGCGCGCGAGTTCTTCCGCAGTCATCGGGCCACTCATCTTAATACAGTTCAATATCTCCTGGCGCGTCAATCCGTTGGCTCTTGGCATCAAATCACACTCCTCATCCGCGTCAACAATCCTTGCGGTCGTTTAAGTTACGATTGTAGAATGACTTATGTTCCCAATCCATCACGGAAAGATGATGTAATTTCTGAACGATTGTTCCGGCTTATCTTTGTGCTTAAACAGGGCAATGCAAGCGAATACACCACTTCCGGATGCAAAAATAGCTCCGAAAACAACGGGTGTTCGGAGCCATTTTCGATTATCGCCTCGGCGACGCTCTTACAGTTTAGGGGCTTGGAAGGCAGCCACTTCTGAGAGTTTGGTGGGCGGGTTGATTTTGCCCTCTGCGATCATGTCCGACAGCTTTTTGACGTTGGCCTGCACGGCTTCCGGCACATCCTGTTTGGTGAATTTCATTTCAGAAAGCCCGATGCCGCCGTCTTTCACATCGAAGAGCCGCTCTCCAGGGGTGAATTTGCCTTCCCTGGTCTGTTTTACGATATCGGAGACGGCGGTATCGAGGTGCTTCACCATACTGGTGAGAACGAAGCCGGGAGCCTCGTCGTCCTGATCGCGATCGACGCCGATGGCGTAGAAGCCCTTGCCCTTCTCCTTCGCCGCCTGAATCACGCCGAGGCCGGCTTTGCCCGCCGCCTGAAACACGACATCCGCGCCGTTTCCGAAGAGCTGATTGGCCTGACTCTTGCCTTTGCCGACATCGTTCCAGTCGCCGGTGTAGGCTGCCAGCACCTGCGTCGCAGGATCGAAGCCCGCCGCTTTTGCGCCGGCTCTGTAACCTGCCTCGAACTTTTCGATCAGCGGAATCTGCATCCCGCCGACAAAGCCGATCTTCTTCGTCTTGCTGACGGCGGCGGCGACGTAACCGGCGAGGAACGATCCCTGTTCTTCCTTGAATTTCAAGGAGACACAGTTGGCGGCTCCGGCAGGGGCGTTGCCATCCACGATGGCGAATTTGACCTCCGGGAACTCCGCGGCGACCTGCTTGAGAGCGTCCTCCATGGCGAACCCGACCGCGATGACGACATCGTAGCCCTGGGTGGCAAAAGTACGCAGGTTGGAGGTGTAGTCCGCGGCGGACTTGGTCTCCACATACTTTACGTCGTCCGTACCAAGTCCCAGATCCTTTTGCGCCTTCTGAAGACCGGACCAGGCCGCCGCGTTGAACGATTTATCGTCCACGCCGCCGATATCCAGCACCAACGCGGCGCGGAAACGTTTACCGTTCGTAGTGACCGGTTTCGTGCCGTCCGTCGGCTTGGGCGTTGTGCCGCCTCCCGTGCCTGACTCCGTTTTGGGACCCGGACAGCCCATCAGCCCTACAATCGCCAGCAAGCCTATCGTACAGACCGCTCTTCGAGTTATCGTTCGCATGCCTCTCCCTTCGCCTCCGAGACCTCCCCCAACCCCCTCCTTCTAAAGGAGGGGGCTTTTGCGCCCCAACCCCTCTCTTACAGGAGGGGAGGGTTGGGGCGGGGTTACCGCATTTTGTGGATCGCTTCGCCTTTGACGTCGAGGGCCGCTTCTCCCATCGCTTCGGAGAGCGTGGGATGGGCATGGATCGTCGTCATCAACTCTTCGATGGTCGCTTCCAATTTGATCGCGACGACCGCCTCATGGATCATTTCGGTCGCATAGGGGCCGACGATATGAACGCCCAGGACCTCTCCGTATTTGCGCTCCGAAATGATTTTCACCATCCCCTCCTGCTCGTTCAGCGCCATGGCGCGTCCGAGCGGACGGAAGGGGAACCGGCCTGTCATCACATCGTAGCCCTGCGCCCGCGCTTCGTCTTCCGTCAGGCCGACGGAGGCGAGTTCCGGCGAGGTGTAGATGGGGGCGGGAACCGCGCGATAGTCCATCTTGACCTGATGGCCCATGGCGTTCTCGGAAGCCACGATCCCCATATGCGAGCCGAGGTGGGCCAGCAGCAGTTTGCCGGTGACATCGCCGATGGCATAGATGTTCGGGACTGTCGTCTGGAGATATTCATTGACAACGATACCGCGTTTGACCATGGGGCCTTCCGACACGACCTGCACGCCGACCTTGTCCAGATTCAAGCCATCGACCAGCGGCTTGCGGCCCGCGCCTACGAGCACAACATCGACTTCAACGGTCTTGGTCTCGTTCTCACCCTGGATGGTGACGATCCGAACGCCGTCCTTCTGCTCCACGCCGGTGACTTTCGAACTCAGGTGGAAGCGAATGCCCTGCTTCTTGAGGGCTTTGCGCAGTTCCGCGGCCACCTCTTTATCGCCGGCAGGCAGGATCTCCGGAGCGATCTCGACCAGATCGACTTCCGCACCGAGGCTGCGGAAGACGTAGGCGAACTCCAGGCCGACGGCGCCCGCGCCGATGACGACCATACGCTTGGGACACTCTTTGGCGTAGACCGCCTCATCGCTCGTCCAGATACCGTTGCTGCTGACGCCGCGCGGGTCGGCAGGATCTTTTGCCAGACCGGGCACGGGCGGCATGATCGGCACGGAACCGGTCGCGATGATGATATTTTTGCTGGTGATGCGCTCGGTCTTGCCGTCTGCGTCCACTACCTCAATGGTGTTGGCATCGACCAGCGACGCCGTGCCGACGACGGCGCGGATATGGTTGTTCTTCAGCAGTCCGGAGACGCCGTTGCGCAGCGTGGTGACGACTTTTGTTTTTCGCTCCATCATTTTGGCAAAATCAAAGCCGATCTCACCGCTGATGGTGACTCCCATCACGCCGGCGGTCTGCACATGGTGCAGGCGCTCGGTGCTGGCGATGAGGGTCTTGGTGGGGATGCAGCCCCAGTTCAGGCAAGTGCCGCCCCATTCGCTGGCTTGTTTCTCAATACAGACCGTGCGCGCGCCGAGTTGGGCCGCGCGAATGGCGCAGACGTAGCCGCCGGGGCCAGAACCGATAACGACGACATCGGCGTCGAATTCTCCCGTGGGGGACATGTGTGGTTGCTCCTCTGGTTGGGTGGACAGCAGGCGGTCGACAATCTCATTGACCTCCTGGGCGTCCGGAATCTCTTCACTATAGTTAATACGACCGGGAATATCGGGAAGTGTCTCTACGGGAGGTGGTTCGGCGACCACCTGACTTCGTTCGTCCTGGGTAGGGGTGGGGTGGGCATTTTGGGCGGGGCGAGCGGCGCGTTTTTTGTCGGTCACGCGGGGGCCTCCTGGCGTTTCTATCCACGGGTGGAAGGTGGGACGAGGGAGTGGAAAGGCCGGCAGCCGCCGCGAATTCGTCTCCATTCGACCGTTAGCACAGCGCTAAGTATAGCACAAGCGCGAACAGCCCGTCAACGCACCGGAAGAGCGGCATTGACTTCGATGTGCGTATGAATGGAGTGGCGTACAAATGGCGCTTTCTTTGGCTGAACTCGCTGTCAGACACCGCCTCCGCGCGCTACATATGAAACGATGTGCCAGAATGAAGTGGAAAATAGTACGGCAGAAATCCCGTTCTTCATCACCGGATCTCAGTTAAGGCTGGAGTACTCTTATGGACATGAACAATCTGACATTGGTCAGTAGTCGCTTTCTCTACGAATTTATGTCCGCTATAAAACGTTACGCAGACGCAGAGGATGAATATCCGGAACTGAATTTCCACGGATTGGATGGTAATAACTCCGTTGAAGTCAAGGAGAGGGTCATTCGTCCCTACATTGTGCCCGGTTTCATAAGTGGTGGGATGAGACAAGCCAGCAAACCCTGAAGAATAGTCTTCAATACTATTTAAATCAGGAAAAGCCTCTTGACGGACCACAAGATCTCTTTGACAGCGTTATCGGAGATACTAATTTATCCTTTGATCCTCCCGTGCCTTCCCGACTTTTCTTTATCTGGATGTGGGAGGTGGTGATGCCATTCGAATACTGTCCGTCTTGGGGTCGTCAAGGGGTTAGCACCCCTCGCTACGCGCCTTCGGCGATCATCCTCCGGACGAAACGACACCAGATCCAGAGTAATCTTTCTTCCGAGGAGCCAAACATTTTTGCCCACTTCAGTGAGTCTTCGGTGAACTTCCTCGCGCGGAAGCGAAGACGCTGGGATGCCCAAAGGGCTTCCTTCTTTGCATCTCTAGCGCAGGGCTAATGAAATTTGACAAATTAATATCGAGCGAATAAAGGCATGCCCCCTGTAAACGAGATGAGTTAATGGCTGCTGTTAATTCGTCCGGAGGACGATCGCCGAAGGCGCGTAGCGAGGGGTGCTAACCCCTTGACGACCCCAAGCCAGATCCGAATACCTGCTCGTTATGAATGTGCCAAAGTTCATGAGTTTGGCGACAATCGGTAGTTTGTTTTCATTTGGTAGGCGTTAGGGTTAGTCGTGTTTTGCCTCACGACTAACGAAAGATGCATCAACTTCTGAGCGGATGGGAAGGGACGGTTGTGCACCTGGGCGGGTGACGGAGATAGCGGCGGCCTGCGCGGCGAACCGAGCGGCTTCCTCCAACGATCGACCTTCGGCCAACGCGACGGAGAGTGCGCCGGTGAAGCAGTCGCCCGCAGCCGTTGTGTCTACGGCAGTTACGGAAACCGCAGGAACGTAATGGGAGGCAGTAGCATCCGCAATGATGCAGCCTTCTTGGCCCAGAGTGATGACGACCGCTTTCACGCCTTTGGCAATCAGGCGGTCGGCGATCGCTGCCCAGTCGGATTCAGGCTGGTACGCCAGGCCGAGGAGGGCGGCGGCTTCATACTCGTTGGGGGTCAGGACATCGATCCGGGCGAGCAGAGAGTCGGGCAGGGGATCGGTAAGAGAGGCAGGGGCAGGATTCAGGATGACGGGAATACCGGCCTCGTGCGCTTGCTGGGCCGCGTAGAGGACGGTGTCGCGCGGGATCTCCAACTGGAGCAGTATGGCGGAGGCTCGCCGGATCGCAGGCAGCGCCCGATCGATATCCTGGGCGCTGACCTGAAAATTTGCGCCGGAGGCGACGGTGATCGCGTTCTGGCCCTGCGCGTCTACGCCGATGAGAGCGACCCCTGTCGGCTCAGTAGGATCGGTTTGCAGGTAGGTCGTGTCGATGCTGTCGGCTTGCAGGCCAGTGCGAAGCGCCTCTCCGAAAAGGTCGTTGCCGACACGTCCGACAAAGGTGATCGCCGCGCCAAGTCGCGCGGCGGCGACCGCCTGATTTGCGCCTTTGCCGCCGGGGATCTGTCGAAACGCCTCGCCCAGAACGGTCTCGCCCGGCGCAGCGATATGCGCCGAGCGTACGACCAGATCCATGTTCGCGCTGCCGATGACGACCAAAGACGGTTTCATGCCGTGGCGCTCTGTCGGACGCGCCTGACTTTGCCGGACTCTGCTTTCACCTGACGCAGCGCTTCCGTCAGGCGCCTGAGGGTGATCTTCGCCTGTTCCACCTCCTGGGAAGAGGCCGTCTCATTGCCGTAGTAGTAGCGGTTGAGCAGCGCCGTCAACTCCGCCAGCGAGGCTCCGACTTCGGGGGTCGTGATTCGAGATTGAACCAGCGTTCCGAACTCCACGGCAGTCATGCTGGCAGTGCGGATCATGCCTTTGCGGGCGAGCTGTTTGATCGCCGCCGCGTAGGCGGAATGAATCGCGAGGTTGCTGGGCGGATACACGAAGCCGGGGACTACGGGCTTCCTGCTCCGAGGGCGCAGGCGATCGATCAGCTCCGTCTTCACCAGGTAAGCGAGGAGCACGACCATGATCAGTTCGATCACTTTGGGGCCGAAGCCCTGCTGCATCAGCCAACCCAGGAGCGTGCTCTTCTTTTTCTTCGCGGTTTCCGCCTGCGCCGAGATGTCGTTTGCGCCATCGGTGGCATCGAACACCACCCAACCGACATTGGGAAAGAACACCTCACTCCAGATATGGCGATCCTTGTCCTTCACGGTATAGGTGTTAGGGCCGGTGGAGTCCCCGTGCAGGAAGCCGAGCGCCATCCGCGCAGGAATACCGGCGTAACGACACATCATCGTCATCGCCGCGCCGAAACTGTCGCAATAGCCCTGCTGCGATTCGGTCAGGAAATACTCGACGCGATCCTTGTCGTGAGGCGCGGCCGGAGTGTTCAGATTGTACCGGCAGGTTTCGGTGATACGCTGTTGGATGGCCTTCGCTTTGTCATAATTGGTCTTTTTGCCTTCGGTCCACTTGGCGGCAAGATCGCGCAGCACCGGGTTTTCCGGCCCGCTCAGTGTGGCGCGCTGCAGATAGCGCTCCTGGATCTCCGGCGGGATTGGGCCGCTCGGGGCCGCCCGCAGGACGTCCGGCGAAAAAGACGGCACCACGGAGACAACGTCGTACTCCGCGCCCGCCGTCAGGGAGGCGTGTACGGTCAAAGCGCCGACATTGTCTGTCAGGATCTCGTTCATCGGGGAATCCAGCGACTTCACGCGGGCGGCCCCATACATCTGCGTGGAGGCTACCGTCAACGTTTTGAAATGTTGACGGACGACATGGCTGTCTTTCATGTCGCTTTCCGGAATGTCGAGCGTCCCCGGAGGAAGCTCGAAATGGCTGCGTGTATTCTGGTTGGGGTCGTTCTGGCTATTCAGATACTGGTTGACATGGGCCTCCTGTTGCACCTTGGTATCCAGGCTGTTGCTTTCGAGCGTGTTTTTGAAACTGTGACCGGTGTAGGTGTCGAAAGTGCCTCCGCGCCAGTAGAGAGGTTCGTCGCACTTGACTTCCAGGACGGGGGTGTCCGTCGAAGACACCGGCCCCGAGGCGAGTTCGTAGTTGGTGCGTTCGTTGTTGACGATACTGCTGGGAGTAGACGTCTGGATCGTTTTTTTGATCGCGTTGATCGCGCCCTGCGGGAAGAGATGCTCTCCGACGAACTGCATTGGAAGCACGGTCCCATGCGCGAGGATGATAGCGCCCAGAAAGCAACTGACAGCGAGAGCGAATTGGCTGCTGAAGAGCACCGGTCGTCTCCGCGCGTCCGGCGTTGAGCGGGTATTGGCCTGGGTGCGCAGGTAGTTTTCGTGGACGAGCAGGAAGGTGGCTGCACTGAAGAAGACCAGGAAGGCGTTCTGGGCTTCGATCTCGGTGGTCGATGTGCTCACAAGCGCGATCAGTGTCATGCCGGGAACACAGGCGAACAGCACCGCCGCATTGTTACTGAGTGTGTAGGAGTGGAGGATCGCTACCCACGTCAACGCGATCTGAAGGTTTCGCGAGGGCGATTCGGCCGCGCCGACGCCCTGCCCGAACAACAGGCTGAGCAGGAAGAAGAAGCCGAGGAGCGTGAGCAGCGGAACTTGCAGGCCGCGCAGGGAGATCCCACGAACCCGCAAAAAGTAGCTGGAACCGTAGCCTACCGTCGCCAATACATACGTCAGGATCGCGAATCCGGAGTCTTCCATGCTGAAATTGACGGCGTAGAGGGCGGCCAACGTGACGAGCGCGCCGGCGATATAGAGCCAGGGACTGACGGCGCCTTCGTTCTCGGTGACGCCGCGTGCGGAGTCGCCGCGCATGGAGACCGTGATTCGACTGTTTCGGGAAGCGGATGGCTCTTCCTCTGGTTGGGTTTCAATTGCGGTCATTGGCGATAGCCTCGATTCTCAGGTCCTCTTCGGCGTTTGCTCCCATCACCAGCGGATGGACACCGACGGCAAGCAGCTCCGTAAAAAACGATTCGCGGTCTTTTGGGCGGCGGCGACCCAGATCGAACTGCGAGGGATCCAGATAGACCACCGAGACATCCGCGCCTGTCGCGGTAAAGCGCGCCAGCGCTTCGGGCACGGCGGGATCGTTCTGAGAGGTCAGGAGGATCACGCGTGTTCCCGCCGTCAGATCGCCGGTCTGTCGAAGCAGTTCCGGCAGAGGCATCATCGAGTCCGATTCCACCCGTGCCAGGACATCCAGAAGCAGGTGCATGTGCTCCTGTCCACGCCCGGAAAGGAGGGTGGGATAGCCGGCCAGCGCGGGAATAGTCGGCAGGAGGAGACGGACTTCCGCGCCCTGCTGGATCGCCTGTTGCGCCAGATTCGCGGCCAGGCGCACTGCGTACTCCAGCGTGGTCTGCGTGCCTTTGCCGATGTCGGTGCCGCGCATCAGATCCAGAACCAGGACGAGATGCTGGGAAAGCGTCTCATCGAACTCGATGACGGTCAAATTGCCCGTCCGCGCCGTCTGTCGCCAGTGAATGTGGCGCAATGAGTCGCCGGTCGCGTAGGCGCGCACTCCGTCCGGCTCCACACTGGAACCACGCAGCCTGCTGGAGGTGGCGTCCTGCCATCCGTAGCGTTCGGCTCCCAGCGCAGGCAGGCGCACCGGGGGACCTGGCGTCGGATAGACGACCAGTTCGCCGTCGCTGGTGACCCGCCGCGAGAAGGCGAAGACGCCGAGCGGGTCCATCGCGGTCACCTCGAAGCTCTTGGCCCGATAGACTCCTCGGCGGCGAAAGGTGACGGACTGGTATACCTGAGTCGTGTCCTTCGCCGTCACGTTGAACAGGGGCGTCTCCTCACGGTTCGGCACGATCCAGTCGGGAAAGCCTTCGTGAATGGTCAGAAAAAACCGGGCGATCGGGGAAGGATTGTCGACGAGATAGCGGACCTCATTCTCCTCACCTGCCCAGGCGTCCGAAGGCATCTCTCGCCGAAAGGTCAGGCCGCTCAAGGCGTACCAGCCCAGCCCGTAGGAGATCATGGGCAGGGTCAGCAGGATGGCGGACATATAGTAGAGATGCTCGGCGTTCAGCAGGCTGGCGACGACCAGGAGGCAGAGGGCGCCGAATCCCAGAAAGATCCATTTATGATACTGCACGGTCTTCTCTCCGTTCAGTAGAACGATATCGCTTCAGCGGTGCTGTCACCGTTGTCGGCAGGAGGGAGATCAGAGGCGGCTCTGGATGCCGTCCGGCACCCGACAGCGCCCGAGCGCTTCAGCGACACAGGCGGCGGCGGTGACGCCGCGTACGCGGTGTTCCGGTCGCACGATCAGCCGATGCGCCAGGATGATGGGGGCCAGCGCTTTGACATCGTCGGGGGTCACGAAGTGCCGATTGTGGATCGCCGCCCAGGCCTGACTCGCATAGTTCAGGCTGAGCGAACCGCGCGGACTGGCTCCCAACGAGACGGTCGGAAGGTGCCGGGTGGCGGTCACCACATCCAGAATATAGTCCTGGATCGGTTCGCTGATATAGACGTCTCGCACCGCGGACTGCATCGTCAGAATCTCCGCCGCCGTGACAACGGCGTTGATGCTATCGACCGGCTTGATATGCCGCTGACCGACGAGGATCTGTTTTTCCGCCTCGCGGGTCGGGTAGCCGATCGTGATACGGCCTGTAAAGCGGTCCAACTGGGCTTCCGGAAGGGGATAGGTTCCGGTGATTTCAATGTTGTTCTGGGTGGCGATCACGAAAAACGGGGAGGGCAATGGATGCGCCATGCCGTCGATCGTCACCTGCCGCTCCTCCATACACTCCAGGAGGGCTGCCTGCGTTTTTGGGGTGGTGCGGTTGATCTCATCAGCAAGCACGATATTGGCGAAGATCGGGCCGGGACGCACTTCGAACTCTCCCGTCTTCTGATTGTAGATGGAGGAGCCGGTAATATCGGACGGCAGCATATCGGGTGTGAATTGAATGCGCTTGAAAGAGAGACCGAGAGCACGTGCGAGGGCTTTCGCCAGCGTCGTCTTGCCGACGCCGGGTATATCTTCGATCAGCAGGTGGCCGTTGGAGAGCAGAACCGAAAGGGCCAACTCCACCGTCTCCTGCTTGCCCACGATAGCGGTTTCGACCGCCTCAGCAATCCGTTGCGCCGTTTGCGCCAGTTCAGAAGGGTTCACGCAGTTCCTCAGGGAGACCCCGCAGGAGGGGCGGGTCTCGGGCGATGGGGCTTATTTCGGTATATCTCTCTATAATACGCGATTCACGCCTGAGATATTCCCGAATTTTGCCTTCATCCGAACGGGGAGACAGAAGTTCAGCCCTCGAACTCCGGAGGAACCATCACCTGGAGGGCGCGAGGGCGAACGCCGAATGTCAGCGGAGTCTTCTCGACGATCTCGCCGTCCACAGTGACCTTCTGAAGCGGAGTGGCGATAAGTTCGCCGCCGACGGTATGGAATGTAGGTACCTCGACGAGATCGCCCTGGTGCCCGCCCGGCAGATGGAGGGCAAAGCGCAGGAGTTCCAGGCGGCTGCGGGTGGCGAGGGCGTAGACGACCAGGTTGCCGGTAGTGATGGCGGCATCGGGCGCGAGCGGGAAAGGTCCGGCATGGAACCTGCCGTTCCCGATCACGACCTGGATGGTATCGAATTCGAGAGTCTGTTCGGGAGTGACGAGTTTGGCGTGGAAGGGGACCAGTTTACGAATGGCGCGCATCAAGGCGAACAGATAGACAAAGCGTCCAAGGCGTCGTTTGGCGTCGTTCGTCAGTTCCTGCGCGATGAGTGTCGTCAACCCTGCCGTCGCAACGGTCAGAAAATGGTCGCGCCCTGCGAAGCCGACATCGACGCCCATCTGCTTCCCAGAGCCGATGACTTCGCACGCGGTCTCGACATCGGCACGAATGCAGAGATCGCGTGCGAACTGATTGCCGGTTCCGAGCGGCAAAACGCCCAGGGTGGAGTGACTGCCGATAAAATGGCGCGCGACAGAACCCAGGGTGCCGTCGCCTCCTCCTACGATCACCAGGGGAGTTCCGGCGGCAATCGCCTCTCTGGTCGCCTTGACCATCTTTTTGGCGTCTGTGAACGGCATCGCCTTCTCGATCACGATCCCGTGTTTCGGCAAGGTGGCGATCACCTGGGGATACCACTCTTTACCGCGTCGTGATTTCGTGTTGACGATGACGACCGCGCGCTTCTGTTCCGCTTGCATACTCTCTCCGTTTCGGTCTGAAGGCATGGATCGCCTACATATAGAATACACGGAGCGAACAGTCGAAATGTTCCGGAATGTGTAGAGGAGACGCTACTTGGTGTTGCGGAGCATCTGGCGGAGTTCGGCCTGATTGCCGGCAAACTGGACCGCTTCGTCGTGCGAGATGACCTTGGAGTGAACCAGTTTTTCCAGCGCCTGATTCATGGTGTTCATTCCGAAGTGCCCGCCTTCCCGAATGCAGTTGTAGAGGTCGGCGGTGTCGCCCTCTTCCAGTTGCTTCTTGACGGTGGGGGAGGCGGTCATCACTTCGACGGCAGGAATGCGTCCCATCCCATTGCTGCGGTGCACCAGTCGCTGGGAGGTGACGCAGAGCAGTGAGGCCGATAACTGCTGACAGATCTGGCGCTTCAGGTGCTGCGGGAAACTGTTGACGATACGATCGATCGTCGCGGCGGCAGAGGTGGTGTGCAGTGTGGTGATGACCAGATGCCCGATCTCGGCAGCCGTCATCGCGACATCCATTGTCTCCCGGTCGCGCAGTTCGCCGATGGCGATGACGTCCGGCGACTGGCGCGTGACGCTGCGGAGCGCCGCTTCAAACGATTGGGTATCCTGGCCGACTTCCCGCTGATGCACAACGCTTTTGCGGTCCTGGAACAGGTATTCGATCGGCTCTTCGATCGTGAAGATATTGGCATACTTCTGCCGGTTGATCTCCTCGACCAGGGCGGCAAGGGTGGTGGTCTTGCCGGATCCGGTGGGGCCGGTGATGATGATCAGCCCCTGGGGTTCCAGAACAAGCTTTTTGAGAATGGGCGGCAGCATAAGCTGGTCGATGGTATAGGGGTGGAGCGGAATGATGCGCAGAGACGCGCCGACCGTGCCGCGCTGCATAAAGAGATTGGCGCGCACCCGAGCCAGGGAGGGAATCGTGAAGACGAGATCGATCTCCTGGCGCTTCTCCAGCTCTTTCATGCGCGATTCCGGATCGTCCAACTCCGTACCGATGTCGTCCACTTTGGGATCCTGCAGCAGGGTGTCCCGTGCGGCGCTGAACATGATCTCATAGGCGAGTTCGCGGGTGGCGGCTGCGCTGATGACCGGCAACTCCGTCAACTGCATCCGCCCGTCCACGCGCAGAGCGGGCACAGCTCCGGCTTTGATGACGAGATCGGACGCTTTATATCGGATGGCGATTTCGAGGAGATCGTGGATACTGTGCATTATAGATCCTTCAGAGCCGGTGCGGGGCGTATAAATCGGGGGATAAACCACACAGGACGTTATGAACGCTGTTACCTGTTAAGACGGAGAAAACCCCCGATTCGTTCCCTCGCAATCGCTCGCTAAGCCACCGAAGTATTATGACTCATCACGATGTCGGTAGGTTGTGAACGATTTCACACCACTCCTGTCGGCAGCCTCCTCACCTCCTTATAGGACTCTGTGCTGATTTCCCAGGACCGCATGCGGGGCGAACACTATACGCGGCAGGGAGAGTTCTGGCTGTTTACTGCACTGGAGAAGCCGGAGGATACGCTGACTCTGGCTTCCATCGGCTGCCGCATCCTCCTCGCTGAAATCTACGACAAAGTATCGTTCGATCCCGAGGAGAAACCTCACATCGGTCCGACGGAACCTCTCGCCGGTTAAGCGCCTTGTAAGAGGCAGGAAGCCCCCTCCTTCTTAAGGCGCGGGCTTCCTGCCTCTTACCGACCACATCGTTGTATGCAGGCATGGACCTACACCGTAAATCTGGGCACATCGCGAAGAGATCGGTAGCAGATGAGAATTAGCCCCCTCCTTAAGAAGGAGGGGGTTGGGGTAGGTCTCGTAGCTCAGACGTGTTCGAGGGTCTGTTCGAGGGCGGCGGGGGTCATGCGGCCGACGAGTTTGTTGAGGGCGTGGACGTAGGCCTTGCCGCTGGCGACGACGATGTCGGTATGTGCGCCGCGACCGGTGTAGATGTCGTTTCCGCGTCGGATGCGGATGGTCACATCGGCGAGCGCGTCGATGCCCTGGGTGACCGCCTGAATATTGAATTCGATCAGGTCGTTCTCGACACCGACGATCCGGTTGATGGCGCGATAGACGGCGTCCACCGGGCCGGTGCCATGGCAGGAGTCGATCAGTTCACGGCCCTGGGAGTCGCGGATATTGACTGTCGCGGTGGGGACCAGTTTGTCGCCGCAGGAGACCTGGACGTGCAGCAGTTCGTAGGTCTGGTGTACCGCGCTGGTCTCGTCCTGCACGATCTTCTCCAGGTCCTCATCGTAGACCTCTTTTTTGCGGTCGGCGACATCGAGGAACCGGGTGTAGACCTTCTCGACCTGCTCTTCGGTGAAGGTGTAGCCCAGAACCTCCAGGCGGTGCAGGAGCGCGTGGCGGCCGGAACGCGCGGTCAGCACGATCTTGCTCTCATGGATGCCGACGTCCGCCGGGTCGATGATCTCGTAGGTGGAGCGCTCTTTGAGCACGCCGTCCTGATGGATCCCGGAGGAGTGCGCGAACGCGTTTGCACCGACGATCGCCTTGTTCGGCTGCACGAGAATGCCGGTCGAGGCGCTGACCATACGGCTGGTTCGGTAGAGCTCCTGGGTAACGATGCCGGTTTCGCAGTCGTAGATGTCGCGGCGTGTCTTCATCGCCATCACGACCTCTTCCAGACTGGTGTTCCCCGCGCGCTCTCCAATACCGTTGATCGTACACTCGATCTGACGCGCGCCGTTGCGCACCCCTGCCAGGGAGTTCGCGGTCGCCATGCCGAGGTCGTTGTGGCAGTGGACGCTGATGATCGCCTGGTCGATGTTGGAGACATGTTCCACAACGTAGGCGATCAGAGCGCCGTACTCTTCGGGCGCGGTGTAGCCGGTCGTGTCCGGAATGTTGATGACGCGGGCGCCAGCCTTGATGACGGCCTCGATCACCTGACACAGATAGTCCCGATCGGCGCGGCCGGAATCTTCCAGGAAGTACTCGACTTCGGCGACCTTGCTGCGAGCCAGCTTCACGGCGGAGACGCCGCGCTCCATCGCCGCCTCTCGGGTCATCTTGAGTTTATGTGTCAGATGGCTGTCCGAGACGCCCAGGCCGGTATGGATACGTGGGTGTACGGCGTCTTTGAGCGCTTCGGCGGCCGCATCGATGTCTTTTTGCACGGCGCGGGTCAGGCCACAGACCGTGGCATTTTTGACCAGCCGACTGATACCCTGCACGGCCTGAAAATCACCGGGGGAGGAGATCGGAAATCCCGCCTCGATCACATCTACGCCAAGCCGCTCAAGCTGCCGCGCAATCTCAAGTTTCTCTTCCACATTCAGGGAAGCTCCCGGAGACTGTTCGCCGTCGCGCAGTGTCGTATCGAAGATGTAGATTCGGTTCGCCATTGATATGCTCCTCTCACAAAACCATTAGAGACAATACAGGCGAGGGAATCAGAATTCGTTCCCTCGCCCGCACGATTCTAGCCGCGCAGTTCGATGCGAGCGACGCGCTCGTTGCTCTGCGTCTGCTCGACCGTTTCGGTGACCTGCGGAACGCTGCTCTTGACCCAACTCATCATGGCGCGCAGTTCGCGCCCGACCTTTTCGATCTGATGGTTCTTGTCTTTGTTCTCCAGTGCGCGGAAGACCGGCCGATTGGCCTGATTCTCGAGGATCCACTCCCGGGCGAACTCGCCGCTCTGGATCTGGCGCAGGGTCTCTTTCATGGTCTCGCGAACGTGATCGTCCACGATCTTCGGACCGCGGGTCATATCGCCGAACTGGGCGGTGTCGGAGATGGAGTAGCGCATTCCAGCGATGCCCGACTCGTACATCAGATCGACGATCAGTTTCAGCTCATGCAGGCACTCGAAGTAGGCGATCTCCGGCTGATAGCCCGCATTGACCAGAGTCTCGAAGCCCGCTTTGACCAGCGCGGTCGCGCCGCCGCAGAGCACGGCCTGCTCCCCGAACAGGTCGGTCTCGGTCTCTTCCTGGAAGGTGGTCTCCAGCACACCCGCGCGGGTGCCGCCGATGGCTTTCGCATAGGCGAGAGCGATGTTTTTCGCGTCGCCGGTATGGTTCTGGTGGATCGCGATGAGGCAGGGGACGCCCTTGCCTTCCGAGTAGACGCGGCGGACCAGATGTCCCGGACCCTTCGGAGCGGCCATAAAGACGTCGATATGCGGTGGCGGCACGACCTGACCGAAGTGGATATTGAAACCGTGCCCGAATGCGATCGCGTTGCCGGGAACCAGATTCGGCTCGATGCTCTCTTTATAGACCTTGGCCTGATACTCATCGTTGACCAGGATCATGATGATGTCGGCCTGCTTGGACGCCTCTGCAACCGTAAAAACGGGCAGTCCATCGCTCTCCGCCGCATCCCACGATTTGCCGGGGCGCAGTCCGACGATCACATCGATACCGGACTCTTTCATGTTCAGGGCATGCGCGTGTCCCTGGCTGCCATAGCCGATGACGGCGACTTTTTTGCCTTTGAGGATATCCAGATCGGCATCAGTATCGTAGTAGACTTTTGCTGCCATAACGTCGTTGTTCTCCTTCTCTCGTCTTATGCGCGCCATGATTTCTGTTGTCGGCGCGTCACTTCACTTCACTTTTTTCTATTTTGTCCGCTGTGCGTTTCAACCATGTGTGGTATCCGAACCCCAGCACTGCACCCACGGCAACGAACAGCACGAGATTGATGGCTAGCCCCTTGACGCTGTCGAGGCCATTTGCATCGGTCAAAGTATTGTAGACTCGCCAGAGCAGCCAGTTCAGTGTTCCGAGCAGGCCAATCATCAGTCCACTGAGAACGCCTGATCGAATCTGACCACGTCTCTTTCCAACGAAGGCTCCGATTGCGAGACCTGCAACGGGTCCCAGGACAGCCAATATCAGGAACAGCCTTTCGACTGCCGCTATATCCACAATCTCGCGCAGTTCTCCCATTCGAGGTCCCTCTGCCTGATCGCGCAGTCCATCCCCGTGTGATTGGAATCAAGGGGTTAGCACCCCTCGCTACGAAATGCTTTGCGCGGAAGCGAAGCATTTGGAATGCCCGCAGGGCGACGTTCTTCTTCGGCGATCGTCCTCACGGACGAATTACCTGATCATAACCTTGTTCCACACAACGAGGCGAGTGACAGGCAATGTGCCCGCGAAGGGGGCCTTCGGCGAAGCCCCTAGCGAAGGGCTTTAGCCCATCGCTCCTTTAGTTATTCGCTGTCGCGGCCGGAACGGCTCGCGGTTTTAGCGCCGCGAGCCATCGCAATGATGCCGGTGCGGACGAGTTCGCGAATGCCGTAGGACTCCAGCAGGTGGGTGATCTTGTCCAGTTTGTCGGTGCTGCCGGTGACTTCGACGATGAACGTTTTGTCGCTCATGTCGATGATGCGTCCGCGGAAGATCTCGACGATCTGCATGATCTCGCTGCGGTCTTTAGGCTCGGCGTTGACTTTGATCAGCGCGAGTTCCCGCTCGACAGCGGCGGTCTCGGTGTAGTCCACGACTTTGATGACTTCCACCAGTTTGTTGAGCTGCTTGGTGATCTGCTCCAGCACCCGGTGATCGCCGCCGACCACGATGGTCATGCGGGAGATCTCCGGCTTGTCGGTCACGGAGACCGCCAGAGATTCGATGTTGTAGCCGCGGCGGGCGAAAAGTCCGGCGACACGGGCCAGGACACCGGCGTGGTTCTCGACCAATGCCGTGATGGTATGCTGCTGCTGCAACTGCGCTACTATGGAATTACTCATCGTATTGGTCATCTCGTCCTAAATCCTCATCCGCCTTATTTCCGGGTAGGTCCGGGCTGACGGTAGTGATCAAACAGATTGGGCTATCTACGTCACTTCCACAGGACATGTAATGCTCTGTAGGGGACGTGACCACGAAGGTGGTCACTCGGTGCGAAGCACCCTAGCGAAGGACTTCAGTCCATCGCAACCATGGGTGTATCCCTTAGAGATCGAACGGCGGCTTCGAATCGTCGTCCTCATCCGGGTCCAGAAGATCGTCGTCCAGGTCGTCGAAAGGATCCTCCTCGGAATGGGACACGATCGGACTGGTGATCTCGGAGAGCAGATGCGCGTCCGCGGCGATAAAGACGCCGTTGACGCCGCCGAACCCCGGCCAGGCCATGACGGGGAGCGCGGTCAGAGAGACATTGTGATGGCCCTGCGCCTCGGCATAGCCCAGACAGATCGCGTAGTCGAGATGCAGCAGGTCCCGTGGCGAGAGGGGACAGGCGCTCAACTGCTCCGAGAATCCGGCTGGGAGATCTCCGCTGCCATGGTTGGCCTGGGCATATTTTACGAACAGAGGCACCGCCCGCTGAAAGTAGACATGCGACAGCGCCGGACGCAGGATCTGCCGGAAATAGAGACCGCTGCGGATCAGACAGTGATAGCCGCGCTGGTAGTAACGCCACAGAGCGTCGTGTTCGAGTTCTTCGATTTGCATGGTAGAGTTCAGCCTTCACCCTGTTCCCGTGCCGCGCCTCCCGTGCTTGCCGGATCGGCACAGCACAGGAACAGGATGCGGCAGGTTTACGCCTCGGTCGCCTCTTGAGCGACCGCTTTGACAACTTCCACGTACTGCGCGAGTACCGCCTCCTCGTTCGAGAACGACCACTCCGAACCGTCGGCGTGGACGCTGGCTTTGGTGGCCGCGAGATCGGTGCGGACCATCATCTCGGCGATCGTCTGGCCGGAGGGGATCATCGGATAGACGTTCTCTTCGGTCGGGACGACGCAGTCGATGACGACCGGGCGATCCGTAACCTCTTTCGCCTTGTGCAGCGCGTCGATCAGTTCGGCGGGCGTCTCGGCCCGGAAGCCGACGCCGCCGTACGCCTCACATAGTTTAACAAAATCCGGAGATGCTTGCAAGTCTACCTGACTGTAGCGCTCCTCATAGAACATCTCCTGCCACTGGCGGACCATGCCGAGCGTCCGGTTGTTGACGACTACCGTGATGACGGGCTGGCCATAGACCGTGGCAGTCATCAGCTCCTGGGTCATCATCTGGAACGAGCCGTCGCCCGAGAGGCAGACGACACGCTTGTCCGGATTGGCGAACTGTGCACCGATGGCGGCGGGCAGACCGAAGCCCATCGTGCCGAGGCCTCCGGAGGTCACCCACTGGCGCGGGCGGCGGCACTTGAAATACTGCGCGGCCCACATCTGGTGCTGTCCCACATCCGTCGCCATGATGCAGTCGTTGTCGAAGATCTCGCCGATCTGCTCGATGGCCCACTCGGCGTAGAGTTTGCCGTCCTCTGGATAGGAGAGCGGGAAGCGGCGCTTCCACTCCAGGATGGTGTCGTTCCAGTCATCGGCAGGGCGCGGGGCGACCTGCTTGAGCAGTTCGGTCAGAATCGCCTTCACATCGCCGACGATCGGCACATCGGGCTGCATGACTTTGCCGATCTCGGCCGGATCGATGTCGATATGGATGATACGCGCGCCGGTGGCGAACTTCTCCACATTGCCGGTGACGCGGTCATCGAAGCGCGCGCCGACGGCGATCAGCAGGTCGGACTGATTGACGGCATGGTTGGCGTAGGCGGTGCCGTGCATCCCGAGCATCCCCATGCTGAGCGGGTGCGTCTCGTCGAGCGCGCCTTTGCCGAGCAGGGTGGTGGTCGTGAGAATGTTGGTGAGTTCCGCCAGAGCGGTCACTTCGGCCTGCGCGCCGCTGGCGATCGCGCCGCCGCCGACATAGAGGACCGGGCGCCTGGACTCGGCGATCAACTGTGCGGCCTTGCGGATCTGCAGTTCCGGAATCCGGCCCTGCGGGGAGGCGGGCTTATAGGAGGGAATATTGACCTGCTTCGCGTAACTGGCAGGATCGAAATCGATGATGTTCTTGCTCACGTCGAGGGGAATATCGACGAGGACCGGGCCGGGGCGGCCGGAGCGGGCGATATAGAACGCCTCCGCCAGCACTCCGGCCAGATCTTCTACCTTCTTGACCAGATAGTTGTGCTTGGTGATGGGCATGGTGATGCCGGTGATGTCGGCTTCCTGGAAGGCGTCTTTGCCGAGCGCGGAGGTGCGGACCTGACCGGTTATGGCGACCATCGGAATGGAGTCCATATAGGCGGTGGCGATGCCGGTGACGAGGTTGGTCGCTCCGGGGCCACTGGTGGCGAGGCAGACTCCCACTTTGCCGGTCGAGCGCGCAAAGCCGTCGGCCATGTGGGCCGCGCCCTGCTCATGTCGAACGAGAATATGCTTGATATCGTGGCAGTCGAAAATGGCATCGTAGATGGGCAGCACGGCCCCACCGGGATAACCGAAGATATGTGTGACTTCTTCCTGCCGCAGACATTCCAGCAGTATTTGGGCTCCTGACAGTTTCATCGTTGAGAAATGCCTCCTATAAGACCGATAAGAATCGCCAAAAAAACCTCGACGTCCGCAAGGGACGCGAGGCTGTTGCTCACGTGGTACCACCCTTGTAATCAGCACGCGTTAACGACACGCGAACGGCGGACTTCCGAAGATGTCCCACTGACCACTTGAAGCGCGATATCGGGCGCGACCCGGGAAACCTAATGGCGCGAAACCGAGTTTCGCCTTTTCAGTTGCCTGCTCAGAGGGGAGTTTCCATGTCTGCTCTTACCGCCTCACACCACCCGGCGGCTCTCTGAAAAGCATCAGAACACGTACTGGCCTCGTCACTGCGTTACAAATTCGATTTAATTACATAAAGTATAGCACGGTCACTGTAAGCGTGTCAATGCACACGCCGCAATTTTTTTGCATGGGAAGCAGAGCAGCGGCATCCTGGGCCGGACGCCGCCACTCAGCAAACACTCGTCAGGAGCGGGGTAAGGGAGCGCCGAAATCGATCGGGCGTTCGCGGATGTTCTCCTCGTCGTGCCGCTGCTGCCGTACGGTCATGATACGCGCCCTGTCCAGATACCCGACGAGCTGCCGCGGGTTCTCCCGGCTCACGACCGGCAGACGGCCGATATCGTTGCGCAGCATCTTCGCGACCGCCTCTCGCAGTACCTCATCCGGATAGACGACGATGAGATCGCGACTGCCCGCCTCCCCGACCGTGGCCGGACTCTCCTCCGGGTTCTCCAGCGCGCGCAACAGGTCGCTCTGGGTGAGGATGCCGACCAGGTGCCCCTGGGTATCGACGATCAGCCTGCCGCCCCGCAAGCGTCCATGCAGATCGGCCAGCGGCATCGACGCCGGGACGGTCGGCAGTTTCGTATTCATGATCTCTCCGACGCGCGCCATCTCCAGCAGATCGACGTTGTATTCGCGTGTCAGGTGGAAGCCTCTTCGGGCGAGTTTCTCGGTCAGGATCGAGCGTCGCAGCAGCAGTACCGTCACCGACTGCGCGGCGACGCAGCCGACCAGAAGGCCCGGCAGGATGTTGAGATCGTGCGTCAGTTCGAGGGTGAAGACCATCGCGGTGAGCGGTGAGCGCATCGTTCCGCCCATCATCGCCGCCATGCCGATCGCCGCCCAGAGGCCGGGACTGCCGACGGGCAGAAAACGGGATGCCAGCACGCCGAGCGCCGCACCCATCATCAGCAAGGGGGCGAGGAC
>Ga0070658_10000192_pt1 | contig 54044 bp, 48 predicted proteins | sample KBSC13metaG_FD_64664 | JGI IMG/M metagenome (GOLD analysis project Ga0070658, IMG submission 64664) | Corn rhizosphere microbial communities from Kellogg Biological Station, Michigan, USA - KBS C1-3 metaG | ecosystem: Host-associated > Plants > Roots > Rhizosphere > Soil ...
CAGACGCAATATGGCCTGTTGCGCGCGCGCTCGCTCGCAGAGAGAGTCGCGACCGAACTCGATCTTCCCAGTGACCCCGCGTTCTTCAAGATGTTTCGCGTCAAGTTGCCGCAGGCCGTGGCGCAGATCGGATCTGACGGACGATATGCAGCCGCAGGACAAGACGAACGGCTCCGCCGCGCTGCCGACACCCTGCTGCGTCAGACGAATGTCTCGCCGACCCGGCTGTCCCGACTGACCGATATTTCCTTTACGGCACCCGATCCGGCGTTTGCGGCACGCGTCGCCAATACGTGGGCCTCGAGCTTCATCCGGATGACGCTGGAACGGCGTTTCCAGGCGACCGCCTATGCGCGCTCCTTTCTCGAAACGCGGCTCGACCAGTTCCGACGCAAGCTCGAGGATTCCGAGCGCGAGCTGGTTGCCTATGCGTCCGCCCAGCAGATCATTCATCTCCCGTCGGTGTCCGCGCCGGGCGATGAACGAACGGCGGATCGCCCGCTCGTCGCCGACGAGCTTGCCGCCCTGAATGGTGAGTTGGCGCAAGCCACCGCCGATCGCATCAAAGCCGAGGCCAGGTTCGACGAGGGGCGGAGCGCCGCAGGCAACCAAGCCGAAGCACTAAGCAACATCGCCATCAATGATCTGCGCGAAAAACGCGCGGAACTGGCTGCCGAATATGAGCGGCTAATGACGCAGTTCGAACCAGGCTACCCCACCGCCAAGGCGATCGCTGCACAGATTGCGCAGCTCGACAAAAGCATCGCGCGCGAAGAATCGCGGGTCAGTTCGTCTTTATCCTCCGCCTATCAGCAATCGGCCGCGCGCGAACGAGCGCTGACAGCCAAGGTGCGTGACCTCAAATCGTCTTTTCTGGATGAACGTCGGCGCAGCATCCAATATGCAATCTATCAGCGTGAGGTCGATACCAATCGCCAACTCTATGACGGCCTGCTGCAGCGCTACAAGGAGATCGGCATTGCCGGTGGCGTTGGCGTCAACAATATCTCGGTGGTTGACAATGCCGACCGGCCGGAGCGCCCCTCCTCGCCGCGGATCTTGATCAACCTCGCGTTCGCGGCGTTTCTTGGCATCTGCATCGGCATTCTCGCGGTGCTGCTGCTTGAGCAGAATGATGAGTCGATCGCCGATCCGGACGAACTGCGCCGCCGACTAGGCGCTCCGCTGCTCGGATCCGTGCCGAAGACGGTCGGCGAAGCGCCGATGGACGCGATGGCGGACCGCAAGTCCGAGCTTGTGGACGCTTATCTCGCGGTTATGACGAACCTGAATTTCTCAACTGAACATGGCGTTCCGCGGTCGCTGTCGATCACAAGCACGCGTCCGGGCGAAGGCAAATCGACGTCGGCTTTCGCGCTGGCGCTAACGCTGGCGCGCTCGCAGAAGAAGGTTGCGTTGATCGACGGCGACATGCGCTCGCCTTCGGTGCACGAATTTGCCGACACGACCCATGCCACCGGCCTCAGCAACTATCTGACGGGTCAGGATCGGATCGAGGACCTACTGATCCCGTCGAGTGATCCCAATCTCCAATTCATGACGGCCGGCCCTATTCCACCGAACGCGGCCGAACTGCTGACGGGGGAACGCCTGCCGCAGCTCATTGCGCGCCTGCTCGAAACCTTCGACCATGTCGTCATTGATTCTCCGCCGGTCATGGGCCTTGCCGACGCGCCTTTGATCGCGAGCCGGGTCGAGGCGGTGGTGTTCGCGGTCGAGGCGCATGGCACAAGAATCAGCCTTGCCCGCACCGCGCTTGGTCGATTGGCGAATGCCAGTGCCCGGGTGGTCGGCACGATCTTGGTCAAATTCGAGGCCCAACGCGCCCATTTCGGCTATGGATATGATTATGGATATGGCTACGGCCAACATTCCTAGCCGAACCCGGCGCTGGCAGACCGGCACGCGTGTGGTCGCCGCACTAGGCCTGGCCGTATGCGGCATCGCTGCTATCCGTGCCAATCTGGCATTCGCGCTGGCGGAGTCGTCGCCCGATCTGGCGATCCGCCTCGACCCGGCCAACGCGGCCGCGGCCGCGGCGGAAGCCGAGAGCCTATTAAGAGGCCGTGATGACCCGCCAACGCGCGCCCGCGCGGAACAGCTGGCGAGACGGGCCTTAGCGCGGGACGTGACAGCCGCCTCCGCCGCACGCATCCTTGCGACGACCGCCGCGATCGACGGCCGCAAGGATGAGGCGCGGCGGTTGATGGGGATATCAGAAAGTCTGTCCCACCGCGACGTGCAGACCCAGTTAATGCTCATCGAGGATGCGGTACAGCGCAATCGAGTCGATGAGGCAGTGCGCCATTACGATATCGCGCTCCGGACATCGCCCGATTTGCAGGGGATGTTGTTCCCGATCCTGATCCGGGCGGCGGCCCAACCGGAGGTCGCACGAGCGCTCACCAGGGCGCTCGCAACCAAGCCGGTCTGGTCCGATGCCTTTCTCGACGCGGTCGGCAGAAGTGCGCCCGATGCCCGCGGGGCCGCAACGCTTCTTGCCGAGGCCGCGCAAGGGGGCGTGCATCTTCCCGCGCAGGCGGTGGCCATCCTGATCGGACGCTTGGTCGACCAGAAGAAGTTCGGCCCGGCCTGGCGTCTTTACGTAGCCGCTTATCCGTCGCGGCAGCAGATTTTACGCGACAGGGACTTCGGACAGGCAAGCCAAATCGTCTCGCCGACCTGGTTCGATTGGATCTTATATCCGGTCGAAGGCCGGGCGCCGCGTGTAGTAGTGACGCCGGCCGGCACGCGGTTGCGGATCGAGGCACCCAATGGCGCGGCGGGCAACGCGGCCCGCCAGCTTCTGATGCTCGTGCCCGGACATTACCGGATCGAGGGACGGATATACGATCGCGCCGCGGGAAGCGGTCCGGTGACTATCGGACTTACCTGCGCAACAACCGGGAAGATGCTCGGCAGCACCCCCTTTCCTGTTGCCAATGGGGCGGGCAGCAACCTGTCGCTTGAGGCGACGGTTCCCCCGGAGTGCGAGTCGCAATGGCTCGACATCAACGCTGATGGCCAGGATGCCATCGAAGGCGCGAAAGCCGAGATCGGACCGCTGACGGTTCGGAAACTGGAATGAGGAAGATATCGATCGCGCTAGTGAGCTTGGCTGCAGCAGCCGCCCAAGCCAATCCGACCTTCTTGCAGAAGAAAGTGGCGGAGCGTCAGGACGCACCGCGAGAGCGCGTGAATGCGCGGCTGGAAACCCGGATCGACAATCGGCTCGATACACGCATCCGGGATGCGGCGACTGGAAATGTGCTTCAAAAGCAAACCCAGGATGCGGCCTCGGACCGCACCCACACGGGCGCTGGCGATAAGGACGGCGCGCGCCCACAATAGCGATCCGATTGGATGGCCCAGAGGTTCCTACGGATTGCTGAGGTTATTACGATCCGCTGAGAAAGCCCGGGCCGAGAGTGTGTCGGTGTTGGCGATCCTCTGCGCATTGGTGCGTTGCTACAGAATGCCGGCTTGACCCGCCGCGGTGGAAGCGGACGCGACAGTCTGCTGTCAATGCGATACGCCCGCACGCCTGAAGACGCCCCAGAATGTTTTCGCAAGGATCGCGAGATCCACCCAGAGCGATTGCGTTAGCAGATATTGACGATCAAACGCGACCTTGACCGGTATCGGCAGTTCGTCGCGGCCGTTGACCTGCGCCAGCCCTGTCAGCCCCGGTAATAACCGGTCGACGCCTTCCGCGGTACGCAAGGCGATGAGGTCGGCCTGGTTGAAGAGGGCTGGCCGGGGACCGACCAAGCTCATATCGCCACGCAACACGCTCCAGAGTTGCGGCAATTCGTCAAGGCTGAGTTTGCGGAGCAGACCGCCGACGGGCGTCAGAAAGGCCGCGGGATCGCGTACCAGGTGGGTTGCGAGGGCGGGCGTGCCGATCTTCATAGTCCTGAATTTCGGCATCGCGAAGAGCCGATTTTCGCGCCCGACGCGCTCCGACCAATACAGGATAGGACCAGGGGAGGTCGCCGCTACCAGCAGTGCCACCAGCAAGCAGGGCAAAACCAGCAGGGGAAGCGCGACCAGGACCAGCCCGAGGTCCGATGCCCGTTTCACGATTGCGGTGTGCAATCGCTGCCCGACCGCGCGCCTCAGCCCTTCGTCGACGCTGAGCGGGGGCATCCAGCCGAGCCGCTCGCGGGTAGCTGTACTATCAACTCGAAGACTATCCAAGAGCCGCGCGGCCAGGTCACCACGGCCCGCCGTCTTCATGGCAGCGCGCAAAATCCTGGGCGCCAAGGTGAAATTTGGGCAAGGCCGCCCCATTGCGATCGCCAGCCGCGCGGTCAATTGCGGCGTGGAAAGATCCTCGCCATCCGACGCCATAAAGGTTTCATTCGCCGCGTGCGGATGCACGAGACAGATCGCGATGAGATCGACGAGATTATCGACCGCGATGAAGCTTCGGCAGTTTGCGATCCCGCCGAAGGGAAGCGGTATGCCGCTCGACACGAGTCGGAGCAATGTCGCGAAATTCCCCTTCGGGTGTGGGCCATATACCAAAGCCGGACGGATGATGACGAGTTTCATGGCGCCGTCTTTGCAGATGGCGCGCAGCGCGGTTTCGGCCGCCGCCTTGCTGCTTCCATACGGATCCTCCGGCGCCGGGGGGTCAATCGCCCGATAGGCATGACGATCGGTCCGGTTCCCGTTCACCTTAACCGAACTGATATAGACGAACCGTCGTACCCCGGCTGCCGCCGCCTGTTCCGCCAGCGATCGCGCACCGTCGACATTGACGCGCCACAGTTCCGCTTCCCCGCGCGGGTCGAGCTTGGCGTGAGCAAGCCCCGCAAGGTGAACCACTGCCCCGCATCCAGCCAGAGCCGCGCGCCAATCCGTCTCCGGCCCGATCGCGCCGACGGCGACATTATCCGGCTGATTCGACCGGGCACGAATCGCGCAGCGCACATCATGTCCGCGGACTTTCAGGGCCGGCACCAAGCTCCGGCCGATAAAACCCGTCGCGCCCGTGATCAAAATTCTCATCGCCAGAAATGCGCCGCGCCGAAGCCGTCGCGCCGACGCGGCGCGAACTGCAGAAGCTTAAATGGATAGCGCAGGCACGCCGAAAGATTGGCGCAAGGCTGCCCGATGCAATGAAGTGAACGGGCAATTTCGCGCCCGATCGTGAACTTCACACGCGCATCCCGGGTTGTGAGACCGCCTTCCCGGAAACATACCAGCGGCACCGCAAGCGCTGTCCACCTGATCTTCCGGACCAGGATCAGCCGGGCAATGAAATCGAAGTCCGCCGCAATGCGAAAACCGAGATCGAATCCGGCCTCGCGCGCGATCGCGGTACGAACATAGAACCCAGGATGCGGCGGCATTACCCCGATGCGCAGCCACCAGGGACGGAAACAGCGGGTTGCATAATAGCGCTTCCGCCCCCGCCGGCCGTGATGATCCACAAACTGAACCCCCGCCAGCACGCTGTCGGCGCCGGTTTCCCGAAAGCGCTCCGCGAGTTGGCGAACGGCGTCGGCGCGCGAGAAAAAATCATCGGCATTGAGAAACCCGACCACATCCCCGGTGGCCTCCGCCAGACCGCGGTTCATCGCGTCATACATGCCGTTGTCCCGGCCGCTGACCAGGCGCAGCCGCGGGTGGCGATGCAGTGCGACGATATCCAGCGTACCGTCCGTCGACCCGCCGTCGATGACAATATGTTCGAGGTCAGGCCAGTCCTGCGCCACGACCGACTCCAACGTGTCGGAGATCGTCGCGGCGGCGTTGAGACAGACCGTAACTATGGAAATCTTCACGGACGCCCCTGTTCGAAGATTGGCCGGGATAAGGAAAGCCAGCGGGCGCCGCAATGTCCCGCACGGCAAGGGGAGAAGGTTGACCGATCAAGGGGTTTAGCAGATGAACGGGCACGAGAGGAGCTTGTCTGACGTCGCGGCAGCGGCCGAAGGGGCTAGCGAGGTCAATCAGGCATGTTCGAGGAAATCCGGCACGGCGAGCAATTGCTTGCCTTCATCGTGCGTTCCGAATTCCAACGCGAGGGGATAACCTTCTTCACGCCGTCGGAGCTCTCACAGCAGCTTGCCTTCATGTCGCATCCGGCGGGCCGGCTGATCGACCCACACATCCACAACCCGGTTCCGCGCGAGGTTTCCTACACTCAGGAAGTCCTGATAATCCGCAGCGGCGCGCTGCGCGTCGACTTTTACGATGACTTCCAGAATTACCTCGAAAGCCGGGAACTGAGGCAGGGTGACGTCATTCTTCTGGCAACCGGCGGCCACGGCTTCGAGGTCCTGGAAGACCTGGAAATGTTCGAAGTGAAGCAGGGCCCCTATGCGGGCGAAGGCGACAAGACCCGCTTTATACCCGGCGAAAAACTTCCGCCGAACAGGAACTGAACGTGGAAGATTTCATCCCGGTCAATCGACCCTCCCTCCTCGGGAAGGAGAAGGATTATATCTCGGAATGCCTAGAGACGGGCTGGATTTCGTCGGAAGGGCCCTTTGTCGAGCGGTTCGAGAACGAGTTCGCGCACAAGGTCGGGCGGCGGTTCGGTGTGGCGGTATGCAATGGCTCGGCGGCGCTGGACCTAGCGGTGAGTGCGCTGGATATAAGGCCCGGCGACGAAGTCATCATGCCGAGTTTCACCATAATCTCCTGTGCCGCGGCGGTAGCACGGGCCGGCGCGAAACCCGTGCTCGTGGACTCCCGCCCCGACAGCTGGAACATGGATGTCGACGATCTCGAACGCTATGTTTCGCCGCGGACCAAGGCGATCATGCCCGTGCATATCTACGGCCTGCCGGTCGATATGGGGCCCGTACTGAAGTTCGCCGAAGCGCATTCGCTTCGGATAATCGAGGATGCCGCCGAAGCACATGGTCAGAGCTGGCGGGAGCAACCCTGCGGCAGTTTTGGTGATCTCAGCACATTCAGTTTCTATCCAAACAAGCATATCACAACCGGCGAGGGCGGGATGGTCGTCACCGACGTCCCCGAACTTGCAGAAAGACTGCGCGCGATGCGCAATCTCTGTTTCCAGCCAGGCCGGCGGTTCGTGCACGAGGAGTTGGGCTGGAACCACCGCATGACCAACCTTCAGGCTGCGCTCGGCGTCGCTCAGCTCGAACGCCTCGATGCGCACATGGCGCGCAAACGGGAAATCGGCGCGCGCTATTCGGAGTTGCTACGTGCGGTACCGGGGCTTCAGCTACCGCTCGAAACCGACGGGAACGCGGCCAATGTCTACTGGGTCTATGGCCTGGTGCTTTCGGACGCGGTTCCATTTGATGCCGCCGAGATGATGGCACGGCTCGCCAAGCGCGGCATTGGCACGCGCCCCTTTTTCTGGCCGATGCATGAGCAACCGGTATTCCAGAAGCGCGGCTGGTACGCCGGAGAGCATCATCCCGTTGCCGAAAGATTGGCACGCAGGGGCTTTTACCTTCCGAGCGGTCTCGGCACGACCGACGCGGAAATCAATCGCGCCGCTGCCGCCGTGCGCGCGATCCTCGCAGATGCGACGACCGCGCAATGAGCAGCGACGTCTTCGACCTTTATTCGACCTATTACGACCTGCTGTATCGGGACAAGAATTACCAGGCCGAGGCCCAATTCGTGCGGTCGCTCCTGGATCGCTATGCGCCGGGCGCGACGACGGTGCTGGAACTTGGCTGCGGAACAGCACGGCACGCCATCTTTCTCGCGGAGGCGGGATTCAGCGTGCGCGGCATTGATCAAAGTGCTGAAATGCTTGCGCAGGCGCGGCAACATTTGGCACGGGCCGACAGGGCAAACGTGTCGCTCGATCGGGGGGATGCCAGGACCTACCGCGCCGCGCGCACCTTCGATGCCGTGATCTCACTCTTTCATGTGCTTTCGTACCAGACGAGCGACGAGGATCTGCTCGCGATGCTGCGCACGGCCGCCACCCATCTCGCCCCCGGCGGCATTTTCGTGTGCGACTTCTGGTTCGCGCCCGCCGTATTGGGACAGCAGCCTTCGGTTCGGATCAAACGGATGGAATCCGACCGGTTCGCGGTCACGCGCATCGCGGATCCGTCGCTCGACGCCGCCGCATCGATCTGTGCTGTCAATTACACGATCTTTGTTCGCGATAAGGAGAGCGACAGGATCGAACAGGTTAATGAAACCCATCGCATGCGCTATTTCAACCTCAACGAACTAAGGATGGCGGCGCAGGCGGTTGGACTGCGACTGCTCGACAGTTGCGAATGGCTGACCGGCAAGGCGCCTTCGATCGAGACGTGGGGTGTCTGCGCGATCTTTGGCCGGTGACAAGGATCGGTCTTTTTCTGGGCGTGTCGCCGGCGGCGGGCGGCATGTTCCAATATGCGCAGGCCATGGCCGCCGCACTGGAAGCCTGCATGCCGCGGGAGCGGCTGCTTTTTGCATATGTCGACCCTGAATGGCAGCCTATCCTGGAGAGGCATGCGGTCGACAGTCTCAGGCTTCCGGCCGGCCGGCTGAGCCTCTGGCTTGCGAATGCCATCATGGCGATGCGGCTTCCGGGCAAACTCGCCCGTTGGTTGGGCTATGTGAATCCTATGTTCGTCGCGATGCGGCGGGCGGGTGACCTTTGGATTTTCCCGGCACAGGACGCCGCCGGATATCAATTGGATCGGCCCGCGATCGTGACGGTGCACGACCTCATGCACCGCTACGAACCGCATTTTCCCGAGGTGGCGAACACGGGGCGACGCAAGATTCGGGACCACCGCTTCGCCAACCTGATCGATTGGGCGCAAGCGGTCCTCGTCGATTCCGAGACCGGCAAGCACCATGTGGTCGAATCCTATGGCGCCGACCCGGACACGATATTTTCGTTACCCTATGTGCCCTCGCCGCATGTGGTCGGAGGGGAGGAACCCAGTGATTTCGAGCAGAGATTCCCGCTGCCCGCGAAATTCCTATTCTATCCGGCGCAATTCTGGGAACATAAGAACCATCGCCGCCTGCTCGAGGCGGTCGCAGTGGTGAGCGCGCAGGCACCCGACCTGTTTCTGGTCTGCACGGGATCGCATGCCCATGCCTTTCCGGATCTCGTGCAGCGGGCGCGCGAGCTTGAGATCAGCGATCAGATCCTTTTCCCGGGCTACGTCCCCGACGCCTACCTTGGAGGCTTCTATCGGCGCGCGCGGGCGCTGGTGATGCCGACCTTTTTCGGGCCGACCAATATCCCGCCGCTCGAAGCGTTTGCTTATGGTTGCCCTGTAGCGATCTCGGACAAATATGGCATGCCTGAACAAGCCGGGAATGCCGCACTGCTGTTCAATCCGGCTTCGGTAGCGTCGATTGCCAATGCCATAAGGCGCCTCTGGACCGATGACGCGCTATGTGCCGATCTGAGCAGGAAGGGATTGCGGCGCAGCCGTGCCTGGCAACCGCTTCATTTCAAGCATCGGTTGAGGGCTATCCTGGAAGAGGTCAGGAAAGCGCAGCCTCGGCTGGGCTAGCCGGCGTCCGAAGGCCGAAGCCGTCTTTTTCAAGGCTGTCGAGCAGCGCGGCGATCCCTGCGCGCAGGCCGATACGCGGCGTCCAGCCGAGGCCGTTGATCCGGTCGACCGACAGCAGTTTCCGTGGGGTTCCGTCGGGCTTGCTCGTATCGCATGCAATCTCGGCGTCGAGATGCGCTTCCTCGCAGATCATGCGAGCCAGCTCGATGATGCGGATGTCCTTGCCGACTCCGATATTGATCGGATCGTCCGCATCATAATGTCGGAGAAGAAAAAGGCAGGCATCCGCACAGTCGTCGACGTGCAGGAATTCGCGGCGCGGCTCGCCGCTTCCCCAGATATGTATGACGGACTGGCCCCCGCGTTTCGCTTCGACGACCTTGCGTAACAAGGCAGGGAAAACGTGGCTGTTCTGAAGATCGTAATTGTCGCCCGGCCCATAGAGGTTGGTCGGCATCGCCGAGATGAAATTGCAGCCATATTGCCGACGATAAGCTTGCGCCAACTTGATGCCCGCGATCTTGGCGATCGAATACCATTCGTTGGTGGGTTCGAGCGGTCCGGTCAGAAGAGACTCCTCCCGGATCGGCTGCTCCGCCATCCGGGGGTAAATGCAGCTCGAGCCGAGGAAGAGCAATTTGTCCACGCCCGCGGCGTAGGCCGCGTGCATGACATTCGCTTCGATCATCAGATTGTCGTAGAGAAAGTCGACCGGATAGGTCGCGTTGGCGAGAATGCCTCCCACGCGCGCCGCGGCCAGCACCACCACTTCGGGTCGTCGTTCGGCAAACCAGCGGTGCGTCGCGTCCTGATCACGCAAATCCAGTTCCGCTCGCGGCGCCACGATTGTGGCAACCCCGTCGGCTTGCAGGCGCCGAACGACCGCACCGCCGACCATGCCCCGGTGTCCGGCCACGAACACCCGCTTTTTCTCAAGGGAAAATGGCTTAGTCATCGCTGATAGGTGTTCCGTTTCGCATGACGCGGAGATCGTCGCCGACCATTTCCCTTACAAGGTCCTGCACCGATATCGCGTGGCGCCAGCCAAGACGGTCCAGCGCCTTGCGCGGGTCGCCGATGAGGAGATCCACTTCCGTAGGCCGGAAATAGCGCGGATCGACCTCGACCAGGCATTGTCCGGTCGCCGCATCCAGCCCGCGCTCGTCCACTCCCTCCCCCTGCCAGCGAATATTTATCCCCACCTCGGCAAAGGCCCATTCGACGAATTGCCGCACCGATGTGGTGGTTCCGGTTGCGAGCACATAGTCATCCGCTACATCCTGCTGCAGCATCATCCACATGCCGCGGACATAGTCCCGGGCGTGCCCCCAGTCGCGCTGTGCATTGAGGTTGCCGAGGTAAAGCCTGTTCTGTCGTCCAAGCGAGATCGCGGCGACCGCACGCGTGATCTTGCGCGTGACGAAGGTCTCGCCCCTGATCGGGCTCTCATGATTGAACAAGATGCCGTTTGAGGCATGCATGCCATAGGCTTCGCGGTAGTTCACCACGATCCAATAGCCGTACAATTTGGCGACCCCGTAAGGGCTGCGCGGATAAAAAGGTGTCGTTTCCTTCTGCGGGACTTCCTGGACCAGGCCGTAAAGTTCCGAGGTCGAAGCCTGATAGAAACGCGTGGTCTGTTCTAGCCCCAGGATGCGGACCGCCTCCAAAAGCCGCAATACGCCGAGCGCGTCCGCGTTGGCGGTATATTCGGGCGTTTCAAAACTCACCTGCACGTGGCTTTGCGCGGCCAGATTGTAGATCTCGTCGGGCTGCGTTTCCTGCACGAGCCGGATCAGATTCGTGGAATCGGTCATGTCACCATAGTGCAGGATGAAGCGAGGATGCGGCGTGTGCGGATCCTCGTAAATGTCCTCAAGCCGCCCTGTGTTGAAGGAAGAGGAGCGCCGTTTGACACCGTGGACGGTATAGCCCTTGTCGAGCAGGAAGCGGGCAAGATAGGCGCCGTCCTGGCCGGTGACGCCAGTGATGAGCGCCGTTTTGTTATTTTCAGTCGGCATGCCGCCCTCGATATCGGTCTGACTCGGCTTTGACGAGAAAGCCGCCGTCGAGCAAGCCACAGCGGCGCCCGATCCGGTTGCCCTGTCCCGCATCTCTCTTTAGGCCGGTCCCTCGGGACCTTACCGATACCATAAGATAGGCGCAGTTGACCTAGTGCTGAAACCGATTGCTATCGTCGCACGCGGCACGATCATTGCTCAGGCTATAGGCCTGCTGGTGCTGCCGGTCCTGACCCGCTTATACGCACCTGCCGCTTTCGGTCAGTACCAGTTGTTCAATTCGATCCTCTCGGTGCTGCTGGTCAGCGCTTCGTTGCGCTACGAATTTTCGCTGCTGCGGGTCGAGGATGAACGCGAGGTCGGGGCGATCCTCATGCTCTGCCTCATAACCAATCTTGTTGTCGCAGCGGCGGTGGGCATCGGCGCTTACGCCGTTTCACTCCTCGTGGCCCGGACCGGCTTCTCGATGCCCTTTGCGCCATGGCTGCTCATGTTGGGCATGCTGGCAGGCGGCGTCGGACAGTTCAGCTTCTCGCTCGCCATGCGCCGGCAGGCATTCGGGGCCACATCCAATGCCAAAGTCGGTCAATCGATTTGCTATTTCGGCGCGGCTGCCGGAATCGGTGCCGTCGCGCCTAGCGGTCGGGCGCTCATGCTCGCGGACATAATCGGACGTTTCGTAAATGGCGCCTTGCTGCTTGCACTACTGCGCGACCAAATCGGGCGAGCGGTCCGACAGATGTCCGTCGCGCAGATCGCTGGCGTCGCGCTACGCCATCGCGAATATCCCTTGTTCGCGGTGCCAAGCGCGTTGCTCGGGGCGCTGACCGGCTCGTTGACCTCGATCCTGATCTATTCGGTCTACTCGGCCGCGACGTCGGGCCAATATGGCCTGGTCGACCGCTGCATATCGCTTCCGCTCGCACTGACCATCACCACCATCGCGCAGGTGTTTCAGGCCCAATTTTCAGATCGGTTGCGTGCCAATCCCGCGTCAGTCGCGCTAGAATATCGTCGGCTGATCCGGATATTGTTCCTGCTCGCGCTACTGCCCGCCCTGGTGCTCATGGCGGCCGGACCACAGCTGTTCCTCTTTGTGTTCGGGCCATCGTGGCAACAGGCTGGGGAATTCGCCCGTATTCTGGCGATCTCCGTGCCTGTGCAGCTTTGCTTCGGAGTGGTCAGCACCACATTGCTGCTGCTCGGGCGCCCGGGATTCCAACTTGTCTGGGAGATAAGCAGGCTCGCCGTGCTGGCAGGTTTCTGGCTCGCGGTCTGGACTCTGAATTTGCCGCCGCTGATGGCAGTCTTCGGGCATACGCTCGCGCTGATCGTCTCGGGCGGCGCCTATATCGCGATCGCCAGCCGCCTGATCGCGCGCCATCCGCAGACGCCTGCCGCCAATACGCTTGGCATCGACGGCTTGGCCAGGGATTCCGAGGGCTGCTCGGGATGAGCCGGCCCGAGCGCTACGAGCGCCGGCACCCACCGAGCCGACGGACGTCGACATGACGCTACCGGTCACGCTGTTCGCCTTCAATCGCCCCGAGCACGTCCGGCAGACGCTCAATGCGCTGGCGCAAAACGCGCGCGCGTCCGACGTTTGCCTGCTCGCCTATCTGGACGGTCCTAAAACCGATCATGATGTTGCGCAAATTGCGCGCGTGCGCGAAATCGTGGCCGCGCCACGCGGATTTGCGCGGATCGAGCTGATCGAGCGGCCGGCCAATCTCGGCCTGGCGCGCAACATCGTCGATGGCGTGTCCCAAAGTTGCGCGCGCTTCGGCCGCGCGATCGTGCTGGAAGACGACATCGTCACCGCTCCGCACTTTCTGACCTTCATGGCGGATGCGCTCGAGCGCTATCGCGACGTGCCCGAAGTCTGGCACATCAGCGGCTGGAACTATCCCATACCGGAAGCAGGGCTGGCGGACGCCTTCTTCTACCCCGTGATGGACTGCTGGGGATGGGCGACGTGGGAGGATCGCTGGCGTCATTACCAGCGCGATCCGGCGCGCCTGCTTGCGGATTGGGATCGACGGCAGATCCATCGCTTCAATCTGGATGGCAGCGAGGATTTCTGGGCCCAGGTCCGGCGCAACCATAGCGGATCGCTGCACACCTGGGCGATCTTCTGGTACGCGACCATATTCGAGCATGGAGGCCTGTGCCTTAACCCGACCCGCTCCTATGTCCGCAACATCGGCATAGACGGGTCGGGGCAGCATAGCGGCAATCGCAACGTTTTTGACAGTGCGCTGGCTGAAGCCGCCCCGCTCCGCTGGCCCGCAGAGACGGCGGTGGACAGCCTCGCGGTCGCGCGCATCCGGAATTTCATGCGGGAGACGCGCCCATCGCTGACACGCCGCCTTGCCAGCGCGATGAGATGGCGGTGGAAGGATTTGCGCGCCGAACGGCAACATCACAGGCAGGAGCCGGACCGTGGCTAATTGCCGCTATACCTATGCGGATGTGGGGCGTTTCGGCCTGGGCCATAGCCTTATGGCTTGGGCACGCGCCGCGATCTTCGCGGAGCAGCAGGGCATCCCGATGATCGCGCCGCGGTGGCTCCGTCTGCGGATCGGCCCCTACCTGCGGCGCGAACGCGACAAGCGCGCCTATTTCCTCTTTTTCCAATCCTCGCCTTGGGCTTGGTTTCAACGTTTGTGGGTCTTGGTGACATATCGACATGTGCCGGAAGGAAGCCCGCTCCCGAGCGGGCGATGCGTCAAGATCTTCGCCAATCAGCCGGTAGTCGATCAGGTTGCCGAGTTCGCGGCGTTCCTGCCACATGCCGAAATGCTGCGAACGAAGCTGATCGCAATGACGAAGCCTCGTTTCCGTCCCAACCGGACGTCAGATGACCATGTCGCCATCCATGTTCGCCTCGGCGACTTCACGGCGAAAGTCGCCGCAAGCGATCTGCGTACCGGCACTAAGAATGCGAGTCTCCCAGTAGGTTGGTATATCGCGGTCCTGACTGGGCTGCGGAAGGCGCTCGGTTATGACATTCAGGCCATCATCTTCTCGGACGGCGAAGACGCTGCGCTTAAGTCCCTGCTTGATGTTCCGGGCGTAACACGCGCGCCGCGTCAGCCCGCTATCACCGATATGCTTGCGATCGCCCAGGCTCGCTTGCTGATCGGATCGGGATCAGGTTTCAGCCTTTGGGGCGCGTTCCTTGGCCAGGTGCCGCGGATCAGCTATCCTGGTCAGATGCTGGCCAGCGTGCTGCAGGACAAAGCGGCGGAGGTCGAAACGCTGGATGCGACCGACCTTGCCGCGCGCTTCCTCGAAATCGTTCGTTCCCGTTAAAGAGAGTCATCCGCCGTGGCCACTGTCGAAATCCCTAGCGCGCCGCAAGGCAATCCCTTGTCGATCGTAGGCTATTTCGACGCGCTCGGAAGGGCAGCGGCAGCGCTCGCGTATTGCGGCATTCTGGTCTTCACCTACCATTTCATGTCCGGCTTCTGGGCGTATATCGGCTTGCGCGACATCGGTCTGAGCGTATCCGAACTAGCGCTGCTCTGCATTTTGGCCGCCTGCCCCGCCCTTCTCCTGTCGTCCACGAACAACAATCTCGGGCATTATATCGTCTGGATTGTCTATTATACGGTCTGCATCCCCTCAATTCTGATTCCGCCGATGCAGGCCTTTTCCTCCTCGGGGCGCATCTTGCTGGATGAAGGATTGGTGTTCATCGCCACGATCATCCTGATCGTGGGAACGCGAAACGACGGACACCCGCTGCGCATGATCCGGATCCGGCGCGAATATTTCTGGACTGCGTTGCTCACGATGTGGGCGATCCTCAATTTATTCGTCATCTTCGCCTTCGGGAACATCCTTCACCTGGCCAGCTTCGCGGAAGTGTATGATCAGCGCTATCTGGGCGCGGCGGTCGCGGACACATCCTACATAGCCTATCTGATCGGCGCGCTGACCGGCGCCTTCAATCCGTTTCTGATCTCGGTCGGCGTGACCCGGCGGAAATGGCTGTTGCTCGCGCTAGGCCTGCTGAGCCAAATCCTTATGTATATGACGGTAGCCCTACGCGCGGTGCTTCTGTCGACTATTCTGATTCCAGCGGCAGCACTCCTCCTTGTCCGTCGGGACAGCATTCAGTCCTATCGCGTCGGTTACGGCATGCTCGCTATCTCGATCGCGATGCTGGGGCTGCTTCCTTTCTACACTTTGGACGGCTCTCTCCTCTCGGACATAGTGTCCTTGGTCGTCGTCCGTACACTGGAAATGCCCGGCGTGCTGTTCGGAGCCTATAGCGATTTCTTCAGCCAATATCCGATAACGCTTTACTCACATTCGATCGTGGGCCGCTATTTCAGTAGTTATCCTTATGGGAACCTGCAGATCGGCCAGGTTATCGGTCAATATCTCGTTCAGGATCAGAGCCTGGAATCGCTCGATGCGAACGCACATTTCATGGCGACCGATGGCGTAGCCGCATTGGGATGGCCGGGGATCGTAACGAGCTCGATATTCCTGATGTTCCTGCTTCGCGGACTCAGTCGGTTGCTTGGAAATGTTGATCGCCGTGTACTGTGCGGAAGCTTCATTCCAGTGATCATCTCGATCACCAATTCGTCCGTTCTCACTTCGACGCTGACGGGGGGCGGGTTCCTGCTCACGGTCCTCCTCTATTTCTGGCACGATGGCGACAGAGCGGAAGGCGCCAGCGAGCCGGCCTGACGCTGCTCAACAATCGTCGCCCGAAGCGTGCACTTCCCTTAACAATCAAGAGCAAACGCGGAATATCCACTTCCCGACGGCGCTATAGATCTCTTTTCTGCATCCGCTTTGATGGGCATCCCGATTTGAGGTTTCTCGCCTCGAAAAATCCCCTGATCAATGCGGAAAATCTACCCACGATGATGATGCCGATCTCAAGCCGGCACTGCCTGTTTTTGTCCCACGATGCCGCGCACGGCCGGTTTGCGCTAAAATTCATGCCGTGCAGGCGGGAGATCGTCTTGGGCATCAACGGGCTGACGCGCCTTAACGCTTGGCAATATCTCTATCGTCGACGCCCGATTTCGGCGATTGAGGGGCGGTCGCCTTGGCGAATATGCCAAGCGCCTCACTGTCGCGGCTTATGGGAGTGCGGAACCTGCCCCACGCTCAAAGTACATCGACATAGTCGACGATGTGGTCCGCAAACTCATCCTCGGTCATGTCCCTGGTGAGTACGGCCTCGAGCATAGGCCCGAGCAGGGTATCGTCGGGCATATTGAGGTCGTTACCCGTTCAGCCGCAGGATGGTCATCAGGGATACGGCGCCGGTACGCTTGTTGCCGTCATTGAATCCGGGGTTGCGCGCGGTCGCGACGCCCAAGCGTATCGCGAGCGCGAGAATGTCGGTTTCGCCCTCCGCGCGGAGCGTCCCTGCAAATACGCCGCATAGCGGCCCGCCCGGCATTATAGGCTCCGAACGGCCCCGGATAACCGAACCGGTCATACATCAGCCGCAATTAGGCCACGCCCGCACGGATATTATCGTGCAGATCGTACGGATCATCGCCCAAACCCTGCCGGGCGCGCATCGCCGCCCAGGTCGCGGGCATCAACTGCATCAGCCCCACCGCACACGTGCTGAACAAGGCCACCAAGGTCGAAATCGTCTGCCCGCCGAACAGCCACGCCTTGAGCTGCGCTCCCTTGGGAGTCCAGACATCGGGCGTATCGTAGGTTTCGAGCCATCCGCGTTGCTGGCGCTTTGATGCCATCGTCAGACGGCGCATGCTGACCCGGTCGAGGTCGCCGTCGCAATACCTGCGGCGCAGACGCGGCAGCAAATTGCCGAGCGCCAGCACCTGCCGCACGCAGAGTTTGGGCAAACCAAAGGTAAGCCCGATCTCCTCCGGCGCCCGCCCCGCCTTGACCCCCGCCGCCCCCGGGGCAACCGACAACGCTGCCGCGCGATCGCGCGGCATCCACCATGGGTCGAAAAATCGCTAAACCGATCCCGCAATCCGCAGATGAAGAGTCCGAGTGGGCGGGGGAATTGGGTCTCCGGTCCGGCCGAGGGCTTGCAGATGGTCGCGATTTTCACCGGGCTTGGTTTGGGGACCGAGCGGGGGTCCAACTTCCTGTTAGGATCGCGGGGACAATTGGGAAGCGCGAGTTTCGGCCGCTACGGCGAGAATGTTTCCGTCAACGCCGCCAACGGCAACCTGTCGATCCAGCGCAACGACGAGGTCCTGACAGGCGTCGGCTCGGACCTGACGCTCGGCCGCAATTATAATAGCCAAGGTCCGGCGACCGACGACAATGGCGACAATTGGCGCCTGTCCGGCAGCCGGACGGTGACCCTGACCTCCGGCACAGTGAACACCGTCGGCAGCACGGTGACCCGGGTCGACTGGGACGGATCCGACACGCTCTATACCTGGGACGCCACCCGCAACGCCTACATCAACACGCAGCAAGGCGACGCCTACGACAAGATAGTTACTGGCCTGACCTCGGGGACCTGGACCTGGACGGATGGGACGACGGGGGCGACGGAGGCTTACGCATCCGGCCGGATCACGTCGAGCAAGGACGCGAACGGCAACACGATCACCTACACCTACACCGGATCACTACTGACCAAGGTCGCGATGGCCGATGGCGAATATGTCAGCCTGAGCTACAGCGGCAACAACCTCACCCAGGTCGCCACCTACGCCAAGGCGACCTCATCGAGCTCGGTTGCCCTCCTCCTCACCCGGGTCCACTACACGTACGACACGCAGAATCGGCTCTCGACGGTCACGACCGACCTCACGCCGACCGACAATTCGGTGACTGACGGCAATTCTGTCACTACCACCTACACCTATGACGGCACCAGCAAGCGGGTCGCCTCGATCAGCCAGACCGGCGGGGCCCGCCTCGACATTTCCTATGTCCTGGTCGGCTCGACCTATCGCGTCGCGAGCTTCACGCAGGCCCAGGCCGCTGGTGCCAGCAGCACGACCATCTTCTCCTATGACGTCGCCAACAACGTCACCAGCGTCATCGACAATAATGGCCAGGAAAGCCGCCTGACCTATGACGCGCAGGGACACCTTACCCGCCTCGAGCAGATGCCCACCGCGCTGGGCTGGACGCCGCAGCTCGACCAATGGGTCCAGAATGCCGACGGCAGCTTCACTCGGCAAAATGGTGGTTTAGCCGGCTCGGTGCTTTCGACCGCGTCTTATTCGAATGCCGATATCTCGGCCACGATCACTTCCGCGACCAACGCGGTCGCGGTCGGCCTGTACGACCCGGTCAGCGGCAAGGCCTGGGATATCTATGCCTATGGCAGCGATTCCGCCGGCAGCGATCATGTCCTGCTCGGCAACCTCTATGTCCCGTTCGGATCTGGACCAGGCGGCACGACTGACATCAGCTATAACGACGGCAGTGCCAGCTTCGCGCCCGGCGACAAATTGTCCTTGCGCTGGGTCAACGGAGTCCTGCACGGTTTCCAGAACGATACCGATCTCGGCGCGGTCCCCAATGGTCCTCCCGCCGGCACGCCGCTCAGGGTCTTTCTGGCCGGCTTCCAGGACGGCGCCACGCTCCAGAATGTGACGCTGACGCAGACCGTCTTGCCAGGCGTGAGCCCGCAGGTCTCGACTTTCACCTATGACACCAACGGCCGGGTCACCGGCGCGACCGATCCGCTCGGCAATCTGACCACCTATACCTACGACACCAACGGCAATCTGACGCTCAAGAGGGATGCGCTCGGCAATGCGACGGCCTGGACCTATGACAGCGCCAACCACTGCCTGACCGAGACGCAGTATCTCGCGCCGGATCCGGATGGCAGCGGTCCCGGCACCTACAGCCAGCCGGTCACCACCCGCTACGCGTATGATGCGAAGGGCAACCTAGCTTATATCGTGACCGCCGAGGGCCGCGTCACCCAGAACCTCTATTATAGCAACGGTACGCTGTCGCAGACGCTGCTGATGGCGCCCAAGACCTATAACGTCAGCGCGCTTGGTCCGAGCACGTCGATTGCGTTCGCCACCTTGAACAGCTGGGTGTCATCCTATGGCGACAAGAGCGCGTGCCACGAGACCAACTATCTCTATGACTTCCGGGGAAATCTGAGCAGCACGCTCGTCTACCCCGCCACCTTCGCCTCCGGCGGCGGGGAAGGCGATTACAGCATGACGAGCTACGCCTATGACCAGGCTGGCAACCTGCTCACCGTTTCCAACATGATGGAGACGGTCAGCGTGACCCAGTTTGACGGGCTCGGCCGGATCATCTCCCGCGTCGATGCGACAGGTGAGCACGATATCGTCTATGATGACGCCCATAATGTCCAGACCGAGACGGTCGGCGGCGGCGCGACCACGGTCAATGTCTTCGATCTTGCCGGCGAACTGATCAGCACCACCGCGTCCGGGTCCGGCGCCGACGTCACCGCCGATCAGAGCACATATGCCTATGACAGCCTGGGCCGGCTGCGCATGCAGACCGATGCCATCGGGAACGAGCAATATTTCCTGTATGACGCGGACGGCCGGAAGATCGCCGATATCAGCGCCGACGGCGCGATGACCGAATATGTCTATGACAGCGACGACCGCCCCATCCGGACGATCTCCTACGCGAACCGGCTGAGCAGCGCCCAGATCGCATCCTTGGCCGATGGCCAGGGCAAGCCCGCCTTGATCGACATCAGCGCGGTCCGGCCGACGACGAGCAGCAGCGACCGCGACAGCTGGACGATCTACGACGCGGCGGGCCGGGTGATCGAGGCGATAGATTCAACCGGTCACGCGACGGTCTACAGTTATGACGGCGCGTCGGAGGTGGTGGGCACCACCCATTATTACACGGCTCTCAATGTCGCAGCGCTGCAGGCATCGCCGCCGACGGTGTTGACCCTCCCGGCGGCCAACGCCCTGGATGCCACGACCCGCGGCTTCTATGACAAGGACGGCAACCTGGTCGGCAGCCTCGATGCCGCCGGAACCCTCACCGAAAGCAGCTACGATTCTGCCGGGCAGCTGATCCGCACGATCGTCCATGCCAAGCCGGCTAGCACCAGCCTGCGGGCTGCGGGCACGATGGCGCAATTGCTCGCCGACGTCGGCACGACCGGCGCCGACCGGCAGACCAATTTCGTTTACGATGGTAGCGGGGCGCTGCGATTCAAGATCGATGCCCAGGGCAATGTCACCGAGTTCGATTATGACAAGGAGGGCAACCTCTTCGCGTCGTCGGTCTTTGCCACGCCGATAGCTCCGGCTGCCAGCTATACGATGGCTTCTGTCCAGGGCACCGTCGATTATACCAATGCGCGCGCAAGCTACGCGATTTATCAGGACGGGAAGCTGGCCATAACGGTCGATCCGTCCGGGCAGGTCACGACCTTCACATATCAGAATGATGTGCTCGTCGAGACGCACGCTTATGCGACGCTCTACGACGTGGCCGACAATGGGGTGTGGGCAGGCGACTTCCTCACCGACCCCTTCCCCATCGCCGCGAGTGCGGACGACCGGATCACCCGGGTATACACCGATTCCGCCAACCGGCCGGTCTACACCGTAGACGCCGAAGGCTATGTCACACAGACTCACTATGACGCGGATTGGCGCGTCACGTCCGAGACACGCTATCCGGATCCGGTCTCGGTCGACGATACGACCACCACTGCTGACGTAGCGTCGATGCTCAATCCGGCAGCGGCCGGGACAGCGGTCGTCCAATATAGCTACGATGCCGACGGGCGCGTCGACACGCTGACCGACCCGGACGGCGGCGTTGTCAAATATGGCTATGACGCCTTTGGCGAGGTCAGCGACACGACCACCGCTTATGGCACGTCCGCCGCGGTGACCACCCACCGCACCTACGATCAGGCGGGACGGCTGGCGACAATCACGACCGCGGCCGGAACGGCGGCCGCCGCGACCACCTCTTACACCTACGATGCGGCCGGCAATGTGCTGACCGTAACGGACGCGCTCAACGCCACCACCACCAACAGCTATGACAATCTGGGCCGACTGATCAGCGTCACCGACGCGCAGAACGCCACCACCACTTATCAATATGATGCCTTTGGCGACCGCGTCAAAACCACCGACGCGCTCGGCAACGCGACCTATTCCTATTTCGATACGCTCGGGCGCCTGACGCTCGCGGTCGATCCCGACGGCTATGCGACGTCGACCACCTACAACAATTTCAACGAGATCGCGTCGGTCACGCGCTACATGACCAAGATTGCTGCCGGCTACGACGTGGGCACCCCGCCAGCCGTGACGGCCTCGGCCGCGGATCGAACGACCAGCTTCACCCGCGATATCCTCGGCCGCATCACCGCAATGACCGATGCCAGCCAGGCGACCGAAACCTATGAGTTCGACTCGTTCGGCGACCAGGTGGAGAGGGTGGACAAGCTCGGCAAGATCACCACCCGCACCTATGATCACCGCGGCCTGCTGTTGAGCGAGACGCACGCGACCGCGCAGGATGCGAACGGCAATGTCACGCAAGGCGTGACCACCAATTATGCCTATGACAATGCCGGCCGGCTACGCACGACCACCGACGCGCTCAGCCATCGCAGCTACCGGCTCTATGACGGCGCCGGGCGCGAAATCGCGGACATCGCCGCCGACGGCGCGGTTACCGAATATGTCTATGATGCCGCCGGCCATGTCACGCGCAGCATTCGCTACGCGACCCGGCTGAGCACGGCCCAGCTCGCGTCGCTGGTCGATGCGCAGGGCAAGCCCGCCGACATCGATTTCGCCACGCTAAGGCCGGCGGCGGATGCCGCCGACAGCTGGAACTGGAGCGTCTATGACGCCGCCGGGCGGCTCGCCGAGACGATCGACGGCGTCGGGGCGGCGACCAGCTATGTTTATGACGGCGACGGCCAGCTGATCGCCTCGACGCGCTACAAGAATCTGCTCACGGTCGCGAGCCTCAAGGCCAGTCCGCCGACCGCGCTCCAGATCCCCGCATCGGACGCCAAGGACGAGACGACCCGCACTTTTTACGACCAGGACGATCGGGTTATCGGCATCCTCGCGCCCGACGGCGCGCTGACCGAAACCGTCTATGACGCCTCCGGCCAGAAGATCCGGGTGTCGACCCACACCAATCTCGCCGCGGCGGCGCTGCGCGCCTCGGGCAGCTTTGCCGACATCCTCGCCAACGTCCAGACCACCTGGAAGGACGCCCGCACCGATTATGTCTATGACGCGGACGGACAACTCGTCTTCACGCTCGATGCCACCGCGCGGCCCACCGGCTATGTCTATGACGCGGCCGGCAATGTCGTGCAGACAACCGAATATGCCGGCGCGATCGCGACTGCGGCCAGCTATTCGCTCGCTTATGTCCAGGCGCAACTGAGCGCGACCGGACTCGCGACCGATGGCGACAACCGCGTCAGCCATGTGGTCTATGACAATGCCGGCCGGATCGCCTTCGCGATCGACGCGGGCGGGACCGTCAGCAGCTTCGTGTATGATGCGGCGGGCCACGTCACCAAGCAGGTCACGTTTGCCGCGACCGACCCCGGCACCGGCGACTATAGTCTTGCCACCTGGCAAGCCTGGGGGGCTGCGCACGCCAGTGCCGGCGCCGACCACGTCTCCTATCAATATTATGATGCGCTCGGCCGCGAAGTCTATTCCGCGCGCGTCGCGGCGGGCCAGGCGGTCGTGGTCGAGACGCAATATGATGCGCTCGGGCAGGTCACCGCGACCATCCAGCACAGCAAGACCTATGCGATCGACGACAGCACCACGATCGCCGCGCTCGCCGGCGAGATAGCGGGGGCACCCGAGGACGCCTCGGCCACCTATTACAGTTACGATGCGGCCGGCCATCTGACGGATGTTCTCAATCCGGCGAATTCGGACACGCATTATGCCTATGACGCGCTGAACCGCGTCACCGACACGACCTACGCCTTCGCCTCGAGCGACGCCGCGACCACGCATATCACGTACGACGCCGACGGGCAGGTTCTCAGCCAGACGGAGGCGGTCGGCTGGACCGACGCCAATCATCGCGCCGCCACCACCAGCTACAGCTATGATGCCTTCGGCAACGTGCTGACCGTCACCGACGCGCTCAACAATGTCACCACCAACACTTATTATGCGATGGGGCGGCTTCACAGCGTCACCGACCCCAACAATGCGACCATCACCTACGAATATGATGCCTTCGGCCACCGGGTGACGAGCACCGACCAGCGCGGCAACACCACGCTGTCTTATTATGATGCGCTCGGGCGGCTCACGCTGCAGGTCGATCCGGAAGGCTATGCCACCGCGACCAGCTACAGCATTGGCGGCGCGATCACCTCGATCACCCGCTATATGAACCGGGTGTCGGGCAATTACGGCCCCTCGACCCTGCCGACGATCACGCCGGCCGCCAACGACGAGATCACCAGCTTCACGCTAGACCATCTCGACCGGGTCACGGCTGTTACCGACGCCGAGGAATATTCGGAGCTTTATACGCTCGACGCGTTCGGCAATCGCACCCAGGTCACGAACAAGCTTGGGGGCGTCACCAACAACACGTTCAACGCGCTCGGGCAGTTGCAGTCCTCGACCAAGCTCGAGACCGCGACCGACGTGAACGGGACCGTTTACGCGACCTCGATCACGACCCAATATGAATATGACACGCGCGGCAACCGCACCCTGATGCGCGAGGCGGCGGGCCTGCCCGAGCAACGCGTCACCAATTACCGATATGACAAGCTCAACCGCCTCGTCTGGCAGCAGGGCGAAGCATTTGGCGTCGTCAATGCAGACGGCACGACCACCACGCCGACCCACCCGGTCCAGACCTATAGCTACGATCTGCGCGGCAACCTGATCGAGCAGGACGCGCCGGGCGGCGCCCGCACGTTATTCTATTACGACGCGGCCAACCACATGATCGCGCAGGTCGGGCCGACCGGCAGCCTCACGACCTGGGCGCGCGATGCAAACGGCAACGCAACGGTCATGAGCGCTTATGGCACGGTCGTCGCCCTGCCCGCGCTCGCGGGCGGAACGCCACCCGCAGCGATCAATCCCTCCTTGCGGCGGGATACGCATTATTCTTATGACAAGAATAATCGCTTGCAGAGCACCACGCATTTCGGCGTGGATTCCTTTGACGAGGTCGCCGGCGAATATCAGCGCACCATCGACGACATCTCGACGTCGGCGACCTATGACGCCGCCGGCAACATCGTCGTCGAGACTGACGGGCGCAACAACCCGCTTTATAATTATTATGACAAGAACGGGCACAAGATCGCGACCGTCGATCAAGACAATTACCTCACCACCTACGATCTGGACGGCGAAGGCAATGTCCTGACCGAGACGCGCTATGCGACGCAGCTCACGATGGTGGTAAGCGAGATCAGCAATGTCGCTGACCTCAAGGCCGCGGCCGGCACCAGCAGCAACGACCGCATCACCCAGTTCACCTATGATCGCGACGGCCGCCGCCTGACCGAGTCCCGCCTTAATATGCTCGCCTCGACCGTCACCGGCTCGGGCGCGCCGAGCCAGACCACGGTCACCTCAACCATCCAATATACCTATAACGCCCTGGGAGAGGTGACGCGCAAGACCGAGGCGAATGGCGACTATACCGGTTATAGCTACGACCAGATGGGCCGTCAGACCGAAATCCGCAAAAGCGGATGGACCGATCCGACCAGCGGCGCCGCGATCCATCCCACGACCGACATGCAATATGACGGGCTTGATCAGCTGAGCCGCCAGCTCGTGCGGGGCACGGACGACACGACCGAGGCCGACGACCGCATAACCACCTATCTCTACGATACGGCCGGGCATGTCACCCAGACCAAGGATCCGACCGGGTTCATAACCAAATCCTATTATGATGCGGCGGGGCGCCTCGCCGAGCAATCCTACCAACGCCAGAAATCGGATGGCAGCGTCGTCACCGAGGCCGATTTCTACAGCTACGATCTCGCCGGCCGCCAGATCCAGCAGAAGAAGGGCGCGTTCGACGGCACGAGCTGGACTTACGGCCAGACCACCGACATGCTTTATGACGCTTACGGCGAAATGGTCGCGCGCGGCATTAATGCCAATCCGAGCGATCCGACGACTTATCAGGAATTCGCCGATTACGATGTGCTTGGCCGGGTCTGGCGGACCAACTTCGGCGACGGCGCGGCCAAGGCCTATCTCTACGACGCCAATGGCAATGCGACGTTGCTTATGCAGGCGACGAACAATCAGAATATCCGGTCGATGTCGACCGATGATATGTTCCAGCAGACCAGCGGCGTCACCCAGACGATCAGCAAGTTCGACAATCGCAATCAGCTCATCGAGACCATCCAGCCCAGCATCGAGAATGCCGACGATCTGCCCAACGCGATCAACACGCTCGACACCTCGACCACCGGAACCAGCTTCTCGGGCGGGACGATGCAGATCGTGGCCCCGGCGGGTTCGAGCAACCCTGGCGGTAGTGGCAACCAGAGTGGCCAGTTTGTTTCAGGCCCGTCAGGCACCGCCGCCTCGCAGGTGATTAACGAGGGCAACGGCTCTTATTATGTCGCGACCACCGTCTCGACCGGATCCACCGGTCCGTATGGCAACGGCATGATCTATCTCGGCAATGACAGCGGTACGACAATGTACCTGTCGGTCGGAACCCCGCCGCTGAACAACAGGACCGTCGGCGAGACGGAGGCCTTTACGGGCTGGGAGCGCAATTATTACATCTGGCAGGACTTTGCCGGCACCAAGGTGATGATCGGCCGGATCAACCATGTCAGTACGAGCAACACTTATGTCGCCACGTCGATAAGCCCGACCATCCTGTTCTCCGGCCTGAACGCACAGGCTACGCAGCTTGTCGCCTGGGCAAAGAAGACCGGTACCAACGTCTGGTCGCGCATATCGACCTACCCGGTGACGGGCGTGAACGGCGGGGTGGTCGGCGGCTATTTCACTGCCGATCTCAGCAATTTCACCGCGGGACAAACCTACGACATCAAATATTATGGAATGTCGGCAACAGGGACGACACTCGAATCCCACACCGCCAGCCTGTCGATGAGCTCGACCGGTCAGCCGACTGCCTCCGGGGATGTTAAGCAGGGCATCGGCGGCACCGGCAAGGTGATCCTCACCAACGATGGCGGCGCATCCCTGGTCTTCTCGGAGCAGCCTGGCAATTCAGTCGCGTTGCAATACAGAGACCTGGCGACGACCAACGCCTTGGCAAATTTCGGTACGGCCACTGGGAGCAACGGTCTCCTTACGATCGGCGTGAACAGCCTGACAAGCGGTCATACCTACCAGTTCGTGGCGACCAGCGGCGGTCAGGTGACGAGCTTCACTTTCACGCCCGGCAGCCAGCCGAGCGCGCCATCACTTTATTCATCGCCCTTCGTCACGCTCACGCAGCCTGCCGCTGCGACATCCGTGGTGATGACATGGACCGGCGCCAACACCGGCAGCGCCAATCTTGTCTATAACGGCACAAAATGGGTCTGGGACGTCAGTCCCTTCTTCAATGTCGCGGGGACCACAAATTTCTCGTATAAGACATATGATTCCGGCACCGTGCTGATTGATCAGGGGCATGGCCAGATTCAGCTGGCCGGCAACCCGCAGGTGCTCCAGAATGTCGGCGATGCGCTCGATTCGGTGGTGACCTTCAATCCACCGGCGACCGCGACGAAGCTGGTTCTCAACTACCGCCAGGCCGGCAATCCGTCGCTCAAGTTCACCAAGGTCACACTCAACGGGCCTCCCTTCTTATGGGACGTGCAAAGCTTGGTGCCCGGCGCCGGCACCAAGAAGCTCGAATTTTATTACGATGCTTATAATAGCAGCGGCACTTTGCTGCCGGCGGCCGGCGGCAATCCCCACACCAGCGGCTATTTGATCTTAAATTCGAATCGGACCACCACGGTCCAGCAGTCGGAATGGGTGATCACCCTGCCGGCGGATCCGGAAGCGATCATCGATCGCACGCAGGCCTATGATGCGTTCGGCGACATCATCTCCGAGACCGATGGTAACAATCATACGATCAACATGAGCTATGACGTGATGGGCAAGCTCACGCAGAAGCAGAGCCCGCTCACAACCGTGGTTGACGAGCATGGCAACCCGACCCAGCAGCGACCGACCGAGAATTATTTCTACGACATCGCCGGACGGCTGGTTGGTGTCCAGGATGCCAACCATAACTACAACATGCAGACACTGCTCGCGGGCACCGGCGAGGACGGCAGCGACGCCATCACCACCGAGGAATTCCATGCCGATGGCGGCACGGTCAAATATGGCATCGACATCTTCGGCGACGCGCTCACGGTCGAGAATGAAGATCACGCGATCACCGCTAACAGCTACGATGCCGACGGGCGTCTGACCCAGGTCATCCACCCGACACGGACTGGTGGCTACACGCCCGGCGTGTATCTGACCGACGTCTATGCTTATGACGGCCTCGGACAGCGTATCGGCCACACTCAGAAGTTCGGTACGGTGACGCAATCCGAGACGACCGATTATGACATGCTGGGCCGCGTGGTGCGGACGATGGACCTCCAGGGTCTCGTCACGACCTATGGCTATAGCTGGAACAATGGTCTCACCAATGCGGGTACCCGAACGAGCGGCGGTTGGACCAAGACCACGACCGATCCGAGCGGCCACACGCTGCAGGAAACGGACGATTATTACGGCCGCATCGTCGCCAAAACCGACATGGGCGGCCATACGTTCGGCTACACGTACAATGCCGCAGGCGATCTTATCCATCAGACCAGCTCGGCAGGCGAAAACACGCTCTACACCTATTTCGGCAACGGCTATGTCCAGTCCATCACCGACACCGGCGTCGGTATGGTGTCCCAATTCGAGTATGACAAGGAGGGCAACCGCACACTTGAGACCTATCAGAGCGTGGCGGTGGGAGGAATCCAAAGCGAATATCAGATCGCCCACATCCAATATGATGAGCTTAATCGGATCAAGACCTTCACCGATCCCAGGGCGGTCATCAACTACACCTACGACGCGGATAGCAACCGACGCGAGATCAAGAGCCAATATACAGACGGGCTGGGCAACACGAACCAGCTTCAGGACTTCTGGTACACCTATGACAATATGAACCGTTTCATCATTTCGATGGGGACGTTCTCGGGGGGTACCATCTCGATCGGAACCACCGGTGTCCAGGTGGCGTACGACCAGGCCAACCAGCGCATGTCGGCACTCAACGGCAGCGACGGCACGTTCGAGCAATATAGCTACACAGCCGATGGCTATCTCGAGGATACCAAGATCAACGGCGTGCTGCGTTCAAGCCGCGTCAACGATGCATTGGGTCGCGTGACCTCCTACACCGAATATACGAGCGGAGGCGCGGTCAGCTTCGCCCAGGGTACCACCTACGATGCGGACAATCGCGTCACCGACCAGAGCCAGCAGGGCGGCGGGGTCACGACCGTGATCCACAACGACTACAAGGCCGACAACGGTTCGGGCGTCTATAACGGCGCCGACCAGGGCGTGCTGATCCACACCTCGCAGACCGGCTCTTCCAGCCAGGACACGGTCTACACTTATGGCTGGTGGGACCAGGCGAAAGAGCTGACGATCAAGGTGCGCAGCGGGAGCAGTGGGGCTTACGGCTTCGCGACCGGCGCTTCGAACCTGAGCTATGACGTCAACGGCCACCTGTCGAGCGCGACCCTGACCGGCGGTTCGGCGGGCACGATCACCTATGTCAACGATGCCTATGGCCAGGTGGTCTATCGCGAGCAGCGCAACGCCTCGAGCGTGATCGGGGTGATCCAATATTATTACTATTTCGACGGCAACCGGATCGGAGACGTCAGCAACAACGGTCCCAGCAACGTCGATTATAACAAGGCGCTGCAGCAGCGTGGTGAGGGCCCCGTCCCGCTCGGCAGCTTCCGCTACGGCGCGCCTGTCGCGAGCGCCGACTTCGACGAGAATTACCAGCCGATCGGGCCCAACTACCCGGCCCAGGCCGCGAGCCAATATACGGTCCGCACCGGCGACACGCTCCAGACGATCGCCCAGGAGGTCTGGGGCGATAGCAGCATGTGGTATCTGATCGCCGATGCGAACGGCCTCGATGCGGGCGACGAGCTCGACGCCGGCCAGATCATCATCATCCCGAACAAGGTCACCAACATCCACAACCGGGTGGGCGTGTATCGCGTCTACAATCCGGGCGAGGCGATCGGCGATGCGATGCCGACGCTACCGCCCCAACCCGTCCCGCCGACCCACAATCACAGCGGCGGATGCGGCGCGTTCGGTGATATCCTGCTGGTTGCGGTCGCGGTGGCGGTGACGGCAATACTCACGTCGACGGTCGTAGGTGCCCCTGCGGCGTTTGCCGAGGATGGGACACTCCTGAGCAATGCAACAGGGCTGGTTGCTACCCTTGGCGGCTCGACCGCAGCAGCTGGAAGCGCAGCCGCTATCGCGGGCGCCGCGACGGCAGCTGTCGGCGGATCAGTGGTAAGCCAGGCATTTGGCGTTGCTACCGGAATCCAAGACCATTTCAGCTTCACCGGCGTAGCCTTGGCCGCGATCTCAGGCGGCGTGGCGGGCGGATTGGCAGGTGTCCCAGAACTCAATGGCCTCAAGGGCGTGGCGGGCTTCGCGCAGGGTTTCGCCCGAGGTGCGATCGCCAACGGTCTCAGCCAGGGCATTTCACTCGCGACCGGCCTGCAGAGTCAATTCGACTGGTCGGGTGTCGCCGTCGGCGGCGTTGTCAGCGCGGTAGGTGGCGCTATCCCGGGCGTGGCGGGCAAGGGTATCGACCATTATCTCGCCGAAGGCCTGTCGGGAAGTGCGGCGGCGATCGCCGGCGCCGCGACGCGCTCCCTTCTGACCGGATCGGACTTCGGAGATAATGTCCTGCGTGCCCTGCCGGACGCCATCGGCCAGACGATCGGAGATGCGGTCGCCGGCAAAATTGAGTCCATTGCCGAGCGGGCACATTATGCGAACATGAGCGTCGCGGAGAGCGCCGCAGAAGAACGCAACCGCGTTTATACTCTGATTCAGCAGAAATATGGCACGGATGCGGCCGATCAAGCGATCCAGGGATTGGAGTCGCAAATCCTGGCAAACGCACAGGGCAGACGCGCAGCCATCGACCAAGGCACCTCGTTGAGCGACCCTGCCGCACTTCGCGCTTTGCAATTCGGCGTAGACGCCGACCCCTCCCCTCCCACCGCTGACGGCCAAGAGGTGGTCGTTTCCTCAACCGTATCGTTCGGGGACAAAGCCGCACAGGCCGGCTTGGACGTGCAACAATGGATCGTAGCACATCCGAATTTGGCCGAAGCGGTCACTTATGGCGGCTCGTTGCTCAGGGGCGGGCCGGTTGGCCTTGTTACCGATTACGCGGTCAATAAGGTCGTGTCGGCCGGGCTTTCGGCGACGGGCCTCGACAAGGATATCGCTAAGGCGGCTGATACCTTGGGTGCAGGAGTTCTAAGCTTTTTGCATTCTGGCGAAATCGGCGGCGACGCCTTTGACAACGAGCGGTCTCTCGCCCAATCACAAGCTGCACAGGGAAATACCTCCGCCAGAATGATCATTGGTTTCGCCGGCGATGTGCTTGGCGTAACCGCGCTTGCTGGGTTGGCCGCAAAACTTTCAACCGGGCGTATCGCCGCCGCAGACAGTGCAGTCCACTCAGCGCTCGAAGCGGGCGCAGCTCATGAAACCGAACGCTTGGCTCAATTGGGCATTCCGAAGAACAATGTAGTCTGGCGGCCGGGTCAAGCTGACTTCGATAGCGCCGCATTTAAGGTGATTGTCGGAGACCCGAAATTTACCCCCGGCGGATTGGCAAAGGGTACGATTTTTGACGGCACTCTTGGCGGAAATCTCGAACTCAAGGGCGGCTCAAGTATGCTAGATTCGAGCTATCAACTTAGACTTCAGACTTACAGGTCACTGACGACGGACACGCCACTTACAATCGAGACAACGAGGCCGATTAATCCGGCCTTCCAGTCCTGGCTCGACCGATGGGGTGTTTCGGTCGTCCGCCCCAAATGATAGGTGCAGCCGAGACATCGTACACAGGAGCATGCCGTGAAATTTGAAATGACGAAGCGGCAAGTCGCAAGGGGTGCGCTACCGGATGCCGAGGTGAATAATCGAATGTATCTGATCAAAAATGCGTCAGAGTTGAGAGCCACATATCAGATACGACTTCTCCTCTATCGGGCCGTTCAGGAAGGCTCAAAACTGGTGCTGGACGTGCCGAAGGCATGTAAATTTAGTGAGAGTTTGAAGGCCTTGGCCAAAGAATGTCGTCGGAATCTGGAGGTCACGAGAAGCTAATGGGACTGTATCTGGCGATCTTCGACGGTGATGACGAGCTGGATGGGGTGGAGGTGGGTTCCTACGCCGACTTCAGCGCGTTCCGATCTGCGGTTGCGGTCCATCTTGAAGGGGGAGTGGCAGGGTCGCGATACCCCACTTTGATGCTGCATTCTGACTGCGATGGGCAATGGTCTCCAGATGAGTCTGCTGTGCTGGCAGCGGAACTCGCGGCGATCACTGAAGGGTTTATGGACCTACCCGCCGAGCCCCTTGGAGAGGGTTGGAAGCCTGGGGTGGCCAAATCGCTCGGGCTTCGCCCCGCCAACCTATATGACTGCTTCTTTGATGTGGACGGCGAACCCCTCTTGGATCGCTTCATGGGCTTGACGCAGTTGAGCGTTGAGCGAGGGTTGCCCATCTTGTTCCAATGAGACGAAAGCAAGAAAAAAGGAACGACTCCAAGCTGAAGCGCACTTTCAACGGCTATGTAGATAAGGTCGCTGGCTTCCAGGGAAGGACTTGCGCCGGTGCTAACGCCGCGCCAGCGCCTGACTCAGCGTCGAGATCGTGGTAGTCAGGGAGGAGTTGGCGCTCTCAATGCGAGCGCTGATCTGAGGTAATGGGAGCGAAGATGCAAACAGCCTGGAGGCGGGCGACGAGCTCGACGCCGACCAGATCATCATCCGCAGCGAGGTCACCAACATCCAAAACCGGGTGGGCGATGCATGTCTGGCATTCCTGCGATCACGCGAATCTGTTTAGAGAGCTGCTGACCGTCACAATGTCTGGACACGTATCCAAAAGCTGCGCTTAATCGCCTCTGAAGATTAGGCAGAAGGACAGTCGCTTGGCCACGCAAATACCGGTATCAAGCGGGCAGTCTCTCCTTGAGAGATTGCTAAATTTCCTTACGCACGATCCACATAACAAAAATCTGCTTGTCGAAGCTGCGGAAGCCGCGATCGACGTACATGATCTGGACACAGCGAGAATCTTGCTGGACCGCCTTGATCCTGCGGACGCTGGCGAGGAGCGCGCCGCCAATCTCGCGGGCTTGGTGGCGTTGCGCCAAGGCCGAGGTGAGGATGCGATCCGGATTTTCGCAAGTCTCCTTAAGGTCGAGCGGCGATCAGGCGCCCGGCTTAATCTTGCGTGGGCTCATCTGCTGATGCGCGATTATGAGTCGGTACTGGCAACGTTTGAAGACGCATCGCCGGCCTCCGATCCGGTCGCAACGCGACTACAGATTGAAGCGCTGCATCATCTCGGACGGTTGGATGAAGCCCTCGCGCTCGGCGAACAAGCGGCGGAGGCCGAGATTTGTGATGCCGGGTTGTTCGGTATGCTCTCGAACGTTGCCCTCGATGCCGGCGATACGGAATGCGCGCGGACCTACGCGATGCTAGCAACAGATCATCCCGACGGCATGTCAACGCTCGGTATGCTCGCCCTGAGCGAAAACAATAAGGTCGCAGCAGCGACATTGTTCGAGAGGGCGCTCGCAACCCAACCGACACACGCTCGCGCAACGATCGGTCGAGGCCTGGTCCTGATCGGCTCTGATCCAAGCACCGCCGCTGCCGAACTTGAACGTGGTGCTGTGCTGTTCGGCACGCATTTGGGCTCGTGGATTGCGGCGGGTTGGGGATATGCCATCGCCGGCGACGTGGCGGGCGCGAGGCGCAACTTCGAGCGCGCCCGCACGCTCGACGACACGTTCAGCGAGGTCCACGGCGGACTAGCCGTGCTCGCGATTCTCGAAGGTGATCTGGACAGCGCGCGCGCGCAGATGCGCGTCGCGCTGCGCCTCGATGGCCAGAGCCTGGGTGGCCGACTCGCGCAGATGATGCTGCTTGAGCAAGCCGGCAAGCCGGACGCCGCGGCGGCGATCCTCCGCAAGGCGTTCGAAGGCCCGCTCGGACTGAACGGCCAGACACTCCAGCAGGCGCTCGCCGGATTTACACGCGCAAGACCCTGATCATCCGCCGGACTGGAGGTCGCCGATCACCCGGTCGAGCAATCGCGCGGCGGCAGGGTCTTCCGACAGCGCAGCTACAACCTGGCTCACGACCTGCTGGAATTGCGCTTCGTTGAGCAGCCCCTCCCCCAGCTGATCTGACAAGAGCGCCTGGATGCAGGCGTGGCGCAATTGAGCGGGCGTGGCGCCCTTGATCTCAGCAAGCGCCCCCAACCCGCCAATCGCGGGCTGCGGTGGCGACTGACCTTGGGCCGTTCCGGCCTTGCCCGGTTGCGCCGCCGCTTTCTCGCGCAGGCGCTGGCGCAGGATCGCCATGATCCGGTCGGCATTGGAAATGGGTTCCATGGCTTCGCGCCTTGCCTCGCTAGTGCCGGGTCGATCGGAGCGCGGCCTGCTGCAGCAGCAATTGCGCCGCCGATGGCTCTGCGCTGTCCTGGCCATCGGCGCCAGTTTCGGGCGTCTCCAGCTTTGACAGCAAAAGCGCCATGTCGTGGTTCAGGGGCGCGTTTTCCTGATTGAGCGCCAGCCCCTGCCGCAGCGCGGGAATTGCAGCTTCGAACTGATCGCGCATGAAATGCGCCGTGCCCGACGCGAACCATTCGAGATAATTGGTGGGCGCGGCCTTAATCAGCGGGTGCAAAACCTCGAGCGCCGCCGGGAATTCTCCCGAGGTCATCAGCAGCATGCCGAGCTGGAAACGCGCAAGCGCATAACCGGGCGCAATCTCGATCGCGCGCCGCATCGCGACACGCGCACCCTCATAATCCCCTGCCCCCGCCCGGAGCGAGCCGCTCAAAAAATGCAGGCGGGGATCGCTGGGAAAGTCGGCGAGCCGCTGCAGCAATTCACCCTGGCCCGCGACGCAATCCTCGCTAGCCAGCGCCACGAGATCGGCAATATCCGCGTCGGAACATAATGTCGGTGCATCGTCGGTCATGCTGTCTTCCTTACCGCTCCAGCGAAAAATGGCCACGCTGGGCGAGCCGCTTGCGCAATATGCCAAGCGCGCCCCGGTGGATCTGGCTCACCCGCCCCTTCGACACTTGGAGCAAGCTGGCGATTGTGTCGAAAGCGAGCGCACGTTCGCCATAATGATATTCGAGGATCCGGCGCTCGCGCTCCGGCAATGCGGCGACCTCCCTCCCTAGCCGATCCGTGATCTCGCGCCAGCGCGCGCTGTCGAACGCGCTCGGCTGGCGTGCGGGCGTGGGCGCATCGTTATCGTCGACGAACAAGGTTGTCCCGTCGAGCATGACCCCGACCGCGACGCCCATTGCCAGTTCGATCAGCGCCTCGAGCGCGTCGGCTGCGGACAGCGCATCGGGGTCGTCCGGCAGAAGCGAACGCACGCGATCGCGCCGCGCGCGCGCGCGCGCCGACATCTGGCTCCGGACTTCGGTCGATTGCGCAATGCCGTCGGCGATGCTGCCGAGCACATGGCGGGAAGCATAAGCCCGGAACCGGGCGCCGCGGCCAGAATCGAACCCGTCGATCGCCTCGAGCAGGCCCGCATGCGCGAACTGCCGCAGGTCAGCCAGATCGAGATCGCCGCGCGCGCGCAGCCGGAACTGGCGCTGGGCGAGACGCCGCGCGAAATCGACATGGAGCTCGAACAGCCGATGGCGTGCTACATCGCGATCGGGACCGGCCATCGCCGCCCACAAGGCCGCCTCCTCCTCGGGCAGGATCGCGGGAGAGACCGACCCCATCGGCCTCAGTGGAACCCGCCGATCACGCTCTGCAGGATCAGGCTCCAGCCGTCGATCAACACGAACATCAGCACCTTGATCGGCAACGACAGCGTCGAGGGCGGCACCATCAGCATGCCGAGCGCGAGCAGGATGCTCGAAACGACCAGGTCGATCAGCAGGAAGGGCAGCAGGATGACGAAACCGATCCGGAACGCGACCCGCAATTCGTTGAGCATGAAAGCGGGCACCAGTTGCAGGAAGCCGACGTCCGCCGCACGCGCGGGGAGCGGCTTGTGCGCAATATCGTAGACCGCCTTGATGTCCTGATCGTGGACCTGGCGCAGCATGAAGTCGCGCAGGGGCGCGCTCCCCGCATCTTCCGCCTGCGCGATCGTCAACTGGCCGGCGAGGAAAGGCTGAAGCGCGCGCGTGTTGAGCGCCTCGAAGGTCGGCGCCATCGAGAACAAGGTCAGGAAGATGGCGAGGCTCACCAGCACCTGGTTGGGCGGGGTCTCGGGCATGCCGAGCCCGTGCCGGATCATCGACAGCACGACGATGATCCGGGTGAAGGAGGTCGTGCAGATAATCAAAGCCGGCAGGATCGCCATGAGCGACAGGACCAGGGCGACCCGCACTGTCTGCGCGGTCTGCGGTTCGAGCGCATCCTTGCCGGCCGCGGGCAGGACGGCCGCGCCGGTGGAAAACGCGTGTGCGGCATGGAGCGGCAGCGCCGCCGCGGGGCCAGCGGCGAGCGCCATCATCAGAATCACGGCCGGCAAGATCGCGACCCGCGCGCGCCAGCTCATACCTCGCCCTTTTTGTCGAGCGGCAGCAGGGCCGGCGTGCCCGACGGCGTTGCCGCGACCATGATACGGATACCGTCGCAGCGGATGATCGCGACCTGGAGCTGGGGCGTGATGCGCAGGCTTTCCTCAAGCTCGAGCCGGTTGGCGTCGGTCCGCAACCTCGTGATCAGGGGGCGGCCACCCAGCCGGGCCCGGATCGCAAGGGCCGCCGCAACCGCCAACGCCAGACAAAAAAGGAGCGCCCCGAACACGCGCCACAGCGAGACGCTGTCGTCGGGCGCGCCGCCAAGTCCCGCGAGCGCGGGGTTCGCGGCGCCGAGCGCGAACAGGATCGCGGCGCCGGTTCGGTACCAGGCCCGGTTCATCGGTCCGCGGCGACGTGAGTGATCCGCACGCCGAACTGGTCACCGACCGCGACGATCTCGCCACGCGCGACGCAGGCATTATTGACGTAGAGGTCGACCGTGTCGGCGAGGCCAGTCTGGAGCGTGACGACCGAGCCGGTCTTGAGCGCCATCAGCGCATCGACGGTCAATTCGGTCTTGCCGAGGCGCGCTTCAAGCTCAACGCGCACATCGCCGAACAATTTGTCGTCGATTGGCACCATCGCGGATTCGGAGGACGGTACGGACTCGGCATGCGGTGCGGTATCTTCTTCGATCATGACTCTTCAATCGTTACAGGCAGATTGTGGGCTGGGTACCGGCGCGCCCGAGCGCGCCACAGGCGAGACTTTGCGCGGAGCCTGCAAGGATCAGGTCGACGCCCTGCTCGACCGCGCGGTCGAGCAGGACGACGTCCCCGATCGCCAGCGAATGCAGTTCGGCAAGGCTGAGCGCGCCACGGCCGAGGCGCGCCTCAAGCGCGACGGTGCTGTCGCCGATCGCGGCCCGGCGCCTGGTAAGCCGCGGCGGGCGGGCGCGCGAGGGCTGGACCAGCGCGCGGACCTTGGCCGCGAGCCAGGCGCGCGGGACCTCGATCGACAGAAGGTCGCGGCCATTCAGACCGAGTCCGAGACCCAGCCAGACTTCGTCCTTTCCGCCGACATCTCCCGCCCCCAGCGCCGCGATCAGATCCTCGGCGACCTCGGTCGCCATCGCATCGATCAACGCATGGTCGTTAGGGCCAAGCTCGACCATCGCGAGATCGACCGTGCAGACCGCCTCAAGCAGCAGTCTTTTACCTTTCGCCGGCAACCGGATTGCGGGACCGGTATCCGAGCCGCCGATCCGGATAGCGCGCGGATCGGACGAAGTCTCGCGCAGCACAACTGTTTTCACGCCGACATTCGCGGTCGCGCCGAACCAGCGCTCGGCCCAGCCGGCGAGCGCCGTCTGGAGCGCGGCGCGAACGCGATCGAGGCCGAGCGCGCCGTCCGGAAGCCAGGCCCGCGCCTCGGTCATCACTGGCCGCGAATACCGAACAATTGCTGGATCATGTCGTTGGCGACGCTGACGATCTGCGACGAGGCCTGGTAGCCGCGCTGGACGAGGATCAGTTCACCAAACTCCTGCGACAGATCGACGTTCGACAATTCGAGCTGCTTGGACTCGACCTTGCCAAGCCCGGCGACATTGCTCGCGCGCAGCGTGATCGGCGCGGTGCCACTATATTGATAGGTCCCGTCACCGGCGCGCGTCAGCCCCTGCGGATCGCTGATGTCCGCGACCGCGACCGCGCCCTCGAGCTCGGTCTGGCCATTGGAATAGGTCAGCTTGACCTGGCCATTGTCATCGACCGCAACGCCCGAGAGATCGCCCGGCGCATTGCCGTCGACCGCCGAGGCGGCAATCGTCGAGGTCGTGCCGGTCGAGAAAGACGTCACACCGGTGAAATCCAGCGTCACGCTTAGCGGGTCAGCCCCGGCCGGACTATCGGTGATGGTGAGCTTGTTGGTGGCCGGGTCGACGGTGCCTCCGGTGAACTTCAGCGTCGAGGTCCCGACCGTGCGGCCGGTCGCATCGGTCACGGTCACCGTCCAACTGCCGGCTGCGCCCGATATCGGGGCGAACCCGACCGTCCAGGTCTGCTTGTTGCCGAGGCTGTCATAGACCGAGATGTCGGAAACCGAAGCGGTGGTCGCGGTCGAGGACAGATTCTGGCCGAAGGTGATGTTGGTGGTCGCCTTGGGCGGGTTGGTACGCTTGTTGGCGATGTTGAGCGCGGTGGCGTGCCCGGCGGCGTCGAGCACGGCGAGATGCTGCTTGGTGCCCTGAAGCGCGATATAGCCGTCGTCGCTCACCACAAACTCGCCGGTGCGGGCGTAGACCGGCTGCGTCCCGCCGAGCAGGACAAGAAAGCCGCCGCCCTGAATGGCGAGATCCAGATCCTTGTCGGTCGCGTTGAGCGTGCCCTGGGTGAAATCGATATAGGAATGCGCATAGCGCACCCCGCTGCCCTGGCTGTCGCCGCCGGTACCGGCTGTGCCGTTCGCGTCGCCGCCGGCGTCATGGAGGTCCGCAAAATTGACCTCGTCCGCCTTGAAACCGAGGCTGTTCAAATTGGCGACATTGTTGCTGATCGCCTGGAGGCCCTTTTCATAGGCATCCATGCCGCTCATGCCGATATAGATAGCACCCAGCATTGATCGTCTCCCCTTATCGAACCGCGGTCACGTCCGCGAGCGAAAGCCCGGTTACTGTCTGCCCGTCCGCCGTCTTGACCGTCAGCTCGGGCTGGCCCGAGGCGAAAGTGATCGCGCTGACCGTGCCCGACACGGTCGACGTGTCGGCGGTGGACGAGGTCACATCGACCGTCTTGCCCAACAGCCCGGTCGCCTGCGTCGCGGCCTGTGCGGCGAGCAAGGTGCTGATCTGGTCGTTGAGCGTCTGGCTCTGCTGCAATTGCGAGAATTGCGCGAGCTGCGAGACGAACTCGGTATTATCGACCGGCTTCAGCGGATCCTGGTAGGTCAGCTGCGTCAGGATGATCTTGAGCAGCGACTGGAAGTCGAGCCCGTAAGCATTCTGCGCGGCGGAGGTCGCCGAACTAGTTGGTGCGACGGCCATGCGCGGCTCCCGAAACAGCTGGAGGAAGGGCGACGCCGTTCAAACGAACGCCGTCCAAGGAAAAGTCGAATTCGCGCGCGAGATCCTCGATCCGGTTGCGCAGATCGGCGGGCTGATCGAACCCCGTCTCGCTGCTGCGCACGATCACCTGGAGCGCGCCGTTATCGATCAGGACGGTCGCGCTGACCGGTTGGGGCCGCGGCGACGCGGCTTCCTTCGGCAAGGCGACCGCGGAGGCGTCCGAACCGCCCTCCGGCTCTTCAGGCGGGATCGCGCCACGGACAGCGGGTGTGAGCGCGGCAAGCGCCTGCTCTGACTCCGCTCCGATGACTTCGGGCACAGCGGCGCCGGTTAAAGACGAGGCCGGCACCGAAGCGGGGTTCGCCGATCCGATCCTCGGCTCCATCAACGCTGCCAGCAGCGATTGGGACAATGCGGCCGGTGCCGTCGGCCCCTGCCCCCCGGCAACGGGATTGCCCGAATCCGGATCATCCGACGTCTGCGCCCCGTTCTGGGCAGCCGCATAGCGCCCGAACATGCCGAGCGCGTCGAACGCCTCGGCCGGAACCGGAACGGGATGTGACCGCTCGGATCCGTCGAGCAGGCTGGCGAAATCGGGTTCCTGTGGCAGGCCCTCGCCGCCCGCGAGGCCGGTCGCGAGCGCGCCGTTGGGCGCGAGCGCCGCGCCCAGGGCGGACTGGCCGAGGATCGATATGCTGATGGTCATGGCCGCATCCTCATTCGGGTGACGTGCCGCTCCGCGGCGTCATGCATCGCGGCCTCGTCGCGCGCGGCCGCGCGGGCGCCGGCCGCCGCCTTGTGCGCGGTATCCGCGACATCCTGCAGCGCGATCGCATGCGCCCAGTCGGCGCGGCGCGCGGCTTCCGTTTCGCTTGCGGCGGCGAGCCCCGCGCGATCGGATTCGTGATCGGCCGCCTGACGATGCCATGCGGCCGACCAGCGCATACCGCCCTCAAAATCGCCGGCATCGCCGAGCGCGGCTTCCCACGCATCGCGCAGGCCGCCAAGATGGGCACCCGACCGGTCGAAAGCGCGCCGGGCGCGCGCGGTCTCGCGCTGGGCCTCACCGGCGGCAGCCGCCGCGGCCTGCTCCTGCAATCCGCGCAACATCGCCACCTCGCGCAGCGGCTCGACCCGGATCCGCATCAGGCCGCCTCCGCTCGCGCCAATGCGGCGAGCAGCCGCTCGGTTTCGATCGGCGACGCCCGCACGCCGCTATCCTGGCGCAGGAACAGGTCGATCGCCTCGTGCCGCGCGATCGCCTGGTCGATTCGCGGGTCGCTTCCAGCAACATAGAGGCCGGCCTGCCGCATCGTGCGCGACTGCTCGTACAGGCTGATCCAGGACGCGATGGTACGCATCGCCGCCTGCCCCTCGCCGGAACGAACCAAAGACGCCTGCCGGCTGACGCTGCGCGCGATGTCGATCGCGGGGAAATGGCCCTGCTCGGCGAGCGTGCGCGACAACAGGATGTGGCCGTCGAGCAACGACTTCATCATCTCGCACAAGGGGTCGTCGGCGTCGTCGGTCTCGCACAGGATCGTCATGACCGCGCTGACCGAGCCGCCCGCAGCGAGCGCGCCGGCGCGCTCGATCAGCCGCGGTATCCCGGCGAAAACATTGGGGGTGTAAGCCCGCACCGTGGGCGGTTCGCCCGCTGCCAGCCCGATCTCGCGCATCGCCATCGCCAGCCGCGTCACCGAGTCGAGCAGCAGGAGCACGCGGCGTCCCTGCGCGCGCCAATATTCGGCGAGCGCCATCGCATAGTGACCGGCCCGGACCCGGACCATCGGCGAACGATCCGAGGTGGCGGCGACGAGGACGGTGCGATCGCGATTGGCCGTGTCGAGCCCCGACCACAGAGCCTCGACCTCGCGGCCGCGTTCGCCGACCAGAGCGAGGATGACGACGTCCGCGTCGTTATAATCGCACAATTGCTTGACGAGGCTGGTCTTGCCGACACCCGCCGCGGCGAAGATGCCGACGCGCTGGCCTTCGACCAGCGGCAGCAGCCCGTCGATCGCGCGGATGCCGGTCGCGAGCTGGCGCGACGACGTTGCGCGCGCGAGCGGTTCAGGCGGCGCGCCCTGCAGTGCGACATAGGCATCCGCCGCGATCGGGCCGGCGCCATCGATCGGCCGGCCGAGCGGGTCGATCGCGCGGCCGAGGAACGCTTCGCCGACCGGAACCCGATGGGTGGTGGGCAAGGCAACGACCTGGCCACCGACCTGGACGCCCGCATTGTCGTCGAGCGGAATCAGGGTGACGCCGCGCGCGTCGACCGCCACGACCTCCGCTATCAAGCCGGACGCGTCCGCCGGGGAGGCGCTCTCGTCGCCGATGCGGCACAGGGTCCCGAGCGGCACAGCGGGACCATCCGCCTCGACATGGGTCGAACGCAGGGCCCGCACCCTGCCACGATGCGCGACCGGATCGGTGTCACGGATACGGAGCTGCCAGGGGTGCGGCATCACGCCGCACCCTCCCCGCGCGTCAACTCCTCAAGCAGCGCGCGCAACACACCCCATTGCTGGTTGAGGCCAAGATCGATCTCGCCGAGCGCCAGTCCGAATTTGCAGCTGCCGCTCGGCAGGTCCGCGGCCAGGTGAATGACAGGAGCGGCCGCAGCGAAACGCGGCGCCAGGCCGGCGCGCGCCTTTTCGTCGAAATCCTGCGCCGAGACCGATACCGAAACCACCGAGGCCGTATCGATGCGGGTGAGTTGACGGTCGATGAGATCGCTGACCAGAGCGGCCCGGTTTTCCGACGCGCCAAAAAGGAGGTCGAGACAATCGTGCGCGAGCAAGGCGGCGAGCCGTTCGCTGTTGGCAAGCAGCGTCCGCTTGTCGGCGAGCGCGGCCTCGATCGCCGTGCCGAGCAAGGCCTCGCGCTGCTGCCGCCCATCGTCGGCCGACGCCAGCCCGGCATTAAAACCCTCGTCGAACCCGTCCCGCCGCGCCTGCTCGCAGGCGGCGCGCAAGGTCTCGACCAGCGCGTCCTTCTCCGCAATCTCTCCTTTGAGCTGCTCGGCCTCGCGCCGCAGCCGCGCGCTGCGGTCGTCGCGCACGGGCGCCGGCGCGGCGATCGGCCGGATGCCGAGGAAGGCCGCATCGGGCCCGTTCTTGATCAACCCGCTCACCGCGCGCCGCCTGCCCCGAGCGCCCGCTCGAACAGACTCGGAGAATGAGGGGGGCGGGGCGGCGCGATCCGCGCGGCGCAGCGGGCGAGCAGGCGCCGGGCCTCCTCGGTCATCGCTCCGCCGCCCGCCAGCCGCTCATCCACCCAGGGCGCGAAACCGCTGTCCGGGCCGGCGGTCGCCGGGACGAGCAGGTCGCGCAGCAAAGCCTCCGCCCGCGAGCGGTGGCGCGGCTCAAGTTCGTCGAGCACCGCCATGAGATCGTCAGGATCGAGCCCGGCGAGCCGCATGACCTCGCGGCGGAGAGTGCGCTCAGGCTTCCGGAGCATGCGTGTGTTCCTCCTGATCGAGCATATGGCTGAGCCGGGCGGCGAGCCGCGTCCGTTCCGACGGCGAAAGCGGGCGCGCCGCGCGCCGCGCGCGGACCAGGACCAGGCCGAGCGCGCCCACCGCCAGGACGAGCACGAGGCTGCCGCCGTAGATCCAGGGAATGCCGTCGGACAAAGCCGCCGCGGGCGGAGCCTCGTAAGCCGGTCCCGCGACGGGCGCATAAGCAGGATGGGGTCCGGCCCGGGGCGCCGCGGGCGGATCGAAGCTGATCGTGTCGCCCTTGGCCGGCGCGAAGCCGATCGCCTGCGAGGCGGCGGCTTCGGCCTGCTGGCGTACCAGCGGATCGAGCGGGGTCGCCGGAATCAGATGGACCTCGAGCGGCACCACCCGGTTCTGCGCATCAAACCACGCAGCCTGCGCGGCCGTATCGCCTTCCTCGGCCGGTACCGAGGCATGGACATCGACGCGCATAGTATCCCCGACCAGCGGCTTGAGCGCGGCGCGGACCCGCGCGGCATAGAAAGCCCCTACCGTCTGGCCTTCGTCGCCTGCCTCGCCGCTCGCGACGGCGGCGGCCTGTGGCGGCGCGCTGACGATCGCCCCCTTTTCATCGAGGATCACGACGTCGCCCACCTGCAATTGCGGCACCGCCGCGGCGACCAGGCGCTGGATCCCGGCAGCGGCGGCGCCGTCGAGGACGGCTTCGTCCTTCATGCGCACCGTGACGGAGGCCTTGGGCGGGACCCGATCCTCGCGGAAGATCCGGTCCTCGCCGAGTGAGAGATGGACGCGCGCCGTATCGACCCCGTCGAGCGTCATGATCGTGCGCTCGAGCTCCCCTTGCAGCGCGCGCTGATAATTGATGCGCTGCGCGAAATCGGTCAAACCCATGTCGGACTTGTTGAACAATTCGAAGCCGACCGTGCCCTTGAGCGTGAGATTGTCGTTGGTAAGGTCGAGCCGGGTCGCATCGAGCCGGTTGGCCGGGACCAGGATTGTGCTCCCGCCATCGGCGAGGTCGTAGGGGATCTTCTTGCGGTCGAGGTCGGCGACGATCGCCGCGGCATCGAGCGCCTTGAGCCGGGTGAAGAGCGGCTGATAAGGCACGCGCAGCGCCGTCCACGCCACCAAGAGCAGCCCGGTCAGCGCCACCATCCCGAGCAGCGCGATCAGAAGCTGGCGGCCGGGGGGCAAGGTACGCAGGCGGTCGAACATTCCAGCCGCCTCAGAGCTGCATGTTCATAAGTTGCTGATAGCCTTCGACCATCCGGCCGCGGATTTGCAGCATGAGCTCGAGCGATAGCTGCGCCTGGCCGAGCGCGTAGCTGACCTGATGGACGGGAATGGAATCGTCGAGCACGAAGGCGCGTACCGCCTGATCGGCGGCCTTGGCCTTGGTGTCGACAGCCTCGATGCCCTGTTCGATCAGCGCCGCGAAGCCGGACGGCCCGTGGACCGCCGGCGCCGGCCCGGCAGCGACCGCGGCGGCCACCGGCGCGCCCTGCAAGCCCATCAAGGTATCGGCGGGCGGGATCGCGTTCACCGGGGCGACGCTCATCCGCGCGTCCCCAGCGTCAGCGCCTTGCTGTACATGTCGGTCGCGGTCGACATCGCCACGATGTTCGCCTGATAGGCGCGCGCGGTCTTGACCATCAGCGTCATTTGCGCGGCCTGGTCGACCCCGGGATAGGATACCATGCCCTGCGCGTCAGCCTGCGGGTTGCCCGGCTCGTGAACCATGTGCGGCGCGTCGTTGGTGGGCTCGACGCTATAGACCTCGACCCCCCCCAGCCGGTCCGCATTGGGCTTGCCGTCGAGAAAGGACGCGAATTCGCCCCGGGGGCCCGAGATGAGCTGGAGCGGCTGGTAGGCCGAGCCATCGGCGCCGCGCACCGTATTGGCGTTGGCGAGGTTCTGCGAGATCACCTCGAGGCGGCGCCATTCGACGTCGAGCCCGGTGCGGCTGATTTCCATCGCGCGCATCAGACGTTCCCCGTAACGGCGAGCGAGTCGAGCTGCATTTCGCGGCCGAGCATCGTGATCAGCGCATTGTAGCGCAGCGCGGTGGTGGAGGCGGTCCCCATTTCGAGATCGGGACGCAATTCGCCGCTGCCGGTCAGCTGATTGAGCGGAACGCGCTCGATCGTGGGCGCGACCCCCTGCACCGCCGCATCGCCTTCCGCTGCGGCCGCGCGCAGCGTCTCCTCGAAGCGCACCTGCATCGGCCGGTAGTTGGTCGTGCCCGCATTGGCGATATTCTGCGCGGTCACGGTCGCCCGCGCCGCGAGGCAATCGAGCGCCTTCAGCGCCAGTACTGCATTGCCGTCTGCCATGCCCCCCTCTCCTTCCTTACTGAACGATGATCTCGGCCTGCAGCGCGCCCGCCGCCTTGATCGCCTGCAGGATCGCGATCGTACTGCGCGTATTAACCTTGGCCCGGTTGAGCGCGGTGACGAGGTCGGCGATCGTTGTGTTCGGAAAGCGCACGACCGCGTCGCTCGCCGCGTCCGAGACCTCGAGCTTGGTGTTGGTCACGATCAGACTGCGCGCGCCCGGCGCGAAGCCGCCGGCGACGAAGGGTTGCGACGCCTGGTTGTCGGTCGTGACCGAGACCTTGATGTCGCCCTGCGAGATGACCACGCTCGAAATCTGGACCGGACCGCCCGCCACCACCGTGCCCGATCGTTCGTTGATGACGACACGCGCGAGTTGGTCGGGATGGATCGCGACGCCTTCGATCTGCGCGATGAGGCGGTTGACGTCCGCCACGCCGTCGGTCGCGATCACCACCCGGTCGGCGCCGCCCGCATGCGCGAGCGGACGCCCGAAATTCTGGTTGAGGCCGTCGGCGACACGCTGCGCCGTCGTGAAATCGGGATCCTTGAGGATGAAGCTCAGCGTGCGGTCCTCCCCCAGCAGATGCGCCTGGACCGGCACCTCGACGGTCGCGCCCGCGCTGAGCATGCCCGAGGTCGGATAATTCTTCTGCCGCAGGTTGAGATTGTCCTCGAAATGATAGCCGCCGACCACCAGCGCGCCCTGCGCGAGCGCATAGGTCGTCTGGTCGGGCGCCATCAGCGGCGTCATCAGCAATGTGCCCCCGACCAGGCTGCGGGCATCGCCGATCGAGGTGACGGTGGCGTCGATCTTATCGCCGACATTGGCGTCGGGCGGCAGCGTCGCGGTCACGATCACGGCGGCGACGTTGCGGCTTTGCAGCGCGTCGGGACTGATATTGGTGCCGAGCCGGTTGAGCGCGTTGCTGAGCGCCTGGCGCGTCACGGCATTGTGCGGCGAGTCCCCCGATCCGGCGAGGCCGGTGACGATCCCGTAGCCGACCAGCGCATTGTCGCGCCAGCCGAGGAAATGGCCCAGTTCCTTGACGCGGATTTCCCCGACCTGCGCGACCGCCGTGGTCGCACCGGCGCATAAGATCAAGATCAGCAAAGCGAGCCGGCGCATCATAGCAGCCCGAGCCAGCTGAACAGGCGGGTGACGATCCCCTGGCGCGCGCTGCGCGACACGAAACCGCTGCCGTCATAGTCGATCGCGGCGTCGGCGAGCTTGCTCGACAGCACGGTATTGGTGGTGGAGATGTCGGCGGTCCGGACCCGGCCCACGATCTTGATCAGGGTCCGTTCGCGGTTGATGTGGATGACCTGCTGCCCGGCGATATCGAGATCGCCATTAGGTTCGATCGCGGTCACCTTGCCGCTGATCTGCGCGACCATCTGGCCCGACCGTCCGGTCGTGCCGTTGCTGTCGGAAGCACCATTGATCCCGGCACCGACCGACTTGTTGAAATGCCCGGCGCTGACATTGCCGTCGATCCGCGCCTGTTTCTGCGACCCGCTGCTGGCGCTGTTGGAGGCGGACGCATTCTCATAGACGAGGATGGTGATGAGATCGCCGACATGACGCGCGGTCCGGTCGGCGGCGAGCGCCGCCCAACTATCCGCGCGATAGAGCGTGTCGGCCCGTGTCGCGACGGCGCAGCCGGCGAGCACGAGCGCGAGACAGACCCGAAACCCCATCATGGCGTGGGCGCCTGATAGACGACCGACAGGGTTTTCCCGTCCGCCGCGCGGACGAACAGGCGCTGTCCGTTCCGGGCCGCCTGCAACGCTTCGACATCGCGCTCGACCCGGACCGGCCCGGCGGTCGTCGCGAGCCGCAGATGATCCCCGCGCCGGACCGCGGCCGGCTGGCGCCACGGCAGCGCGGCCGTGGCGGCCGGCGCCGCGGCGGACGGCGCCGGCGCGACCCGAAGCCGGATCGTCGCTGCGCCGGAATCGCGCGGCAGCCAGCAGCCCAGCACCGGCATCAGCCCGCGTGCGCGCGCCCTCAGAAGGCCGACCGGCAAGGTCTGGCGCCCGGCCGGGAGGGATGCGACCGCGAGCGCTGCCGCGCGCGGCCGCAAGGCCTTGGGCAGGACGGAGAGATCGGCGACCGACCCGAGAGCGACCGGGCCGGCCCGCACTTCGGTCTCGGCAAGGAAGGAAATCGTGCGATCGGACCGGCACGACATGGCGAGCGCGCTCGCCATCAACGCGGGCATCATCAACGGCGCAGGCTGTTGACGATGGACATCATCTGGTCGCCGGCCTGCACCACCTGCGCATTGGCGGAGTAAGCGCGCTGCACCAGCATCAAGGTCACCATTTCATCGGACAGGTTGACATTGCCCTGCTCGATTCCGCCCTGGACGAGCGAGCCGGCGCCGTCCTGACCGGGTGCGACCGTGGCAAGCGCACTGTCGTCGGACACCTCATAATAACCGGAGCCCTGCGCGACGAGCGTGTCGGGATCGCGCGGCATCACCAGGTCGATCTGGCCGATCTGGCGCGCGGCGGGATCGCTCGCCGAACTGGCGAACACGCCGCCATCCGGATTGATCGTGAGCGTCGCCCCGTCGGGAACGGCGATCATCGCCCGCAATGGCGTCCCGTCCGCGCCCGCGAGATAGCCATCGTCGTTCACTCTGAGCGTACCGCCGCGCGACAGCAGGATATGGCCCGACGTTCCCAGCATCTCGACGAAACCGTCACCCTGGATCGCAAGGTCCATCGACCCACCGGTCTGACGCACCTCGCCCGGGGTCCAGACATGGCTCGTTCCCGCCACCTCGACGCCGGCCATGGCCGAGGATCCGTCGGCGGCGGTCAGCGGCAGATCGTCCGCATTGCGCGGCGCCTCGACCATCTCGCTGAAACGGACGCTCGACCGGCGAAAGCCCGGCGTGTTGATATTCGCGATATTGTTCGCGACCACGTCGAGCGCGCGTTGTTGCGCCTCGAGACCGGTCGCCCCGATATAGAATGCCCCGTTCATGCCTGCCTCGCCCCAAAAACGCCCGCCGCCTGCTGCAGCAGGTCGTCATAGACCTGTATGATATGCTGCCCGCTCTCGGCGCCGCGCAGCGCCCCCATCAAAGCGAGCATCTGGGTTGCGTCGGACGTGTTCGACTGCTCGACCGCGCCCTGCACCAGCCGCGGCGCCGATACGATTTCCGCCGAATCCGCCGGCGCGGTGAAGTAACCACCGGAGACCGGCTGCAATGCGGCCGGATCACGGAAAGTGACGAGCGCGACCTGTCCCAGATCCTTGTCAAGCTCGTTAATCCTGCCGTCGCCCGACACAGTGAAAGCACCGGTTTCGACCGAGGCGTCCCCGGCCGTCGTCTGCAGAATCATTCCGCTCTCAGTAACGATATGACCGTCATCACTGCGTTTGAACTGGCCATCGCGCGTATAGAACATCTTGTCGTCCGACCTGACAACAAAAAACCCATCACCGGAAATAGCCATGTCCAGTGCATTTCCGGTATGCACCAGCTTTCCGTCAGACATATCCAGAGATGACGTAGGCACGGCACCGCTTTCATCAATAGAATTAGAATCGACATAAGCAGAAAATGCGACGTGGGACTTAAACCCCGGCGTTGTCATGTTGGCTATATTATCGGCAGCGGTGTCCATCCGCCGGGACGCGCCCGACAGCATTGTTTCCGCAATTCCGATGAGCCCCCTCATGTCCAGCGGAACTAATCATGGCCGCAAGAGGTTGGCAACTGCCAACCATCGCCCAATGCGATGAATCGTGCGGCGATATAACCGTTTCGGTTGCAAAATGTGGGGATGATCCAGATTAATCCAGCTTGACAACCGAGAAGGAGGCGAGGTCGATCGAGGTCGGCACCTCGTTGACCGACACGATCGCCAGCCGCGGTATACTGCGCCGGGTAAAGCTCTTGAGATGACGGCGGATTTCCGGGCTGCACAGCAGCACCGGGGCGAGCCGCTGCTTCATCATGTCCTCGGCAAGGGCGATCAGGCGGCGAATGAGCTGGTCGGCGAAGCGGGGTTCGAGGATCATGCCGGATGCGCCGTCGCTGCGCCGCAGGCTCTCGCTGATCTGTCCTTCGACCCGCGGATCGAGGCTCAATACCGAAAGCTGCGGTCGGCTGCCGCGCAGCGACTGGCAAATCGCATGGCTCAGCCGCTGCCGGACCAGTTCGCTAAGCTCGGACGGGTCCTTGTGGGTGCGCCCGACATCGACCAAGGCTTCGGCAATCCGGTCGATCGGGCGAATCGAGACCTCTTCGGCCAACAGGTTCTGCAGCACGCGCTGAACGTCCGAAACGGTCATGATTGCCGGGATCAGTTCCTCGACCAGGCCCGGCTGGCGTGACCGCACCCCTTCCAGCATCGTCACCACGTCGGCCCGCGACAACAAGGCGGGAGCCTCGACACGCATGATCTCGCCGAGATGCGTCATCAGCACCGTGACCGGATCGATCAGCGTGTAGCCCTGCGCGCGAGCGCGCTCATAATCAGCTTCCTCGATCCAGAGGCCCGGCAAGCCGAACGCCGGCTCGCGCATCTCGGCCCCCGCGAGCGCGGGCGTGGTGCGGGTGGATTCGCCACGGATCGCAAGCATCCGGTCGGGCAATATCTGCGCCGCGCCATGGCGCGCACCATGGAGGTGCACCTCATAATCGAGCGGGCCGAGCTGGCCGCCGTCATGGACCGCGACCGACGGCAGCACCAGGCCGGTGGTGCGCTCGCGCTCGCCGCGCAGCGCCGCGATCCGTTCCGCCAGCAGCGGCTTGATCGCCATCCAGCTCTGACTGAGCTCGCGCCCGAGCAGGACCTCGACCGCGGGCGCCGCCTGCGTGCGCTGCGCCTGCTCCGGATCGGCCGCCGGCGCGTCGAACAGGCTTTCCTCCGCCGCGCTGCGCTGGCGGCGGCGCGCGGCCAGGAACGAGGCGAAGCCAAGCAGCATCAGCAGCGCAATCGGCCATTTCGGCATTCCCGGCAGCAGCAGCAACAGGGTCAGGGCTCCGAGCACGATCAGCGGGATCTTGGGCACCGAGGAGAGCTGGCTGAAGATTTCGGTGCCGAGCTGGCGGTCGGCGGAAGAGCGCGTGACGATGATGCCGGTCGCGACCGAGATCACCAGCGCCGGAACCTGGTTGACGATGCCGTCGCCGATCGTGAGCAGGGTGAAGGTCTGGAGCGCGTCGGACCAGCTCATGCCCATCTGGGCCACGCCGACGATCCAGCCCGCGATAATGTCGATCAGCAGAATGATGATGCCGGCGACCGCGTCGCCTTTCACGAACTTACTGGCGCCGTCCATCGCACCGTAGAAGGAAGCCTCCTTCTCGAGATCCTTGCGGCGCCGCTTCGCCTCATTCTGGTCGATCAGGCCCATATTGAGGTCGGCATCGATGCTCATCTGCTGGCCCGGCACCGAATCCAGCACGAACCGTGCCGCGACCTCCGACACGCGCTGCGCGCCCGCGGTCACCACGACATATTGGACCACGACGAGGATGAAGAAGACGACCAGTCCAATCACGAAATTGCCCTGGACCGCGAAGGAGCCGATCGAGCCGATCACCTGGCCCGCATTGGCGCCGGTCAGGATCAGGCGCGTCGCCGCGACATTGAGCGAAAGCCGGAACAGGGTCGCGACCAGCAGCAAGGACGGGAAGGTCGAGAAGGACACCGGTCGCGCGACGTAGAAGGTGAGCAAAAGGATCGTGAGGCCCAGCGCGAAATTGGCGATGATCGCCAGATCGAGCAATGCAGGGGGAATCGGGGCGAACAGGATCAGCAGGATCGTCACCACCCCGAAAACGAGGCCGAGATCATGATTCTCGCCGAGGATCCGGCGGATAGCGGCTGTCATAGGGATGCGTTCCGTTCGCGCGTGCGGTTGATGCGGTTGTAGAGGTTCGCCACCGCGCGGAAGGTTGCGGTGGGGATCGGGTGATCGATCGCGGTCGAGCGGAAGAGAGCGCGGGCGAGCGCTTTATCCTCGATCACGGGAACATTGTAGAGGAAGGCGAGACGTTTCAGGCGCAACGCGAGGCGGTTGACGCCGCTTGCCACCACCACCGGTGCCGGCATCGTGCGCGCGTCGTAGCGCAGAGCCACCGCGACATGCTGTGGATTGACCACCATCAGATCGGCGCCGCGCACCCCCTTGAGCGCGCGGCTGTTGCGCACAAACTCGCCATGCATCTGCTTGCGCTTCTGCTTGAGGCGGGGTTCGCCTTCGCGGTCGCGCACCTCCTGCTTCAGCTCACGCCGGCTCATGCGCATGCGCTTGAGAAAGCTTCGGCGCGCGAACATCTGGTCAGCGACCGCGAACAGGAAGGCCACGCCCGCGAACAGGCTGAGCAGGCGGACCGCCAGGTGGCGCAGAATCTCGGCGAGACTGGCGGCGTTGCGGATGCTCGCGGCGTCGGCGGCAAGTAAAGCATGCAGCACAAGCCAGGCGGCGATCGGATAGAAAGCGAATTTGAGGACGTTGCGGCCGGTCTCTCCGAGCATGCGCAGCGAGAAGACGCGCTTGAACCCCTGCCCCGGGTTGAGCCGGGACAGATCGAAACGAAGCGGTTCGGTCGAGAAGACGAAGCCGGTCTGGAGGAGTTCGATCAGCAGGACCAGGGCGAAGACAAACAGGCTGAAAAGAAGCAGGGGACGCGCGACCGCGACCACGCTCATCCCGATCACCGCGAACAAGGTCTCGCGGTCGCCCGCCAGCAGGCTGCCGCTGACGAATGCATCGTGCATCGCCCGCACGAGCGCGTCGGCGAGAGCGTAACCACCGACCCAGATTGCGCCGAGTGAAGCGATCAGCACAACCAGGAAACTCAGGTCGATCCCGCGCGCCACCTGCCCTTTCTGACGCGCCCGCATCAGCTTGTGGCTGGTCGGCGCCTCCGAACGATTTTCCTCCTGCTCCATCAGAGCAAGGCCGGGATGGCTTCGAGCGTCACCGTCACAAGCCGTACCAAGAGCGCGCCGCCAATGCCGAACAGGAAAGGCAAGGTTGCGAGCAGCAGGATCGTCTTCACCTGGAAACCGAACACGAGGACGTTCATCTGGGGCACGGTCCGCGCCATGAAGGCGATGCAGAGGTCGGCGAGGAACAAGGCCGCGATCACCAGGCCGGCGAAGCCAAGCGCCATCGAGAAGATCGTGCCCATGAACAGGCCGAGCCGCTCGAGGCTGGTAGGAAGCGTCCATTGGCCGAGCGGAACGATGTCGAGACTGGCACCGATCAGGCGCAGCAGCGCGAGATGCCCGTCGAGCGCGAAGAACACCCCACCCGCGGCATAAGCGAAGAGCATCCCGACCAGGGGCGTCTGGGTGCGCGTGGTCGGATCGATCAGCAGCGCGAGGCCGAGTCCCGCCTGCATGTCGATCGTGCGCCCGGCTGTGTAGAGCGCCCCGAAGAGTATCTGCAGCGCCAGCACGAACATCATTCCAAAGGCAAGTTCGCACCCGGCGGCGGGGATCAGGGGGGCGAGCCCGGCGTGCGGCAGGATCGCTTGGGGCACGGCACCGAGCATGCCGGCCGACAGCCCGAGACCGAGCAGCACGCGGAACAGGAGCGGCATCCGCACCAGGGTGAAAGGCGGCGCGAGCGCGATCGCGGGGCCGATGCGCAATCCGAGCAGCAGGGTGGAGGCGATCCAGTCGGGAAGGTCGGGAAGGCCCATCTCAACCGAGTTGCGGGATCAGCATGATCGTCGAGACGGCGTAACCACACAGCCGGCCGATCAGCCACGGACCAAGCAGTGCCAGCACGAAGGCGCAGGCAAGCAATTTGGGGACATAGCTCAGCGTCGCTTCCTGCAGCTGGGTTGCGACCTGCACCACGCTGACCACCAGGCCGACCAGCAGCGCGGTGATCAGGACGGGCCCGGCAATGAGCATGGAATTCCACAGGAGCTGATTCATCAGCTCCAAGGCGCGGTCACTGTTCAAGAATCGCTCCCCCGATTGGGCGAGTGGTCGCAAATGCCGCGAGCCAGTTCAATCGGCCTTTTGGATCGGCCGACCAATTCGGATCGAATTTTGCGAGACCGTCACGGCGTCCGCATCCGCCGACAATAGCCGCCGTCGGCCAGGCGCCGCGCCGCGCCGCGCCCATCAGGCGCCGCACCCGCGAGCGCAACGCGTCCGACGAAGGCTGTCAGGCCTGGTGGGTCCACTCGGTCCCGAACAACAATTCGGCGATCACTACGGGCGCGCGCCAGTGGCGATCGCCATGACTGACAACGACGGATCGGCTTTCGGCCGGGGATCGTATGGCCATCTCAGGCAATCAATGCGCTTGCAGCGCGCCGCGATCAGGACGAAATCGCCACAATGCTCATCACCGCTTTTGCCGCCCTTGCCCTGGATACAGCCCCCCTGCCTGCGGGCGCGTGCAAGGAGGACGCATCGTCACCTGCCTCAAGGCGGACCCGCACGGCCTCGACGCGAACCCCGAAGTACCAACGACCGCCAACACCCGTAAGGGAACGGCGGGCCGTTGCTACTGGACGAACCGGACGGCCGACCACGTGCCGGGCCAGTTCACAAGGTGCCCGAAAGGGTGATGTCCATGTCTGCCGATCGGCGGGCGACAAACGGTTGTATCCGCTTTGGGCATAAGCCCTGTTTGCCCCCGACAAAAGCAGCGTTACCCAAACGTTAACGAGCGTTTTCGTGGCTCTGCTTGGGAGGATCGAATGAAGCGTCTGATGCGCGCCGTGGGCGCATTCTGTGTGGCGGCGAGCCTGTCGGCTTCCGTCTCGGCTACCGTATTCTCGCTGAAGGCCAAGGGCGTGGTCAGTAGCATGCAGGCGATCGATGGCAGCACAGGCAACACTGTGGC
>Ga0070658_10000193_pt1 | contig 53795 bp, 55 predicted proteins | sample KBSC13metaG_FD_64664 | JGI IMG/M metagenome (GOLD analysis project Ga0070658, IMG submission 64664) | Corn rhizosphere microbial communities from Kellogg Biological Station, Michigan, USA - KBS C1-3 metaG | ecosystem: Host-associated > Plants > Roots > Rhizosphere > Soil ...
CACCCTTCGCCGGCGCCGACACCAGCACTTTCCTGGCGCCCGCTTCCAGATGCTTGCCGGCGCTTTCGCGATCGGTGAAGAATCCGGTGCACTCCAGCGCGATGTCGATCTTGTCTTCGGCATGCGGCAGCTTGGCCGGGTCACGCTCGGCGGTGACCTTGATGCGCTTGCCGTCGACGATCAGGTCGTTGCCGTCGGCGCGGACATCCCCGCTCCAGGTGCCGTGCACACTGTCGCGTTTGAACAGCAGCGCATTCGAAGGCGCATCGGCGAGGTCATTGATCGCGACCAATTCGAGCCCGCAGTCGGGGCGCGAGAGGATCGCGCGGGCGACCAGCCGGCCGATACGTCCGAAGCCGTTGATCGCAACCCGTACCGCCATGTCCTAAGCTCCTTCAAAATGTCTGGCTGAAGCGCGCGCTCCCTTTGTCGGGTGCGGCCCTACCCGTCAACCGCACGGCGCCTCCATATAATCTAGGGTGGGCAATAGGCCGTTTCGAGTCCGACACGCCGTGGCTGGCGCACGATCAGGGCCGTTGCCAGTGATGAGCCGGCACCGTAATGCTCGTGTCATGTCCGAAGAGGCTCTCAATTTCGCAACCGCGCGCCTCGAGCGCGCCCTGGGCCGGATCGAGCGCGCTGTTGGCGCCGGCGAATCCGCCGGCAGCGGCGTCGCCGAAGCCTATGCCCTGCTCGAGGAACGACATGAGATTCTGCGCGCGCGCGTGCAGGAAACGATCGGCCGACTCGATGTGCTGATCGGGCAGGAGGACCATCGCTGATGGCGCAGGTCAGGCTTAACGTCGGCAACCGAAGCTACGATCTCGCCTGTCCCGATGGCCAGGAACCCCGGCTGGAGATGCTGGCCGGGATGCTCGATTCGAAGGCGCGTGAGGCGGAGCAGGTTGTGGGCAGCGCCAACGAGGCGCGCCAGCTGCTGCTCGCCGGACTGCTGCTCGCCGATGAATTGAGCGATTTGCGCTCCGGCGCTCCCGATCCAGGCAAAGCCGCGCTCGCCCGAACGCTCGATCAATTCGCAGCTCGCATCGAATCCTTGGCTGAGCGCCTTGAGCATGGGCTTCCGAACGCCTAAATAGAGGGCGGTGGGAACTGCCCGGTACGATCCACGAACATCCCTGAGGCGATTCATCATCCAAGGGAGCTGTCCCTGCTAGGGCCCTGGCCCGAAGCACATGGTTCCCACCTGACGTTTTTGGCGTCAGTGGATTTCAGGAAAACGGCCATGGCGGTCCCACCACCTTCCTCCGATCCGGCCAAGGGCGCGCTGCGGGCCGCGTTGCGCGCGCGGCGCAGCGAGCATGTCGCCGCCCTGGGGCCGTCGGCTGCGCGCGCTGCCGCGGAAGCCGCCGCCGAAAACCTGCTCCCCCATGTGCCAGCTGGCGCGACCGTCTCGCTTTATCTGGCGATGCACGACGAGATCGATCCGGAGCCACTGGCCGACGCGCTGGATGCGCGCGGCCACGCGCTTGCGCTTCCGGCGCTGATCGATCGAACGACTATGCGTTTTCTCGCCTGGCAACCCGGCGATAGCGTGGAACTGGGCCCGATGAAGCTGCGCCAGCCGCGCCTTTCGATGCCCGAGCGCGCGCCGGATCTGATCGTGACGCCCTTGACGGGGTTCGATCGACTTGGCGGTCGTATCGGCTATGGCGCGGGCCATTATGATCGCGCCTTCCAGCTTTATCCCGGCGCACACCGGATCGGCTTGGCCTGGGCGATGCAGGAGGTGGAAACGGTGCCGCATGATCCCTGGGACGTACGCCTGCAGGCGATCGTTACCGAACGCGGGTTCCTGGGCGTATGAAACCCACCTGGCGTAAACCCGCCGGGATGGGGCTTATTCTGCTCTTGATCCTGTTCTGGGCCGGCTTGGTCGGCAGAATGGCGGGGCAAATCGCACTACTTCCATGGCCGCTGCAGGCGATCGTCTATTGCATCGCCGGAATAGTCTGGATCCTGCCGCTGAAACCTTTGCTTTACTGGATGGAATTGGGCCGCTGGAGAAAATGACCGGAGGTGAAACAAGGTTAGGGCTATTGGGTGTTTCATTAACGACTGTGCGCTAAGACCAAACGCATGAGCGACGTAGCTTGCGAAGATCCTTGGCGCCGTCTTTACGACGGAATTGCCCGCGTCCTGCTCGACAATCGGCTTGAGCCGACCCCGACCAATTATGCCCTCGCGCACCGCTATCTGACCGCGCAGGATCGTGCCTTTAACGGCTCTGTCGAGCGCGCGATGCAGCAGGGCGGCCTGTCCGCCGCCTCTGCTGCGGCGATGATCGCCGAACGATCCGTCGAACTCTCCGCCGCCGATCTCCAGGTGATGGTCGCCGATGCCCAGCAACGGCTGACCGAGGTCAGCGAGATCGTCTCCATCTCGCGCGAGGCGGCGACCGATTACGGCCAGGCGCTCGCAACCAACGCTGCCCGACTCGAATCCGGCGCCGAGCCGCAGACCGTGGTCGGCACGTTGATGACCCTGACGCATTCGATGATCGACCGCACACGCGGCGTCGAGGAACAATTGCGTATCGCCTGCGATGAGATACGCACGCTTCGCGACAGTCTCGCCGAGGCGCAGGACGCGGCCAATCATGATGCGCTGACCGGCTTGCCCAATCGCCGCGCGCTCGACGCCCGTCTCGCCGCCGCGACCGAAACCGCGCGCGAGACCGGTCGCCCCTTTTCGATCGCAATCTGTGACATTGATCATTTCAAGGCGTTCAACGACCGATTCGGCCACCAGATTGGCGATGAGGTGATCAAGTTCGTCGCGACCAGCCTGGCCAAAGACGGCGGTGAACGCCTGTTCGCGGCACGCTACGGCGGTGAGGAATTCGTCGTTCTGTTCGAAGGCTCGACCGCGAAACAGGCAGGCGCCGAAGTCGATCGCATCCGCGGCGCAATCGGCGCACGCGACCTGAAGATCAATGCGACCGGCCAGACGCTGGGCCGGCTCACCTTCTCTGCCGGCGTCGCCGAACTGAACAAGGACGATGAAGGCTCTTCAGCGATGCTGAAGCGCGCCGACGTCGCGCTCTATGAGGCCAAAAGCAAGGGCCGCAACCAGGTGATCGTCAGCTGATTTGTCCAGAGGACACGGCTCGCCCCATCGGCTAGAAGTTCCGGGAACTTTCCAAAGCGGACTGCGTAGCAGGCCGGGTAACCGCGGGAGCAAGCCGGAATGGGGGATCTAGGGGCAAGGGATGCCGCGTCGGCGGCAGTCGATTCGGCGATCCACGAACTCGGAACATTCGACCTGATCGTGGATGAAAGCGAGGAGGGTTCGGTTCCGCCCTCGACCTATCTCGCCCGCCACCGGCACGAATATGTCCGTACTGTTGCGGATATTCTCCGCCATCGACCACCCCGGGCTGGGCCGGTCCGCGTGCTCGAACTCGGCGCCTTCTTCGGCACTGTCTGTATTGCGCTGAACTCGCTCGGCTATGAGGTCACGGCCGCCGATATTCCTGAATATATCGAAATGCCTGAACAGGTCGCACGCTATGCGCGGCATGGGGTCAAGACCCAGGGCGTGCGGCTGCAGGATTTCCGAATGCCGTTCGAGGATGAAAGTTTCGACGTCGTGATCATGTGCGAGGTGCTCGAGCATCTCAATTTCAATCCCCTGCCCCTGCTCAAGGAAATCAATCGCATCCTCGTCCCGGGCGGAATATTTTACCTTTCGCTTCCCAATTACGCCAACATTCGGAACCGATTGAAGGTCCTGAAAGGCGGCGCGCCAGGCATCGACCCCGGCTTCTTCTACGAGCAGCTCCGGCCCGGCGGACAAATGATCGTCTACGGCCATTGGCGCGAATATACCGGCCCGGAAGTGCGCGCTTTGCTTGAGCCGCTCGGTTTCCGGATAGAACGCCAATATTATTTCGGGTTGAGCGAACTCCAGAAGGGTGGCGGCCTCAAGAAAAGGCTGGCGCGCGCGCTCTACAGCCGTTTCCCCGAGCTCAAGGAAAATCAGACAACGATCGCGATCCGTGAAAAGCGGACCGACTTGCCCTTCCGCATCCCGGCAACGGTCCACCCGGAACTGACGACAATCTGAAGCTCAGCCGGTGGCCGGCAGGTCGAACAGTCGCTCGATCAGACCGGCAATCCTCGCGCCCGCCTGCCCGAGCCTGCGCTCGGCTGTATTGCGCGCAGCCGCAACGTAATCCGCCGACAATATCGGTGCATCGCCGGGCTTGCGCGATTCGTCGAGGGCCGCGACCTGATAGGCGACGCCCGCGGCGATCTGCTCGCTCTCTCGGACCCAGGCCCGATAACTTGCCATGATGTCCTCATCCGGGAGCACCGGTTGCAGGCCGGGCTCGGCGGTTCGCGCAATCGAATCCGCACCGGCAAACTCTTCGCCGACACGATCCGCAGCCATGTCCCAGAATTGGTGCAACGGTTGGGGAGCCGTGGCCGGCGCCGGCCTGACCCAGCCGATCGTGCCCGCTTTGTCGGTAAGCGGGAAACGAGCGCTCATGAGATGCCCCGCGTGAAGCGGCTGATGCATGTCGCCGACGATATGGAACAGCCAGCATAAGGCGACGGCGCGGCGCCCCGGATCGGCATGCGGATTGCTCAGCAGGTGCAACGCCGTCCGAAAGCCGTGATCGGCCTGGCCGAGCCGAATCCCACGGAAAAGGCGCGATCCGGCCACGACGCGGAGTTCGTGATGCCAACCGGGATGGGTGTAACCGGTGCCCCTTATATCGTCTGGCCAGCGCGCGATCAGTTCGAACATCCGCCGCGTGCGCGCGGGGCCTTCCAGCCCGGCGAGAGCCGAATCGAAGCGCGCTCGGTCGGGATGGCTGTCGATCAGCCGTTCAACCGCGGCAATGGCCGCGGGGTCGCGCTGAGCCAGCAAATCATAGGCGATCGCGCCAGTCGCCATATGCCCTTGGTTGCTCCAGGCATGAGCGGGGCTGGCGACGATAAGGATAATGAGGCCGAGGCACCAACCGATCCGGGACATAGTCTATCCTGGAAGGTGGCGCGAGTGACGGGGCTCGAACCCGCGACCTCCGGCGTGACAGGCCGGCGCTCTAACCAACTGAGCTACACCCGCGTAGGTCGTCCCTTGCGGAGACGCGCCGACTAGAGACGGCCGCAAGGGCTGTCAACCGCCCTGCTGGGCATCCGGCGTCAAAGCTGTGGAGGCTTCCGGAACCGGGCTGGTCAGCGTGCCTTCCTCGAACAGGAAACCGGCAATGTCCGGCTTGCCCGCAGCGTCGAGCACGGTCTTCATGATGATCAGAATCGGCACCGCGAGCAGCGCGCCGACCGGTCCCCAGACCCAGCCCCAGAAGCTTAGCGAAACCAGGATCAGAAGCGGATTGATGGTCAGTCTGCGCCCTACCAGAGCCGGAGTGATCAGGTTCGATTCGATCAGGTGGCAGCAGACGAAGGTCGCGACCGGCAGGATCGAATACCAGGCATCCCGGAACACCATCAGACCGCCCAATGCGAGCAGCAGCGAGGCCATGATCGGCCCCAGATACGGCATGTAGTTGAACAAGGCGACGATACCGCCCCACATCAGCGGATCGGGCAGCCCGATCAGCCAGAAGGCCCCCGCCACGAGCAACCCCAAGCTGATATTGATGAGCGTGATCGTCGACAGATAGGCCGATGTCGCGTCGACCATTTCCTGGATCACGCGCGCGGTGGTGAGAGCGCTTGTGAAGCTGCCGCGGCTGGTGATCGTCTGTCGGCGCATCCGCGTCCAGCCCGACAGAAAGAAGAAGACGACCAGCACCGCGAAGAACATCTGCAGGATCGCAACCGGGGCGGAGCTTGCCACCACGTCGAGCAGCGAACTCGGCTTGCCGACCGAAACCGCCAGTTCACGACCCGAATGTTTCATGAAAGTGGCCTGGGTGTTGCTGACGAACCGGTCGAGGCTGTTATACATTTCCAGCAACGGCCGCAGATTGTGGCGGATGCGGCTGACCCGTTCCGGTAGCAACGCGAACCAGCCCGATGCGGGAACGACGATCGCAGCGATCGCCGTGTTCGCGACGCCCAGAAAAACCGCGATGCACAGAAAAGCCGCCATTGGCGACGGGATGCGGCGTCGCTCGAACCATTCCAGCATCGGCACGAGCGCGATCGCGATCACCAACGCGGCGGTGACCGGCAGAAAGAAAGCGGCGCCCGCCTGCAGCGCAAACGGCAGCGCGATCGCGATGCCGAGCCCCGCGAACAAGGCGATTGCCGCAAGCAGCCGATCACGGCGCAGCGATTCCGCCGCGCGACCGGACATAAGCCCCTGCAAAAAGGAAGTGCTCGGACGCTCGTCCACTTCTGCCCTCCCGCCGAATCACACCCGCGATCCCCGGCGCTCATCACATGCCCGAAACTGGCGATGAACGGGAGAGAATCACCCCCTGATAGGATGTTTCATGGTTAACCGATGCCTAAGCGACACGGCGTGATCGCTCCAATTTCCTCCGGTCGTCCTGTCGACGAAACGATTCGTCGTGGTTTCATTGACGCACCGCGGCAAACCTCCGACAGGCCGGTCAGCAATTGGTCGCAAGGGCACGCGTTCCTCGTCCTACCGACAAGACGTCAAACACGCAGCCGTCGCATTCGTATTCGCGACGGTGGGCGGTTTTGCGCATTCGTAAGAGTTTTGAATGTTTTTCAAGCGTCCCATCACGCTTGCTTCAGGCGCAGGATTGATCCTCGCGCTTTCGGGGTTCGCTTTTTCGGCTTCGGGCAGCTCGGCTGCCGAACTGGTCGCCGGAACCCCGCTCCTTGCTTATGATCTCAACGCCACCCTCCCTGCTTCTACCTCGGCACCGGCAGTCCAGCCGGCGGTGGTGACGGTTCAATCCGCTTCCTCACAAGATGATGGCGACACGGCTCCGCAACTGGCGGCAGCGTCCGTGGACAGTCAATCGGTCGAATGCATGGCCAAGGTCGTGCTGCATGAGGCCGCCAATCAGCCGCGCGAAGGCAAAATCGCGGTTGCGCAGACGCTCGTGAACCGGCTCAAGGCTGGCCGTTTCGGGGACACGATCTGCGGTGTCGTCAATCAGAAGGGCCAGTTCTTCCGCATCGCCAGCTTCCATCCCCGCCGCGACACTGACGGCTGGCAAGAAGCGGTCGAGATTTCGCACGAAGTTCTCACCGGCCAGGCCGACGCGGTCGCGCCCGGCGCGATGTATTTCCGCGCCTCCTACGCGCCGGCGAATTCCTTCTTCCGCACGCGGCAGCGCGTGACGACCGTCGGCGCACACATCTTCTACCGCTAAGCGCCAGGTTCTACCGCTAAGCGCCAGGCATCTCACTAAAGATTGTCACCCCGGCGGAAGGTGGGGCCGATCTTGTGCCTGACGAAAATGCGTCAGGTTCGCAGATCGATGCCACCTTCCGCTGGCATGACGGCTCAGTCGCGGCCGTCCACGGCGCGGCCCTTCTGAGTTGTTCTGGCGAACCGCGTCTCCTCAACCTGCTTCCATCGCGTATGCATCGCTTTGCGCGGCAGGCCGATTCCGAGTCCCTCGGTGGTCGCGACCCATTGGTCCGCATATTCGGCCGCGCGCGCCTGGACCGGGCTTGGGTGCTGATCCTCGATCCAGTCGCGCAGGCTCACAGCGTTGGCGAAGAGCAGAAACAGGCTCGCGATCAGGATCACGCCGAATGCCCAGCCGAGCCCGCTTTCTTCAAGCTCGGGCTCCGGAAGGTCGATCGGTGAAGGCGTGTCGTTGGGCATACCGATCCTAGAATTGATAATAAATGAAGGGTGCAACCCCTTCGAAACGCATAACATCAATGATCAATATCGTGATTCCGACAAGCAACCCCAAGGCCCAGGCCGGAAACAGCCGCAGCTTCAGCGCGAGCTTCTGCCCGAGGTCAGCCGGGGTGAAATGGATCGCCATGCCGAAGACTATGAGCGCGCAGGCGAGCGGCGTCAGTACCGCGCTGTCCGCCCCTGCCCGGCCCAATCCGCGGAAATAAGCGATCGCCGCATCGAAACTCTCAGCCCGGAAGAAGATCCAGCCGACGAGCACGACGTGGAAGGTAATCAATATCCCCAGAACGCGCGGCAGGCGCGGCAGCGATGGCGGGCGAATCCTGTCCCATATCCGCTCGAGCGCAAGCACGCCGCCATGCAGCCCGCCCCAGATCACGAACGTCCATTTGGCGCCATGCCACAGGCCGCCGAGCAGCATCGTCACCATCAGATTGACGCACTGACGGGCGAAACCTTTCCGACTCCCGCCGAGCGCATCGATATAGAGATAGTCGCGCAGCCAGCTTGACAGGCTGATGTGCCAGCGCCGCCAGAACTCCTGGAGCGATGCCGCGCGGTAAGGCTGGTTGAAATTGAGCGGAAAGCGGTAGCCGAGCAGAGCCGCGATCCCGATCGCCATGTCGCTATAAGCGGAAAAGTCGCAATAGATCTGGACCGCATAGCCATAAGCGGCCGCAACCAGGTCCAGCCTCGAATGCGCGGCCGGATCGAAAAAGACCGGGTCGACCAATCCGGTCGAGAGTTCCGAGGCGACCACTGCCTTCTTGAATAGCCCCCACACAATCAGCACCAGCCCCATGCTCGCCATGTCGCGCGTCAGGCGGGGGCTCTCCTCGAACTGGGGCAGCAAATCCGATCCGCGCACGATCGGCCCCGCCACCAGATGCGGAAAGAAGGACATGAGCAACGTCACATCGAGCAGCCGCGCCGGCGCCAGCCGCTCGGCATGAACGTCGGCGAGGTAGGACATTCCCTGGAAGGTGAAGAAGGAGATGCCGACCGGAAGCACCACCTGCATCAGCGGCAGATCACGCGCATAACCGACGCTTCGCAGCACATCGCCCAGTTGCTCGACGAAGAAGCCGTAATATTTGAAGAAGCCGAGGATCAGAAGATTGCCGGTTATTCCCGCAATCATGATCGCGCGGCGGCGGCCTGCTGGCGCGTCACGATTATACCAGATCAGCTCGGCCGACCCCCAATTGAGCAGTGCCGACCCGATCAGCAAGGCGACGAAACGCCAATCCCATGCGCCGTAAAAAACCCAACTGGCCAGCAACAGCAGTATCTTGCGCCATTCGTTCGAACCGCTGGCCGCCCACACGATTGTGAACACGCCCAGAAAGAACAAGCCAAAGCTGAGCGTGGGAAACAGCATCAGCGGATGCTCCGCGGGCCATGCCTCACCGCGTCATTGCCCGGTCGAGATCGTCCTCCAGCCGCTGCGCGACCTCTTTGCCGCCGGCGATCGTATAATGGACATAATCGCCCCGCATCAGCGGCGGATTGGCGTGAACCCAGGCGTCGGCATAGCAGCGCCCGCCGAGCCGAGCCTCCCAGTCCCAAAAAGCGACATTGAGCTGGGATGCCACGCGGCGTTGCGCGTCGCGCACAACTTTCAGTCCCGCGGGCGGGAATAAAGAGCCCTTGGTCGTGCCGCTCGCCATCGGTTGCGGTGCCTGCGGGGCGGCGGTCACCTGCTGCGGCTCGGTGTCGCTCGGCGCCATGCCGATGCTGTTCCTTAGCCGGTTGACGATCGTATCGAGCACACTGGGTTCTCTCGCGACGGGCTGGGCTGTCGGCGCGCCGCAATCGGGGGAAGCTTCGCCCGTACTGGTGTTGGCGCGCATCTCGGCGCGCCGGCTCAGCGCATCGGGGGCGCCCAGCAGCAGGATCGGCACATTGCCCGCAAGCCGGCGGATGCGGCCGATCTGCGTGCGCAGGGTCGCTTCATATTCGAAGTCGTTGACGCGCGGCGCGAAGCCCTCATTCGTCCCGAACGCAAGCACGATCAGGTCGGGTTTGTAGACCGCCAGTTCCTCGGTCAGCACCGCATCGTCGGTCCGTGCCCAATGAACCAGTTGCGATCCGACCACCCCCAGATTGGACAAAGCCACGCCGCCACGGTCGTTGAACGTCGCCCATGAGGTGAGCATCACGGGGCCGCCCGAAACGGTGAGATCCGCATTGGTCGACGGCTGCGCCAGCTTCATCGTGCGGCATTCGGGCCGCTCGGTCGGAGAATCCAGATCGAAGGTCGCGGTTTCGGTCCCGGCGTGCAGCGTCAGCCGCCCCGCCCCATGCCGCATGATCCCACAGACCGTGAACCGGTCGAACGCCTGCGTCGGTTCGGCGAGCAGCGCCATTGTCGCGCCATCGCTCTGGCTGGTGAGCGTGAAGGCGCTCAGGCCGAGCGGCGGCGACGGCATTGACCACGTGGCGCCGAAGTCGCTCGACACCTTCCACCCCGGCGACATCGTCACGGTCACGCCGTGCGTGATATAGCTGTCATAGGGCCGTCCCGGTGCAAGCACGCCGCGTCCCGCCGATCCATATTTTTGCTGCAACAGGTCGCGCCAACCACTCGTGATCGCATCGCCCGCAGTGTGGCTGTCGCCGATTTGCAGAATATGGACGGGCCGCGCGCCGGCATGGGTCAGCTTGGCGAAGAAAGGCCGCAGCGTATCACCATTGGTGAGCCCGCTCGGAGCGATGGCGGCCAGCGCGAGTGCGGCGGCGAGCGCAATCATTGTGCCTCGCCGCTTTCTGCGTTCGCGCTGCCTTTCGCGGCCGCCACGCTGGCGCGGATCCGGTCCGCCAGGCCCTTCGTGATGCGGATATAGCCGTTCATCGACATGTGCACGCCGTCGCCTGCTCGGAACAGTTTCGGCGTCCCGTCCTTGTCGAGATAATAAGCCTGATATTGTCCCTGCGCGTCGGCGGTGAGCCGGCGGATTTCGATATAGGGCACGTCGAGCCGCGCCATCAAACCGCGATAGAATTCGTCCATCGCGCGCGCATCGGCATCGAAGGCGGGATCGCGCATCACCGGCAGCCCGACCCAATAAACCTGCGCACCGTGCCGCCGCAGCATCGCGACGTACGATTCGACGCGCGCCGAAATCACGCGCTGCCAGAAAGTGCCCATCAGTGCGCCGCAATGACCATTGTCGCAGACGCCCTGCGCGTCGTTGGCGCCGAACGAGATTACCGCGACGTCGAGCGACTGGCCGTCGATCTGCTGATCGTCATGCTGCTCGAGGTCGAGCCGGCGGTAGCGGGTGAAGCCGGTCGAAGGCTGCGAATATTTGTCGACCTGGAACCCGGCCTTGCCCGGCAGCAGGCGGTAGAGCGCGCTGTAGACGCCGTCGCCAAACGAGTCGCCGAACACGCCGACATGGATCTGGCCTCCGCCTTTTATAGTTGCCGCCATCTGCGCTGAAGGCTGGTCCGCCGCGCGATCGCCCTCGCCAGTCGGTTCGGCGACCGTTCCCTTGGGCGATGGGGCAGCCGGCGCGGCGGCGCCCGCAGGCGGCGGGGGCGCCACCGAGCGCGGCGCGACCACCGGCGCCGCCTCAGGCGCGAGACTGACCGCCTCGTTCCGCTGGCTACCCGTGCCGAAGGCGTAGCCGATCGCCGCCCCGGCCGCGACGCCGAGAAACAGTATGGCCGTTCGATCGAGGAGAAGGCGGAGCCACTTCATGGGATGTGATCGGGATAATGGCGGCAACCGCGTTGGCAAGGGTGCTCGCACAGCTTATGCGCCGACCCGAGTCCGGGCAGCGGTTCAGTCGCGCGCGCGGGCTCGCTTGTAGGTCCCGAGCACGCGCAACCATTTGGTGTGGAATGCCAGCTCTTCGAGCGCGCGGGCGAGATTGGCGTCCTCCGGGCCGCCTTCGACATCGCAATAGAATTGGGTGGCCGCGAAGCTCGCGCCGCGCTGGTAGCTTTCGAGCTTGGTCATGTTGACGCCGTTGGTCGCGAAACCGCCGAGCGCCTTGTAAAGCGCGGCGGGGACATTGTGGACCTCGAACACGAAGCTGGTCATGCGCGGCGCTTCGACCGCGTGCTTCACCGCTTCGGGCTCAAGGGCGACGAAGCGGGTGGTATTGTCGTCGCTATCCTCCAGCCGGTCCGCGATCAGTTCCAACCCATAGAGGTCTGCCGCGAGCTTCGGCGCGATCGCGCCGATTGCGGGATCGCCCATCTCCGCCACCATCGCCGCCGCGCCTGCGGTATCGGCATAAGGCACCGAAACCAGGCCGCGCGCGCGCAGCCAGTGACGGCATTGCCCGAGCGCCTGCGGGTGGCTCATCGCGTCGGTGACGACTGCGCCCTTCAGCCCCATGAGCCAATAACGGATTGGCATGAAATGCTCGGCCGTAATCGACAGACCGGATTCGGGCAGCAGGAAATGAATGTCGGCGACGCGGCCGTGCAGGCTATTCTCGATCGGAATCAGCGCGCGACCGGCCTTGCCATCCTTCACCGCATCCAACGCGTCCTCGAAGCTGAAACAAGGCAAGGGCAGAGCGTCGGGAAAAGCCTCCAGCGCGGCAATATGCGAATTGCAGCCCGGCGCACCCTGGATCGCGACCGCGCGTTCGGGGTGTGCGGCGGCGGCCTCGGTCATTGCGGCGACCAGGGCGCGCGCGGGTGCGGGGTAACTCTCCATGATGGCGGCGGCGGATAGAGGCTGCGGGCGCTCGCCGCAACCGCTTGCGGCGTTCGCCAAGCGCCACTAAGGAACCGGCCAAACCCGCATGTCGGGACGTATCTACTCACCTTAAGGTCAGGCAGGGGCATGAACGATCGCGCGAACACGATTGTAGGTTGGGTTTTGGGGGCCGGAATTGTCGGCCTGTTCGCGACCGTCGTCACCGGCGAGCATTTCAAGGCCGAGCGGCCGGAAAAGATGGGCTATGAGGTCCAGGGCGTGGAGCAGGAAGGCGGCGCCGCCGCCGTCGCCGAGAAGCCCTTCGCTTTTTACATGAGCCAGGCCGACGCCGCCAAGGGCGAGGACGTCTTCAAGAAGTGCGCGGCCTGCCACAATGCCGACAAGGGCGGCGCGAACGCGCTTGGCCCTAATCTCTATGGGGTAGTCGGCGATGCGGTCGCCGCTGGCCGCGGCGGGTTCCCCTTTTCTGACGCGCTTAAGGCCAAGGGCGGCAAGTGGGATTTCGACACCCTCAACCCCTGGCTGACCAGCCCCAAGACCTTCGCACCGGGCACCAAGATGACCTTCGCGGGCCTTTCCAATCCGCAGGATCGCGCCAACGTGATCGCGTATCTGAACAAGCAGGGCGATCACCAGTTGCCGCTGCCGCCCGCTCCGCCCGAAGGCGCGGCGAGCCCGGCCAAGGCGGCTGGCGAAGCGGCCGGCGCGGATGCCACCAAGGCCAAGAACGTGCCTGCACAGACCGAAGCGCAGGCCGCCAAGCAGCCCGCCCACAATATCGCGGGCGAAGCCGCTCCGGCGGTGAGCGGCACGTCGACCGAAAAGCACTGATCCTCGTCGCCCCGGCGGAGGCCGGGGCCGCTGCGTATTGAGACGCCGCAGTTCAAAATCTCCAACGGCCCCGGCCTCCGCCGGGGCGGCGGTTATATATGTCCGATCCGACCACTATCCGCCGCCTTTACGGCCGCCGCACCGGGCATAAGCTGCGCGCGGGCCAGGCCGCTTCGGTCGAACGGCTTCTGCCCGGAATCTCGGTGCCCCGGGTCGGAGCACTTGGTGCCCCCGCCCTGTTCGGCGACGATCGCCCGATCGAGCTGGAGATCGGCTTCGGCCGTGGCGAGCACCTTGCGGGCCAGGCCGCCATGCGCCCCGATCACGGCTTCATCGGCTGCGAACCTTTCCTTGACGGCGTCGTCGGCCTGCTGGCGCATATCGAACAGGAAAAGCTCGGCAATATCCGGATCCACATGGGCGACGCGCTGGACGTGATCGAGCGCCTGCCCGACGCCAGTCTCGACCGCGCCTATCTGCTCCACCCGGATCCATGGCCCAAGGCACGCCACGCCAAGCGCCGCTTCATGAACAAGGGTCCGATCGACCTGCTCGCCGCCAAGCTGAAGCCGGGTGCAGAGTTTCGCTTCGGGACTGATCATCCGGTTTACTGCCGCTGGGCAATGATGGTGATGGGTCAGAGCCCGCATTTCGAATGGCTGGCGACCGACCCGCGCGACTTTCTCGTTCGTCCCGACGACTGGCCCGAAACACGCTACGAAGCCAAGGCCCGGCGCATCGGGCATGAGGTCTGGTACTTCCGCTACCGCCGCGTGTGAACCGAGCCGTACAAGACGCTCCCGTTCGCGCCTCTCATGGCCTGGGCGCGCGCGTTCGCAGCTTTTCGGCATCGCGATCGTCGATTCTTCGGCTTTTCTTCAAGGCGGGAATGCGCGCGTCGCGCATATTCAGCGATCGCTAAACTTGCAGGAGGATTAAGCTGATGGCTGGAATGCTGAAGAGCGGACCGCTCTTTATGGCGGCGTTTATGGCGGGCGCGGCCTGCGCCAATGCCGCCGCTGTTTCCAATGCGCCGCTGGTGGCGCGGGCGCTGGCCGATCCGGGGCGCGCCTTCCAGCGGAGCGACGACGTTCGCCGCCACCCTGCCGAACTGGTGGGCCTGTCAGGCATTCAGCCGGGTTGGCGCGTGCTCGATCTCATCCCGGGTGGCGGATATTGGACGCGCATCTTCAGCACGGCGGTCGGGCCAAAGGGCAAGGTCTATGCGATCTGGCCCGAAGCCTATGGCAAGCTCGCGGTGGGCGACGTCGCAAAGCTGAAGGCGATCGCCGCCGATCCCCATTATTCCAACGTTGTGGTCCAGATGCAGCCGTCGGTCGAACTGAGCGCGCCCGAGCCGCTCGACCTGATCTGGACCTCGCAAAACTACCACGATTATGGCGATAAGTTCATGGGCACGCCCGGCACCGCCTCGCTCGCGCGCGCCGCCTATCGCCTGCTCAAGCCGGGTGGCATTTTCATGGTGATCGATCATGCGAGTGCGCCCGGTCGCGGCGGGTCCGACACCGACACGCTCCACCGCGTCGATCCGGCGACCGTGATCAGCGATGCGAAGGCTGCGGGCTTTGAGCTCGTGGGCAAGAGCGACGTGCTGCTCAATCCGCAGGATCCGCTTACCGCCCCGGTGTTCGACAGATCGGTGCGCGGCCACACCAGCCAGTTCGCGCTCAAGTTCCGCAAGCCGGCGCACCGCTGAACATGCGCCGCTTGCTTGTCCCGCTCTGCGCTCTGCTCCTGGCAGGCGGGGCGTGGGCAGGCAAGCCGTCGCCCACGCTCATACCCGGCGCCTTCCCGACCGATCGCCAGCCCGATGGCAACACGATCATCTTCGAGGACAGGCGCGGGCTGATCGTGGTCGATACCGGCCGGCATAAGGAGCATCAGCAGGCGATCCTCGATCTCGCGCGGGCACGGCACAAGCCGATCGTCGCGATCGTCAACACCCACTGGCATCTGGATCATAGCGGCGGCAATCAGGAGCTGCGCGCCGTCTATCCACGCGCCAAACTCTATACGAGCGAGGCGGTCTACGGCGCGCTCGATCATTTTCTCGCCCGATCGCTCGAACAGGCGCGCAAGATGCTCGCCGATCCCGCCCTTTCGGAGGCCGACAAAGCGGAGATCCGTCTCGGTTATGACGCGATACTGGATCGGCGCGACCTGATCCCTGACATGCCCGTCACCGGCACCACCCGCCTTCCCTATGCCGGCCATTATCTCGAGCTCCGGCTCGCACCGCGCGCCGCAACCGAGGGCGACGTCTGGGTCTATGATCCGCGCGCGCATATCGTCGCTGCGGGCGATCTGGTGGTGCTGCCCTTGCCCTTCTTCGACACCGCTTGCGGCGAGGGATGGCGGCACGCGCTTGCGGCGATCGATCGCACCGATTTCGATGTCCTCTATCCCGGTCATGGCCCGGCGCTGTCGCACCCTTCGCTCAGCCTCTATCGCTGGGCATTCGACCGGTTGCTCGATTGCGCGAAGGGCGCTGACGCAAAGCAGGTCTGCGCCGAGGGATGGGTGCGCGATGCGGGACCGCTGCTGACGAGCGAGCAGGACCGGGCACGAAGCCGCCAATATCTCGAATATTATATCGACAAGGTGCTGCGCGATCCGAAGGTGCAGGCCGAATATTGCGGGCCCGTCGCCACCCCGGCTGCTGCGTCAGGCTGAGTGTTTCTCAGCCTCGGCTAGGTTGCTCACCGCCTCGCTTTCCAGCTGGCGCAGTTCGCCGATCGTCTCTTCCAACGCGGCTTTGCGCTGCTCGAGCTCGGACAGCCGCTGGCGCACGCGCACGACGAACCGGCGCATCTGCTCCACATGGTCGGGATCGACCTCATAGAGATCGAGGAATTCCTTGATCTCGCGCACCGAGAAACCAAGCCGCCGCCCGCGCAGCACGAGCCGTATCCGCGCCATTTCGCGCCGCCCGTAAATGCGGGTGGTGCCGACACGCTGCGGCGCGATCAGCCCCTTATCCTCATAGAAACGCAGCGCGCGCATCGTCACGCCGAGCTCCTTTGCGACCTCCTGTATGCCTTTCAGCTGGGCATGATCATCGGTCATCGGGCGCTCGGCATTCATGCGCCGCGCCGCGCGGCTTCTTCGTCAGCCAATGCCTTCTTCGAAAGCTTGCCGATCAAAGTCTTGGGCAATTTGTCGCGTATCTCGATGCTCGACGGCATCTCGATCTTGCTCAGCCTTTCCTTGAGAAAGGCGCTCAATTCCGCCTCCTCGACGCGCGCTCCGGCGTGGAGCGACACGAATGCCTTGGGCGATTGCCCACGATAGCTGTCCGGAATCCCGATCACGACCGCCTCTGCCACCCCCGGATGCTCGTACAGCGCATCCTCGATCACGCGCGGATAGACATTGTACCCCCCGCACAGGATCAAGTCCTTGATGCGGTCCACTAGAAAAAGATAGCCGTCTTCATCAAGGTAGCCGACATCGCCGGTGCGTAACGCGCCGTCGACGAACGCCGCGGCGCTCTCCTCCGGCCGGTTCCAATAACCCTGCATCACCTGCGGACCGCGCGCGCAGACCTCGCCCCGCTCGCCCACGCCAAGCAGCCGGTGCGGATCATCGAGGTCGCGTATCTCAAGTATAGTTTCGGGAAAGGCCGGGCCGCAGCTATTGTCCTTGACCAGTCCCTCGCACGGATTGCACGCGATGATCGGGCTCGCTTCGGACAGGCCATAGCCCTCGACGAGGCGACAGCCATAGCGACGCTCGAATTGGTCGCGCACCTCGAACGGCAAGGGTGCGCCGCCGGAAATACAGGTCTTGATCGTGCTCAGATCGGGCGCCTGGGCATCTGGCAGCGCATCCATCGCGGAATAGATGGTCGGTACGCCGAAGAATTGCGTAGGCCGCGTGCGGCGGATGGTGGCAAGGAACTGCTTCATCTCGAAGCGCGGCAGCAGCACCATCTCGGCCGCTGTATCGATCGAATAATTGAGCACCGTCGTCAGCGCGAAAACGTGGAATAGCGGCAGCACGCCGAGCGTGCGCTCCTGCTGCTCGGGCAAATGGCCGAGATGCAGGATCATTTGCGCGCTGTTCGCCGCAAGGTTGGCATGGCTCAGCCGCGCGCCCTTGGGTAGCCCTGTAGTGCCGCCGGTATATTGCAGCACCGCGAGATCGCCGGGGCTCTGCGGCACCGGATCCGGGTCGGCATCATGTGTGAGCAGATCGGCGAAGCCGACATGGCGCGCGTCGTTGGGAATGCGCGCGATCTCGCGCCGCTTGAAGCAGGCGAAGGCAATCCGCTTGGCAAGCGGCAATATCCTGCCGAACGGGCAGACGATGATCTTGGCGAGCCCGACCTCGTCCGCGGCTGCCGCGACCTTGGCGTGGATCATCTCGAGATCGGGCACGACCATCATCGTGGTGCCGGAATCGAGGATCTGATGCTTGAGCTCGCGCTCGACATAAAGCGGATTGAAATTGACCACGATCCCGCCGACCCGCAGGATCGCGAAATAGAAGATCACGAAATAGGGCGTGTTGGGCAGGCACAGCCCGACCCGCGTGCCCGGCGTGACGCCCAGATCCTGTAATCCACGCGCTGTCCGCCGGACCAGGTCGCCCAGTTCGGCATAAGTCCACCGCCGGCCCATGAAATCGATTGCCGGCCATTTTCCATGATTCGCGACCGCCTTGTCGAGCAATTCGGTCAGCAGCCGCGGCGCGATCGTCGGCATGATCTCCGGCGGCATATCCGCCGCCGGAGTTTGATCATGCCCGATGCCGGTCGCGAACTGCATCAGAACTTCAGATGCGCGCCGAGCGAGAGAACCAGCGCGTGCGCATTCTGAAGCGTGCCGTTGACCAGGATCGGCGTCTGCACCGGTGTCCCCGCAAAAGCCGCGGTGGTGCGATCGATGCTCGCATCCTTGAACTTGATATAGTTCACCGCCGCGTCGACGCCGATACCCTTGGTCACGTTCACGCTGGTGCCCGCGCCGAAATTCCACCGGTCGCTGTCGGGCACGCGCGCGTCGCGATGGCCATTGCGGGTCGGCGACTGGTCACGCTGGATGCCGGCGCGCACCGTCCAGGCGGGCGACACCGCATAATCCACACCGCCGGCATAGCTCCAACTATTGCCATAGCCTTCGGGTATGGCGACGTTGAGCGGCGCGCCCAGCCGGATCGCGTCGAACTTGTTCCAGCCGAAGCGATTGACCTGCGCATTGAGCGTCAGCTTGTCGGTCGCCTTGAAGCGTATGCCGACGTCGACCTGCCACGGCGTTCGGAAGTCCGCCGTGGTGTTTACCGTGCCGTTATTGTTGGCGAGCGGCACACCCGGTACGCTGATCAGCCCTGTGGTCGTCACCGTTCCATCGAGCTTATGCTTGATGCTCGACTTGTAGCTGATGCCGATCGAGGCGGGGCCCCCCTGATATTGGAAACCGGCGCTCCAGCCCCAGTCCCAGCCCTTGCCTTGCAGCGTCTGGTGCCCATCGGGCAGCAATGGCGAAAGATTGGGCAGATAATTGCCAAGGCTCGCCTTCACATGTTCGGCGTTGGCGGCGACGCCGACCGAGAAGCCCGGCGCGATCTGGAACGCAACCGACGGCTGGATATCGATCGTGCGCAGGCTGGTCTTGTCCGCGGTATAGCGCGCCCAGCTGTCCGCGGCGTAGTCGGTGGTAAAGCTGAACGGCGCGGTCACCGCGAGGCCGAGCGAGAGCTTCGGCGTGACCGCAAAAGCCACCGCACCCGAAGGCAAGGTGCCGTTGTTGATCGGGTTGTGCGAATCCGCATTGCCGCCGACCGGCGCAGGCGCCTGGCCAGGACGCACGATAAGCGTGCCATTGTTATGGACGTTGCCGCGCGGCATGATCTCACTGACGCCGATCGCGGCATCGCCACCAGTCATGCCGCCGCTCGCCGCCGGGTTCCACCAGAGCGATGCCGCGCCCTGATCGGCGACTTCGCCCGAGAAAGCGCGGCCGGCGCCCCGCACCGACTGCTCCTGCAGGTAGAAAGCGGCCGCATTGGCCGATGTGGCGATTCCGCCGGCAAGCACCGAAACGGTCGCGGCGAAAAGCGCGCGCGTCGAAACCTTGGTCATCCGTACCTCCTCAACTTTTCTGTTTGTATCCGTTCGGGCGCGCATCAGCGGACGCGCGTCCAGGTCTGGCTCTTGCAAAGCGGCCAGAAGATGCAGCCTTTCACCTTGAGATGATCTGCATCGATCGGGGTGACGGTGGCGCGATAGGTGCCGCCGTCATCGCCATTGTAGATTGTGCCGCCGGTCCATTCGGAGGCGCCACGGGTGAACCCGCCCAGCAATTGCAGATTGAGCAAGCGACGGCCGCGCAGCGACGCATCCTTGTTGTGCCCATCCAGCAGGTTGGGATTGGCCTTCAACCCATCAGAGCTGACCAATTTGCCGCAGATCGACGCGCCGCAACGCTCGATCTCGACGACACCGCCGCGAGTCTCCGTGTGCCATCGTCCGACGGCGGTGTCAGGACTGATCGCGGCTGCCGCCGCAAGCATGAACAAGCCGATCATATGCCTCCTGAATCCTCTTGCTCGACCCCTGCTCTGTGGCGGGTGGTCCGAGTCCGGTTTCGAGCCGGCAATGATGCCTTGTGACTCAAAATTTGCTTGACGTATAGGGAAAGTATCGCACCTTTAGAGACGACAAGGCACGCAACCGTCAAGTGCCCCCGGAGAGTGACCGATGCGCAACACCGTGATCGCGGGCTATGCCCGTTCCCCCTTCCATTTCGCGACCAAGGGAGCGCTGGCGCGCGTCCGGCCGGACGATCTGGCGGCGCAGGTGATTCGCGGATTGATCGAGCGCACCAAAGTCGATCCGGCGGACATAGAGGACATCATCCTCGGCTGCGCTTTTCCGGAAGGCGAGCAGGGCCTGAACGTCGCGCGGCTGATCGGGCTACTCGCTGACCTGCCGCTTTCCGTCGGCGGAATGACGGTCAACCGCTTCTGCGGGTCATCGATGAGCGCGATCCATATCGCGATGGGTCAGGTCCAGTTGGGTGCGGGCGAGGCCTTCATCTGCGCGGGCGTCGAGTCGATGAGCCGGGTGCCGATGATGGGTTTCAACCCCCTCCCCAACCCTGCGCTGGCAGCCAAGAGCGCCGCTTATATGGGCATGGGCGAGACCGCCGAGAATGTCGCCACCCGCTACCAGATCACCCGTGCCGAGCAGGAGACGTTCGCGGTGGAGAGCCAGCGCAAGGCCGCGGCGGCGCAAAGCGGCGGGAAGCTCGGCGACGAGATCGTCCCGATCCAGACCAAGGCGGGCCTGGTGAGCGAGGACGGCACGATCCGCCCTGACACGAACGCCGAGGCGCTGGCGGGCCTCAAGCCCGCTTTCGACGCCAGCGGCTCGGTCACCGCCGGCACCGCCTCCCCGCTCACCGACGGAGCAAGCGCGGTTCTGGTGACCAGCGAGGATTATGCCCGCGAGCATGGGCTCGACATCCTCGCCCGGATCAAATCGGTCGGCGTTGCCGGCTGCGCGCCCGAGATCATGGGGATCGGCCCGGTCGGCGCCTCGACCAAGGCGCTGGAGCGCGCCGGCATCACGGTCGGCGACCTCAACGTGGTCGAACTCAATGAGGCTTTCGCCAGTCAGGCGATCGCCTGCATGCGCGATCTCGGTCTCAAAACCGACACCGTCAACATCGACGGCGGCGCGATCGCTATCGGCCATCCGCTCGGCGCCACCGGCGCCCGCATCGTCGGCAAGGCGGCATCGTTGCTCAAGCGCGACGGCGGCAAATATGCGCTCGCGACCCAGTGTATCGGCGGCGGCCAGGGCATCGCCACCGTGCTGGAGGCAGCCGAATGACCGACATGATCAAAAAGGTCTGCGTAATCGGCGCCGGCGTGATGGGCGCGGGCATTGCCGCACAGGCCGCCAATGCCGGGGTGCCGGTGCTGTTGCTCGACATCGTCCGCGATCCCGCCAACCGCAATGCCGTTGCCGAGGGCGCGATCGCGAAGATGCTCAAAACCGATCCCGCGCCCTTCATGTCTACCAAGGCGGCCAAACTGATCGATGCGGGCAATATCGAGGACGATCTCGCCAAGGTCGCCGACTGCGACTGGATCATCGAGGCGGTGGTCGAGCGGCTCGACGTCAAGCATGATCTCTATGCCAAACTGGAGACGGTCCGCCGTCCGGGCACCGCAATCTCCTCCAACACCTCGACCATTCCTCTCGGGCAATTGATCGAAGGCCGCAGCGACGCCTTCAAGCGCGACTTCCTCATCACACATTTCTTCAATCCGCCGCGCTATATGCGCCTGCTGGAGATCGTGACCGGCGTTGCGACCGATCCCGCGGTCGCGGCGCGGGTCGAGGCCTTCGCCGACCTCGCGATGGGCAAGACTATCGTCCATGCGAAGGACACCCCCGGCTTCATCGCCAACCGCATTGGCACGCTCTGGATCCAGCTCGCGCTCAACGCCGCGTTCGATCTCGGCCTCACGGTCGAGGAAGCCGATGCGATCGCGGGCAAGCCGATGGGTGTGCCTAAAACGGGAATTTTCGGGCTGATGGACCTGGTCGGCATCGACCTGATGCCGCACCTCCAGAAGAGCCTGACCGACACCCTCGCCAAGGACGATCCGTATCAGGCGATCGCGCGCTCGATCCCGCTGATCGAGCGAATGATTGCCGAAGGCTCGACCGGACGAAAGGGCAAAGGCGGCTTTTATCGCCTCAATCCCGATATGAACAAGCGCCGTGAAACCATTGATCTGGTTAGTGGAGACTATCGCGAGAAAGAGAAACCGGTCGGCCCGTCCGGACCCGCCGCCAAGGGCGATCTCAATGCGCTGATCGCAACCAAGGGCAAGATCGGCGAATATGCCTGGGCGATCCTCGGCGGCACGCTTTCCTACGCGGCAAGCCTGATCCCGCACGCAGCGGACGACGTGGTCGCGATCGATGACGCGATGAAGCTCGGCTATAATTGGAAAGCCGGTCCGTTCGAGATGATCGACAAGATCGGCGCGGCCAATCTGGCGCGGCGGCTCGAAGCCGAAAGCAAGCCGGTGCCCGATTTGCTCAAGCTTGCGGGCGACCGCAGCTTCTACCGGGTCGAGAATGGCAAGCGCCAATATCTCGGATTGGACGGCGACTATCATGACATCGTCCGCGCCGAAGGCGTGCTCCGCCTCGAGGATATCAAGCTCGCGAGCCAGCCTCTGCTCAAGAACGCCTCCGCTGCGCTCTGGGATGTCGGCGACGGCGTCGCGGCGCTTGAGTTCACCGGCAAGATGAACGCGCTCGACGGCGAGGTGATGAAGCTGATCGGCCAGGCGATCCCGCTCGTGCAGAAAAGCTTCAAGGCGATGGTCGTCTACAATGACGGCAGCAATTTCTCCGCTGGCGCAAACCTGGGCCTTGCTCTCTTCGCACTCAATATCGCCGCCTGGAGCGAGGTCGAGAAGCTCGTCGCGGGCGGGCAGAAAGCCTATAAGGCGCTCAAATATGCCCCCTTCCCCGTCGTCGGCGCACCCGCCGGCATGGCGCTGGGCGGCGGCTGCGAAATATTGCTCCATTGCGACGCCATCCAGGCGCATGCTGAGCTCTATATGGGGCTGGTCGAATGCGGCGTCGGGCTCATCCCCGGCTGGGGCGGCTGCGGCGAGATGATCCAGCGCTGGCGCGATGCGCCCGCCATGCCGAAAGGCCCGATGCCCGCGGTCGCCAAGGTATTCGAGACGGTCTCGACCGCGACCGTCTCCAAATCCGCCGCGCAGGCCAAGGAACTGATGTTCCTCCGCCCCGACGATAGCATCACGATGAACCGCGATCGCGTGCTGTTCGATGCCAAGGCAAAGGCGCTGGCGCTGGCCGAGGGTTACCAGCCCCCCGCCCCGCCGGAATTCAGATTGCCTGGTGAGAGCGGGCATGTCGGGCTCAACATGGCGGCGCAATCCTTCCGCAAGCGTGGGCTCGCGACCGATTACGACATGGTCGTGTCCGATGCGCTCGCGGGTGTGCTGACCGGCGGCGAGGCCGACCTGGTCGACACGGTCAGCGAACAGGACATGCTCAAGCTCGAGCGCGAGGCCTTCATGCTCCGCGTCCGCGACATCCGCACGATCGCGCGGGTCGAGCATATGCTGGAGACGGGCAAGCCATTGCGGAACTGACGCGCACCAGCGCGTCACCCTGAACTTGTTTCAGGGTCCATCGTGTCAAAGGCACTGATGGGGAGATTGATGGATGGATGCTGAAACAAGTTCAGCATGACGATTTGAGAGTGAGAGGCCAGGTCAATGCAGGTCTATGAAGCGCCACTGCGCGACATGAAGTTCGTTTTGCATGAACTCCACCAGGATGACGGGTTCGGCGGGCTCGAGGCGTTGAGCGAATTCACGCCCGATTTGACCGACGCCATCCTGGATGAGGCCGCACGCGTCGCGCAGGAAATTTTGCTCCCGCTCAACCGCACCGGCGACATCGAGGGCTGCACCCTGGAAAACGGCGTCGTCCGCACGCCCAAAGGTTTCAAGGAGGCCTACGCCCAGTTCCGCGACGGCGGCTGGTGTGCGCTCGCCTCCGATCCCGAATGGGGCGGCCAGGGCCTGCCCGAAACGGTCAACAAGATGACCGAGGAGATGATCTGCGCCGCCAACCTCGCCTTCAGCCTCTACCCCGGCCTCACTCATGGCGCGACCACCGCGATTGAGGGCTTCGCCACCGACGAGCTCAAGAAGCGCTATTTGCCGAAACTCGTCTCCGGCGAATGGTCGTGCACGATGTGCCTGACCGAGGCGCATTGCGGCACCGATCTCGGCATGCTCCGAACCAAGGCGATCCCGCAGGACGACGGCAGCTACAAGGTCACCGGCGCCAAGATCTTCATCTCCGCCGGCGAGCATGACCTGACCGACAATATCATACACCTCGTATTGGCGCGCCTTCCCGACGCGCCCACCGGCGTGAAGGGGATCAGCCTGTTCCTCGTGCCCAAATATCTGCCCAAGGAGGATGGCTCGGTCGGCCCCTCCAACGACGTCCATTGCGCCGCGATCGAGCACAAGATGGGTCTCAAGGGCTCGGCCACCTGCCAACTCCAGTTCGAGGATTCGACCGGCTGGCTGGTGGGTAAGCCCCACAAGGGCATGGAAGCCATGTTCAAGATGATGAACACCGAACGCGTCTCGGTCGGCGTCCAGGGCCTCGGCGTGGGCGAAGCGGCGTATCAGTCCGCTGTCTATTACGCCAAGGACCGCCTCCAGGGTCGCGCGCTCTCGGGCCCCAAATTTCCCGACAAGCCCGCCGATCCGATCATCGTCCACCCCGACGTGCGCCGCATGTTGATGACCGCCCGCGCCTACAATGAGGGCTGCCGCGCCGTTTGTGCATGGGTCAGCCGTGCGCTCGACGCCGAAAAGCATTCGCCCGATCCGGAGGTGAAGCAGCGCGCGGGCGATTTCGTCGCGCTGATGACCCCGGTCGTGAAGGCGCTCTTCACCGACATGGGCTATGAATCCGCCAATCTCGCGGTGCAGGTCTATGGTGGCCACGGCTACATCGCCGAGAGCGGGGTCGAGCAATATGTCCGCGATGCGCGGATCGCGATGATCTACGAAGGCACCAACGGCATCCAGGCGCTCGATCTGGTCGGGCGCAAGCTCGGCGCGCATATGGGCCGTTACCTGCGTTCCTTCTTCCATCCCGTCTCGAGCTTCATCGAGGATCATGCCGAGGACGAGGCGCTGGCGGCGATCATCCCAGGGCTCGCTCAGGCGTTCGGCGCACTCCAGCTTTCAACCGGCACGATCGCGCAAAAGGGCCTCAAGGACCCGGAGGAAGCGGGTGCGGCGGCGACCGACTATCTGCGCCTGCTGGGGCTGGTGGCGATGGGCTATTGCTTCGCCCAGTCGGTGAAGATCGCCAACGCGCGTCTCGCCGAGGGCACCGGCGAGGCCGATTTCTACAAGGCAAAGATCGCGACCGCCTCCTTCTTCTTCGATCGCATCCTGCCGCAGTCGACCGCCTGTTTCCTTGCGATCAAATCGGGCAAGGGATCGATGATGGCGCTGAGCGAGGACGCCTTCTGAGGTGACGATTCCTCAGCAGCTTGCCGGCCGGCTCGCAATCCCAGCGATCGTCGCCCCGATGTTCCTGATCTCTGGGCCCGATCTGGTCGTGGAATGCTGCAAGGCAGGCTTGCTCGGCACCTTCCCCGCGCTCAACCAGCGGACCACTGACGGCTTCGTCGAATGGCTCGACGAAATCGAAAGCCGGCTTGATGCGACCAGCGCGCCCTACGGCGTCAACCTGATCGTCCACCGCACCAACAGCCGGCTTCAGGCCGATCTCGACGTCATCGTGAAGCGCGGGGTGCCGCTCGTCATCACCTCGCTCGGCACAGTGCGGGAGGTGGTTGATGCAGTCCATAGCTATGGCGGGCTCGTCTTCCACGATGTGATCAGCGCGCGTCATGCCGAGAAAGCCGCCAAGGCGGGAGCGGATGGCCTGATCGCTGTGGCGGCGGGCGCCGGCGGCCATGCCGGCACGATCAGCCCCTTCGCCTTGATTGACGAGATACGCGGCATCTTCGACGGGGCTCTGGTGCTCGCGGGCGCGCTGTCGCGCGGGCGGCATATCGCCGCCGCCGAGCTGATGGGCGCGGACTATGGCTATTTCGGCAGCCACTTCATCCCCGCCGCCGAAAGCCTCGCCCCGCCCGAGCAAAAGCAGATGATGGTCGAAGCACGCGCCGCCGACATCATCCACACCGACAAGGTCACCGGCATCCACGCCAATTTCATGAAAGCGAGCCTCGCCGCCAACGGCCTGCTCGATGCGCCGGGCCATGTCGGCGCGCTCGATCTGGAGGGCGAGGCGCGCGCCTGGAAGACGATCTGGTCCGCGGGTCATGGCGTCGGCGCGATCAAGGCGATACGGCCCGCGCGCGCGATCTGCGAAGAGCTGATCGCGGATTATCGGAGCGTTGCGTGGAAGACGAAGTAGCCGCCCTGATCGCACTGCTCGATGTCGAGCAGGCCGAGCCCGATCTCTATCGCGGCGGACGCTATCATCGCGGACGCGGGCGCGTATTCGGCGGACAGGTGATCGGGCAGGCGCTGGTTGCGGGCGCGCGATCGGTTTCACCGAACCAGCAGGCCCATTCGCTCCACGCTTATTTCATGCGGCCCGGCGACGAGGAGCAGGCTATCGATTACCGCGTGCTGCGCGACTTCGACGGACGCAGCTTTGCCACGCGCAGGATCGTCGCGCTGCAGGGCGAGACGCCGATCCTCAACATGACCGCCTCTTTCCAGCGCCCCGAGACGGGGCTGGAACATGGCGTACCGCTCCCCGACGTGGCTTCGCCCGAAACGCTGGCGGCCAGCGACGAAAGCGGGGGCGGATCGCCCTTGATGGCGCATTTCCTCAAACGCTTCCGTGCCTTCGAATTCCGCCCCGTCCCACCCTTCGGCGAGCTCGCGCCCGCCGCGCAGCCCGGCCCATCCTATCTCTGGTTTCGTCTGGCGGGTCCCGCGCCCGCCGATCCTGCGATGCGGAGCGCCATGCTCGCTTATCTAAGCGATTTCGGGCTGCTCACCACCGCGGTCCTGCCGCACGGCGTGCCGCTGTTCAGCGGCAAGCTGCAGGTGGCGAGCCTTGATCATGCACTTTGGCTGCACGAGCCGCCCGCTTTTGATCAATGGATGTTGTTCACGATGGAAAGCCCCTGGGCCGGTCGCGCACGCGGTCTTACCCGAGGCACCTTCCACACCGCCGACGGTCGGCATATTGCCAGCGTCGCGCAGGAGGGGCTGATCCGTCCGATAGAACCTCGCGACCGCTAAAAGGCGCGGCGGACCCGCAGAGACAGCGATGGCCCGAGCCGCAAGCGCCGGTCGTCGCGATAGGCAAGCGGACCCGCTCCACGCAGGCCGTCGTAAAAGGCGATGACCCGACCGTAACGCTGGCCGAGGATCAATCCGCCTTCGAGATGGAAGGAGAGGCTGGGCCGCGGCACATAATCCCCCAAGATGGTGAGCGAGCCGCTCGTCCGGTTGAGGTCGACCTCGTTGAACGAATAGGTCCAGGTTCGCCAGCCGGTGTCGAGCTTCACGCCCCATGCCGCCTTCCAGCGCGGAAGATCCTGGTGGAAGTCGGCGCTGAACTCGACCGGCTTCTGGTTGGATATTCCCCTTTTCTCGCTCGTGGTCGGATCGGTGACACGTGCGTGGCGCCAGGTCCCGTCGAGCTTGAGTTGGGCATGCGGCAGGCCCAGCCAGCCGAGCGGAAGCGTGAGGTCGCCGATCAAATCGTCCTCACGCCCGCTTCCGATATTGCCCGGCGCATCGAACAAGGCTCCGCCGCCGGACTGGCGCACCGGCACGCGATCGATCACGTCCTTGAGCCAGGAATGGCGCGCGGTCAGCGCGAACGCGGCGTCGCCCGCACGCCACTCATAAGCAGCCTCCGCGATCCACGCGCTGTTCGGCCGGATCGCGGCATTTCCCGACGCGACCGAGCCCCTGTCGAGCGAGGCCGCCGCGACGAAGTTGGTGAAATCCAGCTGCCCCACGTCGCGTGCGATGCGCAGGCGCAGTTGCTGGCGCGCGGTGGGTGCAAGCGTCAGGCGCAGGAATGGCTTGGGATAAATATAGAATCGGCTCTCCTTCGTGTCCGCCGCCGCGCGGATCTGCGAAAGCTCGACATGCACGCCGCCCTCCAGGGCGACCGCCTTGCTCGCCTGCCAGGTCACCTCGACACCAACGTCACCGCGCGTTTCCGTGACATGCGCCTTGCCGTTCGGCAGCGCGATAGCGGTCTCGTTGAAATCTAGCCCGCTGCCTGTGCCGAGCCAATTATATGCGCCTTCGATCGTCAGCGCGGCGGACAGCGCCTTGCTGGCGGCATAACGCAGCCGCGACCGCACCACCGCCTCGCCGGTGCGATCGCGTTCGGTGAATGTCGTTGCCGCGCCTGGCGCCTCCAGCGAAGATCGGTAGTTCTTCCGCCCCAGCCGCAGCAGCGCGCTGGTTTCGGTTTCGATCGCGCTGCCGAACGCCCGATCCAGATGGACGCCAAGTTCGGCACCGGCCTGCCCGTGCGCCAGACCTCCCAGATCCTCGTCGACCGTCGACATGCTTGCGATCGGCGCGAACACATGGTCGACCAGATGCTTCTTATAGTCGGTCCAGGTCAGCGTGCCGTTTAGGCGCAAGTGGCCGCCAAGGCCGGGTAGTTCGACCGTTCCCTGCGCGAATCCGGTGGTCCCGCCGGACGCAGCATCGATATGTGCTTGCTCGATCGGGGCCCCGGCAGCGTCGGTGCGCAGCCGGCTACCGTCGCCGAGCTTGTTTTCCACATAGCGCGATAGCGACATGCTGAACGCGATCCGGCGGCCGGCACCGGCGCTGTGCGAGCGCTCGAACGTGATGCCCGGTGTCATCCGGCCATCAGCATAGACGCCGTTAGACAGGGTCAGCGCCCCGCCCGACCCTCCCGCCTTCCGCACCACGTTCGCGACCACGGGTTGGCCCAACATGTCGATGCCTGGCGCTCCGCCGCGAATCAGCGTGACATGGTCGACCTGGCCGGCGGGGATACGCTCCAGCACCTGATCGAGCGTGAAATTCTTGTCGGCGATCCTTTTGCCGTCGACCACCACATTGCCCGCCGCTTCGGCCATGCCGCGCAGGTTCGGATCGCCGGGCTGGAAGGTGAAGCCGGGAATGCGCTTGACCATGTCGAGCGCATTGTCGGGATGGAAAGCGGCGAAGAAGCTCGCCGAATAATCCAGCCGGTCCTTGTCGCCCGACATGGCTGCCGATGCCCCGCTGCCCAGCAGCGCCAACATGCCGAGCCCGATCCGTGTCCTATTCCGCATTGCCTCGACCCCATGAAGATGAGGCCGGTCGGCTAAAGCAGGTCCGGACGCGGCGTCCCGAAGGCGTACCGATGTTTTCCTGATGTCTTTATGGACGCGGCTGGCGCGTGCCTGCTTCCAGTGCGCCGAGCTTGCGAAAGGCTGCCGAGACGCGCGGCTGTTCCGACCCAGCCATGCACCAGGCCGGTACCATATTCGCGGCGAACCGCGTCCAGTCGAGGCCTGGCCATTCGGCCTTTGTTTCACGCGAGACCCGCAACGCGTCCGCCGCCCTGCCCTGGTCGGCGAGCGCGGCGGCAAGCGTCATGCCCGACCAGGTCTGGTGAACGATGTCGTGCGCCTTGCGGGCCGCATCCGCTGCTGCCGCGGCGTCGCCAAGCCCGAGCTCGATATCGGCCAGATGCGACAATGTGACCGCCCGGATCGGGTTATCGGGCGAGATTTGCCCCAATGCGCTGCGCAACCCCGCCGCCGCGACCTCGCCCTGCGGCGCGCACAGGCCGCGCACGAAGGTGAGGTCGAGCCGCGCCACCGGATGGTCGGGCTGGATCGCAATCACGCGCTCCAGCGCACCTTCCGCCGAGGCCCGGTCACCAATCATGCGGTAATAGCTCGCCAGTTCGTACAGCACGCCCGCGTCGTACGGAGCCAACGCCCTGGCCAGCCGCGCATGCATCGCCGCCTCGCGACGCATCTGGTCCACGGGCGCATCGCGCATGAATAAGGCATAATAAGCCAGCGCTTGCGCCAACGAGGCATGAGCGGGGGCATAATTGGGATCGAGCGCAAGTGCGCGCCGCTGCGGCCAGGTGGCGTCCTTGCTATGCGGATGCAGGAACACCTCGTCTGTGCCCGGTACCCAGGTGGCGAGCAAAGTCAGCTCCCACGGGCGCATCGCCAGCAGCGGTTTGCGTTTGATCATGGTCTTGACGAAGCCGAGCAGCCGATTGTCGAGTTCGCCCGCGACGGCGCTCACCAATTCGTCCTCGCGCATGGGATCCAGCGCCTGTGGGCGATCGAAATTGCCCGCCCACAGGCTCTCGCCCGTCTTGGGGTCGATCACTTCTACGGTCAGCCGGAGCCCCGGGCCTAGAGGCTGCACGCTGCCATGAACGACATAAGCGGCCTCCTCACTGCTTCGCTTTTCGCCGCCTTTGAGGATGTGGAGCAGGCTCGCGCGCGACAGTGCGACCGCGAGCTGGTCGGATAGCGCGCGCGCCACAGCGCCATTCGCCCCGGCGGCGTCGAATGGCCGGATTTGCACGCTCACGCCGTCCTGCCTCGCTGACTGCTCGGTGGGCCGGACCAGGTAAGCGATGCCGCCGATGGCAAGCAGGAGCAGCGCAGCCAGCCCGATCGCCAGCCGGCGGCGGCGCGGCTTTGGACTGTCCAGCGCAGTGCCGGGCGCGCCCTCATCAAACGAGACCGGCGCGATCAGCCGGTACCCACGCTTGGAGATGGTCTCGATCACCTGCGCCGGGGTACGCGCATCGCCGAACAGCTTGCGGAGCCGGGATATGGCACGCGTCAGGCTTTCATCCGCGCCGAATGCGTGTCCCCAGACCTGATCGATGATCGCCTCGCGTGACAATACCTCGCCCGGGTGCGCGGCGAGCAGGCAGAGCACATCCATGATCTTGGGCTCGATCGGCACTTCGCCATCGGGCCCGGCCACCGCGTTGCGCGCGGGATCGACCCGGAAGCCGCCGATGGTGAAGCGGCCGGGGTTCGTCACTCGTTGCCCAGGATACCACCCAGCAGGCCGCCCAGCGCGACACCCGCGGCACCCCCGCCGATGGCGGCGCCGATACCGCCGCTGCCGCGATCCTCATTGCCGGGGAGGTGCCGCGCAATCTCCTCGGCGAGATTGAGGATCGGCATCGACTGGAGCCAGATCTTGCCCGGCCCTGTCAGTGTCGCGAGGAACAGGCCTTCACCTCCGAACAAGACGTTGCGGAAGCCGCGCACCATCTGGATGTCGGTTTCGACCGTCGGCTCCTGCACGCCGATATGGCCGGCATGGACGCGCAGCCGCTCGCCCGGTGCCAAAGTCTTCTCGACCACCTCACCCGACAGATCGAGGAAGACCGTGCCCGGCCCGGTCACCCGCTGCAGGATGAACCCCTCGCCCGCGAACAGGCCCGCGCCGAACCTTTGCTGGAACGCGATGTCGAGCGAGACCGAATATTCGGCGCACAGGAACGTCTCTTTGCGGCAGATCAGCGACTGGCCGGCGCGAAGCTGAACCGGCATGATCGTGCCGGGGAAGCGCGGCGCGAAAGCGACATGGCCGGGTGCCTCGGCGATATATTCGGTGATGAACAGGCTGCCGCCGCTCATCGCGCGCTTGAGGCCGGCGAACAGCCCGCCGCCGGTATGCGTGTCCATCGCGATGCCGTCGCTCATCCACGCCATCTGGTGCGTCTGGCTGACGATCCGCTCGCCGCGATCGAGATCGATCGAGACCGTCTGCATCACCGTGCCGGAAATGTCGTAGCGCATCGCCCTTCCCTCTCGAACCAGGCCAGATCCCAAGCTGATGGGATCGGGCCTCCGGTTCAACAGAAAAGAGCGGCCGCGGGCAGCCGAGCTAGCGCGACAACTCGCAAATCCAGTTCACCTCCCAGCTCTTCCCGCCGTCGTCGGAAAAGGATTGCTCCATGCGCGCCGCATGCGGCGACAGATCGAGCCAGACGTAACGCACCAGGATCGCGCGGCCCTTATACTGCTCCTGATCGAAGAACTCGCCGCGTTTCCCGGTAAATTGCCCGACCACTGGCGGCAGACCGAGCGTGCCATTGTCGACATCGACCAGGAAGATCGACCATTGGTGCGAGACCGGATTGTAGAGGCGCAGCGTCTGCGCCTTGAGGTGCAGATGCTTTTGCGGATTGTCGACCTCGAACTCCTCGAGATTGGAATTGCTGCCGAACAACTTCTTGTGGTTCGAAATGCCGTCATATTCGACCCATTCGGTCGAGCCGCTCAACCGTTCCGGCAGGCGGCGGACATGCGCCTTCCAGTCTCCGATCAGAAAGTCGAAATCGTGCGCGCCGTCATGCTGCGCCGCCGGTTGAGCGGAGGCAGAGGCGGTGCCGAATGATAACGCCAACGCGAGCGCTCCGAGGGCCCATAGTCCCCGAAATTGGCGTCGTCCGATTCTCAGTTCCTGGCCCATCTGCTCTTCTTCCTCGCCTTGTAAGCACGTGATATGCGCGGAGTTGAACAGAGCGATCGGCCGCAGCCAGCGGTCATTCGCGAACGGGCGAACGGGTTCGGGAATTGGCTTCCAGTCTAAACAACGAACCAGGGGGCACGGCCGAGGCATGGGAGCCCGCGCTCGCCGATCCGCGCTGGTGGATGCGGTTGCTGCTGTTCGCCGCAGTCGCGGGCGGCATGATCGGGCTGATCGGTTTCCTGAGCGGCGACCTGCTGATCTGCCTGTTCGACTGGACCGGGATGATCGTGATCGGCACCGGGCTCACTGCCGGATTGCTGCCGGGCATGATCCGCTTCGGCCGCCGCCTGGGCCTGCCGTTAGCCGCGGCGGCGGCGCTGGCGGTGGCGCTGACGGCGGTGCCGATCGCGGCGGCGGCGGCTTTGTTCAGCGCCTGGGCCTGGCCGAAGGAAGTCGGCAAGATGTCGCCCGCCGACTGGTACGTCCGCACATTGCTGGTCGAAGCATTTATCGTCGCCGGCTGGACAATGCTGGAACAGGTCCGCCGCGCCCGCGCGACCGGCGTGGCGGTGTCGCTGCCGGTGGCGAACGACGTCCTCTGCCTGCAGATGGAAGATCATTATGTCCGCATCCATCGCGCGCATGGATCGACGATCGAACTGATGCCGATGACCGCCGCGATCACGCGCTACGGCCGCCCCGACGGTCTGCGCGTCCACCGCAGCTGGTGGGTCGCGCACGACGCCATCCGTGCGGTCGAGCAGGATGGTCGCAACTGGCGCCTGGTGCTGAACAACGGCCAGATTGTGCCGGTCGCGCGCAGCAATGTGATGCAAGTGCGGGCGCTGAAACTATTCTGATTTGTCATCCCCGCGAAAGCTGGGATCCATCTCTTACCGGTCGAGCAGGATGCGCGTGCGCGAGACGGACTCCAGCTTTCGCCGGAGTGACGAGTATCATTTTACCGCCGGCAGCCTGAGGCGCACCAAAAGCCCGCCGAGATCCTCGCTTTCTTCCAGCACCACCGAACCGCCATAGATTTGCGCAACGTCGCGGACGATGGCGAGACCTAGGCCGGTGCCCGGCTTCTCGGTGTCGAGCCGCGCGCCGCGCTCGAAAATAGCGCCGCGCTGCGCCTCGGGAATGCCGCGCCCGTCATCCTCGATCAATATCTCGACGAACTGCCGGCCGCTCTCGACGGTGACGAACACCCGCCCGCCACCATATTTGGCGGCATTTTCGATCAGATTGCCGATCAGTTCGTCCAGATCCTGCCGTTCGACATGAACACGCGCATTGCGGTCGCCCGCCACGTCGATCGTGACATTGGGATAGAGGCGGCTGACCGCGCGCTCGACCGAATCGAGGCTCGGCCAGACCGGTGCGACGCTCTGCCCCGATGCCCGCCGCCCAACCGCGCGGGCGCGGGCGAGATGATGGTCGACCTGGCGGCGCATCGTCGTGGCCTCGCGGATCACGGTTTTGCACAAATCAGGGCTGTTCGCGCTTGCTTCGTTCATGATCACCGTAAGCGGCGTCTTGAGCGCGTGCGCGAGATTGCCGGCGTGGGTGCGCGCCTCCTCCGCCTGGCGCTCGTTATGCGCGAGCAGATCGTTCAATTCCTCGACCATCGGCGCGATTTCGATCGGGAGGCGCGTGTCGACCCGCGCCATCCGTCCGGCGCGGACCGCCGCGATCTGGCGACGCACCTTGCGCAGCGGCCACAATCCGAACGTCGCCTGCAAGGCGGACATCAGGATCAGACCAAGCCCAAGGATCGCGAAAGATCGGATCAATGTCTTGCGCAGCACCGCGATCTGGTCGTCGAGTCCCTCCCGATCCTCCGCCACCTGAAACCGCCATACCACCGGCGATCCCGGCAGGCGGACATCGCGTTCCATCACGCGCAAAGCCTCATTCGGCCCGAATTCCTGGCTATTATATGTGTGGACGGTCTCGTCTTGGTGCTCCTCATGCGCCTGGAGCCTGCGGTCCCACAGAGATTTCGAGGGGAAAGGTTCATGTCCCCGTGCCGACACCTGCCAATAGAGACCCGAATTGGGTTCGAGAAAGCGCTGGTCGCCAAGCAGCCGGTTGAAGCTGATCTCACCCTCTTCGTCGAGATCAGCCGATTCGATCATCGCCGACAATATGTATTTCAGCTGCGAATCGAAATTGTTGGTGACCGCATTGTCGAGCAGGCGGTCGAGCGCGAATCCGCCGCCCGCGAGCAGTAGCCCGATCCACAAGACGGCGATGCCGAGCATGCGCCGCGTGAGCGAACCGGTTGTCTCGCGCGTGCGGCGTGGAGGCGCGCCTTCGACGCCGCTCAGCATGAGCGGACGGCCAAAGATCAATCTGATCCAGTTCGCCGGCAGCTCAAGCCAGCGCATCAGCGCTGGCCACTTCATGTCAGGCCGGATCCTCAAGGCTGTAGCCCAGGCCGCGAATCGTGGTGATGACGTCCGCGCCCAACTTCTTGCGGATGCGCGTGACGAACACCTCGATCGTATTGGAATCGCGATCGAAATCCTGATCGTAAATATGCTCGATCAGCTCGGTGCGGCTCACCACCTTGCCCTTGTGGTGCATCAGGTAGCTCAGCAATTTATATTCCTGCGCGGTCAATTTGACCGGCTCGCCGTCCTTGGTGACCTTGCCCGAACGCGTATCGAGCCGGATGTCGCCCGCGGTCAGCTCGGACGAGCTGTTGCCCGATGCGCGGCGGATCAGCGCGCGCAGCCGTGCGATCAATTCCTCGGTCTGAAAAGGCTTGGCGAGATAATCGTCCGCGCCGGCATCCAGCCCCGCCACCTTGTCAGACCAGCTGTCGCGCGCGGTCAGCACCAGCACCGGCATTGTCCGGCCCTCCTTGCGCCAGCGATCGAGCACGGTCAGGCCGTCGACTTCGGGCAGGCCGAGATCGAGCACGACGGCATCATAGCTCTCGTTCGAACCCAGATAATGGCCGTCCTCGCCGTCGGTCGCGAGATCGATCGCATAGCCCGCCCCTTCGAGCGTCGCCCGCAGCTGGCGGCCGAGATTAGGTTCGTCCTCAACGATCAGCACGCGCATTCATGGTCTCCATTTCGGGTCACCTTAGCAGTGACGTGATCGCCCGCGTAACGAATATGTCGGGAGTTTGAGCCGCGACAAGAGGCGATCATTCACCCGATCGGCCGATGATGCGCCCGTCTCGACCGTCCACGTCGACGAAGATAACCCTCTGCCCCCGCATGAACTTCATCCGATAAACACCTGAATTGGCGTCGAACTCAGGACCTAAATAATCACAGCCAGGCATTTGCGGAACAATCCGGCCCTCAATTTCGTGGAGCGGCATGATCCGCCCCGCCTTGCGCGCCTCGAACGCCCGGTCCTGATCGCGGACCCGACGGGCATCGGCGGAGGGCGAGAATGCGATACCGGCGATGCAGGCCGCAGCAAAAATCTTCATCAGCATAGGATGTTGCATGGACTTCAGCGCTTGAATAGGCAGTGAATGTCGCGCGCGTCCATATCGAACGCTCCGCGCTCCTTCCTCCTGTCGTGTGGATCATGGCCGCTCCTATCCTTGCTTATGAAGATCTGGGGCTCGTCCAGGGTTCCGGCTGGCTCTTCCGTCATATCGACCTGCACCTGATGCCGCGCGACAGGCTCGCGCTGATCGGGCGCAACGGTGCGGGCAAGACCAGTCTGCTCAAATTGCTCGCCGGCCGGATCGACGCGGACGAAGGCCGCCGCACGATCGTGCCGGGCACCCGGGTCGTGATGCTGGAACAGGACCCGCAGGTCTCCGGCTTCCCAACACTGCGCGACTGGGCGTTGCACGGCGACGACGCGCCCGCTGCGCACGATGTCGAGGCGATCGCCGACCAGCTCGGCATCGACCTCACCCGCGAAGCGGTAACGGCAAGCGGCGGCGAACGGCGCCGCGCCGCGATCGCGCGCGCGCTCGCGCAGGACCCCGACGTGCTGCTGCTCGACGAGCCGACCAACCACCTTGATCTCGCCGCGATCAAGTGGCTGGAAGAATGGCTTGGCCGCTTCAAGGGCGCGTTCGTCGTGATCAGCCACGATCGCACCTTCCTGACGCGCCTCACCAGGAGCACTTTGTGGCTCGATCGCGGATCCATGCGCCGCGCCGAAATCGGCTTTGGCGGGTTCGAGGCGTGGACCGAGAAGGTCTATGACGAGGAAGCACGCAACGCGCAGCGGCTCGACGCCAAGCTCAAGATTGAGGAGCATTGGCTCCAGCGCGGCGTCACCGCACGGCGCGCGCGCAACGAAGGCCGCAAGGCCAAGCTGATCGAGATGCGCGCGCAACGCGCCGCGATGCTTGGGCCACAGGGCGCGGCGAAGCTCGTCACCGCAAGCGACGACAGCCGCACCAAGATCGTGATCGACGCCGAGCATGTCACCAAGCGTTTCGGTGCCGGAGATTCTTTGCGCACGATCATCCGCGACTTCACTTTCCGCGTGACGCGGGGCGACCGGATCGGTGTGGTCGGCGCCAACGGCACGGGCAAGACCACCTTGCTCAAATTGCTCACCGGGGAACTCGCGCCCGACGAGGGCCGGGTCAAGCTCGCCAAGACGCTCGACGGCGTGATCATCGATCAGCAGCGCAAGCTGATGGAACCCGACAAGCGCGTGCGCGACATCCTCGCCGATGGCGGCGAATGGATCGACGTGCTCGGCGTGCGCAAACATATCGCGGGCTATCTCAAGGAGTTCCTGTTCGATCCGAACATGGTGGACGCGCGGATCGGCACGCTTTCCGGCGGGGAGCGATCGCGCCTGCTGCTCGCGCGCGAATTCGCGCGGCAATCCAACCTGCTCGTGCTGGACGAACCGACCAACGACCTTGATCTGGAAACGCTCGACCTGCTTCAGGAGGTGATCGCCGATTATGACGGCACCGTCCTGATCGTCAGCCACGACCGCGACTTCCTCGATCGCACCGTCACCGTGACGCTCGGCCTCGACGGATCGGGCAGGGTCGACATCGTCGCCGGCGGCTACGCCGATTGGGTCAGGCAACGCGGCCCCAAACCCGAACCGCGCGGCGGCCCGGCTGGGCCGAAAGCGGAGCCCCCCGCCCCGCCCAAGCCGCGCGCCAAACTGTCCTACAAGGATCAGCGCGACCTCGATCTTCTGCCCGCCGAGATCGAGAAACTCGAAGCCGCGATCGCGCGCGACGAGGCGGCCTTGGCCGATCCCGATCTTTATGCGCGCGATCCGAAGAAGTTCGACCAGCTGATGAAGGCGATCGACAAGGCGCGCACCGACAAGGCAAGTGCCGAGATACGATGGCTGGAGCTGGCGGAGATGGCGGAGAATTTGACGGGCTGAGGTCGGCCAAAGATCAACGCCCGTCGCGCTTCCACTAAACGCTTTGGCTCTCGACCGATTGGGCGTAAAATCCCCGCAGCAATGAAACGCCCGGTCCAGCGGGAGTCGAGCCTCTCCGGCCGGTCAATGCCCGGAGAGAGATCATGGCCACGACACAATCGATGTCGCAACCCCGGCCGATTGACGCGGAAGCGCCGGTCACGGTGCGGCAGATCCGAACGATCGATCTGCGCGAGGCATTGGCCGAAGGATGGCGCGATTTCGGGGAGAAACGCGGCGACATTCTGATCGTCGGCTTCATCTATCCGCTGATCGGGCTGGCGGTCGGCGCGCTCGCGCTCGATAACCAGCTCGTGCCGCTCGCTTTCCCCTTGTGCGCGGGCCTTTCGCTGCTTGGGCCCGCCGTCGCGGTCGGGTTCTACGAACTCGCGCGCCGGCGGGAGCGCGGCGAGGAATCCACTTGGGGTCATTTTTTCGACGCCTTCCGCCGCAACGGCGCGTCGATCGCTGCCGCCACCTTGTTCCTGGCGATGATCTTCGTGTTCTGGCTGGGCGCGGCCTGGCTTCTGTACACCGCCACCTTCGGCACCGGCACTTATTATATGTGGACCGTGAACCATGGCGCGACGGTGACGCTTGGGGATTTCCTGTCGCGGCTGTTCACGACCGGCGACGGCTGGACGCTGATCCTGCTCGGCAATCTCGCGGGCGCCTGCTTCGCGATCATCGTGCTGGCGGTCACGGTCGTGAGCTTTCCGATGCTGGTCGACAGACGGGTGGACGTGACGACGGCGATGGGCGTTTCGTTGCGCGCCTTCGCGATCAATTGGCGCGTCCTGCTCGGCTGGGGCGTGACGGTCGGCGTGCTGCTCGTCCTGGGTTCGATCCCGGCATTCGTTGGCTTGGCGGTGGTGCTGCCCGTGCTCGGCTATGCGACCTGGCACCTCTACACGCGGATCGTTCCACGCTGAGGGCGATTGCACCTCCTCCAAGGGCGTGAGTACGTCTCTAACCGGCACGCTTACGGCGGCGTCCGACCGATGTCAGGCAGGCATAGCCATATATTTGCTCATGATACCGACAAGCCGTTCGTTGGGCTTGCACTGGGCAATCGAGAATGACGACAGACTCTCATCGAGCTCCTTCTCGGACATGCCTTGAAACAATCGGGCATAGATTGGCTGCATCAAGGTACCCGTGTAGAAGCACAACAGCGCCTGGCTGACGCACCTTATGTTCAGGCGCCCTTCAATCTGATCGTCACCGGCCTCCTGCCTTATCTGTTCCGCGAGCGCCGCGGTGGCGTCCTTCACGGGCGTGCCGGGCAACCAGGACATCCAGTCGTCAGCCCCCAGAGCCTTTTTCCTGGCGAGAAGATCGCCAATCCGGCGGATATAAAGGGAGTCGGGATCGAGCGTCTGCATTCCCATGACGCCCACGTCTTTGTAGGTCCACGTCGTCCAGTGCGCGCCATGGCGTTCGAACACGCCGATCTGATCGTCGAGCGCCCGGTAGCGGTCGCCCAGTTCGCCAGCCGCTCCATTATAAGGCGAACCGAACTCCCCGACCCATAAGGGCACGTCATATTTGGCGGCGAATTGCGTGGCTTGCGCCGAGGTGAAGGCGCTTTCCTGCCTGGCCGGATCCCATCGCTCGGTCGCGGTGTCGGCGCTCGGACGCGACTTCACCATCCCGGGATAGGGGCCCGGGCCGAAACCGGCCGCCGTATAATTGTGCGAGCTGTAAACCAGATGCTCCGCGAAGGGCGCATCGAGCCCCGCAAACAGGGTGGAATAATTATCGCCTTCGAGGAAGATGATGTGGCGGCCATCGATCTTCCTGATTTCGGATACGGTGCGCCGGTACAGGGAATTGAGCCGATCCCACGCCGGCTTGTAGTTGCGCCCTATATTCCATGGATAATCGCCGCGGTTGTTGCTGGTGCACGGCTCGTTCAACAGATTATATCCGGCCACGACCGCAGCGTTCCTGTAGCGCCGCGCGAATTCCTTCCAGAGCGCGACGAACCGGTCCTGATAAGCGCGATTTTCCCAAAGCAGGCTGATCCGGGATGCATTGTCGCAATGCCAGTGCACATTCTGCCAGCCCGGCGCGGCGTGCAGATCGAGGATCACGTGCAGGCCATGTTTCTCGCACCAGCGCAGCACCTGGTCGAGCCGCGCGAACCCCGCTTCCTTGTATGTGAACGGCGCGAGATCGTCTTCGAAATGCCGGTAGTTCAGCGGCAGCCGCACGACGTTGACGCCGCTGGCGCGAAGGAAGACGATATCATCTTCATTGAAGAAGTGGTCGAGCAGCCTTTCGAAGAAGAAGTGCGCCTTTGCCGGGCCGATCACCTCCGACATCGTCGCACGCAGCGTATGCTCCGCACCGGGGTGGCCGTTGATGAAATCTTCCATGTTCATCCAGCCGCCGACGCACACGCCGCGTAGCCTCACGGCTCTGCCCCGCGCATCGACAATCCTGCTTCCGCGCGTCGTCAGGAAGCCGAGCTGGCCGCCCGGAAGATAGGTTGCGCCCCCTTGGTGAACGGACCCATGCCTTGAGCCGGTGGCACTTGCCGCGGCGGCGGCGATGGCCGACCCACCCAGTGCCGCCAGCTTGAGGATGTCGCGCCTGGGATGTTCGTCCGAAAGACTCATGCCGCGCTCCGCTCTCCGATGCTTTCACGCGGTGTACGTGGCGCTCCGGGGCGATAGCAACCGACAGTTCGCGCGGCCTGGGGCGAAGCGCCGCCAGCCCTCTACGACCTCAACGGCTTTGCGACCGCGCTTCGCGTCTGGCAGATTGCGGTCAAACAGAGGGAGAGAATAAGTGCAAAAGGCCCTGATCCTCGGCGCGTTGGCGGTCACGAGCAGCGCATGGGCCGATGGGCCGAATGAGACCCGCATCGCCCCGCCCTATCATGACGCGCCCGAGATGAAGGCGCAGGCCGGCCAACCCAAGGGCGCGCTGCACAGCTTCATCATGACCTCAGCCGAAAGCCATATCTATCCCGGCATCCGCCAGCTCGACAATGACGTGACGCGTCGCCGCGATGCCTATGGCAACCGCCTCGCCGCGCCGGTCGATCAGACCAGCGAGGCCGCGCCCTATCGGCGCGAGGTGTTTGTCTATATCCCCGCCGGCTATCGGCCGGGGACCGAGGCGCCCTTGCTGGTGGTGCAGGACGGGCGCGATTATGCCGCGCGCGTGGCGGCGGCGCTCGATAAATTGATCGCGCAGCACCGCGTGCCGAAGATCGTAGCGGTGCTGATTCAGTCAGGCGGCGGCGACGCGCAAGGATCCGAACGCGGGCTCGAATATGACACGATGTCCGGCCGCTACGCCGAGTTTGTCGAGCGCGAGGTGCTGCCGCGCGTGACAGAGCTTTACGGCGTGCGCTTCACGCACAACCCGGATGGCCGCGCCGCGATGGGCGGCAGCTCGGGCGCGGCGGCGGCGCTGTCGATGGCCTGGTACCACCCCGAATGGTACCACAAGGTCCTGTCTTACTCCGGCACCTTCGTGAACCAGGCCTCCCCCGCCGATCCTGCCACGCCGGAGGGCGCATGGGATTATCACGCACACCTGATCCCGGAGAGCCCACGCAAGCCGATCCGCATCTGGATGGAGGTGGGCGAGAAAGACCTCCACTGGCAGGATCCGCCCGAGACCTTCCACAATTGGCCGATGGCGAACGACCGCATGGCCGCCGCGCTCAAGGCCAAGGGCTATGATTATCGCTACGTCTGGGCAAAGGACGCGGTACACGTCGACAACAATGTCGCGATGCAGACGCTGCCCGAGGCGCTCGAATGGCTGTGGCGCGATTATCAGCGGTGAGCGGCGTAGCCGGCTGATGCGTTCATAGCCCGTCGCCGACCGGGAGCCCTTCGATATGGCAAGGCAGATCCTGTTCGTCCAGGGTGCGGAGAAGGACGCACATGATGGCTGGAACCAGAAGATGGTCGACGCGCTCCAGCGCGAACTGGGCGGCGACTATAGCGAAGCCTGATCGACATCTCGGGCTCTGGTCATACCGCGCGAGCGCCAACATATAGCGCCAACATATTCAGAATGGCCGAATTCCCGTTTGCACTCCGCGAGCCGCGCTGGCAGTCTGCGGGCATTGCAACAGGGGGCAATCATGAGGGGAATGTGGGGCGTGGCCTTGGCCACGGGGCTGTCGTGCGCGTCGTTGGCCACCGCGCAGGCACCGACCGATCAGGATCGGCAAAAGGCGCAGGAGTTGGCGCGGCAGGTGGAAGCTCTCGGTTGGGTGCATGGTCCGGCCACCTTACCGATCGGGAACGAGGCGGCAGTGCGCATCCCCAAGGGCGCGCGCTATCTGGGGCCCGAAGGCACCAGCAAATTCCTGCAGCTCAACGGCAACCCACCAGCCGATCATGATTATACGATAGCGCCCGAAGGGCTGGGCTGGTTCGCGATCCTGGAATTCGACGCCGCAGGCTATGTCAGCGACAAGGAAAAGGTCGATCCCGACGCGCTCTTCAAGCAGCTCAAGTCAAACGAGGATGAGGCAAACAAGGAACGGACCGCCCAGAACGAGCCCGGTCTGCACCTTGATCGCTGGGTCGTGGCGCCGCATTACGACACGGCATCGCACAATCTGGAATGGGGAACGGTGATGCATACCGATTCCGGCGAGCAGGTGGTCAATTATACCAGCCGCATCCTTGGCCGGGACGGCGTGACCAAGGCGATCCTGGTCTCCGATCCAACGAATCTCTCCGCCGACCTGGCGCAATATCGCAACGCGCTCGGCGGTTTTGCCTATCTCCCCGACAAGAAATATGAGGACCATAAAGCCGGAGACAAAGTGGCGGCTTACGGGCTGGGCGCGCTGGTTGCCGGCGGGGCCGCGGCGGCCGTGGTCAAATCCGGGCTGTTCGCCGGGCTTTTCGCGGCGATCCTGAAATTCGGCGTAGCCTTCTACAAGCTCATCGTGGTCGGTGTGGTAGCGGCCTTTGCGGCATTGCGGAGGCAGATCAGCCGCCTGTTCGGGCGCAAGGTCGCGGACGATGGCGACCAGGCGTAAGCATGTCCGGCTTTCAAATCTTGATCGTCCTGATCTGTGCGGGGCTGGGCTTCGGTATAGTCAACAACCTAATCAACACGGCGCGACGCTCGCGCGGCCCTGACGAAGAGGTGCCACGCGATCCCGACCCGCGCTGAACGACCAGCCCGCCGCGCTTGATTTGAGCCAAGCGAGGTCCCTATCGCAGTTTCGGTATCTCCGGCGCCGACAAGAATTTCGGCAACCGCCGCGCATGCGTCGCCTGCTCATAGGCATAGCCATACCCGATCAGCTTGGCTTCCGCCCATTTCGCCCCGATGAAAGATAACCCCACGGGCAGCCCATGCACCTGCGCCATCGGCACGGTCAGATGCGGATAGCCCGCAACCGCCGGATAATTGCCCGCCCCGCCACCAACGAAATGGTCGCCTGCGATCAGGTCGCTGCGCCAGGACGGCCCTCCGGTCGGCGCGACCAAAGCGTCGAGGTGATCGTCCGCAAGCATCTTGTCGATGCCGTCATTGCCGGCGAGCCGCTTCGCCTCCAGCCACGCTTTCCTGTAATCGGCATCATAGCCGTTCGAGGCCTGCGCCTCTTCGAAAAATTCCTGGCCGAACCAGGGCAGTTCCTGATCGGCATGCGCCTTATTGAAGGCGATCAGCGCGGCCATGTCGCGCACGGCCACGTTGGCGGGCGTGGAGGCGAGATAGGCGTTCAGATCCTGCTTCAATTCGGTGATCAGGATGGCGTGTTCGTAACTACCCATTTTCTCGTGATGCGCGGGCTCCTTGACGTCGACCAGTTTCGCCCCCGCCGCCCGGAGTTGCACGAGCGCCGCCTCGAACGCCTTGGCGGTGCCGGGCTCGTCGCCGATCGCGAAGCGGAGCACGCCGATCCGCGCGCCCTTGAGCGCGCCAGCGTTTAGCGCCTTCGTGTAATCCTGCTTGTGGCTGTCGGCGTCGGCGCTGGCGGGGTCGCCCGGGTCGCTGCCCGCCATCACCGTGAGCAGCCGCGCAGTGTCGGCGACACTGGTGGTCATCGGGCCGGCCGTGTCCTGGCTGTGTGAGATCGGCACGACATAGGTGCGCGGGATCAGGCCGACCGTAGGCTTGAGCCCGACCAGCCCGCTCACCGATGCGGGGCACGTGACCGAACCGTCGGTTTCCGTCCCCACACCCGCGACCGCGAGCCCTGCCGCGATCGCCGATCCCGTGCCCGACGAGGAACCGCACGCCGAGCGGTCGAGGATATAGGGGTTTCGGGTGAGCCCGCCCTTCCCACTCCAGCCGCTCGTCGAATGGGGCGAGCGCATGTTGGCCCATTCGGAAAGATTGGTCTTGCCGAGGATGATCGCCCCCGCCGCGCGCAGCCGCGCGACCAGGGGTGCGTCGCGGCGTGTGACGTTCTCCGCCAGCGCGAGCGAGCCCGCCGTGGTCGGCATGGGGTCGGCGCTATCGATATTGTCCTTGATCAGGATCGGCACACCCTCGAGCGGCCCGCGCACATGCCCCGCCTTGCGCTGGCTATCGGACTGAGCGGCATCCGCCAGCGCATGCGGGTTGACCGCAAGCACCGCGTTGAGATGCGGCCCGGCTTGATCGATCGCGGCGATGCGCGCGAGATAGTGATGCACCAGCGCGACCGAGCTCGTGCGGCCCGCCGCAAGATCCGCCCCCACTTGCGCGATCGAGCGGTCCGGCTGCGGAGCGGGTGCCGCGGCAACGAGCAGCAGGGCTAAAGGCGCGAGAACGGATTTCATGCAGCAAACGAAGCACTCCGGTGCGCCGTCCACAAGGGGCATTTCGGGCGGAGTTCGCCGGCTCCAGGCTTAAAGGGCTGGCGTGGAGGCACAGCCGATCGGATCAGCGCCGGCTGATCAACCTTATCCAGGGCGCGGAATGGAAGACGCTCATCAGCGCATACATCGGCACCATTCCACCGAGCAGGGATCCATGGCCGGCGCCGAGACAGAACATGTCCGCCTGCCCATGCGCGGTCAGCACCGCCATCAGCGCAAAGCTTGGCGTGGCCGCCAGGCTCAGCCAATCAGCCGCGCCGAGCCGGGTCTCGCGGGCAGGATTGCGGCCCGCGCCATTCACCGCGCTCATGCCTTTGCGTCGGCAGCTTCGTTGCGGAAGGCCGCCTCTCCGGCATCGGACACTTCGACCCATTTCGGGTCCGGCGTCGCCTCGGCCTCATAATTGTCGTGCCAGTTCCACCATTTGTAGGTTGGCGTCTGGGGATAACCCTCCGGCGAATCCTCCCACACTTCCTGCCGTCCCAATGCGGTGAGATCGAGATAGGCCCAGGTGCTTCCCATCGCCTCGTCACCGCGATTGTTGATGAAATAGGTCCGGAACACCTGATCGCCATCACGAATGAAAACATTGTGGCCGTGCCATTCATCGACATCGAAATCGGCATCGAAGCTGTCGGTGATCGTGTACCAGGGGATGTCCCAGCCCATCCGCGCCTTGAGCCGCTTTATGTCCGGCTGCGGCGCGCGCGAGACATAGGCCAGCGTCGTGTCGCGGGCATTCAGATGCGCGAGATGCGACACCTGATCCGCGCCGAACGAACAGCCCCGGCAGGCATGGTCGGGCCAGCCGAATACGCCGGGTTCGAAGAAGGCACGGTAAACGATCAACTGGCGTCGGCCCTCGAACAGATCGAGCAGGCTGGCCGGGCCGTTCGGGCCCTCGAACAGATAACCCTTCTCGACCGCCATCCACGGCATCCGCCGCCGTTCGGCCGCGAGCGCGTCGCGGGCGCGGGTCTGCTGTTTCTCCTTGACCAGCAGCAGTTCGCGCGCGGCCTGCCATTCCTCGGGCGAAACCACCGGCGGATGCGTCTTCGGCAATGACTGGTCCATGATCAGGTTGTCCTATGAATGGGATTAGCTGCGGGCGAGGGAGCGGCTTTCAGGCGCCGGACATCGCGCCAATCCGTTCGACCACCTTGATCCAGCCCGCGCCCATATTGCGGTATGCGGTTTCGTTCGTGGGCAGGACAAAGCCGGATTGAGTCAGGTGCAGGCGAGTGCCGCCTTCGGCTTTGACCAATGTAAAGGTCACGATCGTGTCGAGCGGCGCGCCATAGCCGACATTGCTTTCATGCCCGCCCCGCCACGAATAGACGAAACGCTCGTTCGGGATCACCTCCAGCACCCGGCAATGAATAACGCCATCCCATCCGCCCGCAGGCGTGGTCTGGTAAGTGAAATCATTGCCAACCACCGGCTCGAACCCCGATGGCGTCATGCCGACCCATTTGCCCATCATGTCGCCCGACGTGAGCGTCTTCCAGATTGTTTCCGGGGCGTGCGGGAAGGTTTCGTCGACGACGATCTCTTGGGTCTTGGTCTGCAATGCGACATTCATGGGTCGATCTCCTTGAGCAGGGTGCGCAGATTGGCGAAGCGTTCACGCCAGAAGGCGTCGTAATGGCTCATCCAGTCGAACAGCGGGCGAAGGCCTTCGGGTTTCGCGCTGTAGAAAACGTTCCGGCCATGCGGGCGCTCGGCGACCAGCCCGGCGCGTTTCAATGCGCGCAGATGCTGCGAGACGGCGCCCTGGGTAACGCCGCTCAGGCGGGTCAGTTCGCCCACGTTCATCTCTCTCGATCGCGCGATGCGCTCGAACACCGCCCGCCGCGTCGGATCGGCAAGCGCGCGCATGACGTCATCGATTTCCGCGGTCTGGATCATGTCGAATCGATTAGTATCGACTAATGCATTAGTCAATGCTAATCCGATGCACTGCGGAAGCACGCTCACTTGCGGCACACCGCTGCAGGGTGGATTTGAAATCTTTCGTCGGCCCAAGCCGCTTTGGCGTTGCAAAAATTGCTGCATGCCAACATTGGAAAGTCTATGGCGCTCGATCGAAGAATAGCCGCCGTCACCGATAGGGTGATCGAGCGATCCGCGGCCACGCGCCGCGCCTACCTGCAATTGATCGATCGCGAGCGCGAACATGGCGTCGACCGCCCTCGCCTCTCCTGCGGCAATTTCGCGCATGGCTTCGCCGCGGCGGGCGAGGACAAGAAGGCGATCATCGCGCAGAAGGCGATGAACATCGGCATCGTCACCAGCTACAACGACATGCTCTCGGCGCATCAGCCTTATGGCCGCTACCCCGAGCAGATGAAGCTGTTCGCGCGCGAAATCGGCGCGACCTGCCAGGTCGCGGGCGGGGTGCCGGCGATGTGCGATGGCGTGACCCAGGGCCAGCCGGGCATGGAGCTATCCCTGTTCAGCCGCGACACGATCGCCTTGTCGACCGCGATTGGCCTCAGCCACGGCATGTTCGAAGGCGTCGCCCTGCTCGGCATCTGCGACAAGATCGTGCCCGGCCTGCTGATCGGCGCGCTCCGCTTCGGCCATCTGCCGACCATCCTCATCCCCGGCGGGCCTATGCCGTCGGGCCTGTCGAACAAGGAAAAGCAGCGCGTCCGCCAGCTATATGCCGAGGGCAAGGCCGACGAGGCGGAATTGCTCGCGAGCGAAAGTGCCTCTTATCATTCGGCCGGCACCTGCACCTTCTACGGCACCGCCAATTCGAACCAGATGATGATGGAGGTGATGGGCCTGCACGTCCCCGGCGCCGCCTTCGTCAACCCAGGCACCAAACTGCGCCAGGAGCTGACCCGCGCCGCCGTCCATCGGCTCGCCGAGATCGGCTGGGCCGGCAATGATTATCGGCCGCTCGGGCGCTGCGTCGACGAGAAGGCGATCGTCAACGCCGCGGTCGGCCTGCTCGCGACCGGCGGATCGACCAACCACGCCATCCATCTGCCCGCAATGGCGCGCTCGGCGGGGATCATTTTCGACTGGGAAGATCTCGACCAGCTCTCATCGGCGGTGCCTTTGGTGGCGCGCGTCTATCCTAATGGATCGGGCGACGTGAACCATTTCCACGCGGCCGGCGGCATCGGCTTCGTCACGCACACGTTGCTCGAAGCCGGGCTGCTCCACGGCGATATCCTGACCGTGTGGAATGGGGGCATGGAGGCTTACGCAAGCGAGCCCCGGCTTGATGGCGACGCGCTCGCCTGGACCCCGGTCACCGAAACCCGCGACGATACGATGCTGCGTCCAGCCTCGGCCCCGTTCCAGGCCGACGGCGGCATGCGGCTCGTCCAGGGCAATTTGGGGCGCGCCACCTTCAAGACCAGCGCGGTCGATCCCTCGCGCTGGACGATCGAGGCGCCCGCCCGGATCTTCCACGATCAGGACGACGTGCTCGCCGCCTACAAGAGGGGCGAATTGCACCGCGACGTGGTGGTGGTGGTGCGCTTCCAGGGGCCGCGCGCCAACGGCATGCCGGAGCTGCACAAGCTTACCCCCGCATTGGGATCGCTGCAGGACAAGGGCTTCAAGGTCGCACTGGTGACCGATGGCCGCATGTCGGGTGCTTCGGGCAAGGTCCCCGCCGCGATCCATCTATCGCCCGAGGCGCTTGGCGGCGGGCCGATCGGCAAATTGCGCGACGGAGACCTGATCCGCCTCTCCGCCGATGCCGGCACGCTCGACGCGCTGGTGGATGAGGCGGAATGGGAAGCGCGCGATCTGGTTATCGCCCCCCGCCCCCGCATTGGCACCGGCCGCGAATTATTCGCCTTCATGCGCCACGGCGCGAGCACCGCCGAGCAGGGCGGATCGGTGCTGATCGCGGAAATGTGCGGCGATCTTGGCGAGGGGTTGCTCGGCGACGGCGTGTCGCTCGACAAGAATATCGAAGACGAGGAAATCGACGCGTGAAGATCGACAAGGTGATGCGGATGGCGCCGGTGATCCCGGTGCTGGTGGTCAAGGATGCGGCGCACGCTTTGCCGATGGCGCAGGCGCTGGTGAACGGTGGCCTTCCGGTACTGGAGGTGACGCTCCGCACCGAAGCCGCGCTCGACGTGATCCGCGAAATGTCGAAAGTCGAAGGCGCGTTCGTCGGCGCCGGCACCGTTCTGAACGAGAAGCAACTCGATTCCGCGATCGATGCGGGCGCCAAGTTCATCGTCAGCCCCGGACTGACCAAGCCGCTCGCCAGGGCCGCGATCGAACGCGGCATCCCATTCCTGCCCGGCATCGCCACCGCGGCGGACATCATGCGCGGGCTCGATCTTGGGCTCGATCATTTCAAATTCTTTCCGGCGGAAACATCCGGTGGAATCAAGGCCTTGAAGGCGCTTGCTGCGCCTTTCTATCAATGCCGTTTCTGCCCGACCGGCGGCATTACGGTCGATACGGCCCCTGATTGGCTGGCGGTGGATGCGGTGCTGTGCGTCGGCGGAAGCTGGCTGGTCCCGGCCGGCGATCCCGACGCGCAAGCGATCGAGGCGCGGGCCCGCGCCGCATCTCAACTGGGCAATTAAGTGAGCGCGCTCGACGGCATCACCGAAGAGCAGCCCGCCCTCGCCCGCGCCGACCTGATATCGCGCCTCGCCGCCGCGACCGGTTTCGACTGGGGCGATGCCAGGGGCGCGCGCGTCAAGGTGGTTGAGGAGATGGCCGAGGTCGATGCCGCGGATAACCTGCGCGAACGTGCCGACGAAATCGGCGACCTTTTATTCGCGGTCGTGAACTGGGCGCGCAAGCTCGGCGTCAATCCCGAAGCCGCTTTGCACCAGGCCACCACCAAATTCGAACGCCGCTTCCGCGCGATGGAGGACGAGGCAGGCACCGGCCTGCCCGGCCTCACACTCGATCAGATGGAAGCCCTTTGGCAGCGGGTGAAGCGACAAGCAGGCTGAGGCTGGGCGCTAACGGCCCAGCGGACAGCGGTTTAAAGGCAACCCCGCCGCTTGGCCTATCCCGCTTCTGTCTCGCCGGTTGTGGCGCGCCGTCCAACTTTCACGAAGCCCATCGGCTCGAGCAATTGGCGCGTGGTCGATTCCGGCAATGTCGTGTCCACGCCGTAGCAGGGCGGCCAGTGCGCGGGCAGGTAATAGGTGCCGAACATGCGGTCGAGCAGCGGAAGCAGCGCTGCGAAATTATGGTCCCGATGCTCGTCGTTCGTATGATGCCAATGGTGGAAGGCAGGCGTTGCCACCAACCGTTCAACTATCCCCAGGCGCCACCCAATGTTCGCATGGATGAAGAAGGCCCAGACAGTACCAAACAGCGTGATGTAAACCGGCAGCATCTGGCCTTGCCCGCCACCATGCGCCGATCCCAGCCCCAGAATATAAAGCGGCACCAGCCCGCACAGCCGCGTGAACACGATGTCGAATGGATGAGCGCGCGTATTGATCAGCCAGTCGACATGATCGGGCGCGTGATGGACGGCATGGAATTGCCAGAGGAAGGGCGAAACATGCGTCCATCGGTGAGCCCAATAGGTACCGGTTTCGGCCACGATCAGCCCGAGCAGCAGCCGCAGCGCGAAAGGAAGCCGATCGACAGCCACGACATAGGCTGAAGGCGTCACGCGTGCCGCGATTTCCGCCACCGCCGCCATCGGTATGCTCAGGACCGCCGCAGGCAACAGACTGTTGAGAAAGTACAGCCCGAGATCCGGAAGGACCCGGCGCTTGCCCGGTGAGGTGCGCAGCGCGAACCAGCGCTCGAGCGGAACGAAAATGATCGTGAGCAGGATCAGCCATATGGCAAGACGCACAACGTCCACCAGCAGGACTTGACTCATCTTGATCGCTTCAGTCACCGCGATGGCTTAAGGGAGGGCAGATTAACAATCCGCCCTCCCTCACCCCAAGGAAGTCTGTCGGGTCAGGCGAATTGCACGCTCGCCCGGCGCTTGCGCGCGGCAGCGCCGATCAACGCGAAGCCACCGATGAACATCGCCCAGCTGGCAGGCTCCGGCACCGAACCCTGCAGCGAAACGCTGTCGAGCAGCGCAACCGGCGGCATTCCGGCAGGCGTTCCGATCGACAGGAACGACAGCACCTGCGAGGTGCTCGTCGCAGTGAAGCTGTGCGCCACCGAATACCAGCCATTGAAGCCGTGGCTGGGCTTGCTCAGCGTTGTCGTTGTGAAGCTGTCCGTGCCAAAATTAATGACCAGCTTTTCAGTCGTATCGCCCGAACGATCCGCATATTGCCCCGCCGCCCAATCGAAGCTGAGCGTGTAGGTCTGGCCGACCGTCAGGCCGTTGATCATCTGCGTCAGCGCGCCATTGTAGTTCGTGTCGCCGTCCAGCGCGACGAACTTGCCGCCGGTGGGGCTGGCCGGGGACGACCACAGATATTGGCCATGCTCGCCGAAGCGCGTGTCCGCGTCGACATTCTCGTTCGCCGAGAAGAAAACCAGGTTGAAGGCATTGCTGTTCGCCGACGTCCAATTGTCGACCGCCTGGCCGATGTGCGAGGCGCCAAATTCCGAACTGCGGGTGATCCCCGTCACATTCTCGAAGCCGCCATTCTGCACATATTCGGTTGCATTCGCGGCGCTGCAAGCCAGCAGAGAAACACTCGCAAAGAAAAGATACTTCATCACACTACCCCCAAATACAACGCGTCGCCTAGCGCAGTCAGGGGGGGAAGGCGTTTCACATTTATAAAAGAACGGAGATTTCCCGGGCGAACCTTGGCGTGAGCACCTCAGGTTGATCTGGTGGAAATCTTAACCAGCGTGACTTAGACATGAGCTTTAACGGCAGGTCGCCTGTTGGGCCATTGGAGTGCGGAAAAGGCTCATGCCAAAAGCGTTCCTGAACAAATTGGAGCGTTGGGCCGATTTCTCCCGCGCCGACCGCTTGCTGATTGCTCAGCTTGCAGGCGATGCCTTGACGCTGCAGCGTGGCGAGGAAATCCTTGTCGCGGCGGATAAGATACAGGGTTCGATCCTGATGCTCGATGGCTGGGCGGGGCTCTGCAAGGAAAGCCCGGACGGGCAACGCGTAATCAGCGAACTTCTGATGCCCGGGGATCTGCACAGATACAGGCGACACCGAGACCGGTCGCTTCACGCAACAATGCTGTCGGCCGGTACGCTGCTGTTTCTTTCGCCCGCTGCCGTCGCCACCTTGATCGATCATCCGGTTATCGGCCCAGCTTTGGAGTGGGTGACAACCGTGCAGCAATCGATCCATAGCGAATGGCTCGTCAATATCGGCCGCAACAAGGTTTACGCGCGCGTCGCGCATCTCCTCTGCGAAATTGCCGTACGCATGAACAATGCCGGCCTGCTGGAAGATGAAAGCTGTGCGTTGCCACTGGCGCAGATCGATCTCGCCGACGCGCTGTCGATGACGCTGCCGCACCTCAACATCGCTCTCCAGCGATTGAGGTCTGAAAACGTGGTTCGCCTGGACCAGAAAAGATTGACGATCCTCGATCGCCAACGCCTGGAGGCGATCGCGCAATTTGACGATCAATACCTCATGCGCTGGCCTACCGAATTGCCGGAACGCAGAACGGCTACGATGCCTCCCGATCTAGAACGCAGGAGCCGAAACTAGAGAGAGCGATACTGCAGCTCGAGACGCCTCGGAGCCGCGTTGCCCAGCTAGCTCTCGAAGCGGGCGCGATCCGGAGACACGCGCTGGAGCAACGCCGCGAGAACCCGAATGGGTCGGGCGGGTTTGGCCACGATCAAAAGCTCGGCGCGCAGGGCGTCCAGTTGCGGCGGGGCGTCCGATCCGGTGTAGATAACGAACGGCACCGATCGATCCATGAGTGCAACCGCGAGGGGCGTGGCATCCCGGTCGGCGAGATTCGCGTCGATTATCGCGCCCTCGATGGCTTCCGATGAAAGCAGCGCCATCGCCTCGGCAACGGTTGCGACGGGTCCAACCACACGCCCATCCGCATCCTCGATCGCCTGGACAAGATCCATCGCGACCAAATGCTCATCTTCCGCAACCAGAATAGGCAAGCCTTTGAGCATGGCACCCCCGTGAGCGGGAGCGCTAAGCTCTCAGCCGCCGGCGCTCGGAGCCAAGCCGACGATAACGATACAACTAAATAGATTTAGATTAGTTTCATAGATCAATAACGCAGGGACAAGACGTACGTTATTGTGTAGGATATTCAAATCATCGGCCGGGCACCTGGCTGCCGATGGCTGAGAGACGCGCCGCGCTCCCGTCAGAACGGAGCGCGAATGTCTATCTCCCCGAATGTCCTTCTCCCAATGCTGAAGAAGCTGGAGCTCTGGGTGCCACTCGGCCCGGAGGATTGTGCCGCGATCCTTGCGCTGCCGCATGTGGTTCGAACTCTTCAGGCGCACGAATTCATCGCGCGTGAGGGCGATCATCCCACCCATTCATGCCTTCTGCTTTCGGGATATGCGTTCCGCCACAAGGTCGCTGGCAATGGTGGCCGCCAAATCTTTTCGATCCACATGCGAGGGGATGTCGTCGATCTCCACAACTCGATTCTGCGGCGGGCCGATCACAATGTGGAAGCGCTCACTCCGGTGGAAGTCGCGCTGATCCCCGTGCAGGCGATCCGCGATGTCGCCGCAAAATATCCGATGGTCGGACAGGCCATGTGGTATGAAACGCTCGTCGACGCCGCCATCTTTCGCGAATGGATGTTGAATGTCGGGCGGCGTGACGCCCGCGCCCGAACCGCGCATCTGCTTTGCGAGTTCGCGCTCCGCCTCGACGTGGCGGGGCTCGGTCAGTCTTCCGAATTCGATCTTCCAATGACGCAGGAGCAGTTGGCCGACGCGCTGTCTTTGACCAGCGTTCACGTGAACCGGACGCTCAAGCAGCTCGCCGCGGAAGGATGGATCACGCGATCGAAGCGCAACATCCACATCGTCGATTTTGCCCAGCTCGCCAGGGTTGGCGATTTCAATCCCGATTATTTGCATCTCGAACGGGCCAGCCTGCTGGAGCGGGCGGACAAGGCCAAACCGGCATGATCTGGATTGCTTCGCTGCGCTCGCAATGACGCGGTAAAGTGAAGCCGTCATTGCGAGCCGCGCAAGCGGCGCGGCAATCCAGGCCTGAACGTCAGGCTTGACAAGTTGGAACAAACCGTGTACGCACTTCGCGTTCGCTGACTTGGGGAAACTTGAGGCCAGCGGGCATGACCGGCGCGAAGCTCCTCGGCATGCATGAGAGT
>Ga0070658_10000194_pt1 | contig 53518 bp, 41 predicted proteins | sample KBSC13metaG_FD_64664 | JGI IMG/M metagenome (GOLD analysis project Ga0070658, IMG submission 64664) | Corn rhizosphere microbial communities from Kellogg Biological Station, Michigan, USA - KBS C1-3 metaG | ecosystem: Host-associated > Plants > Roots > Rhizosphere > Soil ...
CGCACACCTCATCCAAGTAGGCCTCGATACGCGGCTCAAGATCGGGAACGTTAGAGGGCAGGCTCCGCTTTAAGATCGCCTGTTGTTCCGGTTGGTGATTTTCCAGCATCGGTATCTCCTCCGATCACCCGCCCAATGGCGGATGCGAATGCCTTCCAGGTGCGCGTGCGCTGTTCCAGCGCCGCCAACCCGGCAGGTGTGATGGCGTAGACTTTACGTTCGCGCCCGCCGCTCTCTCTCTGCCACTCCCCGGTGATGAACTCTTCCCGTTCGAGAGCGTGAAGCGCAGGATAGAGGGTTCCTTCTTTGAATTTGAGCGCATTGTCACTGCGCCGCTCAATTTCACGGGCCATGGCATAGCCATGCATGGGCTTATCGGCCAGGACGGCAAGTACAAGCGTCGGCGTGTTACCTTTGAGCAGTTCGCGTTCCGTGTCCAATGGTGACGCCTCCTTTGCAAGCATTGGATAATAGTATATATCGGATCATAGCGTATGTCAAGAGGTTCGGAGCATTTTATCGGTTCGCTGCTGCCAGACGCGCCCCCGTCGTTGGGGCCGGATAGATCGATTTGCTCCCCTTTATTGCGTGCCAGAGCAGTCTATTCAACACCTCGGGATCGCAGCGATCGTATTCCGAAAAATCCAGGCCCAGAGAAACCCTGGCGGCTTCGCCTTTTTTCGGGTTGGTGGCGGCAAGATCGGTGCGAGGCGGGATGACGGCATAGGGAGCGCGCGACGCTCTATCCGTGAACGAGCGGAAGAGAGGCGTCGCTCCGGCATCGTACTGTGTCATCGGCGGCAGACCGAGGGCCAGCTCCATGGTGCGGATGAAGGAGGCGGTGGTGTAGAGCGTATGGTCCACGCAATGTCGCCGGACATACGGGCTGATCACCAGCCCGGCGGTGCGATGGGCATCGACATGGTCAGGACCGGCCTGCGCGTCGTCTTCGATGACGAAGATGGCGGTCGATCCCCAGAAACGCGAGTGGCTCACCCCTTCCACGATGCGGCCCAGCGCCAGATCGTTGGAGGCTACCGCGGCCCAGGGAGTCGAAGCTCCCGGCGTCAGCCCCGCCGTGTGATCCTCGCCCAGGCTCATCACCATGTAGTTGGGCCACTCGCCGCTCTTCTCTGCCGCCGCCAATTCCTCCAGAAACGCATCCGCCCGCTGATAGTCCCGGCGTTTGCCCTGCCGCGCCGCCAGTTCCCAGGCGAGACTGACATGCTCGCGCAGATTGGGAGAGGAGGAGGTCGCGACGGGCGCGCTGTCTTTATCGGAGCGGAACGAGGTGAACTCGCCATAGGTGCGGTAGGTGAGGCCGTGTCGGGCGCAGTTGTCCCACAGATAGCCGCCTGTCGAAGCAGTCACCGCTTCATCTCCCGGAGCGTCTCCGCGGGAGGGCGTGGCGTAGTTGCCGGGATAGACCTTCTGCGTCCAGTCCGTGCAGAAGGCGGCGTTGCACCACTGATGCCCGTCCTCGGAGACTTCGCCGTTGCAGTAGAGATTGTCCAGCAGCACGAACTCTCGCGCCAGCGCGTGGTGGTTGGGCGTGACGTTCTCGCCGAACAGTACCAGGTTCGGATCGCCGTTGCCTTCTTTCATGTCTCCAAAGATCTGATCGTAGGTCCGATTCTCCTTGATGATATAGAGCACATGCTGAATGGCCGTCGAGCCGATTCTCGACTTCGGATTCTCGACTGCTGCGGATGCAGGCTTTTCGGTCTCGGGCAGACGAACGGCGGCGAGGCAGGCAGGACCGTGTTCTGCGGCCTGAGTCAGCCACTCGTCCCGGTAGGGGCAACCGGCGATGGTCTGCGCAGTGTAGCGCGCCAACTGCCTGTCGTCCGGCATGTCGATGATCGAGATCGAGCCGCTGAGCAGCGAGCAGATATAGTCGAAGGTGACGTTCTGCTCGTGCTTCGGGCCGTAGGACTGGCCGGGCTTGTTGTAGATATTGAGGCCGACGCCTCCGCCTGCACGCGGAAAACTCGGTTTGCTCCCCAGCCCCTTGCCCACCCCAACGAACAGCCGTTTACCATCAGGAGAGACCGCGACCGCAGTCGGATACCAGCCCGTCGGAATAAAGCCGACGACTTTGCTCTCCTCCATGCTGACATCGACGACGGCGACATCGTTGTTGTCGGCATTCGTCACAAAAAGCCGTTTGCCGTCCGGGGCGAGCGCCAGAGCGTTGGGCGTGCTGCCGGTCGGAGATTTGGGAAAGAGGGAGGTGCGGATATTCTCGCGCACGGTGTGCGTCGTCATATCGATGACGCTGACGGTGTTGCTGCCCGAGTTCGCGACATAGAGGCGTTTCCCATCCGGTGCAAACAGCAGTGCCACCGGTTGCTGCCCGACCGGGACGTCCATCGCTCTGGCCAGCGTGCCTGGAGCGAAGAGCGAAACCGATGCGCCGCCCTGATTCGTCACGGCGATGGTCTGATGGTCCGGGGAGATCGCGATGGCGTTCGGATGGTCGCCCGTCTTTGCCTGCGCTTTCGCCGCACCGGTCGCCGGATCGAGCGCATAGAGCGTCCCGCGCGCCGTGTTGAGGGCGTAGAGCGTGCCGTCCGTCGGATCGGTCGCCAATCCCCCGATCCAGGCATTGGCGTTGGCGGGCTGCTGCCGCACATACGGCGGATTGCGCCCGATCAGGTTGGCGACCGGCAGCGGTTCCCGGCGGATCATGTCGCCGCCGCGTGTATCGAACCCAAATCGCCACAGCAGGCCGCGTCCGCCGCCCGAAACGAACAGTTCCTTGCCGTCTGCGCTGAACGTCATTCCTTCCCAGGTCTGGTCCAGCGTCATGCTTGTCTGTAACTGCTCATTGAACGTATCGATCGCCAACACCCGGCTCGGCGCATAGCCACCTGTCGTCACCAGGAGGTAGTCTTTCTGCGGAGACCACGTCATGGCCAATGGCATATCGCCTGTCGGGATCTGCCGTCCGGCCGGATGCAGCACCCATCCGCTCGGCAACAGGACACCCTCCGCCGTCATGCGGGGCAGATCGACTCTTGCTCTGGCCGTCGCCTCCATCTCCCGCTTCTGCTGCGCATAGAGGCCTGTCGCTCCGAGAGCGATCACCGCAAAGACCAATCCGACTTTCCACTTCATTCGACTTCTCTCCTTCGAACACGCTCCGGCCGTGCAGGCAACAGCGTCCGCCTCTGCTTTCCTGTTCCTATTGTACCAACTTTTTCAAGAGCGTTTTGATGCAAAGCGAGGTCCATAGGGAGGTAAAAGTTAAGGAAACATTAAATTTTGGGGAGTATGCTCAGTTACGGCAGCGAACGTGCAAGAATAGTAGGAGAACAACGAGATTATTCTGGCTCTGATGTCGCTTCGTCCGCGAGGACGACCCGGCGAAGCCGCGTAGCGAGGGGTGGCGCCCCGCAGGGGCAGAACCCCTTGATTCCACGGTGCCAGCCCCTTTTCCACTCCATAACAGGGTGCATTGTGCATTCAAGCATTAGAGGAGCCCCAGGTGAGCCTACCTAAACAAACACGATCCCATGCATCCGCAGTCTCTGCGGGCATTCTGTTGAGCGCTCTCGGTATCGGTATGGTCGGGGCGCAGACAAAGCCTTTACCGCCCTACCTCCACGCGCCATCGGTGACGAACTATGCCACGCACAATCCGGACGGTCTTACCATTCTGCCGACAGGTCGGTATATTCAGCCGGTCGGCAAGCATCTGCCGCTGGCGAGGTGGCCGCACGGCATGGTCCTCAGTCCGGATGGCAAGACCGCTTTTGTCGCCAGTGAAGGCGTCGGGCAGCTCATTACGGACTGGAACAGCCCGGAGCCGACGGTCACCGCCTTCTCACCGGGAGCCGCGAAGAAGCGCTCCAACGCGGGCGGCGCGGTCTTCTCACCGGACGGCAAGACCCTCTACTGGAGCAGCGGCGAGAGCGGTGAGATCCATATCGTGAATGTCGCCGATCACACGGTGACCGGCAGTATTGCACTCAATGTCGAAGTCGGGGGCCGCAAGTTCGAAGACAGCTTTGCGATGGACATTCAGTCCAGTCCGGACGGTGCGACGCTCTATGCCGCCGATGTGACCAACTTCCGGGTCATCACCGTCGATACGGCATCAGGCAAGGTCGTCGGCTCGATCGATGTCGGACGGTATCCCTATGCGCTGGCGGTCTCCGGGAAACGGGTCTATGCCGCCAATATCGGCGTCTTCGCCTACAGCGCCATCCCGAAGCCGACGCTGCCCGCCAAACCCGGTGAGAAGGTCGATCCGCGTGGACTGACGTTCCCGGCTTTCGGCTTCCCAAGCAAAGAGGCGAAGGAGGGCGTGGAGGTCGAGGGCCGTAAAGTTCCCGGACTGGGCGATCCCAATGCGCCGGAGACGTTCTCGGTCTGGGGGATCGATGTCAGCAACCCGGCGGCGCTGAAGGTGACGGACCGAATCAAGACCGGCATCCTGCTCGGAGCGCCTGCCGACAACGGCAAGGCGGTCGGCGGCAGCGCCCCCAACTTCCTCGCGGTGCATGGCCACGACCTCTACGTCTCCAACGGCAACAACGACACCATCGAGCGGATCGACCTGACCACCGGCAAGATCGCCCAGCGCACGCGCATCCAGCCCTCGCCGCTTGTGGCAAAGCTGCGCGGGGTCGGGCCTTCCGGAATGGCGGTCTCTCCGGACGGCAAGCGCCTCTATGTCGCTGAGTCGGGGATCAACGCCATCGGCGTCCTCGACACGCATACCGGCAAGATGATCGGCCATATCCCCTCCGCCTGGTATCCCTATCGTGTCGCCCTCACGCCCGACGGCAAGCAGTTACTCTGCATCAGTTTCCGGGGCTTCGGCAACGGCCCCAACGCGGGCAAAAACATTCCCAAAAGCCGATTCCTCGGTCTGCGCGGCGTCTTTACGGCGCTCAACGTCCCGACCAACGCCGAACTCGGCCCGATGACAAAGAACGTGCTCACCTACAACGGCATGACCGACCACTCCGCCGACCGCGCGGCGATGACGAACTCCGTGGTTCCCGCCCTGCCCGGCAAGCCTTCGGAGCAGATCAAATACGTGGTCTTCATCACCAAAGAGAACCACACCTACGACGCGATCTTCGACAACGTGCCCGGCGCAAACGGCGACTCGGCGCTGCTGCGCTGGGGGTATCATCAGACCATCGCGGCCGCCGGTCAGCCCACGCTCACCGATGTCGCTGTGATGACCAACCACAATGCGTTGGCGAGACAGTTCACGATCAGCGATAACTTCTATATGGAGCCGGAAGCGTCGGGGGTCGGGCATCGCTGGCTGGTCGGCGTGCAGCCGGACAACTTCTGCCAGATGCTCTACACGCTCGGCTGGAGCTTCAAGCTCAACAGCACCGCGCCCGGTCGCCGCGCCTCCTTCGGCTCCAACGGATCGATCGCGCCCGAGGACTATCCGGAAGCCGGCTCGATGTGGGAGCACCTGAACCACTACGCCGTGCCCTTCCGCAACTACGGCGAAGGGTTCGAGTTCGCCGGAGTGGGCGAAGATGAGGACGAGCACCGCACCGGCGCGCGCGAAGTCGTCAATATCCCGATGTCGAAAGTGCTCTACGATCGCACCTGCCGCGACTTTCCCATCTTCAACATGAACATCCCCGACCAGTACCGCGCCTACTGGTTCGAGCAGGACTTCACCCGGCTCTTCCTCCAGCAGAAGCCCTCGAACACCCGAACCACGTCCAGCGCCTCATCAAAATCCGGCAAACAGACCACCGCGATGGCGATGCCGCGCTTCCTGAACATCGCCATCTGCAACGATCACGGCAGCGGTCCCAATGCTGCCAAAGGCTATCCCTATGTCGCCTCCTGGATGGCCGACAACGATCTCGCGCTCGGACGCATCGTCGATTTCCTCTCCCACACGCCCTACTGGAAGAACATGGCGATCTTCGTGACGCAGGACGACGCGGGCGGCGAGCCTGATCATGTGGATGCGCAGCGCAGCGTGCTGCTCTGCATCAGCCCGTGGGCCAAGCGCGGCTATGTCTCGCATCGTCAGACGACGATCGTCAGCATGCACCGCACGCTCTATGAGATCATGGGCTTGCCGCCGCTGAACATGTTCGACGGCCTCGCCAACGACTTCTCCGACTGCTTCACCGACAAGCCCGACTTCCGTCCCTACACCTTCGTTCCGGTAGATCCCCGTATCTTCGACCCCGAAAAGGCCAAAGATCCCAAAGATCCGGAATACAAAAAAGCCGCCCAGACGGCCTCCATCCTCCGCGACGACCCCGACGAAGAGGAACGCGTCCTCAAGAGCGGTGGCAACAAATAATCACATCTCTGTTGGTATACAAAACCTCCCCTCAACCATCGGCTGAGGGGAGGTTTTTGCTGCACGAGCGAAGCCAATTAGATCCTACGGCGACGGCGTAGGAAGACGCCTCCAGAGAGCCCTAAACCTACGAGCAGGGAGACCGTGCCCGGCTCAGGAGTAGCGGCGACTCTGGGGGTGATCGAGACGTTGTCCAGGCCGACCTCATTCTCATTGCCGGAAGCGGTACCGTTAAAGAAAGCGACTGAGGTAGATGTACTTGTGGCAGTGAAGTCGAAACTAAACTTCGTCCAGTTGAGAAATCCCGAATTTCCAGCGTTGGGGTTTGTGAAAGAGGTGCGCGCTCCTCCGTCGATGCTCAGGTCGAGGATCGTCGGAGCGGAGTAGTTGCTGTTTCCAGTGGAACTCTGGGCTTTGCCGACAAAGAACGACAGCGTATAGGACTGACCGTTCACGGTCGCGATGGATTGCTGCACTCCGGCGGAGGTCCCTAGATTGCCCGGTCCGGTGATGTCGAGAGACTGAACTCCTTCCTGCGACTGGAACGCGGTCATCCCATTGCCGGGCTCCGAATAGGTGGTGGTGAGCAGCGTGACGGAGGTGCCCGGATTGCCCACCACATTCCACGCGCCAATAGACGATCCGGGCGTAAAGTTCTGGAAGGTTCCAGAGATGGCAGGCGTCTCAAAGCCGCCATTGACGATCTGAGCGTGAGCAGACGGAGTTGCAGTGGCGAGAAGAACAGCAAGACCCGCGGAAGTGTACATGCCCTGCGTAAGAGTGTTGAACAGACGGAAACGCATCTTGGATTCCCTGTATCCTTTCTGGACGATGGATCGGTAAAGTCAGCCGCGAACTGCTTCCGATACTCTGGAAAACATCTACGTTCTAGGTATTACACCACTCGCAGTGCACAAATCATGCCAACCGCCCGCCCGAAATTGAGAATCAACCTCTGCACTATGAGCCGTAGATGTCCATGATGCGGTGGAGAAGTTTGAGGGCTTCGGGTTCGGGGCGTTGGAAGGAGTTGCGGCCGATGATGGAGCCGTAGCCGCCGCCGTCCTGGATGCCCTGGACCTCTTCCAGCAACTTCTCGTCGCTCTCGAAGGTGCCGCCGGAGAAGATCACGATCCGTCTGCCGTTGAAGCAGCACTGCACCACGTGCTTGATGCGCTGTGCCAGGGTGCCGATGGGGATCTTCTGCGCCTCATAGACTTTGCGCGCCTCTTCCTGCTCAATATGCGCGCTCGGAATTTTCACCTTGATGATATGCGCGCCCAACTGCGCGGCGATGTGGGCGGCATAGCCACAGACATCGATGGCGGTCTCGCCCTCTTTGCTGAGCTGGGAGCCGCGCGGATACGACCAGATAATGACGGCGAGGCCGTGCCGCTTGGCTTCGGCGGCATAGGCGCGGATCTGCTCGTACATCTCCAGTCGATGCTCGGAGCCAGGATAGATCGTGAAGCCGATGCCCACGCACCCCAGGCGCAGCGCGTCCGCAACGCTGCCCGTGAGGGCCTGGTTGGGATCTTTTTCGTTCATCAGGAGATCGTGGTCATTGGCTTTGAGGATCAGGGGGATCTCCCCGGCGAACTCGCGGGCGCCCGCTTCCAGAAAGCCGAGCGGCGCGGCATAGGCGTTGCAGCCGGCTTCGATCGCCAGCTCGAAATGATAGCGCGGGTCGTAGGCAGGCGGATTCGGCCCGAAACTGCGTCCCGGTCCATGCTCGAAGCCTTGATCGACCGGTAGAATCACCAGCTTGCCCGTTCCCGCCAAACGACCATGATTCAGCAGTCGGGCCAGATTCGTCAGCGTACCCGGATTGTCACTGCCGTAGTTGTCCAGAATCTCACGCACGCGTGGTGTCATCGTAGTGCTCCTTTTGGGTGCGACGCCCGAAGAAAATGGAGAATCCTGCGTTGAGATCCTCCGGAAGAGGATATCGAACTTGTTATGCTCGTATAGACTGTATAACGCGTCGAACCTGCGATGAGTTCGCGAGGGTACTCGGATGAATTTGCAATCGCATACAAAATCTTCGGTCTATCGGGCAGCCGTCTATCTTGCGATGATAGGCACGTTTTGGAGCGGTCTGATCGGGCCGGCAGGCGCAGACGAAGCGCGGGCCGTCACTGTTCCTTTGATTCAGCGCGGCGTTCATGTCTTCGTCGCTGTCACGATCGAGGATAGACCCATGCTGTTCGGCCTGGATACCGGGGCCGGGGCGAATGTGCTGACGCCTCAGGCGGCCGGACGGTTGGGGCTCAATCCAGAAAAAGGACAGGTCAATGTGCTGGGAGCCGGAGGCGTCTCCACAGCGCCTCCGGCCGTCAAGATCGGCACACTGCGCGTGGGAGAGGCGGCCACCACAGCCCAGACCGCTTACATTATTCCGCTGCCGGATGCGCTTGCCTGCGACGGTCTGCTCGGCACCCCGTTTTTTCGGGAGTGGATCGTTCAGATCGACTACGCACATCTCCGTCTGTCGCTGATGCCCCGCGCCGCATTCCGGCCTCCTGCAGGCGCCAGCGCGGTGCCGATCCGCTTCTACAACAATATTCCTGCTCTCGAAGCGACCGTGGACGGCATCAAAGGTCTTTTCAAGATAGACACGGGTGCGGGCGATGCCGTGACGGTGTTTAGCCCCTTCGTCGCGCAGCACCATCTGCGTGGCAAGTATGTGCCGTCTCTACACACGATAACCGGTCGGGGCGTTGGCGGCGTGGTCTATGGAGATCTCGTTCGCCTGCCCACATTCGGCATCGGATCCTTTCACTTCACCAACGTGGCGGCAACCCTGTCTCTGCAGACGGAAGGGGCGTTTGCAGGCAAAGAGAGCGCAGGCAACCTGGGCGGTGAGATCTGGCAGCGCTTTACGCTCACGCTCGACTATCCGGAAAACAAAATATTTTTGGCCCGCAATGCCCACTTTGAGGAACCCTTCATCGCCAACCGATCCGGACTGGCGCTGGATACCGAACAGGGCGCGTTGCTCGTGCGATCCGTGCTTCCGAACGGTCCTGGCATCGACGCGGGTGTCCAGGCAGGCGACACGGTGCTGGCGATCGATGAAACGCCGGTAGAGAAAATGAAGTTTTGGGAGGTGCGCGCAGTATTCCGCGGCGAGCCCGGTAGCAAAATACGCCTGCGCTTACGTAGGACGGATAAGACGTAGCATGAGACGACGCTTATTCTGCGCGATATGCTTTAAAGGGTCCTGGCGCAAGAGATAAAACACGACGAAGTATACAGCGCCAGGGGCGGGAAGAGAGGGATCCATGCGAGGAGAACGCACTTCCTCCGTGCTGAGAAACCAGGGGAGTTACCAGATGCATTTGCAGTCGTACAGGCGGTTTTCAGGGTATCGGATGGCGATATGTCTCGCGCTGATCGGCATATTATGGGGCCAGACAGCAGTTCGGGCGGCGGTGGATGGCGCGCAGAGCGTGACCGTCCCCCTGATCCAGCGAGGCGTGCATCTCTATGTCCAAGCCACGATCGATGATCAGCCGGCTCTGATGGTGTTGGATACGGGAGCCGGAGCGAACATTCTCACCCCCCGCGCGGCGAAACGATTGAAGTTGGAGAAGGGCCAGGGGCAGGTGAGCGTGCAGGGGGCCGGCGGCGATGCGCCTACGGCATCTGAGGTGAAGATCGGGAAACTGGGGGTGGGAGAGGCAACGCTCAAAGCGCAGGGCGCCTATGTGATTGGACTGCCGGAAGCGCTGGTGTGTGACGGTCTGCTCGGCACCCCCTTCTTTCGGGCCTGGATCGTTCAGTTCGACTATGCCAAGCTGCGTCTCACGCTGACCCCGCGCGCCGCCTTCCAGCCTCCGGCAGACGCCACTGCCGTGCCGATCCATTTCTTCAACAATATCCCTGCGGTGGAGGCGACGGTAGACGGCATCAAAGGCCAGTTCAAGATCGATACCGGCGCGGGCGATGCGCTCACCCTGTTCGCTCCCTTTGTGGAGGAGCACCATCTGCGCGGCAAGTACATGCCCTCGCTCCAGACGGTCACCGGGCGCGGTGTCGGCGGCCTGCTCTATGGGGATATGGTGCGGCTGCCTGAGTTCAGCATCGGCTCTTTTCATTTTAAACGTATCACCGCCGAACTCTCCCGACAGACTGAGGGCGCGTTTGCGGGCAAAGAGAACGCGGGCAATCTAGGCGGCGAGGTCTGGCAGCGGTTCACACTCATCCTCGACTATCCGGGGAGCAAGATCTTCCTGATCCCGAATGAACGCTATGATACGCCCTTCGTCGCCAACCGCTCCGGTCTGGCGCTGGATACCGACCAGGGATTGATGACGATCCGCGCCGTGATCCCCGATAGCCCTGCGACCGAAGCCGGCATTCACGAAGGCGATGTAGTGTTGGCGATCGATGGCACTTCTGTCTATCGGATCGAGGGCTGGAAGGTGCGCGAGATCCTCCGGGGTGATCCTGGAAGGAAGGTCGTGCTGCACCTGCGCGCCGCCGACAAGACCGAGCGCGATGCAACACTGACCCTGCGCGACCTGATTTAAGAGGGAGCGCTCACTGCCTGGAGGGACCTATTTTCGAGACTAGCGAGTTCTGGAGACAGGTCCCTCTCGTACTTCTGCATTACCGAACGCACATCGCACCGGACCTCTACGCCTGCCCCTTGTTTCCCACCATAAAACCTCCTTTCACGAATGCGTAGTCTTCATGATCACTATAAATTATCTTCCGCATTAATGGAACATAACAATCTGATACCTCGTCTGCTGGCCAGTACACCTTTCGTTTACTACCGTGAGGTGTGGGACGTTTTTAACAGAGAGGAATATCGTAATGGAAGCCGCTACCGTACAAACCAACATTCGAGAACTGGAAGCCCTGCATATGCAGACGCGCTTCTGGCGTTGGGGAATCAGTCTCGCGCTCTTAATTACCGTGGTGATCTGCCTGGTCACGCTTCGATCCGCCGTGACCGGTTTGACCAATGAGGGGGTGACGAAGGCCGCCTTTGTGCAGGACCTGAGCGACAGAATGCAGAAGAATGCTCTCCCTTCCGTCGAGCAGATGGGAATGCAGGCGATCCATGAGATCAATTTCGAGGCGGAAGTCAAGAAACTCAATCAACGAACGCCCGAACTAACGCAAGCCTCCCTGCAGCAGGTCAAGCTCTTTGGCCAGGAGATGCCGGCGCGAGGGCAGAAAGTGCTGGACTCCACCTTCGGAACCTCCCTGAAGAAACACGAGAGCAAGATAAAAACGATGTTTCCGGAAGCCACCGATGGTCAGGTTGCTGCGCTCATGACCAATCTGAGTTCGGAAGCGATGACGCAGGCGAGCGACATCAATGACGAACTCTTCGCGCAGCATAAGAAGGCGGTCGATAGCATCCTGAAGGATTTCACGACCATTCAGAAGGCGGGCGGGGCTGCCACGAAGGGCGAAGCGCCTACCTGGGACATGGCTCTCCTGGCCTTCGACATCGCGCGCACCAATCTCAAGTCTCTGGACGCGCAAGACGCGAAGTCCGCGAAGACGCCTGTGGCTTCCAAAGGAGCGAAAAAATGAGTTCCGAAATTCCCATCTCGCCCGATCCATCGTCTTCTCCCCTGGACGGAGATGCCGGGGCCGCAAACTATCTGGCCGCGCAGGTGAAAGCGGCGCGCACCGCCTTGCAGAGAACACGCATCGTGGGTCTGGTTCTGCTCGTGCTTCTGGGCGGTGAAATGATCTTTATCACCTCGAAGTTTTCCGCCTCCCTGGAACCCCATTCCGCTGCCGAAATCGCGGACGGTATGATCATGCAGCAGATCTCCGACCGGGGCCCGGAGCTGGCGAGTCAGTTGAAACAGAAGATCCCCGAGTATATTCAGCAGACCCCGGACTACGCCTTGAAAGAGCTGCCGAAGTATCGGCTTGCTCTGGAGGATCGCCTGGAAGCCCAGATGACTCAGTACTGCCAGAAGACGACTGCCCAGCTCGACACACAGTTAGACAGCTATCTGACAGAGCATAAAGAAGACATCAAAGGCATGATCACAACAGGGAGCGATCCCGAGGTCACGAAGCGCGTCGGCCAGGATCTCAAACACCAGTTTCTGATCTATATTCACGCGAAGTCCCCGGAAGGCGAGTCGATTCAGGATCAACTGGATCTGTCTCTGGTCGCGCTGGAAGGCACGGCGAAGACGATGCATCGCCTGGCGACCGCAAAAGACCTGACGGCTCAGGAGAAGCAGTCGCGGCACGCGCTCGCGGTTCTGACCAGTTCGCTTCATATCGAGTAGCGAAAAGAGAGATGCGCGAGGCGAACGAGAGTTGCCCACGATTCCCAATTCAGGGATCGTGGGCAACTCTCGTTCGGACCTGGGATCCTACAAGGGACCCTAACGGCCGCGGCCGTTACCGTTACTGTTGATGTTGTTGAAGTGGAAGGTATGGCCGAAGATCGTCATGTTCGATCCGCCGCGATTGCTCTGGCTGCCATACTGAAGATTGCGATTACCGCCCAGTCCATTTCCGGACACGCTGCCATGTCCGGTATCCGATCCCTGGCCCAGCCCCGGATAGGTAGGAGCGCCCTGGGCGCGATTGCCGGTGTCCTGCGACGGATCAATCTCGATCGGGACACCGAACAGTCCGTTCAAGACGCGGAGCAGATCGTATGTCTGCACATTGTGGACATCGACATCGCCCTGCGCGACGGTGGGCGGAGGGGGCAGGACGGATTCACCGGGTTTGAGAGGCAGGACAGGAAGGACGTCCGGAATGGGATCCACGCGCTTCGAGAAGTGATAGACTCCCTTTTCGAACTTGACCTGCACGGGAATGTCGCTGACGCGCAGCAGGGAATCCAGTGCGGTCTGGAGCTTCACGTTCGTCAGATGGCTGGCAACGATGGCGTTCTTGACATCCGCGTCGATCGTGAAATCCGCGCCGACGCTCTTCATGATGGGTGGAATGACGACGATCAGGCGTCCGCCGGCCGTATCGACACTGACCTTCATCTCCGAAAATTTGGAGGCTCCGGACGACTCGGCGCCTCCATCGCCGGATGTTGCCGGCGTCCCCGCCTGTGCCAGTGCCGCCCCCCCGGACAGCACCCACAGCAACGCCAGTACGGTCCGACAGCCTGTCTGCCTGAGATCATGAGTCTGCATCTGTTCGTTCCTCCCGCATGAGAAAAAAGCCACTATGGACGCATTATAACACAGTTGATGATCGGATGCCAAGAGGCCCGATTTCTTTGTTTGTGCTAATTCTACCTGTCCTCCCGGTTCCGCGGCAAGGGTAACCTTCCAAACACGGAAATTAACAATTCACGGACCGGTTCGTCTGCCTTTTCTGTCGTAGGAAACGCTATTCCAGATCCCAGAGATATGCCTGTGGGTCCGTAATGGAATTGATGGACGTGGTAGAGTTGCAACCCTGCAACATGGCTCCTACGGTCAGCGATTTTGAATGCCCATCCACAAACGCCACATTGGCCCGATCTGAATGTCGAGGAGCAACATGCCCATAGGTTATTCGGGAGCCAGTCGTTTGCCAGCTAACCTTATCGGGAGCCCGGACATACATGCTGCCCACTCCTCCTGGTTTATAGGGAAACGCATCGCTGGAATCCGTGAACATAATGGTACCGGCGGAACTGCCTATCTGGGCAAGGGAGACTCCTGTTGACCCGGAACCTGAAACAACACTCAGATAATCGATGTTCCAGCCGAAATCGGCAAAAACGCCCCGCAGAAAGTCGAGGGCGGGGCCGGTCGTATTGGCAGGCGCTCCCCCAGACTTCAGCCGGTCAGCATCCGAGTTGCTGCCTTCCAGGCAGTTGAACACCTGGACGTTTTTCAGATAGGGAGCCAGCAACTGCGGCCAGTAATTTTCAACGATGTATACTGGCCCTGGGACATAAGGAACCTGCACATACTCCGGGGGCAGCGTCTCATCATAATCCTGGGTGTACATCAGCACGGAACTGCTCACCTGCTTGCTGTTGGAAAGGCAGGATGTCTGGCGAGCTTTGGCACGCGCCTGGGCAAATACCGGGAACAGGATAGCGGCGAGGATCGCGATAATGGCAATCACTACGAGTAACTCGATCAGCGTGAAACCATGGTGTCGATACGCATATCGGCGGAGGCTCATCGTTCTCTTCCTTCCATAACCATAGCACCTTGACCCTCGTTAGGAATGATCCGGACTGTGGTATGGCTCAGTATACAAAACCTATCCTTTCACTATCCTTTCAAACAGATGGGAGCCGTAAGGAAGCTTCCCCCCTAAAAAGACGATCGCCCGGTATGCCTACGAGCCGTTACCGGGCGGACGGGCGAGAGACAACACCGAGTGCAGGCTATAACAGTCGGTGAGCCAGCGCCTCCTCCAGGCAGTCCAGCGCTTGTTCCAGCGATAGATTCCGACCTGCGGCACAAGCTGCCTCGTAGACCTCTCTTCCGAGCGCGCTCTGCAGCTCCTTCTGGTCCTGGATCTGCTTTTCCCGCTCGATAGGCCGCCATGCATAGTTCATCTGTTTTCGAATCCCTTCCAGAGCGCTATTCATCCGCGTGGTAAGTTCCAACTCTCCATAAGCCTGCACGAGCCCGATCATTATTACCAGGAGACTTACGAGACAGACGCGCGCATTCAGTTCTTTTGCGAGAGTCAACCCCTCGCGTGCGTAGTGAAATGCCGTCGCATAATCTCCCCGTATTTTTGCCAGCGTGGCAAGACCTGCCAATGAGGAACTGATGCCAACGCGATCTGCCAGTTCACGTCTGATCTTTAAACTCTGTTCGTAATAGGCTTCAGCCTCCTCGAACTGTTCTGCGGAGTGTGCCAGATTCCCCAGGTTGAACAGAGTTGTCGCCTCGGCACTTCGATCCCCCGTCTCTCGGAAAATTTCCAGGCACTCTGCATGCAAGGCACGAGCGGTGGCGAAATCCCCGGTCGAGTAAGTGAGTATCGCGAGATTTCCCAGGGCTTTGGCCACATGGAAAGGTTGTTCCTGTTCTCGCGCCAGCGCCAGATACTGCTCGAAATGGACTCGTGCCGGTGGATAGTCTCCATTGCGATAGAAGAGAACACCGAGTTCGTTATGGGCGTTGCCTTGATAGGACTTCTCTTCTAAGGTTTGGAAAAGAGCCAGACAGCGTTGGAGGAGAGGGCGTGCTGCGGCAAAATCTCCTTGTAAGTTGGCGAGCGCCCCCGCGCCATAGAGAGATCGGGCCAGATCCATCCCGGAAGCAGAATCGGCCCTTTCCAGAAGACGGGCATACCAATGCCGTCCTTCAGAGAGATGCCCGCGTGTTCGCCAGAAGAAGTAGAGGTTCCCTGCCATTGCAAGGCCGAGAGTGAGAGCATTCTCCTCTCGCAGAGACCAAAGTAGAGATGCTCGGAGGTTATCCAGTTCTGCCTCCAAAAGCGCCTGCCATGTCGTCAGGGCCGGGCCGGAAAGGTCTGTGCTCATGACACGCTGCTGAAAGTACTCTGCATGTCGTCGCTCCAGAGCCGCTCTCTCTTCCGCTGTCAACTGCTCTGCGGCGAATTCTCGCAGCGTCTCCAGCATCCGAAATCGCAACGTTATCGAACTCTCTTCGGCAAAAAGGAGCGAATGTCCCCGTAGTTGAGCCAGATAGTCCAGCGCCATCGGCTCTCCGCACACTGCCTCTGCCGCTTCCAGGCTCCATCCGCCGCGAAAGACGCTCAAGCGCGCAAAGAACCGCTGCAGACTAGAGGGCAGCAGATGATAACTCCAGTTGATCGCCGCCCATAGAGAGTTATGGCGGTGGCCCTTATCGCCCCGTCGCGTCGCCAGCAGTTCGAAACGTTCCGTAATGCGGTTTAAAATCTGTGGGGGGCTGAGCACTTTGGCGCGTGCCCCCGCGAGTTCGATCGCCAGGGGAATACCTTCCAGCTTCTCACAGAGAGCGGTGATCGCCCCGGCATTGTGCAAGGTGATCTGAAACTCCGGACGTACCATCTGCGCTCGATCCACGAAGAGAGCAATGCTGGGACAGGTCAGCAGACGCGCCGTCAAGAGAGCAGAGTCCGCGGCAGAGGTCTCTGCCGCCGAGGTCGGCAACGGCAAGACGGGGATCTCCCGCTCTCCCGGCAACGCCAACGGCTGCCGCGACGTTACCAGGCATCGCAGAGTCGGCACGCGGCTTAGTAGTGTCCACACAATGGGTGCGCCGCCCGCAGAGATCTGCTCGAAATTATCGAGGAGCAAGAGGCAGGGTTCTCCCCGTCCGTTCAAAAAGCCGATGACCTGCTCAAGTACCGGAGATTGGGTTTGACGTGGCAGTTCCAGAGCATCGCGTAGAGCTTCGCCCAGGTGGAATGGATCTCGCAGTTCTGCCAACGGCACAAACCAGACACCGCCCAGGTACTTTTTGCTGACTCGTCCCACGACCTCGATGGACAGGCGCGTTTTGCCCATTCCTCCCGGCCCGGTGAGCGTGACGAGCCGGGAAGTATCCGTTGTAAGCCCGCACGCTTCCAGGATCTCCTCATCGTCATTTCCGCCCTCTTCGCCTGCCTGCAGATCGAGGCGTGCCGTTAGATCGGCGAGTTCGGCGTCACGACCAAAAAAACGTGTAAACTGTGGGGGGATGCGGCAGAGTGGCAGGGTGTCGTTGGAGGGAGAACGCTGGATATTCGAGGGCATAGAGCCTGGTCGATCTGCGATTGCACGTGCGACAGGGAGGCGGGAGGAAGCAGCTTGACGCAGGGTGGCGGCGAGTGCACGTAGCGGTGCGGAGGGAGCGGTCTGGAACTCTTTTTGCAGCAGAATTTCCAAAGCTTCGTATTGCGACAGCGCATCTTCCGGGCGTCCGACGATCTGATAGAGTCGCATCAAGTCATGATACGACCCCTCCCGCAATGGATCTGCCTGCACCATACGGTGAGTGAACTGTAGCGCTCGCTCATACTGCCGCGCCTCCGCATAGGTCTTGATAACCTGTCGCAGGGTGGAGAGATAGCTGTCTCGCAGTCGCGAGCGCTCCGCAAATATCCAGTCGCTATAGAAGCCCGGCAACAGGTCGCCACGATAGAGATCCAGCGCTCTGATCTGCAATTCCAGTCGTTGGCGCTCGTCCGCTTTGGACTTAGCCTCCTCCAGCAAGGTATCAAAATTTTCAACGTCCGAGGTAAAGGCGAGGGGGTTCAGGTGCACCTGAGAACGATCCGCAACCAGGATGGTCCCGGAAGGAGTGCCGGGCGCTTCCAGTTGCCGACGCAACGCAGTCAGAGCGACGCTGAGATTGGAGCGGGCGGCTTCCAGCGTACTGTCAGGCCAGTAGAGTTCGATCAGGAGGTCGCGCGGATGAGAACGCTGCTTATAAAACGCCATATAGGCCAGCAGTTCCGCGGTTTTCTGGGTCCGGAAGCGCCGGATCTCCTGACGGCCCTGTCGCATCAACAGGAGGCCAAGCATCTCAACACGAAAAAGAGTGTCCACGCGATCCCTCCCATGCACCGCAATGGAGGGCAACAGGCTGGAAAAGTTGTTGCGCAGCCCGAACAGGATGTCCAGCGTCAGCAACGCGCTGGAGTTGACACGCCGCCAACCGTCGCAAATCCTCCATGACAACACCGCCGTCTCTTACAAGGTGTTCCCAGTATACCAGAAACCTCCGGAACCCCTCCGGCCTGCCAATACGTCTACTATAGATAAGAGGGTAGATTGCCCGTGTGTCCGACCGGTTTCGTGCCGGTCAAGAAGGAGAACGCATTGAAGTTGGATCAGATTGTCCGCAACTATGGCGGCCCGAAAGGTTTCTGGGACCGCCTCAAGAGCATCTCTGTGGCCGAGATCGCCCGGGAGGCCGATCGTCCGCTGAATGTCGCCATCATCGGCGCACCCGATGTGCGTGCGGAAGCGCACACAGCTCTCTACTCCGATCCGGGGTCGATCGCGCTGCAGGGGTCTGCCCTGCCCGTTGCGCCCGCCCTGCACGGCTACGACGCCCTGACGACGGAGGCGAACTTTCCAGATCAACCCGGTATCTTCGACTTCGTCCTGGATCTCGGCAACGGCTCACGAGAAGGTCTTCCCGCAGGAACGACGGTCTATTCGATCCGCGAACTCGGCGGCTGGGAGGCGACCCTCGACCGCATCGTCGAAGATCGCCCGGACATCGAATTGGCGCTCGCCCGCAGTTTCCCGATCTTCCGCAGTCGCGTGGCCCAGCGCATCATCGGTGCCACTGCCATGACCAACGCGCAGTTCACTCTGATCACCGGCATCGCCTCCGCCTTCCCGTTGACCGCCATTCTGCTGCCCGTCAACAGCCTGAGCGACATCATGATCCTGACCAAAAACCAGATCATGATGAGTCTGCGCCTCGCGGCCATCTACGGCCTGGAAGTCGACTATCGCAGTCGCATGAAAGAGCTTGCCCCCATCCTCGCCAACGCCTTCGGCTGGCGCGCCATCGCCCGCGAACTCCTCGGCGCGGTGCCCGTCGTCGGCGTCCTCGCGAAACCCGCCATCTCTTACGCCGGCACCATCACCGTCGGCAAGGCCGCGCAGGTCTACTATCAGACCGGCGAGAATCTCTCGGTCGCCCAACTGCGCCATATCTACAAGGAAGCCTACGCCGTCTCCCGCGAAAAACTCCGTGCCCTCACCGCCAACACCCGCTCCAAACGCAGACAGGGCCAATCGGAAGCCGAACTCCCGCAGCTCACCGCCGCCCCCATGGAACTCACCGACATAGAATATATCGAGGAACCTGCGAATTCCGACCATGACCAGGCGCGTAAGATCGTCTCCGATCCGCCCCTTTCCGAGGATCATGTTCTGAACAGTTAAGAAGCGCGCAGGCGCCCGGCGCTCGCAATACGATCGGAAGCTATCAAATATAATGGACAGGACATTCCGCAGCTTCTACAGGAAACATTTTCTAAACTCGCTCCGTCTCCCCTGAAATTATCGGCCTGTGTGGAAGGAGTGATGACCATGGCAAATCGAAGTGATCGGACTGAGGTAGTAGACCAGAGCAAACAGCAGGAGGGCACGGAAGATACCGGTGGCCACGGCAAAAGCGGCGGCCACATGGGAGCAGGCAAATCGGGCACGGAAGGTCTGGGGACTGAGAAGCCCAGTGACGATGTCCGAATGGGCAGCCAGAAATCCGACGGTGGAAGCGACGAAGCCCACCTGCGCGCTCATGATGACAAGCACAGTGCTCGTGGAGGGGGCAGCAATCAGGATCGGGACAAAGGTGGTCCGGAGACCGATGCCACCGGTGGTCGTCGCGCCAAGCATAATGACGATCCCGATAAATACCACGGACGTGGAACCGGAAACCGTGGAAAAGGCTCTTAGTTTTTAGTCCCCCTACCAGCAAACGGAACGCGGCCTCGCCGATTGGCGAGGCCGCGTTCCAGGTCGTCAGGGGGTGGTGCTCGGGTCGTTGAGGGCAGCGCCGGACAGGTTGAGCGTAGTCATCTGGACAACATCGCCTCCCTGGTTGTTCATCTTATAGATCTCGTCGTTCCCACTCCGATTGCTGACGAATACAATACTGCTGACGGTGTCCGAATTGTGAAAAAACCCTGGATCGAAGCTCTTACCATCGGTAGTGATTGCCGTATTATTAGATCCATCGAAACCTATTGTGTAGAGGTTTCTTGTGGCGTTCCCGGCATTATCGTAGTGATCCCGTTCATAGGTGATGAACCCACCCAGCGGATACGAGTACGCCGGATGCCTGTCTCCATCACTGGTGTTTGTCAAGCGCTGCAAGTTCGTTCCATCGTCGTTGACCACGAAGATGTGGGCGGGGCCGTCCTGGGTGCTGCTGAACACGATCTTCAGGCCGACCGGACTGTAGAGTGGCCCGGTGACGTTGATATTGGCGTTGGCTGCCGGGTAGATGAAGCGCGCGTGGCTGCCATCCACATCCATGATCGCAATACGGCTGAATTCCGCCCCGTTTGTAAACAGGATATGACGTCCATCGGGATGGAAACTGGGCCAGTTACTATATTTTCCAAAGGACTCCCCGTGATCTCCGACAGGAGTCACCTTGCGAACATGCTGGCCATCATGATCCATCAGATAGATAGAACTGCCCCCGCCTGTCGAGTTGTCGCTCCGAACGAAAACGATGGCGGTGCGGTCGGGACTGAATCGGGGATGCGAGTCGGGCATCAAAGAGACGGAAGCCTGTGTCAGATTGCTGTAGAAACTGTTGAATAGGCCTGTATAGACGCTCGGGTAGGCGCTAACAGCGCCTCCGGGCATCGTGGTCAGGTTCGACGTGAAGACGATGGTTCCAGAAGCGGACCCGATACCGGACGGCACACTTACCCCGAAGTCGACTCCGTTGCTGACAAGCCCATTGGCTCTCACCACGGTGACGAGCCGATCCGCCTGGGACGCCGTCGCGTCAACGACAAACGTCGCGTGTATGACGTCGCTCGTAACGCTGTCCGTGGTGACCGTGATTCCGGTCCCGCTGACGGCCACTACGTCGCCTGCTTGAAAGCCAAGACCCGTGATGGTAACCTGCGTGGTCTGTTCACGACGCACCGTTCGGGGCTCTACCTTCGTTATGGAGACGGTAGAACTTCCAAGGGGAAGAACGGTAAACGTTACTGTGGCGCTTGCGCCCGGCCATGCGATCGTTACGGTATGACCATCGAGATCCGCGTCTGCCGCGATAACGAAGTCGGCGACTATGCTGCCCTTTTCCACACCGTCGCTGTTGTCAACGCTTGGAGTGACATGCACGTTGGCAATGGTAATTCCGTTGCCGGAAACCGTTAGTGTACTACCCGCCACGATCGTCGTGCCTGTAATAAGGACGTGAGCCGTCGTGTTCCGAGCGCCATTGTTGGGGGAAAGTTTTAGCACCTTTTTGCCTGCTGAGCTTGAGCCTGTGCAGCCTGGCAGGCACATGACTATGGCGATACACGCTCCCAGCCATCTCAACCACGTGAGTTGCGAGATGGTGTGCAAGTCGCTCCCCGTTCGAAACCGATCCATTCCTCTGTTCATGGTTGCCTCCTTAAATAGACCTGTACAGTTGCGCAGGCAGTCGTTCGCTACCCACACCTCCGCCTGCCTGTGACATAGCGCTATTATATCCAGGCACATTCACACGACTATCACAGGACTATCACAAACGGTTTGTGGGAAAGAGACGGATTTTGCATACGTCTGAAAGTGGAGGGAGTAGCGCTTGAAGATTCTCTGGCGGAAGACGGTCCTGTGGAAAGCATAGCGGTGTGACTGGCACCTGGAAACCGGGATGCAGGAGGGAAACAAAGAGGGAATCCGTTCAGCGGGGAGGGATCCCTATCCAGGAGCGCGCTTCGGCGAGCAGCAGGCGGCTTTCCATAACGGCGATCCACTGCGGATGGGTAAGCTCTCGCTGATTCCGAAGCTCTATCTCCTGCGCGGCTCTGGTCAGCCACTGTTGAGCCTCTTCGTTTCGACCCACCTTGTGACACGACATCGCCAGAATGAGCCAGTCTGTCGGCGTGCCGCCGTTCGAAACGTTGCAGGCCTCCTGGATCGTCTCTCTCGCCTGTTCAAATCGGCCCGAACGCAAGAGTAGGCCTCCCCTCGTGTTGAGATTGGAGTGGCTGCGCTGTTGCGCGAGGGCGCGCTCCACGCGCAGGAGAACGGAGGAGTAGTCGGAGACCGCGTTCGGCCCGAGCGCGCAGACCCAGGCGACATGGTTGTCTACGGCGGCATCCTCGGGGTTGCGGATCTGCGCTAAGAGATCGGCGCAGGTCGCGCGGTAGCCAGCCAGATCTCGGCGCTGCAGTTGGAGGAGGGCTCTTTCATGCCAGGGAGCCGCGCCGCCTTGAAGCTGGATCGCGTGTAGATAGTCCTGCTCCGCGCGGGCCGTGTCGCCGGTTAAAACCAGAGCGCGGGCGCGATTGATCCAGGGCGCCGGGTCGGCAGGGTTCAGCTGGATCGCCCGCGTGGTGTCCTGGACAACGCCGCCCCATTCGCCCAGAAACAGCCGGATGTAGCCCCGGCCACTCCAGAGCGCATAGAAATCGGGCCGAAGTCTAAGGGCGGCGGAGTAGTCGCGAACCGCCTCCTTCCAGCGGCGCTGCTTGCGATAGCAATCTCCTCGGGACTGAAGCGCACGCCAGTTGTCCGGAGAGAGCGATAGGACCCTGGAGTAGTCCTTCAGAGCCTGATCGAAATTCCCTGCCCCTGCGGTCAGATCGGCGCGGTTCCACCAGGCATCGGGCAGGGTGGGATCGATGCCGATCGCTCTATCGAACAGCATGATCGCCTCCGGCAATCGGTCCAAGGCTAACTTACCGTAGCCCTGGCGCGCAAAAACCGTCGCTTCCTCCCGCTGCCAGACGTCCGCCGGAATAGGCTTCCAGGCCAACTCACCGGGATAGGCCGACCGAAACGCTTCCCAGTTGCGCTGGAGTTCCAGTCCCTCGATCGGTTCTACCTCAGACTCATGGACGACTCTTTTGCCCGAAACGAAAGAGGCGACACGAATTAAGTTCTGAACGGACGTCTTCTGGGAGGCCAGATCCCACAAGTCCACCTGGCCGTCACTCTCCGCGGTGAGGATCTGATCACTTCCGGAATGAAACGCGGCGGTGACCACCTGGCCGCCATGGCCAAGTTGAGGAGTGATCGGTTCTCCCGTCGCCGCATCCCACACTCTGGCGCCGCCCTCCATGCTGAAGCTGAGGACGTAGCGACCATTGGGACTCAGGACCGCGTGCGGCCCGCCTCCCGGATGATGCATCGCCGAACCGATCGACTGTCCTGTAGACGTCTGCCAGAGACGCACATTCCCATCCAGACCGGTGGTCATCAGCTTGTTTCCGTCATGACTGAAGACGGCGTCCAGAACCGGCGCTCCCAGAACCATCGGCGGGAATATCTGCCTGCCGGTCGCCACCTCCCAGAGATAGACCCTGCCATCTCCGCTCGCCGTGCAGAGATGGCGGCCATCCGGGCTGAAGCTCGCCAGAGTGACATCTCCCAGATGGAGAAGAGGCGGCACAGCCAGGCGACCTGTCGCAGCGTCCCAGAGGTAAGCCGTTCGATCGTGCCCGCCCGTCGCGATTCGATCCCCTCCGGGGCTGACAGCCACGCATAAAACGGAGGACCCATGGTGCGATATCTGCGCGATACGCTTTCCGGAGACAGTGTCCCAGAGGCAGGTGGCGCCCTGATCTCCGCCTGTGGCGAGCCGGCGCCCGTCTGGAGTGAACTTGATCCAATGGAGGTTCCCCTGGTGGCGGAGGGGCGGGATCAACAGCCTCCCCGTCTCCGCATCGGAGACCAGCACGGTTCCATCTCCGTGGGCGACCGCGATCCGTCGCCCCTCCTCGTCAAAACGCATTAGAGTGACATTGCCGGATGCCATGACCGGCGGGCTGAGCTTTCTTGTGCCTAAGTTCAGCACCGTAAGTTTGCCATCGCCCCCAATCAGGCGCTGACTGTCCGGGCTGAAGAGCGCCTGGCTCATCCGGTAGCCCATCTCTTGCCGACGCGCGATCCCCGTGCGAAGGGGCTGCCCCCAGACACGTACGCTCTGATCCTGCGCTGCCGTCAGGATCCGGCCATCTTCCAGGAACGCGGCGTAGAGGACCGCAGTTCCATGCAGCAACGGCGCGCTCACAGGCTGACCGCTGGCCGCCAGCCAGACACGCGCAGTCTGATCCTGGCCGGCGGTCAACACACGCGAGCCATCCGGGCTGAACACCGCGAAGGTCACGCTTCCACGATGCTTGAGCGGTGGAGTGATCGCCTCTCCTGTCTCCATGTTCCACACACGCGCCGTCGTATCCATGCTCCCGGTCACCATCCGATGACCGTCCCGACTGAATGCGATGGCAAAGACAGGTCCGGCATGGATCAGCGGCGCGCCGATCTCCCGAGCGGTCGCAACCTCCCAGAGACGCACCGTTCCATCCGCGCCTGCGGTCGCAACCCGCCGCCCGTCCGGGCTGAATTTCACACAGAAAACCTGAGTGGAGTGATGGATCGGCGACGCGAGCGGTTCCCCGGTGGTCCCACTCCAGAGGCGGGCGATGCCATCTCTGCCGGCGGTAGCAATTCGGCTGCCATCCGGACTGAACTCGACGCGGGTCACCGAAGCCGTATGGCGGAGCGGGGGCGACAACCGTGCGCCTGTCGAGGCATTCCAGAGACAGGCGGTCCCGTCTTCACCGGCAGTCGCGACGCGCTTTCCATCCGGACTGAAGACGGCACAGTAGATGGCGCCTCCCTGTGGGAGAAAAGGGGTGATCCGGCGGCCCGTTGCGGTCTCCCAGATGCACGCGGTATGGTTCGAACTGGCCGTGATAAGCCGACTGCCATCCGGACTGAAAGAGAGGGATAACAACTGACCGGAGTGCCGGATCGTAATCGGGTCGGAGCGGTCGCGTAGATTCCAGATTCGGACGACTCCGTCGGCCGTTCCCGTCGCCAGACGGCGACCATTCCGGCTCACCGTGGCCGCATTCAGGGTTCCCGTGGGCTGCGTATAGAGGTCCGTCAGGCGAGGACAGAAGCGCAGCACCGATGCAAGCCGCATCCGGTGAATCTCTTCGCGTTCGCGGTTGCCATGATCCAGTTTCAACGCCTCCGCAAGCCAGGGAAGCGCTTCCAGCAGATTGCCCTCATCGACAAGCCGCATCCCGTTGGCAACATAGAGGCGCGCCAGATGCTTCCGGCTTTCATCCGTCTTCTCCTCGGCAAGGCTCTGCATGGCGAGCGCTCGACTCCGTGCCTTATCCGCCAGCCCCTTGCCTGCGCGCTCGCTCTGTTCGGCATGAACGGCCCGGTTGCGCTGCTCCGTGACTTCCGTCAGCGCGTGCTGCAGAGAGGTGGCCAGGAGGGTCGCCTGTTTCGCCCGGTTATCTGCCAGCCGCTGCGCCTTCCCGGCACGCTTTTCGCTATGGATGGCCGACAGAGTCAGCGCCCCCAGCGCCAGAACGACCCCGGTCGCCATCGCTGTTGCGCGCATCAGCCCACGCCTGTAGGCGGCCTGCTGGCGCTGCCGTTCCTGGTCCGGCAGATGCATTCGAATCCAGCGGCGATCGAATACTCTGGCGTAGATACGATTTCGCACTACCAGGCGTCCGCTGAGAACACGAGTCGCTCCCGAGAGCCGCAAACTTCCCATAAGCGGATCGGTATTGTCGTTCAGAACCTTCCGGCCTCTCTGGATCTGTCCATACAGATCCAGGATGGCGGCCCGATCTGCCTCCCCTTTCAGGAGACGTTCCCGGACAAAGATCAGATTGTCGTCTCTTTCCAGCGCACTCTGCGAGAGGTAGAGGGAGAGGCACAGTCGGTCCACGCCTCCCGGAGAGTACACGCTATGGTCTTCCGCGATGTGCAGGCAGAAGCGCTGCGTCAGATAGGGATGCCCGCCCGTCCAGTGGAGGATCCGTGCCAGCAGCGATCGATTGGTCTGTTCGTCACGTCCCATCCCTTTTGCCAGAGGAGCGGCTTCGGTGTCGCTGAAATCCTCCAGTTCGATCCGGCGTCCAATATTGAAGGGAGTCATGCGGGTATCGCGAATCAGATCGGTCGGAGCGGCCACGCCGAACAGGCAGAACGTCAGGCGTTCATAGGCGGGGTCGTCGGCGCGGCAGTTGTAGCACTCTCGGATGGCGGCGAAAAACTCGTCTGTGGGAAACGGCAGGCTGAGTACCATGTCGATCTCATCGATACAGAGGATCAGAGGGGTGGGAGCCGCGTTCAAAGCGACATGCCGTACGGCCGCCATGAACCTCTGCACCGGCCCCAGAAGGGCGTGTTCCTGCCAGAACGCACTCAGCGCCTCTTCCAGGTCCAACTGTTCGGAGAGACTGTAGAGCAGGCCATAGTACCACTGTTCCGGATGGGAGTTCTGACCCAGCGCTGTGAGGTCCAGCGAAACCACACGAAAACTCTCGGCACGCAGTCGGGTCGTAATACGGACGCGCAGCGAAGATTTGCCCATCTGCCGCGGGGTGAGGACATAGCAGAACTCGCCTTGCTTCAAACAGGCGTAGAGATCTTCGTCCGCCTGACGCTCTATATAAGAAGGCGTGTCGGCGCGAAGGCTGCCGCCTGTCACATAGAAGTTTTTGCCCGATTCTGTCATCGCCTGCGCCTTTTACAAACAGACCTGAAGGTGGACGGTTCCTCCCTGAATCCGTAGGGAATGTCTTCAGATTACCGGACGACGATCACACACCTGTCACAGGTTCCTCACAGGCGCAGAGGTGCCGACCGATTCGGTCCCGCTCCCGGATTCAGGTCAGATGTTCAGATGTCGTTTCAAGAAGGCTGCGTAGAGCGGGCAGCGAAAACGCGCTTCGAGCGAGGAATCTCCGGTGAGGATGCCCGCACTGCGCAGCCGATAAAAATGCTCCCAGGAGGCGCAGGGACGACCCTCTATCAGGTCGCGCACGGTCTGCAAGAGCTCGCTCTCCCGGCTCAAAATCAGTGCGATACGACGCAGGTGTTCCCCGAAAATCCAATCCTCGCTCTCCGCGCGAAGTTCGAACTCAGGCATGCGCGCGTTGCGCGTGACCATCTCATGCAGGCCGCGCCGGACCAGATAGGGCTGACCGGCAACCACGCGAAAATAGCGCGGGACCTCTTCCCCTTTCAAGGGAGAGCCGTACCGTTGATTGAGATCGCTCACCTGCTCCAGAGTGAAATCTTCCAGCGTCAGACGTGTGCCTACGTTGAAGGGAGATTGATTCCCATCGGAGATAAAGAGATGGGCTTCGGTCGAGTAGGCGATCGCGAGGGTCAACTTCGCCCAGGGCCGCCGGGGTCGAGCGCCCGCTCATCATGCCACGAACGAAACAGGCCGAAGATCTCATTGCTGAAAGCATAGGGAAAGAGGGAATCGATTCCGTCCATCCCCCAGACGAGAGGGGCCGAGAGCGGATTCAGCACCTCCCTGCGCAGATACCGTCGGAAATTCAGATTGGCTCCCAAGCGCTCGTCCCACTGCTCGGTGGGCGGCGTTCTTAACTCCAACTGCTCCGCCAGATTCTCGGCAAACGCGAGCAGCATGGTGTCTGCGGACTGGAAATGATGGGCGTTGAAGACCTGAAAATGGGTCAACACGACATGACAGCCCATCCCGCGCGCCTGTTGCAGACCACGTGCCAGCAGGGATGTCTTCCCGTTCTGTCGTGCCCCTTTGACGAGGACGATGCTGTCCCGTCGCGAGATGGCATCGCTGAACTCCCCATCTGCGGCGCGCCTGACATAGTATTTCGACTCGATCGGCACGGCCCCTCCGACCGGTTCCAACTGCGGAGAGCGAACGAACGAAAGGGGAGCCTGGGAAGCAGGCTCGGCCTCGGGGATTTTCCCGACGGAATGGGCCTGCTCAACGGTCGCCCGCTTCCGGTGGGAGGGAGAATCGGGGAGGAGATCTGCGCCTGGGTGGGGAGTGATCGCGTTCTCCGGCGCGGACTGCAGCAGTTGCTCTAACTCGCGGTATCGCTTCCGCAAGGCATCGGGTCGGCCTGCGGAGAGGTAGAGGCGGATCACCTCCTGGTGGACCTCCTCGCGCATCTGCGTCACACTGGCCGCTTTCAGGGCATAGGTGAGCGCCTGCTCGATCTTCCCATCCTGCTCCAGGAGCGAGGTCAACTGTTGCAGGGCGTGAAAGAACAGCTCTTCCAGGCGCTGCTGCTCCGGAAAGATCCAGTCGGAGTAGTATCCGGTCAGAAACTCTCCCGCATAGAGTTCTACGGCCTCGCTATAGGCCGGAATCCGATCGGGTGCCTTCTCCCGTTTTCCGGCAGATTTGAGGGCCTTTTCAAGTTCCGAAACGTCGGTCGTTATCAGGAGGGGGTTGAGGCGGACGGTAAAGTGATCCGCGATCAAGACGCTGCCGGAAGACTTACTGCCGTTTGGTTCCAGCAGGGGGCGTAAAGAGGAGATCGCCATGCTGAGACTGTGGCGTCCTAACTCGGGACTGCTTTCCGGCCAGAGCAGATCGATGAGAAGTTCACGGGGATGCGCGCGTTCGCAATAGTAGGCCAGATAGGCGAGGAGTTCCGCCGTTTTCCGGGTTCTGAACCGCGTGACGATCCGCCCCTCGTGTTCCAGACGCAGCCCCCCCAACATGCTGATACGAGCGTTCGTAGTGATGCCTGTAACCTCGGAGAGATTTTCCCGAAGAGCAATTCAATTCCGCAGGGATGATCTAATAGTACCCGAGAGCAGGCGTTTATCCTTATCGAACCTGAGGTACCTCCCGGGGAAGTGGAGCAGGGTGTCGGCAGCGCTTAAATGCACCTCTCAGTGCGGCTCCGGGCTTCTGCTTTTCGTCGGTTTCGGCTTCAAAACGGGTTTGGCCGGAACGGGAGGGGCGAGTTCAAGGGTGAGGGTCATCTATGTTTAGAGATCGTGGCGCTTCTTTAAGCGGTCTCCTGCCATCGAGACCAGGACGAAGCGTTCGTGAGCGAGAGCTTTTTCGGTCGCTCCCTGGTAGCGATCCGGATGCACGAAGGTCTGAATCTCTCGCAGAGTCCTCTTGAACAGCTCGGGATCGTTCAGCAGACTGTGCGCCAGGACGCCTACCGCGACGTTGCTGACGAAACTCGCCAGATAGCGGGCCGCCGAATTGTCGTCGTCAAAGCGCTTTGGCGCACGACCGCGATCCGCGTGGGGAGGCGGCTGGTTCGTCTGTCTCTCCGAAGCGGCCACATGCCAGCCGGCGTACTGTTTACCGCTGTCGCCTTCGGCTCCGTAGAGGTCCGCGTTCCGGAGGTGGTTCAGGTTCATCGTCAGGGCACGGAGATTGTGCTCCCATCGCGTGAAGCGGTCGAAATGCTTTTGACGCGGCCCCTCTTTGACCTGAAAGGAGAGAATGACGCCCGGATGTTCCCCGGCAGCGTTGGGACGCGGGAAGCCGTCCGGCCGAAGGTCGCCCTGGCGCATCGCCATCGTAAGGACGATATTGCGAGCGCCGAGATGGGCTAACTCGCTCTTCAGCATCATCAGGGTGTCGTTCAAGGCGGCGGCAAAGGGGGCGCGTTCGCGCTGTGCGGCGGGGGTGAGGGGTCCCGGCCAGCCATGGATCGGCCCGACCGTCAGCCCCAGCGTATCTTTCAGCATTTTCCAGTCACTCATTAAAACTCGTTCCTAATCCTATTTTCGGGAACCGACAACTGTTGTTGTTTGAGCAAGCATTTCAGATACGAATAGGCGTTCATGGACATTCTTCCTCCACATTGTGCTCAACATATTCATTGGACGGGTGCAAGCGATCGTTGTGCTGCTCTAACGTACCGGTTCCAATACGGAACCATCTGCAAGGCGATAGATGAAGAAGTCACCATCGATCGTGAATAGGCGACGGATACCTCTGCTCTCGGCAGCCACCACCAGGGAGGCGTCGGCTAAATCCATAGGGACGTTCCGGTATTGCGCCATAAGTAAGGCCATACGATCGGTTTCTGTTACGGTTAGTTCGATGAGCTGCAGGCGTCCGGCGCTGCGCATTTGCCACAAGCGATCTTGGTAACGATAGCCTTCTGCCTCGCCGAGCAGATACATCGCTTCTGTATAGCAGGGCCATGTAGTCAGCAGAGGACCTGAGGGAAGAGTCTTCGCCACTGCCAGACAAACGGCATGATGGTCATCATCATCATCCAGCAAGGCGACCAGTGGGCCAGTGTCCGTCAGCGTCACAGTTTGCCTTCTCGTCGCTTTTTGACCATGCCTGCGGCAAATTTATTTCCAGAGTTTGTGGACATCTGTGCTCCACCGGGAATAACCTCACTGCTGTGGATACTGCCGATGAATTCGCCTAAAAAGTCGGCGAGTGTTCCCTCCTGGGAAACCGGAGGCTGAACCGGGGAGAAGCGGATGCGCAGTTCATCCAGCACCAATAGTTCCGGCGTTGTCCCTTGTTGCTGTGCCTGCTCACTAACCGTTTTTTCGAGGTCTGGCGGCAGCGTTATTGTAATCATATTCTTGATCTTTCCGCGACGGTCAAACATCGGTATCCTGGTCCCCATACTTCTGGAACCCGATAACGTTTATACCCCCTTTTTAATGTGAACGTTCCCTACCCATCTGACGAAGCGCTTACGATAGCGCCGCTTTTGGCGATATGGGACATTGATCCATTCCTCTGTAGTCGTGTGTCTTCCAGGCGGGAGGAATTGCCTCTATCCTCCACGAACTCAGGTTCGTAGTGCACTCCTCAATCCGGTAACAGGGGCGATAAGGGGGATTTTGCGGATGCATGACGGGACAGAGGAACCTTCCAGCTAAAGATTGAGAGGGGGGCGGAATGAAGAGAATAGACGCGCATCTGCATGTGGCGGCGGATACTCCGGAATCGCAGGCGCTTATGGAGCGCTACGACCTGAAGTATATGAACATCTGTGTGGCGGAAGATGCACACGGAGCCTGGAGAACGCAAGCGGAAGACTACGCCGCTCTCGCGCAGGAGCAGCCGGATCGCTTCGGGTGGTGTACGACGTTTGATCTGCCCCGCTTCGAGGATCCCAACTATGTCGAGAAAGTCCTGCAAGGGCTGGAACACGACTTTGCCGATGGGGCCGTCGCCTGCAAAATCTGGAAGAACTTCGGGATGGAGGTGCGCCACCCGAACGGGGAGCATGTGCTTCCCAACGATCCGCTCCTCCAGCCCATCTTCGCCTATGTCGCCGACCGGAACAAAACCCTCCTCATGCACATCGCGGAGCCGTTGGAGTGCTGGCTGCCTCTCAAAGAGGGTAGTCCGCACTATGGCTACTACAGCAAGCATCCGGAGTGGCATATGTACGGGCGCACCGAGATGCCCTCCCATGCGAAGCTGATCGCGGCGCGGGATGATGTCGCTGCGCAGCATCCTACGCTGCGGGTGGTGGGGGCGCACCTCGGCAGCCTGGAGTACGACGTGGACGAGGTCGCGAAACGCTTCGACCGGTACCCCAATTTTGCGGTAGACATCTCCGCGCGACTCACCGATTTCGCCCTGCAGGAGACCGCGAAAGTGCGGCAGTTCTGTATTGAGTATCAGGATCGCATCTTATGGGGAACCGATCTGGTGGTAGGCGCGGTCTCCGAAATGTCTCCGGAGAGGCAGGCCGGTTTCCTGAAATACGCCGCGGAGACCTACCGCGAATATACCGACTTCTTCGAAAACGAGGGAAATGTGAAAATCGGCCCGCATATCGTGCAGGGATTGGGACTGCCGGAGGCGGTTCTGGAGAAGATCTATCGCACCAACGCCCAGCACTGGTATCCGGGCCTTTAACTTGAGGTATCTTAAACCTATGAAACACACACCGAAATCTTCTCTTTTTCGCCTGCCGCTGCTCGCTCTCTGTCTGTGGGTAGCCCCGGCGGCGCAGGCCCAGTCGCCTGCCGACTGTCGTACCTGGGGCATGGAGGCTCTGAACCGTATCGAGACCGAATTTGCCCTGCCGTCGCGTCAGCTCTATGCCGATGCGATCACGCCCGGTCGGGCGGTGCAGGACCGTCCGGCGTTTATGTGGGGCTGTGGCGTGGAACTGTCGGCGCTGGTGGCGGCCTCGAAAGCGGACGGCAAGACGTGGAAACCGCGCCTGCACGACTATGTCACCGGAATCGATGTCTACTGGGTGAACGCGGGCGGCATCAGCGGCTACAACGTCCTGCCCGCTCCCAGTCCTCCCGATCGCTACTACGATGACAACGAGTGGATCGTGATCGCCCTCGCCGACGCCTACGAACTGACAAAGGAACAGGGGTACCGCGACCGCGCGGAAGCGACGATGCGGTTCGTTCTCTCCGGAGAGGATGAGAAGGAGGGCGGCGTCTACTGGAAAGAGGAGAAAAAGAGTAAAAACACCTGCTCTAACGGGCCTGCGATCGTCGCGGCGTTGCGGCTCTATCAGGTGACCCGGAAGCGCGAGTATCTCGATACGGCGCTGCGCCTCTATAAGTGGACCAACGAACATTTGCAGGACACGGACAGCCTGTATTTCGATAACATCAACGCGGACGGCAAGCTGGAAAAGATGAAGTGGACCTACAACACCGCGCTGATGCTGCGCGCCAACTGCCTGCTCTACAAAATCACCCGTGACAAAGCCTACCTGACCGAAGCGCATCGCATCGCCAAAGCCTCGGAAGCACACTGGATTCGTCCCGAGACGGGCGCGATCGCCGATCCTGGAATGTTCGCGCATCTTCTCTGCGAAGCTTTCCTGGCTCTGAATCAGACCGACCACGATGCACACTGGCGCGACATCGCGCAGAGAGCACTGCTCTATGTCCACGACAAGGTGCATGACGAAAAAGGCTACTATGGCGAACGCTGGGAGAGACCGACGGAAAGCTCCCTGCGCGAAGCGAAACTCATCATGCAGGCCAGCGCCGCCCGCGCTTTCCTGGTATTTGCGAACGGCGGCCCGTAGCGAACACGGGAGCGAACTCTTAGGGGAGGATTGATGACGATGATTGACAGCAAATATATTCGCACGCTGCTTCTGGGGATCGCAACGGTTCTCGCCTGCGCGCCTGTGATCGCGCAAGAGGCGGTGACCGGCGCTTCCGATCCGGAAGCGCTCTTTACCAGTCGGGATCGCCGCCTCCATGCCAACAAACAGGTGGTCCTGCATATCGTGCGCGATCTGCTGGAGGCCGGGCACTGGAGCGATGCGCCGAAGTACCTCACCAAAGAGTATCACCAGCATAATCCCAACGTCGCCTCGGGGTTGGAGCCTGTCATGAAGTTTTTCGCGGGCAGCCCCTCTCGCGCCATTCCAGCACGGAACGCCTGGCGCACGCGTGTCGTGTCGGTCACTGCCGAGGGGGATCTGGTGGTGGTGGCGACCGTGCGGGAACTGCCAACCCCACAGGATCCCACGAAGACCTACACCACAACCTGGTTCGATATGTGGCGCATCAAAGGCGGCAAGGCAGACGAGCACTGGGATGGGGCTACCCTGCCTCCAGCGCCCTCGAAAGTCACTACAGCCCTGCCACGGCTTCATCCGTGAAGTTTGCTGTGCCGGCCCCATTGTGAGAACGCCTTGTCCGGTAACCGAATGCCGATGCACTGTGTCCTGCCTGGGAGGAAGATCTCATCGAAAAGAGAAGCCGGTCAAAACTCTATTTCAAGATCAGTGGAACGATCAGGAGGTGCTTGCCATCCTCCAATCTCTGCTGGCAGCCGGGGCAGATCCCAACACGACAATCGATCAGCTCCCCATCCTGTATGATGCTCTCCGGTGGCATCATCCGGAGATCGTGCCGCTGCTGTTGCAGGCACATGCCAACCCGAACCCCGCACTCCCCGCAGGAGTCCTGCCGCTCCTCTATGTTGCTCTGGACAGTAAGCCGGAGGTGTTGCAACATCTCCTGAACGCTGGAGCCGATCCGAATACGCATGAGCAGAATGGAGAGCCTGTCCTCTGGTATGCGGTCATCCATTCGATATCGGAAAAACCCAAAGATAAGGCGCACAAAGTGGAACTGCTGTTGGCGCGCGGCGCGAATGTCCACACCCGGTGGGACAACGGCGACCGGATGACCGTTCAGGAGGCGGCGCATCGGGATGCAGCGGGCTATCACATCGATCCGGCCATTCTCACGCTGCTGGACCGGGCCGCAACGGGTACAAAGCCGTCCCGGTAGGATCGCCAACCCTGGAGCGAAAGCAGGAGTTGTGTGCAGGCATCGCTAACCATGCGGGTATCGTCATTGTTTTCGAAAGACTTCTGTGCGCGAACCCCTATCGCGGTCGTCCTGTGCGGTTTACGGGGATCGGCATTTCAGAGAATGGGGAAGAGGGAGGCACCTATGTTTGGGATTCGTTCGCTGCGTACTGCGATCGTTACGCTGTCGCTTCCGGTTGTGATGGGGGCGTTGATGCTGACGCCCGGAGCCGCAAAAGCGGAACAGTTCGTCCTGTTCGATGTCACCTTTACGTTTACGAAAGCGGATGCGGACAACGCGACGCCCAGCAAGTCGCACTACTATGTCAAGGGGGCGCTGATCAATGCCAAGCGGCCTATCGACTGGACCAGCCCGGTGGACTACCGCAACGGCACCGTCCATATTCGCACCGAGGTGCTGGATAAGCCTGCCGGAAGCGAACCCACGCAGTGGAGCCTCTGCTACATTCCCATCCATGGTCAGGGCAACGGCTACGGGTGTACCGGCACCGATACCTACAAAGAGAAAGGCGTCTATGACAAAGACGTCTCGATGACGTCGTTCTGGGAGAACGCCTCCATTATCTGGACCGACGGCATCAAACAGATGGATCTCGTGATCAAGGACAAGGCCGGGAACAAGGCCCACACGCGAGACGATCCCGAGAAGTTCTTCCCGACCAAGATCCGCATCACTATGATCCAGGTCTCTGCCGGCGCGAAGTACGATCCGAATCTCGTACCCAACATTCCCCATCCCAAACCCGCCGACAAACCGAAAGAGGGCGCGGTTCCAGCCACAGGGGCAAAATAGCTCTTTTGCTGCACATACATTAACAGAGGAGTCCGCTGCAAACTCGCAATGGACTCCTCTGTTTTTCTTGTTGTACAGCGGATGCTGCCTATTTGAAGTTCGCGGTGACCGAGGTGTCTTTGGTGATGGTCACCGTGGTGGTGAGGGCGGTGCCGGAAGCGGCTCCGGACCAACCGATCCAGGGTGAACCTGCGGCGGGCGTCGCTGTCAGCGTGACGACGGTGCCGGGGGCGTAGGTTGCCGCCGCCGGGCTGGCGCTCACGGTGCCTTTGCCTGCGGTGACGATGGTCAGCTTGTACTTCGTAGAGGTGCTGCCTCCGCCTCCACCACCGCCTCCGGTGCCTCCTCCGCCACCACCTCCACCACCGCCTGCTGCGGTCTTGATGGTGACAGGCATGCTCGCCTGACCACCCACGGAACTCCATACCGTTACCGATGTCGGCGGGGTGTCCAGGATGATCGAACCTTTGTAGACTCCCAGCTCGAACTGCATGGTTCCGAACGGTCCATTGCTGGAGTCGCCGTAGGTCAGTATCGTGTTGGTATAGGGCGTGGTCGCCGTAACCTTGAGCATCTTCGTATCTACCAGATACTCTGCCTGGGTAATGGTGACCGGGGGAATCGGGTCTACGGAGACGGTCGTCGAGAGTGTCGTTCCGTTGTAGGTCGCCTTGAGAGTGACGCTTTTGATCCCGTTGACGACGGTGGTCGTTCCCATGACGGTCGCGCTGTACGCGCCCATCGGGACGGTGACAGTGGCAGGCACTTGCAGCGTACGGGTGTCGCTGCTGCTGAGCGTGATGGTCGCGCCGGCCGCGCCCCGCGGGAAGTTGTTCAGCGTCACGGTGATCGGCATCGACTGGCCGCCGATGACTTCCTGCCCGCTGAGCGCTGCGATCGCTACGACCGGAGCCGGGCTTAAGGTCACGCTGCCGGTGACGGTCGTGCCGTTGAAGGTCGCGGTGATCGGAACCGAAGTGGTCTGCGTTACCGGGACCGTGCTGACGAGGAAACTCGTCGAGGTGTAGCCCTGCGGGAGCGTCAGAGAAGACGGCAGGGTGATGAGCGTGGGATCGCCGTTGGTCAGGGTGACGGTGGCCCCTCCGGCCTGCGCAGGGATGTTCAGCGCAATCGTCCCGTAGGTGGAGAAGCCGCCTTCCACGGGGTTGATGTCCAGCGTAGCCAGTTTCACGATGGGCGTCAGAGTCAGAGGCGCGGCGCAACTGACGTTCCCATCGGTGGCGTAGATCTTCAGGCTTGCAGGCATGGTAAGCCCGACGCCGGTAGTCGTGACGGTAAAGGGAGCGCTGGTCGCCCCTTCGGGAACCACGATCGCGGCGGGTGTAGGGGCCAGCGTCGTCTGGGTGCTGAGAAACTGGAGGGTCGTCCCTCCGGCCGGAGCCGGGCCGCCCAACGTAACGGTGCCCTGTACGGTGTCACCGGGGGCGACATTAGAACTGCTCAGGGTGACGGACGCGAGTTGTGTCGGCACGGGGGCGCCCGGCGCGAACACCACCGCGATCGAGTCCGCCGGAATAGACAGACCATAGGGATGAGCGCCGTTGTAGGCGTAGCCGACCACGTTGCCGTTGGCGTCGATGCCGGTAGCGACCGCATTGGTGTAGCCCACGGGGAGATACTGGTTCAGATCGACTACGCTGTCCGCGGTGCCGGTCCAGAGCAGCGCGTGACGCACCGACCCGAACGCGCCCGCCGTGCCGATCCAGCCTTCGCCCACCTGCTGCGTCGCCGTGAGAGAGGTCACTTTGGAATCGGTATAGCCCAACGGATGCAGGTCCACTGCGGTGGAGGCATCGCCCGACCAGAGCATCGCGTGCTGCGTATTGCTGAGAACGGAGTAGCCCCAGCCGCCCTCCTGGGTGCCGTTGGTGCAGGTCGCTTCCGATGCATCGTAGCCTGCGGGATTCAGATCGACCGCGCTTGCCGCCGCTCCGGCCCAGCGCACGGCATGGCTGGTGGTGTGATAGCCTTGCGCGTCACCGTCGGGGTAGGCCAGAGAAGAGACGTAACCGACCTCCTCGCCATTGCGGCAACCGACGGCCCGAGAGAACGGATAGGAGGGCCAACCCGGATGCAGATCCACTGCGCTGCCTGCCGAGCCGTACCAGCACATTGCATGCGACGATGTCACGAAGTAGCTCTGGTTCTGCGCGTAACCGGCCTGCTCCCCGTTATCGACGCCGAGGCAGTAGGAGAACATGTAGCCGCTCGGATTCAGGTCGGCGTAGGCGGAGGACGAGCCGTTCCAAACCAGGGCGTGAACGCCGCCACCGGTCATGGAGTAGCCCCAACCGCCTTGCTGATGACCGTCGGTGCACATCGCCATCGAGTAGTAGTACGCGGCGGGATGGAGGTCGATCGCCGTTAGTGCATTCCCGCTCAGCAGCACGGCGTGAGAGTAAGAGGTGAGACTCGATGCCGCCGCGCCGACCTGGGTCCCGCCGGCGATTCCGCTCAGGCGGCCGGAGGAGGATCCTGCCGGAGTAAGATCGTTAGAATGATATCTCTGTCCGAACGCGCCGGTGTGCAGAAATAGCGCACAACCGGCAATAAATAGTTTTGCGACCGTTTTTCTCATGGTCTGATTCTGTCCTTTACCTGGTTTCATTGTGGGCGCGGCGGCCGACCGCGATCCTGGAGAGCAGCTCGATACAGGGTGAATCCCCTTCCGTGGAGAGGCTCCACGGGAAGGGTTCGCTATAGAGAGTGCGCCAGGAACGGAAAAAATACAAGAAAAGAGTCACGACCTGATATAGACAGGCAAAAGGGTCTCCTCTGGCGAATAGTAGCCCGAGCGTGCGGTGGAAAAGCAGGGCTGATAGCAGCCCGAGGATGTGGAGAGGTACTTTTCGATGATCGATAGACGCGCGTTTTTGAAGGAGGCCGGCGCCATGCCTATGCTCTTCTCTCTGGGGATGACCGCACTGGCGGCTTCGGAAGCGGCGGCGGACGAGACGCCCACGATCGCGATCGCCGGGGACTGGCAGGTGCAGGTCTCTCCCGGAACCGTAACGCAGGGCAGGGCGCATGTGCAGATCGCCCAGGCGACCACGCTGACGGTCGCGCCTGCCACGATCGTTCCTGTGCGGGATGAGCGGTACGACACCCTGCCCCTCTACGACGCCAATGCCGCCCCATGGACCCGAGGCGCCAAACTCCAGCAGTTGACCACCTTCGAGACGACCGCGCCCGACTGTCTGCTCCCCAATACGCTGGTCATAAAGTCCAGACCCGGCGCGGGATCGCCCTACACCCTGGGCAAAGACTATGCGCTCGAACCGCGCTGGGCCACGATCGGACGGCTGGCGGGCGGCCTCATGGAAGGGAAACCGGTCTGGGCTGATTACGATTGTGGATGGGGCCGCCTGGATACGATCGCGGTCAGCCCGCGCGGCAAAGTACGCCTGGTACCGGGAAAGGCGCACAACGCCACGCCGCGCCCGCCCGACCTGGAAAAAGGCGAAATCCCGCTGGCTAACCTCTGGATCACGCCTCTTCTGCCGAAGCTGACAGCGGAGTCGCTCTATCCCATCACGGAACCGACCTATACGGAACCGAAATATCGTCGTGTCCCACCTCTGCCCCGAACATTAGGGAAACTGCAATCCGGCAAGCCGCTGCATATTCTCGCCTGGGGGGACAGTGTGACCGCAGGAGGTCAGGCCAGCGATCCCGCGCATCAGTACCAGAGCCGGTTTGTCGCCCTGCTGAAAGCACAGTTTCCGAAAGCCTCGATCCGCCTGACGACGGTAGGCTGGGGCGGACGCAACAGCGACAGTTTTCTGAAGGAGCCGCCCGGAGCGCCGTACAATTTCGAGAGCGCCGTGCTGGCTCCCAGGCCCGACCTGATCGTGATGGAGTTCGTCAACGACGCCTTTATGACGCCGCCGGTGGTGGAGGAGAAGTACGCCTCGCTGCAAAAGCGCTTTGCGGAGATCGGCGCGGAATGGGTCATTCTGACTCCGCATTTTGTGCGCCCGGACTGGATGGGCGCGACCTCCCCGCGCGTCGAAAATGACCCGCGCCCTTATGTCGCGGGAGTCCGGGAGTTCACCGCAAAACACAAGGTGGCGCTGGCAGACGCCTCGCTGCGCTGGGGCCACCTCCTCAAAGAGGGCATTCCCTACACGACCCTCCTCAGCAACAGCATCAACCACCCGAACGACCACGGCCACGAGCTTTTTGCACAGGCGCTCATGGAGTTATTTCATTGAGGGGTTGGGAGGTCTCCAGGTTCTCCAGAGCGAGAAGATTGTGCAGGGTGTATTGGGGAGACCACTCCTGTCCCTGCACAGCGCGGTCCAGATCCCACAAAACTTCGGTCAGCCGCACACATCGTATGAAGGGGATCAGAAGGTCGAACTCTGCGGGCGAAACCGGCCCTTGCGCTTCCTGGTAGGCGTGCAGAAAGACCCGGGCGCGCTCATGGTTCAAGGTAGAGGTAACCTCATCCTTGCAGAACTCCCACAGGGCTCGTCCTAATTCCCAGGCAAGCCATTCCGGACGACACTCTTCCCAATCCAGAACTCCCGTGATCTCATCCTGCTCCGTCAGGAGGTTCGCCCGATAGTAGTCGCCGTGAATCGGCCCCCAACTCAGCGAACGCCCCGAAGCCGCCAAATGCCCGATCCATGCGCGGAACGTCACCCACTCTCGTTCTATCTGTTCTGTGCGGCCAAGAATAGCGGCAAAACAAGGGGATTCGTCTTTTGCCTTGATCGTATCATCGACACTCCTGACAGGAGAGGTTTGACGTAACAGAGCAGAAACCCGATTCCAGTCCCACAGAGGGTTACGATCCCAGTCGAGTTCGCGCAGGCTGGGGTATCCGGGGCGGAAACCCTCGGACGGAAAGGAGCATGATTCACGGTGCAGGCGTGCCAACATGCAGGCGGCGTTCGCCCGCAACGTTGGACTCTCGCGGTCTGCCTGTCTCCCGTTCAGGAACGGAAAGAGGGTGACGACTCGTCCTTCATAGAGCATGCAGGGGAAGCCTTCTCTATTTGTTAACGGCGTAAGAACCTGAGGAATACGTGCCTGCAAAAAGCGGGTGAGGTCATACTCATAGCCGACGCTCTCCAGGGAAGCGCCGAGATGGCTCCAGCGCAGTACGAACATCCCCTGATCCACCTCCAGACGCCAGAGCTGATTCCAATCGCCTTCTTGGAGGCAATGGCAGCTTCGCACATTGTCCAAACCGTATTGGGCCTGAAGCATATTGAGTAGAACTACCGATAGAACCATGACGAAAACCCACTTTCACAAGCGAGGCCGGATGCGCTTTCCAGAAGCCTAAAGCAAGGGCGCGACTTTTGCGGCGGCTTCTGCGGAGGTGACGGCTGGATGCACCTCGAAATCGACCAGATCGCTCCAGTTCGCCATCCATGCGTCGAGCAGTGCCGGTTCGTCCGTCTCCATTACCTGATAGCAGCGCTCCAGCTTCTGATCCACCCAACTCGCGACATAGACCAGGCCCTCAGGAGCCATACGCCCCTGATCCCGGAAACGACGATACACCGGCATCGCGTCTCCATTTTTGAAATGCTCGACGATAACGTACAGCATCGTGAAGTGCCCTCCTTGTTTTCTTCTGCGCTCTCCCAGAGCGGAACGCCGCCATGCGCACCCCGTCCTCGGCTGTGCTAAAATGGTGAGGATGAGGAGGCGTTGCGTAATTGAGTCAAGCGGATCTGACGACGTGGTTGGCGAGCCACTATGAATTACCTGGGCCGATCGTAATCCATCTGTTGCGATCGTATACCAATGATGTCTTCGTCGTCACGGTGCCGGACAGGCGCTTCATTCTCAAAATCTATGGCAGCCCGTGGCGGACGGAATCAGATATCCGCTATGAAGTCGCCCTCCTCCAGCATCTCGCAGGCAAAAATTTATCTGTCACGGCGCCTGTGAACGGCACGACAGGTTTCATCAACCGCATCCATTACGCCGAAAAAGACACACATGCGGTGCTTTTTGACTATGCGGAAGGGGCCAAACCGAAACCGCCTTTCACAGCAGAACTCTATGTCGCCTTCGGCAGCGCTATTGCCCGAATGCATGAGCGATCCAATGATTTTGTAACCCGCTACGCGCGCGTTCCTCTGGATGCAGATCTTCTGCTCGATGCACCTCTACCTCAAATCCTTCCGCTTCTCTCCAGGCCGGAGGATCGCGCGTTCCTGAATTCGCTCGTAACTCGGCTAAAAGACCAACTGGCCCTGTTCGCTGCTCAGGGATTGGAATGGGGACCGATTCATGGAGACGCCTCACTGGACAACCTGCATGTAACGGCACAAGGAGATGTCATTCTCTACGATTTCGATTCGGGCGGACCCGGCTGGAGAGCTGCCGACCTACAGGGCTGGGCCGCCATCGATCCTATCTATAAAGACAGATGGGCCGCCTTTCACGCCGGATACTCCCGTGTTCGGCGGCTCGACCCTGTCAACCTGGAGGCGGCTCCCTTTCTTACGATCGCCTGGGACATCTGGGGCATGAAGATCGACCTGGACAATCGGCTCCGTCAAGCGCCTCCGGAGAAGATACAGACCTATCTCACAGAGACGCTAGCGCGGATCTCCGAGCGATGCAGACAGTGCGGCTTCACCGAGTAGTGCCGTGCTGGCACCCCTTCACCTGTCACGCAGAGGCAGGCTGGACGACATCCGGGCGGCTGCCGACGGAGGGTGGCGCGAGAATGCGGCGTTGCTGGTCGGTGAGGTTGGTGTAGTCGTCGGGAGAGTAGTATTTCTGGGACCAGGCGGAGTAGCCGGGGCTGAATTTGTAGAGCAGGGCGCGGCGCTCGTGCGCGGCTCGCCACGGATGCGTGCCGTGAACCAACGCTTCCGTAAAGATCAGGGCGTCGCCCGCCTCCACCGCGGGCTGCACCACATAGGGAGCCGGACGCTCGAACCGAATCACATCCTGGGGAATGGAAGCGATGAAGTTGGATTTGTGCGTGCCGGGAATGCAGACGAAGCCGCCGTCTCCCTCCGCCGCCGGAGCCAGGAAGAAGGTGACAACGCACAGGCCGTTCCGCATCTGCCCATCCCGATACTTGTACCAGTGGTCGCCCTCATGTCCCTCGCCGCCGTGCAGGGAACCGCTCGGCGCGCCGGTCTCCATAAAGATGCAGTAGTCGTGATCCAGCCGAAATTTTGTGTCGATGAGCGTGGTCAGGTAGGGCAGAATGCGCGGATGGTCCATCAGCGCCTGCGTCTCCGGTCCCCAGTTCGATACGCGCGTGCGTCGGTCGGGCCTGCCGGGAACAGGCGGAAACTTTGTATCAGCCAGTGCATTCAACGCGGCCACTTCGTCGGCGCTGAGCACGTTTTTGATCACGAGATAGCCCTGCAAGTCGAAGAGAAACTTTTCTTCCGGCGTCATAGAGTCGTACCACCCTTCTTGTTCCCGATCTTCTATCCTGGGAGACTTCACGCGTTCTGTTCGTGCTTGGAACGGAGGATTCCTTTGCGGTCGCACAGAAATCCCTACTCATTCCGAGGGAATGGGGAACAGAGACCCCACCACGCGGAGACCGTACCAGGAAGGAGGTGTGCGATGGCTACTCAAGACGATGTGCGGCGGATCGCGCTCTCTCTGCCCGAAACCTCTGAGGGCGAGAAGGGCTTCGGGTTCGGAGTCCTGAACCGGGGCAAAAGCAAGGGGTTCGTCTGGGCATGGAACGAGCGTATCGTGCTGAAGAAGCCCAAAGTACCGAACCCCGAAGTGCTCGCCGTGCGTGTTGCGGACGAAACCGAGAAACAGATGATGCTGGCCTCCGACACGGAGAAGTTCTTCACCGAACCGCACTATAACGGCTTCCCCGCTATTCTTGTGCGGCTGCCCGCAATCAGCCCCGACGAACTGGCCGAACTGATCACGGACGCCTGGAGATGCATGGCCCCCGAAGCGCTGGTCACCGCCTTCGATGCGCAGGGAGAACAAGGAGCCGAATGAACTTCAAACGCATGTTCGGATTGGGCGACCCGAACCCCGCTGAGGACGGGGAGGGGCCGGTCGCGATCACGATCGAATTCCGCGGCAAGACCTACACCCGCCGCTATCCCGACTTCGAGACCGCCCAGATGCAGTTTCCCCAGTATCTTGCCGATATGGCCACCCTGCACAGCAACACGATCGAGTGACGGAAGGCACGAAGCAGTTCCTGGCTTGGGCAGGAGAAAAAACACTTTCCGCCGAACAAAGGGCCAACGAGATGCGCCCGCATCTCCATCGTCGTAAACCAAGCACGAAGGAGATCCCTGTTATGACGCGCCGCCGAAATTCCCGTTCGATGGAGACTCGATACGACGCCCTGTCACCAGACCAGACGAGAAGCAAGCACAACACAAAGCGAATGGGCATAAAATCGACCATTGCGGCGCTGTTGAGCGTAAGCGCCTGCCTGGTGGCTGGAGCTTCGCTGATGGTGCGATCGCTGCCTGCGACGGCACAGACGGCCCAGGCGACAGCGCCCGATGATGCGCAGAAGGCTATCCAGGCACAGTTGGGGAAGATGCGTCAGATGCCGGATGATGAAAGGGCAAAGGTCACCAAACAACTTGCGCTCGATATTCGGAAACTGTCGTCGCCGACAGCCAGAGTAGGTCTGGCGGCCGGCCTTGCCAACCTGGCGACCGAAGGAGATTTCGGCCACAAGACGCTTCAGGAGGTCGCCACCACGCTGGCGGAAGCGCTCCGCACGCAGCCCTCTGACGCCAATACACAGGCGACCGCCGACTACTACGTGATCCTGGCCCAACTCGTACGGTATGAGAATGTGCGCGTCCCCCTGAAAACTCCGGAACTTGCCGCCGCACTGGCCAAACTCGAAGCGAACGACCACCGTCTCGCGGAGACGGACTTCACGCTGACCGATCTGGAGGGGAAATCCTGGACCCTGAAATCGCTGCGCGGCAAGGTAGTGCTGGTGAACTTCTGGGCGACCTGGTGCCCGCCCTGCCGCAAAGAGCTTCCCGATCTTCAGGCGCTCTACGACCGCTTCAAAGATCGCGGCCTGGTCGTTCTGGGCATCTCGGACGAAGACGCCACCAAGGTGCAGCCGTTTGTCACCGAACATAACCTGACCTATCCCATCCTGCTCGATCCCGGCCGCAAGGTGAACGAACTCTGCGGCATCCAGGGCATTCCCCGCAGCCTATTCTACGACCGCAACGGCAAACTCGCCGCCCAGGCGATCGACATGCGGACCCAAAAGCAGTTGTTAGAACTGCTCGGCCGTGCCGGCATGCGCTAAAAGAGTGCTCTGGTTTCGCAAAGGATTTGCAGTCAACCCAACCCTTCCAGTCGTTATTATAACCAGAAGCAATTTCAGCAAGGAAGTAATCGGGTATGGCAACAGCGGTTCAGGCGAAGGGCGCAGAGCATGCGGAAGTAGATCCCTATCGCTGGTTTATACTTTTGGGTCTGATCACAGTGGCCATTATGGAGGTGCTGGATACGACCATCGTCAATGTGGCGCTGCCGCAAATGGCGGGCAACCTGGGGGCGACTTTCCAGGAGGTCGCCTGGGTCTCCACGGGATATATTCTCTCCAACGTCGTGGTGCTGCCCATGACCGCTTTCCTCACCGCCACGTTCGGCAGGCGCAACTATCTGGGCGCCTCCATCATTATCTTCGTGGTGGCCTCCTTTCTCTGCGGCACGTCCCACAGTCTGATCGAACTTGTCATCTGGCGTGTGATGCAGGGGGCGGGTGGGGCGGCGCTGCTTTCGACGGCGCAAGCCACTCTGCGACAGGTCTTTCCGCGGGAACAGCAGGGAATCGTGCAGGCGATCTTCCTGCTGGGAGTCATCGTCGCGCCGACGATCGGCCCGACCCTCGGCGGATGGATCACCGACAACTACACCTGGAACTGGTGTTTCTTCATCAACGTTCCGATCGGGATCCTCTCCTTCTTCCTGGTGACGACCTTCTTGAAAGACCCCCCGGAGATGCAGCGGCGGGTCGGCAAGGTGGACTTCTTAGGCATCGCCCTGCTTGGGATCGGCCTGTCCTGCTTACAGTACGTGTTGGAGGATGGACAGCAGGACGACTGGTTCAACAGCCCTCTGATCACCCGCCTCGCCATCATCTCCGGTGTGACGCTGGCGATCATGTTCTGGTGGGAGCTTTCGCCCCGGAACAAGGCCCCTGTCGTCGAGTTTCGAGTGCTGAAGAACCGGGATCTCGCCTCCTCGATCTTTCTCTTTATCTCCCTGGGCTTCGGCCTCTACGGGGGCACCTATCTGTTCCCTCTGTTCGCGCAGAATCTCTTAGGATTCTCGCCGACGACGACGGGCCTGATGCTGTTGCCGGGAGGGATCGGCACGGGGATCAGCGCGTTGATCTGCGGACGCCTGTTGAACGGTCCCAAACCGCTGGTAGATCCGCGTTGGCTGATACTTTTCGGCTGCTGCCTCTTCTTCCTGTCGATGTGGACCTTAGGGCACCTGACGACGGCGGCAGGCGAGCCTGATGTGCGTGTGGCGCTGATACTGCGTGGATTTGGACTGGGCTTCCTCTTCGCGCCCATCAATAATGCCGCTTACGGCAACATCGACCCCCGGATCGCGCAGCAGGCTTCCGGTCTGATCAATCTGGCGCGCCAGTTGGGAGGCTCCTTCGGGATCGCGATTCTGGGCACCTTCCTGACGAGTAAGACTCAGTTCCATCGCGTGCATCTGCTGCCGTATATCTATCCGAATAACCCGGCGGTGGTGCAGCGTCTGCAGATGTTCGAAGCCAACTTCAGAGCGCATGGTATGTCCGCGGATGTCGCGCATCAGGCGGCGCTCAAAGTGATCGAGCAGACCATGATGCGGCAGGCGAGTATCCTGGCGTACAACGACGCCTGGATGTTCATCCTGATCTGTTTTGCCTGCACCACGCCCGCCATCCTGCTGCTCCGCAAGCCCCGTGGCGCTGCCGCTGCGGTAGATGCGCACTAGGTTTGCACGGGATTGAAATCCCGCGCTGAAACGGGAAGTCCACCTTCGTGGACTCAAGGCATTCGAGCTCACGAAGGTGGACTTCCCCTATCAGAACGGCAATTCATTGCTGGGCACAGCAGGAATATTGGACCGGATGACGAAATGGAGGATGTTCGATGGCAGGGAACCTGCCGCGCCCATCGTTCTGGAGGAAGAGTCTCTATGCGCACTATCGGCCTTGTCTGTCTGCTCGTACTGTGCAGCGCCCCTGCTCTGTTGGCACAGAAGAGCAAGCCTATCCTGAAGGTCGGAAAAGACGGACTTCCGAGCGGACACGCGACGCCGGAAGGCGCGGCGTGCGATCTGGCCCGCGCCTTTATTCAGCACAGCGTGCCGCTGTTCAACAGCACCTGTATCAAGCCGTTCGGCAGCGGAAAAGGCCGCAAGGAGTACAGCGCCTTTCTCCAGCAGACAGCCCAATCGATCGCTGCCGACGCGAAGAGAGCGACCCCCTCCCCGACCGGCCCCAAAACGATCGGCATCGTGTTTGCGGCCCGCCATCTCTCCCGAAACGGACCGGCCTCCTACGGATACGCGGTGTATGGCTTTAAGGAGGTGGAGTTTGTCGATGTCGGGGTTTTTCAGCAGGATGGCAAGCCGGTCTTGAATCGCACCATGGTGATTCAGGATTCCACCGGCAAATGGTATGTCTTCCCGCTGCCGTCTGCCGAGCCGCTGTTGAGCGCCGGTCTCAACACGGAACCCAACTCCACGAAGGAGATCAAGGATGTCTACACGCTCAAATAGAGCGTGCAGCGTAACAGACAATTGCAATAACAGACAATCTCAATCGGTATCGTCCTCTTTTCGTTTCCGCCGCGACAGGGAGGCTCCGTACATTTTCAGGTCGAATCAAGGACAAAGTACCATGCAAACCCGCCGAGGATTCCTGAAGACAACGGCTGCCGTCGCAGCCTCACCGTATCTCTTCCAAACCCAACTCCAGTCCGCGCATGGGCAGCAGCGCTCCTCCACTTTCGAGATGTTCGCCGATTTTGAATCGGGCGCTTATGATGGCTGGACGCTGGAAGGCGCCTGCTGGGATGCCGCGCCCGCCTCGAATCAGACCTTCGCCGGGAAGATCACCGGCTTTCACGGCGATCACTTTCTCTGTACCCTGCACCCTCGTCTGGGCGTGGCCGCGACCGGCAGAGCGATCTCCAGAGAGTTCCGCATCGAACGGCCCTTCATCGATTTCCTGATCGGCGGCGGCCGCTATCCGGACGAGGCGTGCCTGAATCTGGTGGTGGACGGCACGATCGTCTGCACGGCGACCGGCGACGATAGCGCGGAACTGCGTCCGGCTTTCTGGGATGTCGCGGCATGGATCGGCAAAACCGCGCATTTCGAAGTGGTGGATCGTACCCGCGCCCGGCGCGGGTATGTGATGGTGGATGCGATCCGGCTGGCAGACCAGCCGCCGTTTCGGGAGCTGGTGCCCGGACAGAACGCCTTCTTCTGTTTTTCCAAAGAAGACCATGCCGGTCGCGCCTTTCAAAGCCTCTTTGCCACCCCGGAAGGCCGCAGCAACCGCGCTCTGACCGACTTCTGCGTGGACAAAGTCATCGAGAGACTGGCGCTCAGCGTGAACGCCATCGACCGCAGCGACATCAACCAGCCCATCAAACTGTTACGGTCCTATGTCGATCGCGTTTTCAGCCAGTATCAGGTGCGGGATTCGCTCACAAAGCAGTTGATCGCTGCGAACGCCTGTTCCGCGCTCACGGCGCTTCTGACCACCTACGACGATCCACTCGGCGCGCTTATCGAAGAGAAACCTACTGCGGACCTCGTGATCGACCACGCGATCAATATGCGGGAGCCTGCCACGGTCCTCCGCCGGGGCAAGGCGGTCTGTGGAGGCATCGCGGCGCTGGAACAGAGTTTCGCTCTCTCCTTCCGGGATCTAGGCCTGGAGTGTCTGGTCGCAAACGGGCACACCCGTCACCCCGACGACACACCCTATACGCTGATCAATCACTCCTGGACCCTCTACACTCTGGGCGATAGGAGCCTATGGGCGCCCGCGGACACGACCAAAACCATCTCCACGCTGCGATCCGCGCGAACTCTCCCCCGAGCCAAATTCGCCCGCAGTTCCCTCCTCGCGGTCGATCCTCTCCTCCGGGACATGTACACGCTGTTTCACTACATGCGGGAGTGTCGTGTCGGCCACCCCGGCGCCTACGTCAACGACCGCGTTGTCAACCTCACTACACAGCGCGAATGGGCGCACTTTCAAGTCACGCACCCCTATGTGCTCAAATCTGGCCACAACACCCTCGCCCAGATCGATCGCGAGGATATGTCCCGGCTGGCTTAGACATAACAACCGCGCGACCTACTAGGCCGCGCGGAGGTAGCCAGGAGATGGAAACTACACCTTCCGTTGGAAGTCGTAGAGTTTGACGTGGCCGAATTCGGGGTATTTGCCTTCTTTGGTCTTCTTGCCCTGTCCGGTCATACCGGAGAGCGCCAGTTGGGCGCCGTCGTGCAGCCAGGTGGCGTCCGTGACGCGCATTTTGGTGTCGGCGGTGTGGAGCGTGCGGCCGGAGGCGGCGTCGAAGATGGCGGTGTTCCATTTGCCGATGGCGAGACGGCCGGACATCAGGAAGGTCTTCTGGTCGGGATGGAAGCGCAGCACTTCCATCAGGCCGCCGCCTGCGTCCGTCTCCTTGATCTCCGAGATCTTGCGGGGCGTCTTCTCCTGCCAGGCGAAGCGCTGCCAGGTCTGCTTGCCGTTGCCCGCCATCGGATCGACCATCGGACCCATGCCGCAGACGAGCAGATCCTTGCCGTCTGCGCTGAAGGTCATATCGTAGATGCCGCCGATGTAGTGGTGGCTCTTGATAATGCCCCAGCAGGTGAAGTCCGGAGTGGTCCAGGCCGCGGCCTGCTTGCCGGTCTGGAGATCGTAGACGCGCACCTCGCCCATCAGGTTGCCGGCGGCGATGTAGCGGCTGTCCGGGCTGAAGGCGACCGAGAGGGTCGGAGGCACATGCGGGAAGGACCAGCGGAGTTTGCCGGTGGCGGCCTCGTAGACTTTGATGCTCGGCTCGACTTCGGCGGCGGGCGTGTATTTGATGTCGCCCGGCGCATACTGGCCGGTCACGGTGCCGACGAACTGCTCATCGGGCGAGACGCGCATCTTCCAGGACCAGAACTTGTGGGCTGCGACGGTGCGGAGGGGCTTGGTTTCCGCGGGATTCATCCAGAGCAGCGCGCCGTCGTATCCGGCGGAGACCACGCGATCGGCTTTGGGCAGGTAGCGGACGCCGCTGGCAAAACTGGTGTGCTTGCCCAGCAGTTTGCGCTCGCCCGTCTCCGTCGAGACTTCGAAGACGCTGCCGTCGAAGCAGGCGGCGAAGAGGCGCTTGCCGGCAGGATGGGCGTCGATTGCAAAGACCGCAGTCGGCAGTTTGAACTCTTTGCCGGGAACAAGTTTCACATCGGCATCTGCGGCGGCCGCGTTGATCGGAGTTTCCAGAACGCTCATAGCAGTATCTCCTTGATCGGCGCGGCGTGGTCTTCCACGCGGTAGAAGGTCGCGATGTCCGCCTCGTCATACTCGGCATAGGGATCGATGTCGAGGGCGGAGAAGATCGTCGCAAACAGGTTTTTCTCGTCGAACGGCTTTTCGGTCACATCGATACCGTCGGAGTCGGTCGCGCCGACCACGACGCCCTTCTTGATTCCCGCTCCCGCCATCGCCAGACTCCAGGCGTCCGGATAGTGGTCGCGGCCGCGGGCGACGTTGAGCCACGGGGTGCGGCCGAACTCGCCCATCATCACCACCAGCGTCTTGTCGAGCAGTCCGCGCTCTTCGAGGTCGGTGATCAGGTTGTAGATGACCTTATCCACCTCCGGCACCAGCATCTGGTAGATCTCATGCTGGAACACATGGGCGTCCCAGGGCATGCCGTTCGAGACCATCACGAAGGGCGCGCCGTTTTCGACCAGGTTGCGCGCCATCAGGGTGTGCTGCGCGAAGGTGCCGGGGCCATACCGGGCGCGATCTTTCGGGTCGATCTTATCCAGGTCGAACAGGTCGGCGCAGCTCATCAGTCCCTTGACGCGATTGAAGACCGCGTTCTGGGACGAGGCCGCGGCGCTGGCGCGCTCGTTCTCGTACTTGCGGGTGAGGAACTTGCGCAGGGCTTCGCGCTGTTCGAAATCCTGGGTCGTGGTGTCGGCAAGCCGTTTCACATCCGCCAGTTTATACTCGCCGCCCGCGCGCACGGGGCCGTACTGCGCGCCGAGCCATCCGGCCCAGTTGCCCGCTTTGAACTCTTTGTACTCGTTGCCTTCGGGACAGGGATCGAGCAGGATGAAGTTGGGGATCGGGCTGTCCAGATGGCCGAGCTGCTGCGCCAGCACCGAGCCGAGCGTCGGACGCACAAACGGCTCCCGCGGCGGCGCGCCGCGCTGGAGCAGGCTGATCGCCTGGAAATGCTCTCCCTGCTTCGTCTTCATCGAGCGCACGATCGACAGCTTATCCGCGATCGTCGCGGTCTTCGCCATCATCTCCCCGAACCGCACGCCGGGGATCTTGGTGGGAATGCTGCCGAATGGCCCGCCATAGATGCTGTCGGGCTTCGGGTCCCAGGTCTCGAACTGGCTCGGCGCGCCGCACAGCCAGAGCAGAATACAGTGTTTGCCCTGCTTCTTGGCCTGGGCGGCAAAGGCGTTCATCGAGAAAAGCCCGTTCCAGCTCATCAAGGACGCCGCGCCTGCGCCGACCACACCCTGGAGGAATTTGCGGCGATGGATCGTATGATCGGGCGTGTTGCACTGTCCCATACCTTCGATCGGTTCGTTGTCTTGCGTCATTAGTGATTCACCTGAAATTCTGCGCAGGTCAGTAAGGCCCACAGCAAGTTCCTGGCCCCTTTTTCGGGAGATTGAGCGGCCAGCATCGATTGACATTGTTGCAGTTCACTCGTGTCCGGAGCGCGGCCCAGCACGGCGCTGAAGGCGTCCCGCACCCGCGCCTCGTTCGTTTTCAGCGCCATCAACTTCGTGACGGTGCTGCCCGGCGTGGGCTTGAGGAGGTCGTCCAGCATGGGCGAGTTGGTCAGGAAGAGCGCCTGCTGGAGCGAGGGATTGTAGTTCTCCGCCATAATGTCCGGGAACTTCGCGCAGAAGGTCTGCTCCATCTCGGTGGCTTTCGGCGGCTCCACTCTGGTTCCGGTCGCGATCCAGAGGGAGTGCAGAAGTTGTTCCGCCGACAGTGGCTTGTCCAGCGAGCGCGCAAAATCGTCCGGACTCGGCGGCGTTTTACCGACCGGCTTCGAATCCAACTGATAGGCGCGGGAGGAGACGATCAGGCGCACCATCCGCTTGACATCGTATCCGCTCTGCTCAAAGTCGTGCCCGAGCCACTCCAACAGTTCCGGATGACTGGCATGGTGCCGCGAGTCGATCTGATCCACGACGGCGACGATGCCGCGGCCCATCAGATCCGCCCAGAGACGGTTGACGAACGCGCGCGCAAGCTGCGGATTGTCGTGCGTCACCGCGTTGGCGAAGGCTTCTCGACGCGAGAATTTGGGGATGGCCGGGCTGTGCGCGCGTTTACCGGTTGCGGCAGGCGGTACCACATACAGATCCGGGCTATCGACCTCTTTGTCGTTCGCGCCCGGAACCTTCTCTGCGACGCTCTTGCCGTTGAGGAAGACGAGTCCGGCGGGCTGCGTCTCTTTCTTCAGGTTGGCGAAGCTGATAAAGCCGCCGACCGCGCTCTCCGCGACGCCGGGACCCGTTTCGGTATCGACGTTCTTGCTGCGATTGAAGACCGCGACGAGTCCCCAGTAGTGGCGCTGTTCGATCTCCCAGGCGAGCGGATGGTTGTGGCACTGCGCGCACTTGATCTGTACCCCGAAGGCGACTGGCGCGACCGCCTCCGCCATCGCCTGATAACTGTTGTTCTTTTCGCCCAGAAACCAGTCTGCGCCGTGCGTCGGGCCTTCTGCCGGACGCGCGACCAGCATATCATGCACCATCTCGTTCCAGGGGCGATTCGCGCGGAACGAGGTTTCGAGGTAGGTGTTCCAGCCGCGATCCACACGGGCGCGCGCATTGTTGGGGGCAGGCCGCCCCATCAGAACCGTATCGAACACCTCGCGCATATGCTTCGGATAGTCGTCGGAAGCGATCAGGGTGTCGATGAGGCGGGTGCGTTTATCGCTGCTCTTATCCGCCACAAACTGCCGCAGTTCGTCCAGAGAAGGGATTCTGCCCGCGAGATCCAGATAGATCCGCCGCGCAAAGACGAGGTCACTGCTCAGGTGCGCCGGTTCGACCTTGCTGCGCTTCCAGTCCGACTGCAGGAACCAGTCAATCGCGGTGCTGGCAGGAGCGCTTGCAGGAAAGACGTCGCGTTTGGGGAGCGAGCGCCGATAGTCCGCCAGATAGTCCGCCACCCAGGTGTTGTCGGTGGATTTGCCGGTGGCCAATTTGGATTTCGGGACCGGCAGCATGGCGATCCAGGTCTTGAGGATGCCGATCTCTTCGGGAGTCAACTGCTTTTTCGGGTCCGGAGGCATGTGGTCGTCGGCCTTCGGCGAAATGTAGTTGATAATCCGACTCTCCGCCGGTTTGCCGGGTACGATCTCAGGGCCGCTCCCGCCGCCACGCAGGATCGTATCGAGCGAGCGTATATCCAGGCCGCCCTGCTGCCGCACACCCGCATGGCACTTGAAGCACTGCTTATCGAGCAGCGGCTCCACATGGTTGGTCCAGTAGGTCTCCGGATCCTCGGCCACCGGCTTCACGGCGACCGCCTTGCCCGGTTTTGCCTTTGCTGTCGCGAGGCTTGCCTTCTGCTGCGCCTGGGAGCAGAGCGACAGCAGAAGCACGGTCGGGACCGTAAGAGAACTGATCAGGAAAAGTGGTTTGATCCGGGGAGATCCCCAATATCGATCACGAGATTGCATAGTTCCAGATGGCTTTCCGATGCGGTTAAGATGTGATGTGCCTGTGACACATTCTACCACGTTAGACCGCTTCGATCCGCGATTGTTACGGCGATTCAGCCTGCTCCGCTCTCACTCTCCGCGGTCTTCCTGGCGTGCGGCTCGCTCTGCCCGAGTCTCTGCATGAGCGGCGTGACCGTCAGCCCCTGCACGATGACCGAGAAGGCCACGACAGCGAAGGTGACGGTGATCAGCGTTTCGCGCATGGGCAGCGCAGCGGGGAGGCCCAGGACCAGCGCCAGGGCGAGGGCACCGCGCAGTCCGCCCCAGAAGAGAATATGCTGATGCGGCAGAGAGATGTGCCAGCGCGAACGCAGGAAGAGTACTGAACAGCCGTAGACAGCCAGCGCGCGCCCCAGCAACACCAGCACGATGGCGGCTACGATGGGAATGAGTACCGCCCCGAAGCTATGATGCGCCAGTTGAATCCCAATCAGCAGGAAGATCAGCGAGTTCACGACGAAGGCGATATAGTCCCAGAAGGCGATGACTTCGATCCGGCCTTTCTCGGTCAGCGCCCCGCACAGGCCGTAGTTGCCTAACAGGATGCCGGCCGTCAGTGTCGCGAGCACTCCGGAGAGGTGGAAATGCTCCGCCAGCAGAAAGGAGCCGTAGGCGGCGATCAGGGTAAACGTGATTTCAACCAGATGGTCGTCGGTTCTCCCGGCGAGCAACAGCGCCACGGCGGCGACCAGCGCCCCGCACACTACGCCCCCCAGCACGGTCACGCAGAAACTCTGCGCGACACCCCACGCGCCCATGCCTGCCCCGCCGGTCGCCGCCAGC
>Ga0070658_10000195_pt1 | contig 53384 bp, 53 predicted proteins | sample KBSC13metaG_FD_64664 | JGI IMG/M metagenome (GOLD analysis project Ga0070658, IMG submission 64664) | Corn rhizosphere microbial communities from Kellogg Biological Station, Michigan, USA - KBS C1-3 metaG | ecosystem: Host-associated > Plants > Roots > Rhizosphere > Soil ...
CGGCCGCCATGGAGGTGGAATTCGGCGATATCCTCGCCCGTCGCGCTGCCGGGGCCCGGCAGCCATAATAGGAGCGCACGATCGAGCATCGCGCGCTCCTGATCATACAAGGTGGCGCTTACCGCGCGGCGCGGTTCGGGTATCCGTCCCGCAAGCGCATGGAGCGCCGCGCCGGCTTGCGCGCCGCTCACGCGCACCACCGCGATTCCGGCGGGAAGCGCCCCGCTCGACAAGGCGAAGATCGTATCGCGCGCCGCAGCGCCCATTGCCGGTAATCGCGTCAGGGTTTGGGAGTGCCGCCGCCCGTGCCCGTCATCTGATCCACCATCTGACGCCAGGCGTTCATCCCCATCTCGCCCATGCCGCCCCACGAGCGCATCACATTTTCGAGCATGTCGGGGGTGACGCCGTTGGTCATCGCGTCTTTCAGCTTCTCAAGATAAAGCGCGTGGATCGGCGCCATGTCCGGCAGGCCCATGAAGCGGCGCGCCTCTTCGGGCGTGCAATCGATGTTCATGGTGATGTTCATCGCTGCCTTTGTCCCTGTTGTTCGTTCCCCGTGCCTGTTGGTAGAGCATGGCGAGATAAGCGTCCATGCTGCTGCAAAAAGGGCAAACCATGGGTGAATGGATCGAACTCGAGGCTCTGGACGGCGAGGGCCGCTTCGCCGCCTGGCAGGCGCGGCCCGAAGGCGGCGGGAAGGCCGCGATCATTGTCATCCAGGAGATTTTCGGGGTGAATCCCGAAATCCGGGGCAAGGCGGAGAGCTGGGCGGAGAAAGGCTATCTTGCGATCGCGCCCGACATGTTCTGGCGCTTCGCCCCGCGTTACGAGGCCGATCCAGACGTGCCCGAACAGCGCGATCACGCGATGCAGATCCGCGCGCAGTTCGATCTCGAAAAGGCGGCAAGAGATGTTGAAGTGGCGATCCGCTACGCACGCGCACTTGGCGCAAGCAAGATCGGCGTGATCGGCTTCTGCGCGGGCGGCAGCGTCGCCTATCTCGCCGCGACCCGCACCGATGTCGACGCGAGCGTCGGCTATTATGGTCGGCTGATTGTGGACCATCTGAATGAGGCACACGCCATCGCCAGGCCGGTGCTGCTCCATTTCGGCGTCGAGGATCCGTCGATCCCTGCCGAAATCCGCGAAAAAATCCACAGAGGGCTGGAATCGCATCCGCGCGTCACGATCCACGATTATGCGGGCGCCGGGCACGGCTTCGCGGCGACGTCGGGCAGAAGGCGGAATGAGGAAGCGGCGGCGTTGGCGGATCGGCGGACGGAGGAATTTTTCGCCAAGCATCTTTGCTGATGCCGCTCGGTGGGCGGATACACGGAGCGCGAATCGCCTTGCCGGCGTGAGAGGAAAACGGATGCTTGGTCTCTTCCGAAGCAGCATCCTTCTGGCCGGGATGCTGTCCGTAGCCGCTTGCGGCAAGGCACCGCTCTCCCTCTCCGCATCCGATCCATCTTCGCCGCTTCGGCTCGAGCGGAAGATCATCCTCGCCGAGGTGCGCGGCCGCATCGATCATCTCGCAATCGACGAAGGGGGTGGGCGCCTGTTCGTGGCGGAGGTCGAGAATGGGTCGGTCGACGAGATCGATCTGCGCGCGGGCAAGGTGATCGGCCGGATAAGCGGACTGCGTGAACCGCAGGGCGTCGCTTATCTGCCGGCACAGAAAGAGCTGGTCGTCGCCTGCGGTGACGGCTCGGTACGCTTTTTCTCGACGGACCGCCGGCTGATTGCGCGGATCGATCTCGGCGACGATGCCGACGACGTGCGCATCGACCCGCGCAACGGCCATATTCTGGTCGGCTACGGCAAAGGAGCGATTGCGACGATCGATCCCGCCCACCATCGCCTGATCGGTCGCCTGCCGCTCGGTGGGCACCCTGAAGGCTTCCAGCAGGTCGGCACGCGCCTTTTCGCGAACGTGCCCGATCGCGGCGCGATCATCGCCGCCGATCTGGACAGAGGTGTGGTCCAGGCGACCTGGCGGACGGGGCTGCACCGGCTCAACTTCCCGATGGCGGTCGCTCCCGACGGGAAGCACATCCTACTGGCCTATCGCCTTCCAGCGGCGCTGGCTTCGATCAAGATCGCGGATGGCACGAGCGACTTCGTCGTGCCGAGCTGTGGCGATTCGGACGATCTCTACGTGGACGGGCAACGAATCTTCGTCATCTGCGGCGCGGGCCACGTGAATGTGCAGCGCTGGGCTAGCGGCGATACCGAGGTCAGCGTCGAAACCGCGCCGGGTGCGCGCACGGGGCTCATCTCGATACGCCGGCACGAACTCTATGTCGCGGCGCCGGCAAGAGGCGATCCCGCCGCAATATGGGTGTTGGCCATCGCACCGTAAGCGGCCGACGGAGAGGCGACAGCGGCTCAGCTGAACAAGGTGATCACGCCGACATGCTGGTTGGTCCAGCCTTCGTAGATCATTTTGCACGCGACGAAGAGGATCACCGCGAGGCCGAAATAAGCGATCCAACGATAGCGCTCGATCACGCGCGCCAGCAGGTTGGCGGCAACGCCCATCAGCACGACCGACAGCAAAAGGCCGATGATCAGGATGCCGGGGTGCGCGTGCGCCGCACCGGCCACCGCGAGCACATTGTCGAGGCTCATCGAGACATCGGCAATCGCGACCGCCCAGGCGGCGGCGACGAAGCTTTTGGCTGGCTTGAGGCCGTCGGCATGCGTTTTGTGATCGCTGCGCAATTCGCGCCACATCTTCCACGAGACCCACAAGAGCAGCAGCCCGCCGGCGAAGGTGAGGCCAACGATCTGCAGCAATTGGGTGACCGCCAGCGCGAAGATGATGCGCAGCACCAACGCGGCGATGATGCCGATCAGGATGACCTTCTTGCGCTGTTGCGGGGTCAGGCCAGCCGCGATCGCGCCGACCACGATCGCATTGTCGCCCGCGAGCATGACGTCGATCATCAGCACCTGCAGGAAAGCCGAGAGGGCCGCTGGCGAACCGAGATTCGAAAAATCGGTGACGATATTGTGCCAGAGAGCGCCCATCAGGCGCTGATATTAGGCCGCGACCGGGCTGTCGATGATCGACGCGCCAAAATAGCTGATCTCGGGCAGCGGATCGTAGAAATGGTGGAGCAAAGCGCGCCATTTCTGGTAGCGCTCGGACTGGCGAAAACCATCACGGTGGTTCTCCACGCCATCCCAGCGAACGCGCATCAGATAATAGCCCGGTGCCTCGACCGCGGGGCGGACCTCGATCTCGCGGAAACCCGGCGATTCGGCGATCAGCGGTACCGCGCTGCGCATCGCCTGTTCGAACGCCGCCGCCTCGCCATCGCGAATACGAAGCAAGGCGTGTTCGACGATCATCGGCCCTACTGATTCATCGAATCGAAGAAGTCCTCGTTCGTCTTGGAATCCTTCATCTTGTCGAGCAGGAATTCCATCGCGTCGGTCGTGCCCATCTGCATCAGGATGCGGCGCAACACCCACATTTTGGAAAGCTTGCCCTTGTCGAGCAGCAGCTCTTCCTTGCGCGTGCCCGATTTGCCGACATCGAGTGCCGGGAAGATGCGCTTGTCGGCGACCTTACGGTCGAGCACGATTTCCGAATTACCCGTGCCCTTGAATTCCTCGAAGATGACCTCGTCCATGCGGCTGCCGGTATCGATCAGCGCGGTGGCGATGATCGAGAGCGAACCGCCCTCCTCGATATTGCGCGCGGCGCCGAAGAAGCGCTTCGGGCGCTGCAGCGCGTTGGCGTCGACGCCGCCGGTCAACACCTTGCCCGACGAGGGGACGACGGTGTTGTAGGCGCGGCCGAGACGCGTGATCGAATCGAGCAGGATCACGACGTCCTTCTTGTGCTCGACCAGGCGTTTGGCCTTCTCGATCACCATTTCCGCGACCTGGACGTGGCGGGTGGCGGGTTCGTCGAAGGTCGAGGAGACGACCTCGCCCTTCACCGAACGCTGCATGTCGGTGACTTCCTCGGGCCGCTCGTCGATCAGCAGCACGATCAGGAAGACTTCGGGATGGTTGTCGGTGATGGCTTTCGCCATATTCTGCAGCATCACCGTCTTGCCGACGCGGGGCGGCGCGACGATCAAGGTACGCTGGCCCTTGCCCTGCGGGCTGATCAGATCGATCACGCGCGCCGACTTGTCCTTGACGGTCGGGTCGAGCGGATCGAGCGTGAGCTTCGATTCAGGATAAAGCGGCGTCAGATTGTCGAAATTGACGCGATGACGGACGACCGAGGGATCGTCGAAATTGACCTGAATGAGCTTGGTCAGCGCGAAATAACGCTCGCCATCCTTGGGCTCGCGAATCTCGCCCTCGACCGTGTCGCCGGTGCGCAGGCCGAACTTACGGACCTGATTGGGGCTGATATAGATATCGTCCGGACCGGCGAGGAAATTCGCCTCGGGGCTGCGCAGGAAGCCGAAACCGTCGGGCAGCACCTCGATCGTGCCCATTCCCATGATCTGCTCGCCGCCCTCGGCCTCGAATTTGAGGATCCCGAACATGAGGTCCTGCTTGCGCATCGTCGATGCGCCCTCGACGCCGCGCTCTTCGGCCATCGCGACCAGCTCGGCGGGAGATTTTTTCTTGAGGTCCTTGAGATGCATTGAGGGCGTATCCGGGTGTTATTTTGGGGGGGTCAAACCGCGCGAACGAAAGGAATGTTCGGATGCTTGAGGGGAAATTCGGGGGCCCAGCAAGGAATGCGGTCCCGTTAGAGCCAAGCGGTAAAAGCCACCGCGGCCATCGTCAAGCAGGAGATGGTAGCGAATTGGACCAGGTTCAAGGCAAATCGTTCGCGCGCTCCTCAAGACGTCGGCGGATATCGCGGTGAGCCGCGGCAATCAGCGCCCGCACGGCATCGCTATCCGGCGACCTGTCCCAGCGAAATTTGACGTGCCGCATGCGCTTGCCGCTGCCCTCGAGCAGACCCGCGGGATCATCGAGCGCCGCGCCATGGAAGAAGCCGAGACTCGCATGGGTTGCGAAAGCAGCGACATAAGCGAAGGCCGCATCCCCGACGCAGGCTGTGGGGTGGCCGTCATGCATGGTCTCGGTCACGTCCGGACCGCAGCTGCGCGCGGCTTCGAACCAGGGCTCGACCAAAGCGCGCAACGGATCGCCATGGGCAAACCAGGTTTCGATTCCCGAATCGCGCGGCACCGCGCCGGGAAGGCGGAAAAGATCGTCAGCCATGCGATCCAGACCATCATCACGCCAGCGTCAGGTCAAGATCACGACGTTCCCGAATTTTCAGAACGGCTTCAGCACCACCAGAACAACGATCACCGCGGTCGCGATGCCGGGAATCTCGTTCATGATGCGGAGCGCCTTGCCGCTGACCGGCCGTTCACCGCGGGCAAGCTTCTTGCCATAGCCGACCATGTAGCCGTGATAGCCGGAGAGGCCGAGCACGATCAGGAATTTGGCCATCAGCCAGCCGCTCGACCACCAATGACCGACCGTCGCAAGCGTGATTCCCAGCACCCACACCATGATCATCGCAGGCGTGATGATGATAGCGCGCAGCTTGCGCTCGCGATCGATCCAGCGCCGTTCCTCCTGGCTGCCGGGCGTCGATTCCTGATGGTAGACATAATAACGCGGCAGCAGGAACAGCCCCGCGATCCAGAAGATCACGAAGATGATGTGCCCGGCCTTGATCCAGAGATAGGTCAATTCGAGGATATATCCCAGGCTGGGGAGGTTCATGCCCGTACCATAGAGAGCAATTTCTCCACGTGCATCACCGGCGTATCCGGCAGGATGCCATGCCCCAGATTGAAGATATGCGGGCGGTTTGAGAAGGCCGCGCGGATACGGCTCACCGCATTTTCGAGTTCCATGCCCCCTGCGCGCAAGGCGAGTGGGTCAAGATTGCCCTGAATCGGCAGGCCCGCGGGTACCATCCGATCCGCCCAGCAAGGATCCATCGTCTCGTCGATGCCAAGCGCGTCCACGCCGGTTTCGCGCGCATAAATCGGCAGTTTCTCACCAATCCCCTTGGGGAAACCGATGATCGGGATGCCGGGCCGCGCGGCGCGAAGCCGTTCGACGATCACGCGGTTGGGGGCGACCACCCAACGCAGAAATTGGTCGGGGGCGAGGCTGCCCGCCCAGCTGTCGAACAATTGTACCGCCTCGACGCCGGCATCGACCTGCCCGATCAGATAATCGACCGTCGCCGCGACGATCGCGTCGATCAGCCGCTGGAACGCCGCCGGATCGCGATACGCCAGTCCCCTGGCGGCCGCCTGATCCTTGCTGCCCTGCCCGGCCACCATGTAGGTCGCGACCGTCCAGGGCGATCCGGCAAAGCCCAGCATCGTCGTTTCGGAGGGGAGCTCCGCCACCACCCGACGCACCGTGTCATAGATCGGATCGAGCTTCGCCGGATCGGGCGTGAGCGCCGACAGATCGCCGTCGAGCAAGGCCGGGGCGAGGCGTGGGCCTTCACCGGTTTCGAACCAGAGATCCTGCCCGATGGCGTGCGGGATGACGAGGATGTCGGAAAAGAGGATCGCGCCATCGAAACCGAAGCGGCGTATCGGCTGGAGCGTTATCTCCGCCGCCGCGACCGGATCATAGCAAAGCTCGAGGAAGCCGCCCTTCTCCGCACGCAGCGCACGATATTCGGGCAGATAGCGTCCGGCCTGACGCATGAGCCAGATCGGGGGCGGATCGCGCCGTTCGCCACGAACCACCGCGAGAAGCGGCCGGTCCACGGATTCACGCGATCGGACCAAGGAACTTTGCTCGGAAAAGGGCGACACGTCATGCATCCTTTTATCTATTCTAGGAGTTTAAAAGGATTCTGTGAGAGTCAGTAGGGCGCCGCGGAGCGGGGCTTATTCCCCTTGCCCGAAATTGCCAACAGCTTGACATATGATAAGGTGGCGGAAAGCCGCGAGTCACGGGCACTTCCCCCGATATCCACAGGCAAGGCCATTTCAAGAATCCCCTGTGGATGAGCTTGTCGATGGGTTTCGCAAGTCGGGCATGGCTTGTTCCGCTTTGCTTGACCCACCATCCTAAGCTAGCGCTCTCCCCATGGTTTTCCACAGGCATTTTCCCAAGAAAATCGGTTTGCGCTGATGCGTTTGCACCTTCATCTCCTGTCGGATTCGACCGGCGAAACGCTCGAGGTGATCGCCAAGGCCGGCGTCGCGCAGTTCGACGGGGTCGAGGTTATCAAACATTTCTGGCCGATGGTCCGCTCCGAAGGCCATCTCGATCGAGTGCTGTCGGAAATCATCCAACGGCCGGGGCTGATCATCTACACGTTGGTCAATTCGGACGTTCGCCGCAGCCTTGAGCAACGCTGCCGGCTGGCGGGATTGCCGCATGTGGCGGCGCTCGACCCGGTGTTCGAGGCGCTCGAGCGGATGCTCGGGCAGGAACAGAAAGCGCGTCCGGGCCGGCAGCATGCGCTGGACGCGGCCTATTTCGCGCGCGTCGACGCGATCCAGTTCACGATCGCGCATGATGACGGGATCGCGCCCGAGGATTGGGAGGAGGCCGACATTTTGCTCGCGGGCGTGTCGCGCTCTTCGAAGACGCCGACCAGCATCTATCTCGCCAATCGCGGCTATAAGGTCGCCAATATCCCGCTCGTGCTGGAATCGCCGCCGCCGCGGCAGTTGTTCGAAGTGACGCATCCGCTAATCGTGGGTCTCACCACCAGCCCCGACCGGCTGATCCAAATCCGGCGCAACCGCCTGCTCTCGCTCAACCAGGCGCCCGAAACAGCCTATGTCGACCAGGATGCGGTGGCGCAGGAGCTCGCGGCGGCACGACGAATCTTCGCGGATCGCGGCTGGCCCGTGATCGACGTCACCCGCCGCTCGATCGAAGAGACTGCGGCCGCGATCATCAACCTGCTCGGCGAGCGCGAGAGCCAGGCCGAGGCGCAGGCATGATCATCCTCGCGTCGCAATCTGCGTCGCGCAAGGCGATGCTGGAGGCCGCCGGGGTAAACTTCACCGCCGAGGCCGCCGGCGTGGATGAGGAATCGGTCAAGGCGGCGATGATCGCGGAGGGTGCGGACGGGCGGAGGCTCGCGGATGCACTCGCCGAGATGAAGGCGATCAAGGTATCGCGGCGTCATCCTGAAGCGCTCGTGCTGGGCTGCGATTCGACTGTCGCGGCCGAGGACGGGACGCTGATCGACAAGGCCGCATCGCGCGACGAGTCGCGGGCGCAATTGCAGAGCCTTCGCGGGACCACGCACAGGCTGACTAGCGCGGCGGTGGTTGCGCTGGGCGGCGAGGCGATCTGGCGGCATGTCGATACCGCCAAGCTGACGATGCGGGCTTTTTCCGACGTCTTTCTTGAGTCGTACCTGGATGCGGAATGGCCGGCGATCGGAGGCTGCGTCGGCGGCTATCGCCTGGAAGGTCTCGGCGCGCAATTGTTCAGCCGGGTCGATGGGGACCATTTCACGATATTGGGGCTGCCTCTGCTGCCCTTGCTGGACTGGCTGCGCGTGCGAGGGGAATTGGTGGCATGACCTCCTCCGGACGTCCTGCCAGCGAAAGCTGGCATCCATCTCCGGTGCTCCTCGCCAGCCTGAGGGTTGGGAGATGGACCCCAGCTTTCGCTGGGATGACGGGGAAGAGCCGGTGACGGGGAAGAAGTGAGATGACCCGCGCCTATGCCGAAGTGATCGGCGACCCGATCGCGCATTCCAAATCGCCGGTGATGCACGGGCTTTGGCTGGAGCAGCTGGGAATCGATGCGGACTATCGCCGCACGCATGTCCGGCCCGAGGATCTGGCGTCGTTCCTGGAAAGCCGCCGCGGCGACGCTGATTGGCGCGGCTGTAACGTCACGATTCCCCACAAGCAGGCGGTGATGCCTTTGCTCGACCGGATCGACCCGCTCGCGCAGGCGATCGGCGCGGTCAACACGATTGTACCCCGCGACGGCGTGCTGATCGGCCATAATACAGACGCGCCGGGCTTCCTCGAGCCGTTGCGGCCACGGCTGGCGGAACGCCATTTGCTGCGCACCGCGCGCATTCTCGGCACCGGCGGCGCGGCGCGCGCGATCGCGCATGCTTTGTGGGACGAAGGCTTCACTTTGATCGTCGCCGGGCGCGATTCCGCCAAGGCGCAGGAGATCGTCGCGCCGTTCGATCCGGGCTTCGTCCATGTCTGCACGCTGGACACGTTCGCGCGGCCGCTGGATTTCGACTGGGGTGAGGCGGGCGACCGGCTCGATCTGGTGGTCAACGCCACCTCGCTCGGCATGACCGGCCAGCCGCCGCTCGATATCGACTTCTCCAACGTTCCGCCTGGCGCGATCGTCTATGATGCGGTCTATGCGCCCCTGGTCACGCCCTTGCTCGCGGAAGCGCGCGAGCGCGGCCATCCCATCCTTGACGGCCTGTCGATGCTGATCGGCCAGGGCCGGATCGCGTTCGAGCATTTCTTCGGGGTGGCGGCGCCGTCGGACGCGGACAGCGACGCCGAATTGCGGGCGCGGATGACCGCATGAGCCCGATCCTATGAGTCTGGTGCTTGGCCTGACCGGGTCGATCGGCATGGGCAAGAGCACGGTCGCCGCGATGTTCCGCAAGCTCGGCGTGCCGGTGTTCGATGCCGATGCCGAGGTGCGCAGGATGCAGGGGCCGGGCGGGCTGCTTCTGTCCGCGATCGAGGCGCTGCATCCCGGCACGACCGGCACGCAAGGAGTCGATCGGGCCGCGCTCGGCAGGGCGGTGCTGGGCGACAAAAAGGCGCTCCGCCGGCTGGAGAGGCTGATTCATCCGGAGGTCGAGAAGAAGCGCCAGGCTTTCCTCCGCCGTCATCGCGCCAAGCCTCTGGTGGTAGTCGACGTGCCCTTGCTGTTCGAGAAAGGCGGCTGGCGGCGCGTCGACCTGACCGCGGTCGTGTCGGCGCCGGCGTGGAAGCAGAGTGCGCGCGCGTTGGCGCGGCCGGGAATGAGCTGGTCGAAGCTCGATCAGGTGCGCGACCTGCAGCTTGGTGACCCGGCCAAACGACGCCGCGCCGATTTCGTCATCCCGACCGGCGGAACGCTCCAGGCGACGCGCGACTCGGTTCGCCGCGTGATCGACGCTTGCAAGGGCGCGAGCATCGGCGGATAGTCCCACGATGCGCGAAATCGTGTTCGATACCGAAACAACGGGCCTCAGCCCGAATGATGGCCACCGCCTGGTCGAGATCGGCTGCATCGAGCTCGTCAATCGCTGCGAGACCGGGCGCAGCTTCCACGCTTATATCAATCCCGATCGGTCGATGCCGAGCGAAGCGGAAGCGGTGCATGGGCTTTCCTCGATCTTCCTCTCGGACAAGCCTCGCTTCCACGAGATCGTCGAGGACCTGATCGAGTTCATCGCGGACGCACCCCTGATCGCGCATAATGCGAGCTTCGACTTCAGCTTCCTTAATTGGGAGCTGGAGAATTGCGGGCGCGATCCGATCTGCATCAGCCGTATGGTTGATACGCTCGCCATGGCGCGTTCGAGGCACCCCGGCGCCAAGCACAGCCTGGATGCACTCTGCACCCGCTATGGCGTCGATCGCAGCCAGCGTATCAAGCATGGCGCGTTGCTCGATGCCGAGCTTCTCACACAGGTTTACGTGGAATTGTGCGGAGGCCGCCAGATCGGTTTCATCCTGGCCGAGGAGGCGCGCGTCGAGTCGATCGCGGAGTTGGCCGCTATTGCAGTGCAGGCAGCCCAGCGGATTGTCCGTCCGCCACGTCCGCATTCACCAAGCGAGGCGGAACTGGCGCGCCATGCAGCGTTTATCCAGAAGCTGAACGATCCGCTTTGGGCGCTTGCACCCTCGGCGGGTTGACGTGGGCCGGTGACGGTGCGTCTAAGCGCCGCTTGATGGTCCAGGCCGAGAAGGAGACGTCATAATGGATATCCGGGTTTCCGGTCACCAAGTCGATACCGGCGATGCGCTTCGCGTCCACGTCGAGGAACGGCTTCAGACGCTTTCGGAGAAATATTTCTCGCGCAGCATCTCGGCCCATGTGACCTTCGGTCACGGGCCGCACAATGACTTCACCTGCGATATTGTGGCGCATGTCATGCAAGGCGTGATTCTGAAGGGTTCAGGGCAAGGCGCCGAGGCGCACCCTGCTTTCGATCAGGCCGCGGACCGGATCGAAACCCAGCTCAGACGCTATATGAGCCGGCTCAAGAATCGCCATAATGGCGCTGATGCGGTGCAGATGGAGGCGGATGCCGGCTACACCGTTTTCCAGCCGGTGGCGGATGAGGAAGATTTGTCGGGCGATCATCCCCCGGTGATCGCCGAGACACGGGTGGACGTGCCCGAGGCGACCGTGTCCGACGCGGTGATGATGCTCGATCTACGCAATACCAACGCGCTTCTATTCAAGAATTCGGGCACCGGGGCGTTCAATATGGTGTATCGGCGCGGCGACGGCACGATCGGGTGGGTGGAACCGCAGCGCGCGGCCTGAATTCGGTGCTCGGCAGACCCCAAGGTTCGACGGAATCAGTGAGACTATGGACGATCTTTCCGACCTCATAAGCCCCGACGCCGCTTTGACCGGCGTCGCGGTACCCAACAAGAAAGCCCTGTTCCAGCAGCTCGGTCAGACCGCGGCCAGGCTGACCGGACTGAACGCCCGCGTCATCGTCGAACGACTGCTTGATCGTGAGCGGTTGGGGTCGACCGGATTCGGCGGTGGCGTCGCTATTCCGCACGGCAAGATGGACGGGCTCAGTCACGTCGTCGGGCTGGTTGCGCGGTTGGCGACGCCGATCGATTTCCAGGCGATAGACGGCATGCCCGTCGATCTGGTTTTCCTGCTGCTGTCGCCCCCCGACGCCGGGGTCGAGCATCTGAAGGCCCTCGCGCGGGTGAGCCGCAAGCTTCGCGATCGCGCCTTCGTCGCCAAGCTGCGCGGCGCCGGATCGCCCGACGCGCTCTACGCCTTGTTCGCGCACGCCGACACGCGCGACGCGGCCTGATCATGGCGGCCCGGCTCGCCGCCGGGATGCTCGTCTCCGCGCTGATCCGCCGCGTCGAGCAAGCGGGCGGTAGCGCGATGGTGCTGGCGAAGGGCGACGTTACCGCCGGAGCGCTGATGATCCAGCTTGCCGAACGCGGCGTGGCTGGCCCGCTGCTGGAGCGGCGGCTCGACGAGAAGGGCGTCTATCGCTGGGCGCCAACCGGTCCCGACGATCCCGACCAGCGCGTGGACTATCTGGCGCGCCGGCGACGCGGCGATCCCGATCTGTGGGTCATCGAACTCGACGTGTCCGATGGACTGAGGCTGGTCGAGGATGTGGCCGGGTAAAGCGAGGGGTGTAAGCGCCGCCGCTTCCTTCTAAGCGCTCTTCATGCCCGAATCTTCCGAGTCCAGCCTGCCGTCCACCCTGCGCCGGGGACGCATTCTGCTCCGCCGTCACGGGCCGACCGCGCCGGTGTGGCGGCGGCGCGTGGCCATTTTTGGAGGTGGCGCCGTCGTCGGGCTGGCGGCGATCGCCTTCGCGCGTGCGTCGGACGTGGCGAGCGCCTGGTTCCTTCAGCTGATCATGCATGGTTGGTGGCTGCCCCTGTTGCTGACGCCGCTCGGTTATGTGGCGATCGTCTGGTTGACCAATCGGTTCGCACCCGCTGCGCGCGGCAGCGGCATTCCGCAGATCATTGCCGCGAAGCACAATCCGGACGGGGCGACATCCGGCCTGGCATCGATGCGCACCGCGCTGATGAAGGCGTTGCTGACCGCGGCAGGGCTCGCGTGCGGCGCTTCGGTCGGACGCGAGGGGCCGACGGTGCAGGTCGGAGCCACGGTGATGGCCTATGCGCACAAGTGGCTTCGCGTGCCGGTGAGAGCGTCGGTTCTCGTCGCGGGCGCCGCGGCGGGCGTGGCGGCGGCCTTCAACACGCCGCTCGCGGGCGTTGCGTTCGCGATCGAAGAACTGGCGGCCGCCTACGAGCAGCGCATGACGCTGCTGGTGATGAGCGCGGTGCTGATCGCCGGTATGATCGCCTTGGGTGTCGCCGGCGACTACCTCTATTTCGGCGTGGTCGGACAGACGCTCTCGTTGCGCGCGGCACTGCTGGTCGTTCCCGTGGCAGGTCTGTTCGGTGGATTGGCCGGCGGGCTTTTCGCGCGAACCACCTTGTGGCTGGCGCGGGGCGGCGCACACCGCCTTTCGGGCGGCCGGCCGCTGCTCATGGCGGCCGCTTGCGGTCTGATCGTGGCGGGGCTCGGCATCACCACCCAGCTCACATGGGGAACCGGCTATTCCGCCGCACGGGCGATGATCGACGGCGGCCATGCTTCATTGTGGTTCGGCCCGGCCAAGTTCGTTGCGACCTTGGCGACTGCCGCGGCCGGGCTGCCCGGCGGCATCTTCTCGCCAAGCCTTGCTACCGGCGCGGGCGTCGGCAATCTGGTCCATGTCCTGTTTCCGGCCCAGCCGTCGGGAGCAGTCGTACTGCTCGGAATGGTTGCCTATTTCACGGGCGTCGTGCGCGCGCCGCTCACGTCGGTGATCATCATAGCCGAAACCACCGGCAGCCGCGGGCTGATGCTTCCGCTGCTCGGCGCCGCCCTCATTGCCGAAGCAACCGCGTCGCTGATCTGTCGTGAACGGTTGTACCATGGGCTGGCGCAGGGTTTCATGCCTGCACCTTCCCCCCGTTCCTGACTTGTTCTATTCTCGTCGAATCATGGCGAGCCTGCCCAATTGCTTCGAAGATGGACCCTTGGTCGCGGCCGATGTCGCGCGCGGGGTGGCGCGGCTGTTCTGGCGGCAGGATCTGGTGGGGATTTGCGAGGTGCCGCTCGGCAATGGGCGCCGCGCCGACATCATGGCGATGGATGCCAAGGGCTGCATCACGATCGTCGAGATCAAATGTTCGCGCGCCGATCTGCGCGGCGATGGCAAGTGGCACGAATATCTCGATTATTGCGATTATTTCTATTGGGCGGTGCCTGCCGGTTTTGGGCTGGAGCCGTTCGAGGAAGAGCGTTTCCGGCCGGACATAGCGGGCCTGATCGTCGCCGATCAATATGATGCGGAAATGCTCCGCACACCGCGGCATCGCCCGCTCAATGCGGCACGCCGAAAGGTCGAGACGCTGCGTTTTGCGCGCCGCGCCGCAACGAGGCTGCTGGGCTCGCTTGATCCGGGGCTGGAAGGGCTCGACTGAGGCTGAATCGACCAGCCCGGCCTCGACCGGAGATCGATACCCGAATCAGAAACCGATAACCGGCCCCGTGACAGGCTTCTTGGTCTGCGACTTGGCATCCTGCAGCAGCTTCAGAATGGCGCCGCCGCGGGGATCCTCCTTGGCATAATCGAGCGCGCTCTTGCCCGCGAAGCTGTCCGAAATCTTGGGATCGGCACCCGCGTCGATCAGCAACCTTACCAGGCCGACGTCACGCCGCTGGACCGCCAGGATCAACGGCGTCTCGCCGCGATTGTTGGTGGCGTTGACGCGCGCATTGGCGCCGATCAGATAATTCATCACGGTCACGTCGCCAAACAGAGCAGCGTCATGAATTGGGGTGTTGCCGTCGCGATCACGGATTTCGACATTGGCGCCCTTGTTGATCAGGAAGCCGACCCAATTATCCTGATGCGCCTTGACCGTGATGTGAAGCGCGGTCTCGCCCGTACTGGGATCGCGCGTGTTGAGCACCGGCGCGCCCGGCTTGTTGAGATATTTGGTGGCGTCCTCGCCATTGGACTCGCGAACGGCCTTCAGGAAATTATAGCTGTCGGAGAATTGTGCCATAGCCGGCACAGCCCAGGCGAGCAGCAATCCGCCCAGCACCGCCCTGGAAACGCCGCCGCCATATCCCATATCGAAGCTCCCTGTCCGCGCCTGCGCGCTTGTCAGCGGGGGAATAGCAAAGCAAGGCTAAGCGCACCATGAACAAGACTTTGGCCTCGCTCCGGCTCGCTGCGGCCCTCGGCTGCGCGCTGGCGCTTGGCGCCTGCCAGCGCGGCCCGGCGGAGCATCCGCCGCTAGAGGGTGCCGCAATCGGCGGCCCGTTCCAGCTCACCGATCAGGATGGCAAGCCGTTCTCCAGCGGCGCGCTCGCGGGCAAATATCGCATCATCTATTTCGGCTACACTTTTTGCCCCGACGCCTGCCCGACCGACATGGCGGTGCTCGGCAAGGCGATGCGCCAGCTGGATGCGAAAGATCCCGCCAGATCGGCGAAGATCCAGCCGATCTTCATCACGGTTGACCCTGCGCGCGACACGCCGGGCGTGCTCAAGCAGTTCGTCGGCGCATTCTACCCGCGGCTGATCGGCCTTACCGGCAGCGAGGCGCAGATCGCTGCCGTCGCCAAGGATTACGCGATTCCCTACCGCAAGCAGCCCGCGCCGCCCGGGACTTCAGGCTATCTGATGGATCATCCACGCGTGGCGATCCTGCTCGATGGCGAGGGCAAGCCGATCGAATTCCTGCCGCTCGATTCGAACGCGGACGCGGTGGTTGCGGATCTTGAAAAGTGGGTGGCATGAGCCGCTTCTGGGAAGAAAAACCGCTCGACGCGATGAACCGCGAAGAGTGGGAATCCTTGTGCGACGGTTGCGGCAAATGCTGCCTGCACAAGCTGGAGGATGAGGAAACGGGCGAGGTTTTCCCGACCAACGTCGCGTGCCGCCTGCTCGATCGCCGCAACAGTTGCTGTAAGGATTACAGCAACCGGCGCAAATATGTGCCGGATTGCGTGCTGCTCAGCCCGCGCAAGCTGCAGGAGCTGGAATGGCTGCCTTCCACCTGCGCCTATCGCCTGCTCGCGGACCGCAAGCCGCTGCCCGAATGGCATTATCTGATCAGCGGCAGCCGCGAGACGGTGCATGAGGCGGGCATGTCGACGCGCGGCTGGACCGTATCCGAAGACGAAGCCGGCGAGCTTGAATATCACCTTGTCGACCGGGAGCTCTGATCTTCTTTTCACCGGCGGGCCGCATAGCCGTCCGCTGATTGTGCGGCGTTCGGCCTTGGCGCGGCGTATGCGGCTTGCGGTCGATCCGCGTGACGGTGCGGTGAAGCTCACGCTGCCCCGCCGCGCCGCGCTGGGGCCTGCGCTGAAATGGGCCGAAAGCCAGCGCGGCTGGATCGAACAGGCGCTGGCGAAATTGCCGGCAGAGGAGAAGATCGGCCCTGGCAGCGTGATCCCATTCGAGGGTGCGGGCCTGACGATCATATGGCGTTCTGGCGGAACACGCACGGTGCGGCACGAGGGCGACCAGCTGATCGTCGGCGGGCCCGAGGAAATGGTGTCCGCGCGCGTGCTGCGCTGGCTCAGGGCCGAAGCCGCGCGCAAGCTCGATGCGGAGACACGCGCGGTGGCAATGCAAGCGGGCGTGACTGTCGGACGCGTCCGTATCGGCGATCCGCGTTCCAGATGGGGCAGTTGCTCGGCGCGTGGCGATATCGCCTATAGCTGGCGGTTGATCCTGATGCCGCCGTCGGTGCGCGAGGCGACCGTGGTCCATGAGGTCGCGCATCGATTGCACATGCATCATGGGCCGGAATTTCATGCGGCGGTGGAACGCTTGCTCGGCCGCGCGCCGAAAGCGGAGCGAGCCTGGCTCAAGGCGCATGGCGCGGCGATGCAGCGGGTCGGACGGTAGCTTAGGCCGACGGACCGAAACGTCTCGTCAATGCGGTTGCGTCTGGCGCGGCCGTTCCTTGAGCACGTTGTCGAGCCATTTCTGGTCGATTCCCGGCTGGCGCGCCGGGGGCGCCGGGGGTGCGCGATCGGCAGGCGCCGGACGGCGCGGTGCGGGCGGCGGTGCGGGTTGTTCCTCGACCGGTTGCGCGTCATCGGGGCCGGCTTCGGGGCTCTGGAAGTCCTGCGGGGCGGCTTCGTTTCCGCCGCTCAGCGCCTGATCGGGGTCGCCATAATAAGCTTCTTCGTCGGGTTCGAGCTGCCATTCGGGCAACGTGACCTCGGTCTGGAAATTCTGGACCGGCCGTGTTCGGAGCGCGACCTGCATCATCTGCGAGAAAGCGTGCGCCGGGTTGCGCGCGCCGGCGAGGCCGGGGATCGACTTGGCATCGTCGCGCCCCATCCACACCCCGGTGGTCAGGCCGGAGGAGAAGCCGAGGAACCAGCCATCCTTGCTGGATGAAGTGGTACCGGTCTTGCCCGCGACCGGGCGGCCGATCTGCGCCGCGCGCGCGGTTCCGGTATTGACCGCGGTTTGAAGGAGGTCGGTCATTTCCGCCGCGATGGTGGGCGGGACCAGCACACGCGGCTCTTCCTGGGCATGCTGGTAGAGCACCGTGCCGTCGGCTGTGCTGACCTTAGTGATGCCGTAGGGCGTGACCGCCACGCCGTTATTGGAGATTTCGGCGAAGGCGCGCGTCATTTCGATCAAGCGGACGTCGGAGGTGCCGAGCACCATCGACGGATGCGTGTTGATAGGGGTCGAGATGCCGAAGCGATGCGCCATGTCGGCGATCGCGTCGAAGCCGACCTTTTGGCCCAGTTGCGCCGCGACTGTATTGATCGAGAAAGCGAAGGCATTGCGCACGTCGATCTGGCCGAGGAATTTGCGCGAGCTGTTGCGCGGGCTCCAGCCGTCGATCGTGACCGGCTCGTCGGTGACCGGATCGCCCGGCTTCACGCCCGATTCGAGCGCGGCGAGGTAGACGAACAATTTGAAGGCAGATCCCGGTTGGCGCGTCGCCTGCGTCGCCCGATTATAGATCGAGGTGACGTAATCGGTGCCGCCCACCATCGCCCGGACCGCGCCGTCATTCTCCATCGACACCAGCGCGCCCTGGGCACCCGCCGGTGTGTTCTGACGGATCGCATTGTCCGCCGCCTGCTGCATGCGCAGATCGAGCGTCGTCCACACATCAAGCGGCGCGGTCTGCTCGTCGACGATCGTGTCGAGCTGGGCGAGCGCCCAATCGGTGAAATAGCGGACGCTGTTCTGCTTGGGCTCGGGTGCGAAGGTCACCTGCTCGAGATGCGCGTTGGCGGATTGTGCCGGTGTGATCGCGCCGGCATCGACCATCACCTCCAGCACGACATTGGCGCGGTCGCGTGCCGCCTGTGGGTCGGCCGAGGGCGAATAATGCGACGGCGCCTTCAGCAGGCCCGCGACGATCGCGGCTTCGGCGAGGGTCATATGATCGGCGGGGTGGCCGAAGAATTTGCGGCTGGCGGCGTCGATGCCATAGGCGCCGCCGCCGAAATACATGCGATTGAGATAGAGCTCCAATATCTGCTGCTTGGAGAATTTGCGCTCCATCGCCAGCGCGAGGATGATCTCGCGGACCTTGCGGCCGACATTATAGGCATCGGACAGGAAGATGTTGCGCGCGAGCTGCTGGGTGATGGTCGACGCGCCCTGAAGCCGGCGGCCATTGTCGTGGAGCTTTTTGGCGACCCAGAGCATGCGGGCCATACCGACCGGATCCACTCCGATGTGGCCGTAGAAGCGCCGATCCTCGACCGAGACCACCGCATCGCGCATCGTCGCCGGAATGCGGTCATAAGGCAGCCAGTCGCCGTAGCTCGGCCCGAGTGAGACCAGCAATGCGCCGTCGGCGGCGTGGACGCGCACCGTCTGACCGTTCGGTTTCTGCGTCAGCGAATTGTAGGACGGCAGCGACGCCATCGTCACCAGCACGGCGATCACGAGCGCGGTCAGCCCGGCAAGGAATCCGAACAAGACGATGCGGAAGATCATGCGGCCGATCCGGCGTGCGCCACCGGGCGCGGAAGGTCTTTGCGGAGAAGCCATCTAAGGGGCGTCGGATTATCGCCTAACGGGCTGTGCTACAACCCCACTACACCGGCCAATGCGACCAGCGGCTTATCCGCCGATGTCGATTGTCATCATGAAGCGCCCCTCCTGGCCGGGCGCGATCTGGATCACATGCGGCTTGTCGCGGAAATCGCCGGCATAGCCGACCGGATCGGCAAGGCCCTGCCACGGCTCGATACAGAGGAAAGGCGCGCCCGGCTTGGTCCAAACGCCGAGCAAGGGCATTTCGCGGAATTCGACCCGGATCATGCGCTCGCCCGGCACGCCGAAGCGGACCGAACGGGATTCGAGCCGGTCGAAGATGATCGCATCCTCGACGAAAAGTTCATCGCGTGGGGCGAGCATATCGCCTTGCACCGGGCTCGGCCGGGGGTCGGGCAGGACGAGGCCGGGGACCGGCTCGATCCGGCGGATCGGCGCGGGCTCGTCCTTTTCGAAGATCAGGCGATGGTCCGCCCGCGCGCCGCCCCACGGCAGTGGCCAGCGCAGGGCCGGGTGAAAGCCGAAACTCGCGGGCAAGGGCACGGCGCCCGGGTTTGCGAGCAAAGCTTCGGTTCGAAGCGCGGTGCCTTCGATCCTGTGGGTGATGTCGAGGCGGAATTCGAACGGATATTGGGCGCGGCTGGCGTCACTCGCCTCCAGTCGGAAGGTCGCGCGATCGGGGAGCGCCTCGACCAGCGCGAACTCGCTCTTCCGCGCGAAACCGTGCTTGGCCATCGGATAGGCCTTGCCGTCGACATGGATCACGTCGCCGTTGGTCGCGCCGACCACCGGAAACAGGAAGGGCGCGCGTCCCGTCCAATATTCGGGAGGCCCATCCGAGAGAAGGTCCCTTCCCTGCTCATCGCGAAGTACGCGCAGCTCCGCGCCAAACGTGCTCAACTCCGCGCTGAGGCGGTCGGTGGCGATGCGGATCGTGTCGGTCATGGCGCGCGCATACATATCGCGTCCCGCAGCGGAAAGGCCCGAAGGCCCACGAACGCGGTCAGATCCAAGCCGTCGCGATCAGGAAGAGGGGGGCCCGTAGTCCAACGAGACGGTTTTGTTCGCGGGCACCGTGACGCGCCAGGTCTGGACGCCGTCGACCCGCGCGAGAGGCGCGCTGGTCTGACGGAAATCCTTCTCGCCTGGATTACCGATCGTCACCTCGACCCGCACCGGAAAGGGGTTGGCGTTGGACAGGGTGATATGCCGATCGGCGCCTCCGGCACGCTGGCGCGCGCTGACCTGGCTGCTGGTGCCCGCTGCGATGCGCGCCTGATCCCCCTTGGCGGTGTCGCCGATCTTGCCAAGTCCGACGAGCAGGCGGCCGATCTCACCCTCCTGGTAAAGGCTGGTCGTGCCCGACGGCAGCGGAACGCCCGCGCCCTCCTGTTCCGTGTTGCGGAAGCGCAGGATGATCGCCGCGGGAATTTCCTGGTCATTGTCCCACCGCCCGAGCTTGATACGATAGACTTTCTCGAATCGCACCTTTGGCTGAGCGATCAATGCTACCTGCTTCTGCGCGTTCGGCAGGATCGTCACGGGCTCGGGCAGACGATAGAGTTTCAGGTCGCCCAGATTTTCGGGCGACAGTGGGGGCGGCGGCGGTGGTGCAGGGGGCGCCGCCGCAAGGATGGCCGGGGATGCGCTGCGGCGCATGCCGGTGACGACAATTTCGGGGAACCTGCCCAAGTCCTCGCTCTGTATATGCACGTAAGGGCCGATAACCGGCAGGTCGGAACTCGTCGTGCCGAGGCGAAAACAATGCAGCTCGAGCTTCGCGGCGGCAGCGACGATCTCGCGATCGGTTCGACGTTCGAGCCTTCCGGCGACGATCTGCACGCGGGCCCCCGGGAAGGACTGGCCATTGGCATTGGCCAAGCTTGCCCAGGCGAACAGGTTGAGCGTGTCGCTGTCGCCACGCGGCAGGGTCGCCACATAGGTGGCGTTCCAGTCGAAGCCGGTTGAAAGATAAGCAAGCGTCACCCTTACCCGTGAGGCACGCTGGCTGTGCGTGGTCACGCTGAGCACGGGTTTGGCGCTCAGGCCTGACGGCACCCGATCATAGACGAGCTTCTCGGGCACGCCCGGGCAGCGCCAGGTTTCGATTCCCTCAGGCGTGCGCATCACGACGCCGCCCGCGCCTTTCACGGGCACAGCGATAATGGTCGCCCGTTCCTCCCGGACCCTCCCCGTCAACCGATCGATTCGGCGCACTGTGACTTCACGGCCGAGCGAACCGTCGACCAGGGACAAGGGCGAAAGCAATCGCGCGTCGCGATTCTTCTCGATCGTGCCGCCGGGCAAGCCGGTGACGATCGCACTCGCCGGGATGATCCCGTCGGCGACGCCTTCGAAGCGGATCACCGCATCGCCCATCGGGACCGCGATGGTCCGCGTCTCGGTCACCAGCGCGAAGCCGCCGAGATTCGACAGATCCATCCGGTTTTCCGAACCGCGCCAGGGCGCGCGATAGAGCGTAAGCGCGATTCCCTCCGGCGCCGGCGAGATCACCGGCGCCGCCGCGGCGGCCAGGATCGCCGCCAGGCCAATCATCAGAAGCGCGTTTCGAAGGTCGCGGTGACGGTGGCGGAGCCGTTGGCGGGAACCGGTACCTGCCACACGCTGGTATCGGCATCGCGCCGCTCGCTTTTCAGGCTTTCGGACGAAATCCGGGTGTCGGTCCACCACCAGGGGAGGCCGCCCTGGATCAGTTCGACCGTAACCGGGCGGTCCCTGGCGTTGGTGAGCGTGTAGCGCATGGTTGTACGCCAATGATCGCCGCCTACGTGCGTGCGTTCGACCACGGTGGGCTTGACCTTGACGTCGAACGCGTCGCCGGTGCGGATCGCCAGCTGCGATCCCTGCGGTGTATGTTCGATCCGGTTCTCGCCAACGAATTGCGGCTCGCCGTGCGCATCGCGCATATAGACGCGCACCGTGCCGGCCGGCAGCGCGTCCCCCACTCCGCCTTTGGCCGCGTTCGAGAAACGCAGCACGCTCGCGGCGCTGGCGGGTTGATCGCTGCTTTGGAGCCAGCCACTGCGAAATTCGTACCCGCTGGTCGCGGGTGCGCCTTTCACGTCGAGGAAGCTGACCTGCTTGGTCTGTTTGTCCGCGATCGTGGTCCGCTCGGCGAGTGGATAGAGGTAAAAATCGCCGAGTTGCTCGTGCGCGGCGGTTTCGGTCCCGGCGTTGCGTATCGTCCGGCGGCGATTGATCCCGCGCTCGCCGTCGTCCGCCGAGCCGACCGCGCCCGCGACCAGTATCGTCTTCGCATTGACGAAGCTGGTGCCGCTCGAATTGCGCAACGTCACCCAGCCCTGGACGTCGATCGACCCGGATTTCTCGTCGAACAGCGCGACATAATCGGCATTCCAGGCGAGCCCGTTCGACAGATAGGACAAGGTGACGGGGCGGGTACCGGCACGACGGCTGTCCAGCATCACCGACAATGTCGGCCGCGCGCGCAGCGTTTCGGGTACGCGATCGAACACCACGCGCGCCGGAAGCCCGTCGTCGCGCAGCACCTCGATCCGGTCGCCGATCTGGAGAACCACGCCGCCATTCACCGCCAGAACCCTGGCGCGCTCGCGCGTCTCGACTCCGGTCATCGGCGTGGTGCGGATGAGCGTGATCATGTCGCCCACCGATTTCTGCATCAGGCTGGTCGGGCTCAGCAGATCATAATCGAAATTCTGCTCGACGACGGTCGCGTCGGGCGCCGACAGGCCGACGGTCTCCGGCCGGATCGCGGCAGATACGTCGGCGAAGTCCTGGCGCGCGCGTCCGGACGGCAGATCGAGCCGGCGGACATCCTGCACCAGCGCCAGATCATTAGTGTAGATGGTGAGCGAGAGATCGCCTTGCGCGGTGCCTGCGCCGGGCGGCTGGTTGGCCGGAGGTGTATCGGCTCGCGCTATCGTCGAGGCCAGCAACAGCCCGGTCAGCAAGGCGAAACGCATGGCTCTCTCCCTAACGATTTTGGCAAGCATGCCAAAAGCATGCGGCCGAACCAAGCCGGATCGCAGCCGAAGCGGGGGGAAACGGGATACCGCGCGGGCGAGAAGGGGGAGGCGACGGCCAGCGGTGGGGAACAGGCCTTACGCCGCTGACCGTCACGATCGTTGTAGGGGCGGAATAGTTAAGATTCGGTGGCCGGGCCTCAAGTGACGTAGCAGCTTTCTGGACCCGGCATCCTGGGCTGGCGGAGAGCATCCGCAATCGGGTAGCTTCGACGAAAGAACAGGAGTGGCCGGCATGCCGAAAAAGGTGAAGACCTTCCGTTATGATGGGCCAGCCGGCGGTTTCGGCTCGCTGTCGGGCATCGCCAAGATCTTTGGCACGCAGTGGAACCGGCCCGACGTTGCGGTGACGCTGATGCGGCAGAACAAGCCCGGGGGCTTCGCCTGCGTCTCCTGCGCCTGGGGCAAGCCCGCCAAGCCGCATCCGTTCGAATTTTGCGAGAATGGCGCCAAGGCCACCTTGTGGGAGCTGACGCCCAAGCGCTGCACGCCCGAATTCTTCGCCGCGCATACAGTGACCGAATTGCGCAGCTGGAAGGATTATGACCTGGAGGCGCAGGGGCGGCTGACGCATCCGCTGCGCTACGATCCCGCGACCGACCATTATGTGCCTTGCGAATGGGACGAGGCCTTTGCGGCGATCGGCGCGGAATTGAAGGCAATCGATCCGAAGAGCGCGGTGTTCTACGCGTCGGGAAGGGCGAGCCTCGAGACCTCGTATCTCTACGCCCTGTTCGCGCGGCTCCATGGGCATAACAATCTGCCCGACAGTTCGAACATGTGCCACGAGACCACGTCGGTCGCGCTCAAGAAATTGATCGGCGCGCCGGTCGGCACCTGCACGTTCGAGGATTTCGACCATTGCGATGCGATGTTCTTCTTCGGGCAGAATACGGGATCGAACAGCCCGCGCTTTCTCCACAATCTGCAGGCGGCGGCACGGCGCGGGTGCAAGATCATCACCTTCAACCCGGTCAAGGAGCCGGGGCTGGTCAAGTTCGTCAACCCGCAGGAACCGCTGCAGATGGTGACGCAGCAGGCGACGCCGATCTCGTGCCAGTATCATCAGGTCAAAGCCGGCGGCGATATCGCCGCGCTGGTCGGGCTCGCCAAACATGTGCTCGCGGCCGAGGACGCCAAATGGGCGGCCGAGAAGGTCCACATACTCGATGTCGACTTCATCAAGCAGCATACCGACGGGTTCGATGCGTTCGCTAATAAGGTGCGCGCAACCAGCTGGGACGATATCGAGGCGGAATCGGGGCTGACGCGCGAGGCTCTGGGCGAAGCGGCGCAGGTCTATATCGAGGCGGAAAGCGTGATCGCGGTCTACGGCATGGGGCTGACCCAGCATGTCCACGGCTTCGACAATATCGCGATGTACGTGAACCTGATGCTGATGCGCGGCAATATCGGCCGGCTCGGCGCGGGTATCTCACCGGTGCGTGGCCATTCGAACGTGCAAGGCCAGCGCACGGTCGGCATTTCCGAAAAGCCCGAGCTGGTGCCCAACGACCGGTTGCGCGAGCTGTTCGGCTTCGACCCGCCGATGGAAGAGGGTATGACCACGGTGAAGGTCTGCCAGGGTGTGATCGATGGCGCGGTGAACGCCTTCATCGGGCTTGGCGGTAATTTCCTGCGCGCGGTGCCCGATCAGGAGCGGGTCGAGGCGGCATGGCCCAATCTGCGGCTGACCGTGCAGATCGCGACCAAGCTCAACCGCAGCCATCTCGTCAACGGCAAGGTGGCTTATCTGCTGCCCTGCCTGGGGCGCACCGAGCTCGACCTCCAGGCTGGCGGGGAGCAGGTGGTGACGGTCGAGGATAGTTTATCCTGCATCCACGGCTCACGCGGCAAACATGCACCGGCAAGCCCGCATCTTCGCTCTGAACTGGCGATCGTGTGCGGCATCGCCAAGACCACTTTGCCGCCCAATCCCAACGTCCGTTGGGACGAATGGACCGCGGATTACGCCAAGGTTCGCCTGCTGATCGAGCACACCTATCCCGAAATCTTCCACGATTTCGAGGCGCGCATGTGGACGCCGGGCGGCTTCTACAAAGGCAATAGCGCGCGCGAACGGATATGGAAGACCAGGAGCGGCAAGGCAGAATTCGCCACGCCCGAGCGGCTGTCGGCAATGGGGGTGAAGGACGCCGAAGGGCGCTACCGGCTGATCACGATGCGGTCGAACGACCAGTTCAACACGACCATATACGGCTATAATGACCGTTTCCGCGGCATCCACGGCACGCGCCACGTGCTGCTGATCAACCCGAAGGAGATGGAGGCGGCGGGGCTGAAACCGGGCCAGATCGTCAAGCTGGTGGGTGACGCCGAGGATAATGAGAAGCGCGAGGTGGACGGGCTGCGCGTGACCCCGTTCGACCTGCCCGATGGCTGCCTGGGTGGCTATTATCCGGAAATGAATCCCTTGATCCCGCTCTGGTATCACGACCAGCAGTCGAAGACGCCGGCCGCGAAAGGCGTTCCAGTGCGCATTGCGACGAGCTAGCTTCCGAGGGTGGACGGCAGCAACCTTTTCGATTTCCGGCGGATCGGGGCGGACGGTGGGGCGCAGGCCGTCCAGCGCGCCGTTGCGCGCGAGCTTCCGGTAGCGATCGAGTTTAACGGCATCGGCTATGCGGTGCTGATGGCGACGCCTGCTGACTTGGCCGATCTGGCTTATGGATTCGCATTGGCGGAGCGTCTGATAGACGGTGCGGCCGACGTGATCGACGCCGACCAGCACGAAACACCGCAAGGCATGATCCTGCGTCTCCAGCTTAGCGAAGCGTGCGCGCCGCGCATCGCCGATCGGGTGCGCCATCGCACCACCGAATCCGCATGCGGCCTGTGCGGAATCGAGAATCTGGAGCAGGCGCTCAGGCCTTTGCCGCTGGCCTCGTCGCGGTCGGGGACTGACGACAAGGCACTTTTCCGCGCGCTTGCCGATCTGCCCGCATACCAGCCGCTCAACCGCGAAACCGGCGCTGTGCACGTCGCCGCCGCCTGCGCCGCCGATGGCGCGATCCGATGCGCGCGCGAGGATGTCGGGCGCCACAATGCGTTCGATAAGCTCGTCGGCGCGATGCTGCGCGACGGACTGGAGTGGGAAGGCGGCTTTGCCTTGCTCTCCTCACGCTGCTCGTACGAACTGGTCGAGAAGGCGGTCCTGAGTGCCTGCCCGCTACTCGCGACCATCTCGGCACCTACGAGTCTGGCGGTCGAGCGCGCGGCCGCGGCGGGGTTGCCGTTGCGCGTGTTGCTGAGGAGCGATGCGATGCTGGCTTATGGCTGAGCGAATGCCACGCCCAAGCTTTGACGAGGCGCTCGCGATCATCCGCGACGGGATCGCGCCACTCGATAGCGAGACGATCGCGATCGGTGACGCGTTCGGCCGGGTCACTGCGGCGCCGCTTCACGCGCACCGCGACGTGCCGGGCTTCGCCATGTCGGCGATGGACGGCTTCGCGCTACGCAGCGTCGATACGCCCGCAACCTTGCAGTTGGTCGAGCGGATACATGCAGGCGGCCAGCCGGCGCCTCTGGAAGGCGGGACTGCCGCGCCGATCAGCACCGGGGCGCCGATCCCGGCCGGTGCCGACGCGGTTCTGGTGCGGGAGCGGGCCGAGATAGAAGGTGGTCGCCTCCTTGTCCGCGAGCCGGTCGAGCCGGCCCGCAATGTGCGCCAGGTCGGCGAGGACATGATTGCGGGTGCAGAGGTCGTCGGTGCCGGGGCAGTGCTGTCGCCGCACGCGGTGGGGGCGCTGGCGGGGTACGGGATCGACCGGTTGGAGGTGCGCCGGCGGCCGCGGATCGGGCTGATCTCTACTGGAAACGAACTAAGCGGCATTGGCGAGGCGGTTGGCGCGGGCCGGCTGATCGACAGCAACGCACCTATGATCATGGCCTCGGCGCAGGCGCTGGGATTGCCGGCCACCTTCCTCGGCCGGGCGGCCGATCAGGCACAGGCGATCGATCTTTTACTCGATAAATCAGACGGTTGTGATTTGGTGCTGTCCACCGGCGGTGTGTCGGCAGGCGATCTCGATCTCGTGCGCGAACGGCTCGAGATGCGGCGCGCGCGCATCCTGTTTCACGGCGTGCGGATGCGGCCTGGCAAGCCGATCCTGTTTGCCTTGCTGGCGGATGGGCGGCCTTATTTCGGCCTGCCGGGCAATCCGGTGGCGGCTTTGGTCGGCTTTCGCTTCTTCGTGATGGAGGCGCTGCGGCGGATGCTCGGGTTGGGCCCCGAGCAAGGCGAGCGGGTCTCCTGCAATGCCAGCTCGCGTGACGGTACGACCTTGATCCTGCGCGGTCGGCGCACCGCGGATCCGGCGCAGGTGGATTGCTCGCTGGACCAGCGGTCGCACGTGCTGAGCTCTACGCTGTCCGCGGATTGCTGGGTGAAGTTGGACGAAAGCCGCTCGGGCCCGGAGGCGTTTCCGATCGTCGGCCGGCTGTAGTTACGTCCGGGGAACGACTTAAACGTCGAGGTTGGCGACGCTGAGCGCATTGTCCTGGATGAACTCGCGGCGCGGTTCGACCACGTCGCCCATCAGCCGGGTGAAGATTTCGTCGGCGACATCGGCCTGGGTCACCTCGACCTTGAGCATCGAGCGGTTGGCGGGATCGAGCGTGGTTTCCCACAATTGCTCGGCATTCATCTCTCCCAGGCCCTTGTAGCGCGCGATCGAGGTACCCTTGCGGCCGGCGGCGAGCACCGCCTCCAGCAATTCCGAGGGACGCGAGACGCGCTTGACCGCCTTGCTGTCGACGATTGGCGCTTCGTCGCCGTCGGGCTCGTCCTCGACTTCGACCTTGCCGATCGGCACGACGCGCGCGACCGAGATATAGGCCTCGGCCTGCTCGGTCGCGAGGCCGTGGAGCTTGCGCGCCTCGGCCGAGTGGACGAACGCGCTGTCGACGACATGATGATCGGTCACCCCGCGCCAGAAGCGGCGGGCATGATAGCCACCCTCGTCGGTCGCTTCGACTTCCCACTTGGCTTCGGGGTCGGCGCGGCCGAGCCAGCCCGCGACTGCGGTCGACACGCTGCCGCGATCGGTCAGCTTGGGATCGAAGGCGCCGCCGAGCGCGAGTGCCTCGATCAGCGCGGGATTATAGCGGCGCGGCACATACGCCATCAGCCGCTGCATGCGCTGCGCATGTTCGACCATCTGGCGCAGATCATTGCCCGAACGCTGCCCTTCGGGTCCGTCGAGCATCACCGCCGCCAGCCCATTGTCGAGCAGATAGGCGTCGAGCGCATTCTGATCCTTGAGATAGGTTTCGGACCGGCTCTTGGTGACTTTGAAGAGCGGCGGCTGGGCGATGTAGAGATGCCCGCGCTCGATAATCTCCGGCATGTGCCGGTAGAAGAAGGTCAGCAGAAGGGTGCGGATATGCGCGCCGTCGACGTCGGCGTCCGTCATGATCACGATCTTGTGGTAGCGCAGTTTCTCGATGTTGAAATCGTCGCGGCCGATGCCGGTGCCCATCGCCTGGATCAGCGTGCCGACCTCCTTGGATGAGAGCATGCGATCGAAGCGCGCGCGTTCGACATTCAAAATCTTGCCCTTGAGCGGCAGGATCGCCTGGATGTTGCGATCACGGCCCTGCTTGGCGGAGCCGCCGGCCGAATCGCCCTCGACCAGATAGAGTTCGCACTTGGCGGGGTCGCGCTCCTGGCAGTCGGCGAGCTTGCCGGGCAATGAGGCGATCCCCATCACGCTCTTGCGGCTGGCTTCGCGCGCCTTGCGGGCAGCTTCGCGTGCAGCAGCGGCGTCGATCGTCTTCTGGATGATCGATCGCGCATGCTGCGGATTTTCCTCGAGCCATTCGGCGAGCTTGTCCGCCATCAGGCTTTCGAGCGGCTGGCGGACCTCGGACGAAACCAGCTTGTCCTTGGTCTGCGAGCCGAATTTGGGGTCGGGCAATTTGACCGAAACGATCGCGGTCAGACCCTCGCGCATGTCGTCGCCGGTCAGATTGACCTTCTCGCGCTTCATCATGCCCGATTTCTCGGCATAATTGTTGAGCGTACGGGTCAAAGCCGCGCGGAAGGCAGCGAGGTGCGTGCCGCCGTCGCGCTGCGGGATGTTATTGGTGAAGCAGAGCGTCTGCTCGTAATATGAATCGTTCCATTCGAGCGCGACCTCGATCCCGATATCGTCACGCTGGCCAGAGACCGAAATCGGCTCGGGAAAGAGCGGGGATTTGGTGCGATCGAGATATTTGACGAACGCCGCGATCCCGCCTTCGTAGAAAAGCTCGTGCTCGACCCGCTCGGCGTGACGCGCATCGACCAGGAAAATGCGCACGCCGGAATTGAGGAATGCGAGCTCGCGATAGCGATGTTCGAGCTTCTCGAAATCGAACTCGAGTATCTTGAAGGTGGCCGGGCTCGGCAGAAAGGTTACCCGCGTGCCCTTCTTGCCCGCGGGTGCGGGGCCTACGACCTTGAGCGGTGCGACCGCATCGCCATGGGCGAAGCGCATATAATGCTCCTCCCCATCGCGCCAGATCGTGAGATCGAGGAATTCGGACAGCGCATTGACGACGGACACGCCGACGCCATGCAGGCCGCCCGACACTTTGTAGGCGTTGTCTTCGGACGTATTCTCGAACTTACCGCCGGCATGGAGTTGGGTCATGATGACCTCGGCCGCCGACACGCCTTCCTCGGCATGGATTCCGGTCGGGATGCCGCGGCCATTATCCTCGACCGAGACCGAACCGTCGGGGTTGAGCGTGATCACGATCTTGTCGCAATGGCCCGCCAGCGCCTCGTCGATCGCATTGTCGGACACTTCGAACACCATGTGGTGGAGGCCCGATCCGTCGTCGGTATCGCCAATATACATGCCGGGGCGCTTGCGCACCGCATCGAGGCCCTTCAGCACCTTGATCGAGGAGGCGCCGTATGCGTTTTCTTCGGGGGTAGTTGCCATAGCCAGCACATAGGGATTCGGCGGCCGAAACCCAAGCAAAATGGGCTTTAATCCACAGCTGCTTCCGGGATGAACGTCAGGCCGGCCATGCGCTTCGCCGAAAAGCCTCCGATCCACTCCCGTGCGCGGGCACGTTCATGCCGGCTTTAACCCATCGACAGATATGGTGAGGCGGGTCGCCGCGCCGGCATCGGCGAACAGGCTCGGCTCGGTGCCGGTCATCCAGCTCTGCCCACCCGCTCGCGACAGCCGCTCGAACAAGGCGGTGCGGCGCCTGGGATCGAGATGCGCCGCGACCTCGTCGAGCAGCAGGATCGGACGCTGCCCTCGCGCCTCGGCGATCAGGTCCGCATGGGCGAGGATGATGCCGAGCAGCAGCGCCTTCTGCTCGCCGGTCGAGCAGAGTTCGGCGGGCATCGCCTTGTCGACATGCGTCACCGCGAGATCGGAACGATGCGGGCCGGCCAGCGCACGGCCCGCGGCGGCATCGCGCCCCCGACCGTTGCGCAATTCGATCGCGAGCGCGGTCTGCGCGTCACTCGCGGCCGACGTCCAGCCGGTGAGCGCGATCCCGGCGCGCGCGAAAGGGCCCTCCGGCTGGCTCGCCAGCCGCTCGCCAAGCGCGGCGACGGTGCGCGCCCGCGCCTCGGCGATCGCGGCGCCATGCTCGGCCATGCCCGCCTCAAGCGCGGCGAGCCAGGCCGGGTCGGCGCCGTCGGGCTCGGCGAGCAATTTGTTGCGCGCACGGGTCGCGGCTTCGTACCGGGTCGAATGCGCGGCATGCCCGACCTCAAGCGCGAGCACCAGCCGGTCGAGAAAGCGTCGCCGCCCGCCGGCGCTTTCGAGGAACAGCCGGTCCATCGCGGGCGTCAGCCACAATATCGACAGCCATTCCCCGAGCCGGTTGGCGGAAGCCTCCGCACCATTGATCCGCACCTGACGTCGCTCGGGCGCGGCCGCGAGTGTGCCGGTGCCGATATCCACATCGTCATCCAACCGCGCCGCGATCGCGAAACCGCCGGGGCCATCATTGCGTGCCATTTCGGACAAGGTCGCGCCGCGCAGGCCGCGTCCCGGCGTCAGCAGCGAAACCGCCTCAAGGATATTGGTCTTGCCCGCGCCATTCTCGCCGGTGAGAATCACGAACCCCGATCCGGGCGCGATCAGCGCGTCCGCATGATTGCGGAAATCCTTGAGCGCGAGGCGGGAAAGCGCAGTCATAAGCCTTCGCTAGCGGCTGCCGCGCGGGCAGCCTAGAGCCTGATCGTTTTTGGTGGAAGCGCTTCGCGCTTCCGCCGAAAGCGTGAATCAGGCTCTATTCGATAGTTGAGACCTTGATCGCTTCAAGCTGATTTCAGCTTGAAGCGATCAAGGTCTAGCCCTGGCCGAGGAAGTTCTGCCAGACCGCGTCCGGCTCCCAGATCGCCTCGAGATCCGCCCGCGCGGCGTCTTCGCTGCAGCCGAGCCGTTCTACCCGATAGCGGTAAATGAAGGCGGATACCCGGTAATTGGCGGCGCAATGGACGTGGACCGGGCTATCGCCCAACCCGTCCATCGCGGCGGCGAACGCGTCGAAGTCCGCTTCGGTGGGAGCTGTGAACTCGACCGGGATGTGGATGTAACGCAGACCCAATGCCGCCAGCGTCCCTGGCTCGTCGGGCAGCGCGCGGGGGCTGTCGGCGAGCGCGAGATTGATTACCGTCTCGACGCCGGCGTCTCGCAGCGCGGCGAAATGCGCCTCGTCGGGCTGGCCGGAGGTGGTCAGCGTCGGCGAAAGACGCCGGAAATTGTAAATGTCGAGATCGTCCGGTGTCACACCCGCATCGGCATCAGCACGTAAAGCGCCGGCGCCTTGTCATTCTCGCGGATCAAAGTCGGTGCGGCGGCGTCGGCGAGGTGGACCTCGACTATGTCGCCGTCGATCTGGCCGAGAATGTCGAGCAGATAACGCGCATTGAAGCCGATATCGAAGCTCTGCGACGCATAATCGCCCGGGACTTCCTCGGCCGCCGTGCCGTTTTCGGGGCTAGTGACCGAGAGCGTGATCTTGTCGCGATCGAGGCTCATTTTGACGGCGCGCGTCTTCTCGCTCGCGATGGTGGCGACACGGTCGACGCCTTCCTCGAAGCTGCGCGGATCGATCTTGAGCAATTTGTCGTTCGCGGTCGGGATGACGCGCGAATAATCGGGGAAGGTGCCGTCGATCAGCTTGGAAGTCAGGATCGCGCTGCCGAGCCCGAAGCGGATCTTGGTCGGCGAAAGCGAGACTTCGACCGATCCGTCGACCTCGTCGAGCAGTTTGCGCAGCTCGCCGACGCACTTACGCGGGATGATAACGTCGGGCATGCCCTCCGCGCCATCGGGGCGCGCGACAGTCACGCGGGCGAGGCGGTGGCCGTCGGTGGCGGCGGCCTTGAGCACAGGGGTCGCGTCGTCGGACACGTGCAGGAAAATGCCGTTAAGATAATAACGCGTCTCTTCCGTCGAGATGGCGAAGCGGGTCTTGTCGATGATCTGCTTGAGCGTTTCGGCCGGCAGGTCGAATTTGGTCGGCAGTTCGCCCTCGGCGATCACCGGGAAATCCTCGCGCGGCAGGGTCTGCAGGTTGAAGCGCGCGCGTCCGCCCACGACCTGCATCTTGCCCTCGGCAGCGGTCAGCTGGACCTGGCTGCCTTCGCCGAGCTTGCGGACGATGTCGAACAAGGTGTGCGCGGCGACGGTGGTCGCGCCTGGTGTTTCGACCGCCGCTTCGATGACCTCGACCACCTGAAGGTCGAGATCGGTCGCCATCAGCCGAAGCCGCCCCTCCGATGCCTCTATCAGCACGTTGGAGAGGATCGGGATCGTGTTGCGCCGCTCAACGACGGACTGGATGTGGCCCAGCGCCTTGAGCAGGATCGCCCGTTCGATCGTCGCCTTCATGTCGTTCCCCGGTGGCCCAGATTTTTGGCCGTCCACTATAACGCGGCGTTCCCGGCTGGCCAGAGGGGCGGTCACGAAAAAAAGGGGCCGGGCATGCGCCCGGCCCCTTCTTCTGTGGATAAGGAGACGGCAACGCTTAGAAGCGGATGCCGACGCCCCCGATCACCTGGTTGCGCGATACGCCCTGCTCATAGTTGGAATAGCGATATTCCGTCTTGATGAAGGCGCGGCCACTGAGCTGGTGCTCCAGCCCGATGCCGACGCGCGCGCCGTTGAGGTTGCCGTGCGCCAGATCGACACCGGTGGCGGTACCGCTGACCGCATAGCGGGCATTGGTATAGCCTGCTTTGGCGTAAAGCAGGTTGTTGCCGCCGATCACCGCGCCGATGCGGCCGCCGACATAGAGGTCGCGCGAAGCATGCTCGGTCAGACCGCCATAACTTTCCTTCTGGGTGGAGTCGCTGGCTTCGCCCTCGATACCGAAGACGGTGTTGCCGCGCTGAATGTCATAGCCGGCGCCGACGCCGTAAAGCGCGCCATCGTCATGCGCGCCTTCGCCCTGGACGCGGTCCCAGCCACCGATCGCCTCGACATGCGCGCCGGCGAAGCTCGGCCCGGCTGCATTGTCCTGCGCGAAGGCCGGGGCGGCGATCGCAGCCGAAGCGGCGATGGCGGCGTAAATGAACTTAGACATGATAGCACTCCATTTGCTTTTTCACTTTCCCGCCTGCTCCCCACGGGCGGGGCGGGCGCTTAAAGCCTCGCTGCATTGCAGCAATCTGAATGGTCCAGTCAGGCGAGGTTTAGGTTGCGGGCAGAAATGTGGCGGCCGATGAAGGCCGCCATGCGGGTTGCTCGTTTCGCCCCTATGATCATCCTTTTCGCCGCGCCTTCGGCTGCGCGCGAGACGGTCGGCGCCTTTGCCACATGGGCGGCTTTTTGCGACGAGCCGAAAAAATGTTTCGCGATTTCAGAGCCTGCGGAGCGGTCGAAGCACCCCTTTATGAGTGTGGGGATCGCGGGGGCGACTCCGCGCGTGTACGTCCATCTCGGTCGCCCGGCGCGTGCCGCGACCATCGCGATCGGCGAACTGAAGTTCGATTTGATCGTCTCGGGCGAGGATGCCTCCGCAGATCCGCGCGCCAGCCGCCGGATCGTATCGGCGATGCGCGAAGGCGAGGCGCTGACCGTGATCGGGACCAGCGCGAAGGGCGGCCGCTTCCGCCATCATTATATGCTCGCCGGCGCCCCGAGCGCGATCGACGCAGCGGCGGTGGCATCTTTGCGTTAGTCGTCGCCCCGGCGGAGGCCGGGGCCGCTTGCGGCTTGGTATTGACCTCCAGCGGCCCCGGCCTCCGCCGGGGCGACGGGGTACTGGAAAAATCGCGCTCATTCGACTAGGTAGGCGCCTCGCATGAATCACCCGATGCCCATCCCCGGTCATATCGATCCGGTGCCTGTCCCGCGCGATCCTGTCGTGCGTGCCGACGGGCGGCGTGATCTGCTCGGCCGGTCGAAGGACGAATTGCGGAGCTTGCTGGCCGAAGCCGGGCTTGATCCCAAGCAGGCCAAGCTGCGCGCCAAGCAATTGTGGCACTGGATCTATAATCGCGGCGCGACCGAATTCGGGGTCATGACGGACATCGCGAAGACGATGCACCCCTGGCTCGCGGAGCGGTTCGTGATCGGCCGGCCGGGCGTGGTCGAGGCGCAGGTGTCGAGCGACGGCACGCGCAAATGGCTGCTCCGATCGGACGACAATCATGATTATGAGATGGTGTTCATCCCCGACGCGGATCGCGGCACCTTGTGCGTGTCGAGCCAGGTCGGTTGCACGCTCACTTGCAGTTTCTGCCATACCGGAACGATGCGGCTGGTCCGCAATCTGACCGCGGGCGAGATTGTCGGCCAGGTTATGCTCGCGCGCGACGCGCTCGGCGAATGGCCGAGCCAGCCAGAGGGCCGGCTGCTCACCAATATCGTGATGATGGGGATGGGCGAGCCGCTCTACAATTTCGACAACGTCCGCGATGCGCTGAAGCTGGTGATGGATGGCGAAGGGCTCGCTTTGTCGAAGCGCCGGATCACGCTTTCAACCTCGGGCGTGGTGCCGATGATGGAGCGCGCGGGCGAAGAGATCGGGGTCAATCTCGCGGTTTCGCTCCACGGCGTGACCAAGGCGGTGCGCGACGAGCTGGTCCCGCTCAACAAGAAATACGGCATCGATGAGCTGCTGGCGGCCTGCGCCGCCTATCCCGGCGCCAACAATGCGCGCCGCATCACGTTCGAATATGTGATGCTCAAGGACCTGAATGACAGCGACGAGGATGCGCGCGAGCTGGTCCGGCTGCTGCGCAAGCACAAATTGCCGGCGAAGGTGAATTTGATCCCGTTCAATCCCTGGCCGGGGGCACCTTACGAATGCTCGGCGCCCGATCGGATCCGGGCCTTTTCCAACATCGTGTTCGAGGCGGGCATCTCCGCGCCGGTGCGTACGCCGCGCGGGCGCGACATCGATGCGGCATGCGGCCAGCTCAAGACCGCGGCCGAAAAGAAAAGCCGCGCGCAGCGCGATCGTGAGGAAGCCGAAAAAGCGCTGGCGGGCGCATGAGGAGACGCTAGAGACGGCGTATGAGGCTGTTCGACAAGGCTTTCAAAAAACTCATCAAGCAGGGCGAACTGATTGTCACCTCGTCGAGTGGCAAGGAATATCGCTACGGCAAGCCGTTCCCGGGCCGGTCACCGGTCCATGTCCGCTTCACCGACAAATCGACGCCGCGCAAGATCGTGATGTCGCCTTCGCTGGGCGCGGGTGAGGCCTATATGGATGGCCGGATGCTGCTCGAACGCGGCGACATTCACGATCTGCTCGATCTGGTCACCTGGAACAATCGATTCGAGACCCGCCCCGACCAGAAGAGTCTGGAGGCGCGGACGCGCTTTCCGGGCGACCCGTTCGGCTGGCTGCGCACCTATAATCAGGAGCGTCGATCGAAGAAGAATGTCGCGCACCATTATGATCTGTCGTCGCGACTCTACGATCTCTTCCTAGACGCCGACCGTCAATATAGCTGCGCCTATTTCACGGATCGCGACAACAGCCTGGAGCAGGCCCAGCGCGACAAGAAGGCACATATCGCGGCCAAACTCTATCTGAAGCCTGGTCTCAAGGTGCTCGACATCGGCTGTGGTTGGGGCGGGATGGCGCTCTACCTGCATGAGAAATTCGGGGTCGAGGTGCTTGGCGTCACCTTGTCGGAAGAACAGCTCAAGATCGCGCGCGAGCGGGCGGAGAAAGCCGGCGTCGCCGACAAGGTGACGTTCGAGCTGATCGATTATCGCAAGGTTGAGGGCAAATTCGACCGGATCGTGTCGGTCGGCATGTACGAGCATGTCGGGCCGGCGCATTTCCGCACCTATGCCGCCAAATGCCGGTCCTTGCTTGCCGAGGATGGCGTGATGCTGCTGCACACGATCGGCCGGATCGGGCCGCCGCGTCCGACCGACACCTGGACCACCAAATACATCTTTCCCGGCGGCTATATCCCCAGCCTGTCGGAAATTGCCCGCGCCGCCGAAGCGGTGCGATTCGTCATCTCCGACGTAGAGACGTTGCGGCTTCATTACGGCTATACGCTGGAGCATTGGCTGCGGCGTACGCAGGCGCACAAGGCCGAGATCGTCGCGATGTATGACGAGCGCTTCTACCGCATGTGGGAATTCTATCTGGCGGGATCGCTGACCGGTTTCATCAACGGGCAGATGGTGAACTACCAGGTTCAATATATCCGCGACCGCACCGCGCTTCCGATCATGCGCGATTATATGTTCGGGGCGGAAGCGAAGCTGCGGGACTGACGGGGCTGTATTGTCCCAGCCGTGGCTCATCCCGGCCTATTGATTGGTTTGCGCTTCGCTTGCTGTGGTGTCGGCATCAGCCGGCACGTCTGGTGCGACTGTCGATTCGGCGGCGTCGGCCGATCGCGGGGCGGCCGCCTCGCTCTTCGCTGGCCGCGCATCGCGCACGATCGGTACCGGGCCCTGGCTCGCCGCATCGGCCGCGGCAAGATCGCCGAGGGTTTTGGCCTGCGTGGCATTGCGCTGCGCGGCGTCGGCATCCAGCGTCACGTCGGCGACCCCGTGACGGTTGCAGGCGGCAAGGCCTACCAACAGTATCAAAGTGAGCCGGCGCATCAGGGCTTGGGCGGTGCGGCGGTTGGCGGCGCGTCGCCGCCGGGCAAGGGTGCGGCACTTTGCGGCAGGGGTGCCGCAGGTTGAGGTGCTCCCGCCACCGGCTTGGCGGGCTCGTCACCCGGCAGGGGCGCGGCGTTTGCGGGCGGGTTCTGCGGAGGCGGTGCCGCCTCGTCACCCGGCAGGGGCGCCGCACTTGAAGACATGGTGGCGGCATCGCCTGCCGGTGCGGGGATGCCGTTCGCGGCAGGGGGGCTGCCATCATCATCGTCCTGGTCGCGAATCGCCGATTCGCGCAATTGCAGATAAGCCGAATGGGCCGCGGCATAAGGATCGAGGCTCGACTGAAGGAAGGCGTCGCCGCCGCTCTCGATCAGGTCCGACCGGGTGTTTATGATATAACCGGCGAGATAGCCGCGTTTATACCAGACGTTGATGTCGGCATGGTTGATCGCGACCTTCACCGGATCGGCATAGGCTGCGACGCCCGACCCGATCCCGTCGCGCAGCGTCGATGGCCCAAGCAGCGGCAGAACCAGATAGGGGCCGCCATTCACGCCCCACACCGCGAGCGTCTGGCCGAAATCCTCGGGCGCGGCGCGAAGGCCCATCTTGCTCGCGGGATCCCACAGCCCCGCGACGCCGATTGTGCTGTTGACGACGAAGCGCGCGAGATTGCGGCCCGCGCGCTTGGGCTTGCCCTGCAGCACATTGTTCGCGAAAGACCAGGGTTCCCCGAGATTGGCAAACGCATTGCTCACGCCTTGGCGGACCGGGCGCGGCGCGATCGCGCGATAGACCTGCGTGACCGGCTTGATCGCCACCTTGTCGGCGGCCTGGTTGACCGCCCACACGCCGCGGTTGAACTTTTCGAGCGGATCCTGCTGGGCAAGGACATATCCGCCGGGCGCGGTGGCACAGCCCGCCAGCAGCAATGTGCCGGCGACGGCGGCAAGCAGTCGTGCTGCGGTGCGGCGCTGGATCATGTCTCGCGCCTGCCATAGCGCGTCCGCTCGGACAAGAGCCGAGCGATGGTTCGCGCTTGACGGAAGGCATTGGTCAAGAAAGGGTCGCGCGGTGAAATGACCTCTCCGCTCGCCATCTTCCGCGCGCTCGCCGACCCCACCCGGCTGCGCATTCTCGCGCTGCTGAGACGGATGGAATTGTCCGTGGGCGAGTTGGCGCAGGTGCTGGGGCAGAGCCAGCCCCGCGTATCGCGTCACGTCCGCATCCTCGCCGACGCGGGTTTGTGCGACCGGCGGCGTGAGGGCAGCTGGGTTTTCCTGGGACTCGGGCCTGCCGCGACCGCGGCCTTGCTCGCGACGATCGACGGCGCGCGTGACGATGTCGCCGAACGGTGGGAAGTGGCCGACGCGGCGCGGCTCGACGCCGTCCATGCCGATCGCGCGGCCGCGGCGCAGGCCTATTTCGACGCTCACGCCGCGGAATGGGATGCGATCCGTTCGCTCCACGTCGCCGAGGACGAGGTCGAGACGGCGATCAGCACTTTATTGGGCGACGCCCCGATCGGCCGCCTGGTCGATATCGGAACCGGTACGGGGCGGATGATCGAGCTGCTGGGCCCGGCCACGACCAGTGTGGTCGGGATCGACCGCAGCCCGGAAATGCTGCGTTTTGCCCGCGCGCGAATGGGCCGGGCGGGGATCGAGCGGGTCGATCTGCGCCAGGGCGACATGTACGCGCTTCCGCTCGACGAGGGTTCTTGTGACACGATCGTGCTGCACCAGGTGCTCCATTATGCGCAGGCTCCGGCGGCGGCGATCGCGGAGGCTGCGCGGCTGATGCGGCCCGACGGACGGCTGCTGATCGTCGATTTCGCGGCGCATGACCGCGAGGAATTGCGGGAACGCGAGGGCCATGCCCGGCTAGGATTCGACGATGAGCAAATGGCGCATTGGTTTGCCGCGGCCGGGCTTCAGTCGGCGCGGACGGTTGAACTCGCCGGTGGCGAGCTGACGGTGAAATTGTGGCTGGCGCGACGCAATGCCGACACGCGCACGCTGCGGGCGGTCGGCTGATGATCCGCTATCTGCTGGTGCTGTTCGCCGTCTTCATCGCGGCACCGTCGCTGGCGGCACCCACGCATATCGAGCCGAGGCTGGTTGCAGAGACGCAGACTCCTGCCGCAGGATCGCAGGTGACGCTTGCCTTCGCCATGCGGCCGGCGCCCGACTGGCATGGCTATTGGAAGAATCCTGGCGACGCGGGCTTGCCGACCAGGGTCGCATGGAGTGCCCCCATGGGTGTGGGCTTCGGTCCGCTGCAATATCCTGTGCCGCAGCCGCTGCTGATCGCGGGGCTGATGAACTATGTCTATGAAAAGGATTATGCGCTGCTGGTGACGGTCGACGTGCCCAAAGGGCTCTCGCCCGGCACGAAGCTGCCGATCAGCGCCAAGCTTGACTGGCTCGCCTGCAATCCCTCGACCTGCGTACCCGAAAGCGCCACGCTTTCGACCACGCTGACGGTGGGCGACGGCGCGGTCGCGGCGGAGAGCCGCGGGCAGTTCGACCATTGGCGGGCAGCCTTGCCCAAGCCGCTGGGCGCGCCTGCACATTATGAGGTGGCGAACGGCCGCTTTCGGCTCGAACTGCCGCTTCCGGCGGCGATCGATGCAGACAATGCCTATTTCTTCGCGGGCACCGACAATGCGATCGATTATGCCGCGCCGCAGACGGTGACGCATGACGGCGACCGCCTCGTAATCGAGACAAAGGCCCGCCCTTCACCGCCCGCAAATGTCGAAGGCTTGGTCAAGATCGGGCCCAATATGGGCCTCGCCTTCACGGCAACGCCGGGCAAGATCGCTCCGGTTTCAGCAAGTGCGTCCAGCGGCGCGGCAGGGGGTTTTTGGGCGGCATTGGGCGGAGCGGTCCTTGGCGGATTGCTGCTCAACATCATGCCGTGCGTATTCCCAATATTGAGCCTCAAGGCGTTGAGCCTGGCGCGCGCGGGCGGACCTGAAAGCGAGGCGCGGGGTGAGGCGGTGGCTTATACGGCGGGGGTGGTGCTGGTGTGCGCGGCGCTCGGCGCGGCGGTGCTGGGCCTGCGCGCCGCAGGCGGTCTCGCGGGTTGGGCTTTCCAGCTGCAGGATCCGCGTGTGATTGGCGGGCTGCTGCTGCTTGTGTTTGCGATCGGGCTCAATCTCACGGGCCTGTTCGAGCTGCCGGTGCTATCCGGCGGCGGCGCGCTCGCTGGAGCTGGGGGCAAGACCGGTGCTTTCTGGACGGGCGCACTCGCGGCCTTCGTGGCGACGCCCTGCGCCGGCCCCTTCCTTGGCGTGGCGCTGGGCGCGGCTCTGGTGCTTCCGGCAGCGGAGGGATTGGCAGTGTTTGTCGGGCTTGGGCTTGGCCTCGCTTTCCCCTTCCTGTTGCTCGGCTTCGTGCCGGCCTTGCGGCGGTGGCTGCCAAAGCCTGGAGCGTGGATGGACACGTTTCGCCATATCCTCGCGGTGCCCATGCTGATCACCGCCTTGGGACTTGCCTGGATTCTTGGTAGGCAGGCGGGTGTGAACGGGATGGCGATCGGATTGGCTGCGGCGTTGCTGCTGGCACTCGGCCTGTGGTGGTCGGGGCGGCGCCAGGCGGCGCTCAAGGGTGGAGCCTGGTGGCCGGTGCTGCTGGCGTTGGCGGGTGCGGCCGCGCTGATCGCGACCGTGCCGCGCGACGCGGCTGTGGCCGCAACGCCCTCCGAAGCCGGTACGGTCAGGTTCGACGAGCCCAGGCTGGCGGAGCTGCGCAAGCAGGGCCGTCCTGTCTTCCTCTATTTCACCGCCGATTGGTGCCTGACCTGCAAGGTCAATGAGCGTGCCGCGATCGACCGCGACGAGGTGGCCAAGGCATTCGCCGACAAACATGTGGTGGTGATGGTCGGTGACTGGACGCGCGGCGATCCGGCGATCAGCCGCTTCATCAACGCCCACGGCCGTTCTGGCGTCCCTTTCTATCTCTTCTACCCCGCGGGCGGGGGTGAGCCCCGCGAGCTGCCCCAGATTTTGACGCCGGGGCTGCTCGCGGGACTGGCCTGACCGGAAAGGGGCGGTCAGTCACCGTTCGTCGGTCGCCGGTCGGGTAGTCCCGCCCCGGAGGGGCTGGCGAGGCGGGGACACGGCGGAAGGGACGAACAGAATCGGTTAGAGGTTGGTGCCGCCGCTGACCTCGATCGAGCGGCCGTCGACCCAGCGCGACTGATCGGAGGCGAGGAACAGCACCGCGTCGGCAATGTCGTCCGGTTGGCCGATCCGCTTCACCGCCTGAATGCTCTTCACATATTCCTTGGCCTCGTCGGTGCCGAGGAAGTCCTGCGCCATATCGGTGTCGATCGCGCCGGGGGCGATCGCATTGACGCGGATGCCGCGCGGTCCGAGCTCCTTCGCGAAATTGCGGGTCAGCACCTCGACCGCGCCCTTGGTCGCCGAATAAGCCGAGGTGTGGTCGAACGCGGAGCGCGCAACGACGGAGGAGAGGAAGATCACGCTCGATCCCTCGCTCAGCAGCGGCAGCAGCTGCTGGGTGAGGAAGTAAGGGGCCCGCACATTGATTGCGAAATGACGGTCGAAATCCTCGATCGTCTGCTCCTCGATCGGCGCAAAATGCCCGACGCCCGCATTGTTGACGAGAATGTCGAGCTTGCCGATGCCGAGCGCCTTGACGGCTTCGGCCAGCTTGTGCGGGGCGTCAGCCTGGGCAAGATCGGCGCCGACCGCGTCGGCCTGCCTGCCCTTGGCGCGGATGTCGGCGACGAGCGCGTCGGCGGCCTCGCGGCTTGCAGAATAATGGACGATCACGCGCGCGCCGGCTTCGGCGAGGCGGGCGGCGGTGGCGCGGCCGAGGCCGCGTGATGCGCCTGTGACGAGGGCGGTCTTGTTCGAAAGGTCGGTCATTGATCATCTCCCTGAAGGATTGCTTCGGGAAGATGGGGCGGACTGGTTACGGCCCAACCAGCGGTTTCTATACTGATCGGTAGGAAAAGTTTGTGGCCAAGCTTAAGCTACTGTCATGCCGGCGGAAACTGCCGCCCCCTCGGCGTGAGGACTTCCTCCTTATAGCTATCCGGCCTTCCGCACCCAGGCACGCACCCCGCCGATCCACGTCTCCATCACCTTGGTGTCGCGCAGCGATTTGGCGTCGGCCTGGAAGGGATCGCGGTCGAGCAGGATGAAGTCCGCCTCATGCCCCGGTTCCAGGCTGCCGACCTGGTCCTCCGCCTTGGCGGCGAAGGCGGCGCCGGTGGTGAAGGCGGCGAAGGCCTGGGTCAGGCTGATCTTCTGTTCGGGGAGAAAGCCACCGGGTGGATCGCCGGACGCATCCTCGCGCGTCACGGCGTCGGCCATTCCCGGGAAGGGATTCGGATCCTCGACCGGATAGTCGGAGCCGAAGGCGAGCGGGACATGTTCATCGAGCATCGTCTTCCAGGCATAGGCGCCCTTTAGCCGATCGGGTCCGAGCCGCTTCGGCGCCATCGCATGATCCGAAGTGGCGTGCGTCGGCTGCATCGATGCGACGATCCCATTCCTGGCGAAACGGGGCAGGTCGGCGGGGTCCACGATCTGCGCATGTTCGATCCGCCAGCGCCGGTCGCCCTTATAGGTCTGCGCCAGCTCTTCCACCGCATCGAGCACCTGTGCATTGGCGGCGTCGCCGATCGCGTGAACTGCGACCTGAAAACCGTCCATCGCCGCCCTGCTCATCAGATTCTTGAGCTTGGCATCGTCCATGAACCGCAGGCCGCGCGTCGAGGGCATATCGGCATAAGGTGCCTTGAGCCACGCGCCGCGCGAGCCGAGCGCGCCGTCGGCGAACAATTTCACGCCGATCATGCGCAGGCGGCCGTCATAGAGCCAGCCGGTCGGCTGCGATCCGGCGACGGTGAGCGTTGTGTCCACTCCGAGCCCGTAGGAGGTGATGCGCACGCGCAGCCGGCCGGCGTCACCGAGCCGCCGCATCGATTCCCAATCGTCGACACTGGTGCCCATGTCGCAAGTGGCGGTGACGCCGTCCGCGATCAGCAGCTCCTGTGCCTTGGCGATGGCGGCGTCGCGCTCGCGCGGCAGCGGAGCGGGGGCGGCCTTTTCGACGAGCGCGCGCGCGGCATCGACGAACAGGCCCGCCGGATTCCCCTTCGCGTCGCGCTCGATCCGGCCCCCGGCAGGGTCGGGGGTCCGGGCGGTTACGCCTGCCGCCTTGATCGCGGCGCTGTTGGCAAGCACCGCATGACCATCAACCCGTTCGAGCAGGACGGGGCGGTCGCCTGTGAAGGGATCGAGATCGGCGGCGGTGGGGAAGCGGCCGAGCTGCCATTTTTCCTGGTTCCAGCCTCCGCCGCGGATCCAGGCGGGAGTGTCATGCGCCGTGGCGTAGCGCTGCAGCTTATGCTGGGCGTCGGCCAGGCTGTTGGTGTCGGTGAGATCCAGGCTGAGCGCCTGGAAACCGAGGCCCGAGACGTGGCCATGCGCGTCTATCAATCCCGGCAACAGGGTGCGGTGTTGGCCGTCGAGCCGATATTCAGGTCTTTCCGGGCGCAGGTCGCCCTCGTGCAGCAATTTCGCGACGCGGCCGTCGCGGCCGATCACCAGCCCGCTGAAATGTTCGAGCTGGCCGCGAGCGTCGATCGTATAGCCGTTGATATTGTCGACCAGGCCTTCCGGCGTGACCGGTATTTCCGGCGGTGGCGGGGGCTGTTTGCGCGCCAGCGCCGGTGCCGCCAGAAGGCTTAAGCCAGCGATCAGCGCCAGGCCCCTCACCGGCCCAATCTCCGAATGACCGACGACGTATCCTGCCGTCCGCCGCCCATTTGCTGAACCTCAGCATAGAATTGGTCGATCAACGCCGCGACCGGCAAGGTCGCGCCGTTGCGGCGAGCCTCTTCGAGCGCGAGGCCGAGATCCTTGCGCATCCAATTGACCGCGAAGCCGAAGTCGAATTCGTCGCGCGCCATCGTCGCCCAGCGATTCTGCATCTGCCAGCTGCCCGCCGCTCCCGCCGAGATCGCTTCGAACACTTTCTCCGTGTCGAGTCCCGAGGCCTGCGCGAAGCGAAGCGATTCGGCCACGCCCTGGATCACGCCCGCGATCGCGATCTGGTTGCACATCTTCGCGGTCTGGCCCGCCCCCGGCTCGCCGACATGGACGATCCGCGCGGCATAAGCCTGCATCAGAGGTTCGGCATGATCGAAAGCGTCATGAGTGCCGCCACACATGATCGAAAGCTTGCCATTCTCAGCGCCGGCCTGGCCGCCCGAAACCGGGGCGTCGACCACGAGCAGGCTGCGTTCAGCGCCCTCCGCGGCGAGGCGGCGCGCGATGTGCGCCGAAACGGTGGTGTGATCGACGAACAACGCGCCAGGCCGCATCGCCGCGAACGCACCGTCGGTGCCGAGTGTCACCTCCTCCAGATCGTGATCCGCGCCGACGCACGAGAAAACCGCATCAGCGCCCTCGGCCGCGGCAGCGGGAGTCGGCGCGTGGCGACCGCCATATCTGGCGGCCCACTCATCCGCCTTTGCGGGGGTGCGGTTGTAGACGGTGACGTCGTGCCCCGCGCGCGCCAGATGCCCTGCCATCGGCGCACCCATCACGCCCAACCCGATGAAGCTGACCTTTGCCATATGTGTCCCTGGTAGAAGATGGCGACCTTCGCCGCTCGCCTGGATGCTAACGGAGAATGGGGCCTTAGAACCGCGCTTTGCGCCGCGCCAGCGCGGCGGGGTTCAAAAAGCGTGCGCATCGGCCTAGGGCGGTTGTGATATGGCCACGCTTCAAAAGTCCGCTCCAGCCAATGCGCTGCCCGTTTCGCTTGACGACGTCCGCGCCGCGCATGCCCGGATCGCCGCGTCGATCGTGCGGACGCCGACCTTGCTCAGCCGCACGCTCGGCCAGCTTGCGGGAACCAACGTCTATCTAAAATTCGAGAATCTGCAGTTCACCGCAGCCTATAAAGAGCGCGGTGCGCTCAACAAATTGCTCCAGCTCGACGAAGGCGCGCGGCAGCGCGGCGTGATCGCTGCATCGGCCGGCAATCATGCCCAGGGACTCGCTTATCACGGTGCGCGGCTCGGCATCCCCGTCACGATCGTGATGCCGCGCCATACACCCAATGTGAAGGTCAGCCAGACCGAAGGTCATGGCGCGACGGTCATCCTTCATGGCGAGAATGTCGACGAATCACTGGCCCATGCGCGTGAAATGGCGGCTGAAAAGGGCTTGACGATCGTCCATCCGTTCAATGATCCGCAGGTGATCGCCGGACAGGGCACGGTCGCGCTCGAAATGCTGGAAGCGGCGCCCAATATCGACACTCTGCTCGTTCCGATCGGCGGCGGCGGGCTCATCTCGGGCTGCGCGACGGTCGCCAAGGCGCATGGCGGGATCGAAGTGATCGGGGTTGAGGCCGAGCTTTATCCGTCGATGTACAATCGCATCAAAGGCACCGCCCTGCCGTGCCATGGCGACACGCTGGCCGAGGGGATCGCGGTCAAGGAGCCGGGTTCGATCACCGCGGAGATCGTCGCGCAGCGAGTCGACGATATCATTCTGGTGTCGGAACGGCACCTGGAACAGGCGGTGTCGCTGCTGCTCCAGATCGAGAAAACCGTGGTCGAAGGCGCCGGCGCTGCAGGACTTGCCGCTTTGCTGGCCGATCCCGGGCGTTTCGCCGGCAAGACGGTCGGCATCGTTCTGTGCGGCGGCAATATCGACACCCGCCTGCTCGCCAATGTTTTGCTGCGCGATCTTGCACGCTCGGGACGCCTCGCACGGCTGCGGATCAAGCTGCAGGACCGGCCGGGCGCGCTCTACAATGTGGCGCGGATATTCGACCAGGAGCAGGTCAACATCATCGAAGTCTATCACCAGCGCGTCTTTTCGACGCTTCCGGCCAAAGGACTGATCACTGACATCGAGTGCGAGACGCGAGATGCGGCCCATCTGGCGCGGTTGATGGCGGCATTGGAAGAAGAGGGCTACGAAGTCAGCCCGGTCGAATTAGCTTAGCGGCCGTAACGACTATGCGATGAACCGACGGCGCTTAACCATCAAAGATGGTAAAGCGGCTTTTCATCGCATCCGACTAGCGGCATAGTCGTTCATCGGGGCGAATAGGCAAAGGTATGACCGGGCGGTGAGCGCGCAGTTCAAATTTCCGAGGTTCTTCGTGACCTCGCCTGCGCCATGCCCTTATCTGCCCGGGCGGACCGAGCGTAAGGTCTTCACCGAACTGGCGGGGAATCACGCGGCTGAGCTGAACGAGGCGCTCGGCCGGATCGGGTTCCGCCGCAGCCAGGGCGTCGCCTATCGGCCGAGCTGCACGGACTGCCAGGCCTGTGTTTCAGTGCGAGTGGTCGCAGGCGAGTTCAAACCCAACGCGACCCAGCGCAAGCTGCTGCGCCGAAACGCGGATCTGATCGTAAGCGCCTGCGAACCCTGGACCACCGAAGAGCAGTTTCAACTGCTGCGCCGTTATCTCGCCGCGCGCCATCCCGGCGGCGGCATGGCGGAAATGGACGAACTCGATTTCGCCGACATGGTCGAGCAGACCCCGGTCACCACTTACATCATCGAATATCGCGAACCTTCGGCCGACGGCCGGCCCGGCCGGTTGGTCGGTGCATGCCTGACCGATCAGCAATCCGATGGCCTGTCGATGGTATACAGCTTCTTCGACCCGGCGGATGAGGAGCGGCAGGGGCTCGGCACTTTTATCATCCTCGACCATATCCAGCGGGCGCGGAATGCGCGGCTACCCTTCGTCTATCTGGGCTATTGGGTGAAGGGCTCTGCACGGATGCAATATAAGGTCCGGTTCCAGCCGATCGAACGACTCGGCCCCAATGGCTGGCGCCGCTTCGACGCGGCGGACATCGAGCCGGGCTTGCCCCCGGTCACGGGTGGGATGAAATTCCCGAAACTCTGATCGCCCGCAGCAGGCGTGCTTTTCCCTCTCGACTCCGCGTATTCATCATATAAATAATCGGGCTTACCGATCGCGATGCCGAGCAGCATCGCGCCGGTGTGGAGGGGATTAGTTCATGCAGATGAGCGCGATCGATATCGCCGTCGTGGTCGTTTACGCGATCGCCATTTTCGGCCTCGCGCAATGGGTTTCGCGCGACAAGGCAGGCGCCGGGCCCAAGAACACGACCGATTATTTCCTCGCGTCAAAAGATCTGCCCTGGTGGGCGATCGGCGCCTCATTGATCGCGGCGAATATCTCGGCCGAGCAGATCGTGGGGATGGCCGGATCCGGCTACAAGATCGGGCTTGCCATCGCCTCCTACGAATGGATGGCGGCTGCGACCCTGCTGCTGGTCGGCAAATATTTCCTGCCGATCTTCCTCAAGAACCAGATCTACACGATGCCGCAGTTCCTGGAGCGGCGTTATGGCAAGACGATCCGCACCTTGATGGCCTTGTTCTGGCTCGCGCTCTACGTGTTCGTGAACCTGACCTCGATCATCTGGCTCGGCTCGATCGCGGTGACCAAGGTTGCAGGCGTCAACCAGAATGTGGCGCTGGTCGCGCTTGGCGCCTTCGCGCTTCTCTATCAGATACGCGGCGGCCTGAAGGCGGTCGCGCTGACCGACATCGTCCAGGTCACCTTGCTCGTGGCCGGCGGGCTGATCATCGTGGTGCTCACGCTCGGCAAATTGGGCGATGGCGCTGGCCTGCTGGCGGGTTGGCACAAGATGACGGCCGCCATTCCAGATCATTTTCACATGATCCTGAAGAAGGGCGATCCCAATTATATGGATCTGCCGGGCCTGTCGGTGCTGATCGGCGGGATGTGGATCGCCAACCTCAGCTATTGGGGTTTCAACCAATATATCATCCAGCGCGCGCTCGCCGCGAAGAACATCGCCGAAGCGCAGAAAGGCGTGATGTTCGCCGCCTTCCTCAAGTTGATCATGCCGCTGATCATCGTGGTTCCCGGCATCGCCGCGGTGCTGATCGCACCAGGCCTGCCCAAGCCTGACGAAGCCTATCCGTCGATGATGCGGCTGCTGCCGACCGGATTGCTCGGCCTGGTGTTCGCGGCTCTTATCGCGGCGATCATCGCCTCGACCGCGTCCAAGATCAATTCGATCGCGACGATCTTCACTCTCGATCTCTACGCCAAGTTCAAGCGCCAGCCGACCGATGTCGAGGATGGCACGGGAAGCCACGGCGCGAACGAGCGGCACTTGGTGCTGGTCGGTCGGATCGCGGCGGTGACCGCGATCATCATCGCGATCCTCATGGCGCGGCCGTTACTCGGCAAATCCGACCAGGCCTTCCAATATATCCAGGAATTTACCGGCTTCTTCACCCCGGGAATCACCGTGATCTTCCTGCTCGGCCTGTTTTGGAAGCGCGCCAATGAAGCTGGCGCTATCGCCGCCGCGGTGGCGTCGGTGGTGCTGTCCTGGCTGTTCAAAATCTATTGGGCGAACCTTCCCTTCATGGACCGGATGGGCGTCGTGTTCCTGATTGCGGCTGCACTCGCCATTCTGATTTCGCTGGTCACGCCGCAGCGCCCGGGCACCGACACGATCGAGACGCGCGACGTGGTCTATGCCACCCGCGCCGGGTTCAACGGCGGCGCGGTGGCGGTAATCCTGATCCTGATCGCACTTTACGCTACCTGGTGGTAGGCAGCGGGCTATGACCAATAAAGAGGACAAGGCCGGGCGAGGGGAAAAAGTGGGCGCGCGCAACCTCACCTTTGGCATGCTCGAAGCGCTCGGGCGCGAGATCGTCACGGGCGGCTATGACGACCAGCGCTTCCCCACCGAAGACGAACTGACCGCACGTTATGCGGTGAGCCGCACCGTCACGCGCGAGGCGGTCAAGATGCTGACGGCCAAGGGGCTGCTCAAGGCGAAGCCACGGGCCGGCACCACGGTGCAACCCGCCTCGCATTGGAGCGTGTTCGATCCCGACGTACTGCGGTGGATGCTCGAGCGTAAATTTTCGCTCGAACTGCTGCGCCATTTCAACGAATTGCGCTCCGCGATCGAACCCCAGGCGGCCGCGCTCGCCGCGCGGGCGGAACCCGGTCCGGCGCACGAGGCGATTGATGACGGTTTGCGTCGAATGGAGGCGGCCGAACGGGGCGAGGACGACACGCTGGAAGCGGACATCGCGTTTCACATCGCCGTGCTCGAAGCCTCGGCCAATCCCTTCTTCCTGCAGTTTCGCGACATGGTGGCGACGGCGCTTCGCACATCGATCCGCTTCACCAACCGTTACAGGGGCCGCACCGCGGACGTTCCGGCGCACCGGGCAGTCTTCATCGCGATCCAGGCGCGCGACGCCGAGGGGGCGCGCTCGGCGATGACGGCGATTATCGGCGAAGTGATGGACTACATCACCATCGCGAGCAAAAGCTGAACTGGAACTACCGGCCGAAGCGGGTATTTGCCTCCCGGGCAGGCGCCGGTTAAGCGCCGCTCCGGATCAATCATAATATTATTTGCGAGAGCAATAGTGCACGGCAATGGCTTGATCGCGGTCGACTGGGGAACCACCAATCGCCGCATCTTCGTGCTCGGTGTCGACGGCAGCGTCGAGCAGCGGGAGGCGGATGCGCGCGGCGTCACCGCGATCGCCGCTGATGGCTTTCCTGCCGAAATGGCTGAGCTGCGCGCCCGTTTTGGAGACCACCCCCTGCTCCTCGCCGGCATGATCGGCTCGACCCGAGGGTGGAAGGAGGCGCCCTACGTCGCCTGTCCCGTGACACTGCCGCAATTGTCCGAGCGGATGCTGTGGGTAGAGCCCGGCCGCACCGCGATCGTGCCGGGCGCCTGTATTGCGGGCGGCGAGCTCGTCGATGTGATGCGTGGCGAAGAGGTGCAGGTGTTCGGCGCGGTCGCGGCGGGATTGATCGAGCCCGACGGATTGCTTTGCCATCCCGGAACCCATGCCAAATGGGTGCGGCTCGAAGCCGGCGCGATAACCGGCTTTCGCACCTTCATGACCGGTGAATTGTTTGCCTTGCTACGCGAGCATTCGATCCTTTCCGCGCAGATGATCGGCGACAGCAGCGATTGCTCCGCATTCCGCGAAGGCGTGCGCCGCAGCCTTGATCATCCCGGTGCGCTCACGTCGCATTTGTTCGGCACGCGGGCACGCATCCTGCTCGGCAAACTCAAGGAAGAGGATGCTGCTTCTTATGTCAGCGGCCTGCTGATCGGCGCCGACGTGGCGACGGGGCTCGACCTCGGCCCGGGATCGGTCGGCCTTATCGGCGCACCCGCGCTGACCGGGCTTTACGCCGCGGCACTGGACGAAAGCGGCCGCAGCCATCAGGAGGTTGATGGCGAGGAGGCGTTCGTGGCTGGCGCCCGCGCCTTGGTGGAGACTTTTGCATGAGCCCGATCGCGCTGTTCCGGCGCAAGTTCGCCGATTGCCCGCTGGTCGCGATCCTACGCGGGGTGAAGCCCGACGAGGCGATTGCGATCGGCCACGCGCTGATCGGTGCCGGGATCGGCATCATCGAGGTGCCGCTAAACTCGCCCGATCCGCTGCGCAGCATCGAGCTGCTGGCCAGGCATTTCGGCGACGACGCGCTGATCGGCGCGGGCACGGTGCTGAGCGTCGCCGATGTCGGTGCGGTCGCGCGCGCAGGCGGGCGGATCATCGTTTCCCCTTCGACGGATTTCGACGTGATCGCGGCGACGGCAGCCGAGGGAATCGTCTCGGCGCCGGGCTACTTCACGCCGAGCGAGGCGTTTCTCGCGATCAAGGCGGGTGCGCACGCACTCAAATTATTCCCGGCCGAAGCGGCGAGCCCCGCAGTGGTGCGGGCGCAGCGGGCAGTGTTACCACGCGACATTCCCCTGCTGGTCGTCGGCGGGGTCACCGCCGAGACGGTCGGCATGTGGCTCGACGCCGGCGCGGATGGTTTCGGATTAGGATCCGCGCTTTATAAGCCCGGCCAGACCGCGGATCAGGTCGGCGCGCAGGCGCGTGCCTTCGTAGAAAGCATAGGAAAGACGCGTAATGGCTGAAACACGGATAGGGATTATCGGCTTCGGCAAGATCGCGATCGACCAGCACGTCCCGTCGATCGCGGGCAATCCTGCTTTCCGCCTCACGGCGATCGTGTCGCCTCGCGCACGCCCTGACACCGACGTGCCGGTGTTCAAGGACGTGGAAACGATGCTTGCGCACGGGGAGATCGATGCCGTTGCGATCTGCACGCCACCCGGACCGCGTCACGCAATCGCGCGGACCTGTCTGGAGGCAGGCTTGCACGTGCTGTTGGAAAAGCCGCCCTGCGCCACGCTGGGCGAGGTGGCGGATCTGAAGGCGGCGGCGGAGAAAGCGGGGCGGAGCGTCTTCACCACCTGGCATTCGCGCTTCAACGACACGGTCGACCGCGCAGCGCAGGTCACGCGGCGCGAAGGTATTGCGGCGCTCGACATACAATGGCTCGAGGATGTCGATAAATGGCATCCCGGGCAGGACTGGATCTTCCAGGCGGGCGGGTTCGGCGTATTCGATCCCGGCATCAACGCGCTCTCGATCGCGACCCTGCTTTGCCCCGAGCCGCTGCTGGTTCGCGCGGCCGAGCTCAGGATGGAAAAACGCGGCCAACAGCCCGAAGCGGTGACGCTGACGCTGGCAACCGGCGGCGTCACCAGTGGTGTCGCCGCCCATTTCGATTTCCGGCACAAGATTGGCGAATGCTGGAATATCGACATCGTTACGCAGGCGGGCACGCGCATCGCATTGCGCGAGGGCGGCGCAGTGCTGCGGATCGACGACGGGCCCGAACAACGGGCGGTTGGCGGCGAATATCCGGGCATTTACGCGCGCTTCGCCCAGCTGATCGCGGAGCGCGGGAGCGAGGTCGATGCCGAGCCTCTGCGTATCATCGCCGACGCGTTGCTCGTCGGAAACCGGTCTCAAGCCTGAACGGCTGTCGGTCAGCCGGCGTCCGGGATGTCTCGCGGGCTCGGCTGACCTTCACACGGCGCGCGCGTGCCGCGCCGGACCCTGGCCCAGATACTGGTCGAACGCCGCTGCGACTACGCGGACGAGCGGGCGTGCCTCCTCACGCACTTCGATCAACTCGCCATGGACCTGCGCGACCCCGTCGCGGACGAGTTCCCCCAGCCCGGTCGCGCTGCCGAGTATTTCGGCGGGGTGTCTGCCATGGCGGCGGCAGATCGTCCCGAGATCGACGCGATAATCGCACATCAGACGTTCGATGATCGCGGCGCGCAGCCGATCCTCGCCCTGATAGGCACAGACTTTCGCCACCGCGGTTCCGGTCGTGCTGACCCGCTTTTGATACTCGCCGATCAGCACCGAATTCTGGACATACCCCTGCGGCATGCGCCCGATCGACGATGCACCGAAGCCGATCAGCGTTTCACACGGGTCGGCTGTATAGCCCTGGAAATTGCGGTGCAGTTCGCCCGTCGCCAGTGCGCGCGCAAGTTCGTCGTCGGGGCGCGCATAATGATCCAGTCCGATCCGCACATATCCCGCGTCGACGAGCATGGAGGCGATGGCCTCCGCCTGCGCGTGCCGTTCCGGCCCGGCGGGGAGGCTCGCCTCGTCAAGCTTGCGCTGATGGATCTTGAATGACGGGACATGGGCATAGCCGAACACCGCGAAGCGATCGGGAAGCAGCGTCAGCGCCTGCCCGACGGTCTCCAGGCATGACTGCACCGTCTGATGCGGAAGGCCGTAGATCAGATCGAAGTTGATCCTGGCCACGCCCTCGTCGCGCAGACGTGCGGTTACGGCTGCGGTCTCAGCGAAGCTTTGGACGCGGTTGATTGCGCGCTGAACGACAGGATCGAAGCTCTGGACGCCCAGGCTTGCGCGCGTAACGCCCCCGCGAGCGAGCGCCCGGGTCATCGCGGCGTCCAGACTACGCGGATCGACTTCTATCGCCACTTCCGTTGCAGGATCGATCCTGAAGGCACTGCCGATCTGTTCCATCAGCGCCGTAAACTGATCGGGCTGCATCAGACTGGGCGTGCCGCCGCCGAAGTGGATGTGACGCGCAGCCAGCGCACTGCCCGTCGCGCGCTCCACCCAGGCGATCTCGGCGGTCAACGATTCCAGATAGCGCGCGATCGGGGCGTCGCGCGCTGTGATCGTCGTGTGACAGCCACAATACCAGCACATCGACCGGCAAAAGGGCACATGCAGGTAAAGCGAAACGGCCTCGCCCGATGGCAACTCACGGAGCCATTCCGCATAAAGTTCGGACGTCATGCCCGCCGCAAAATGGGGCGCGGTAGGATAGCTGGTATAGCGCGGCAGCGTGCGGTCCGCATATCGTGCGACGATTTCAGGCTTCACGTGCGCGTTCCAAAATCGCGTTGCAGCGGGTTTGCGATGGTCAAGCCGCAAGCCTGATCGTGTCCATGCGGCTCCATATTTCCACCAGTGCGTCGACGAGTTCGCGCATCATGTCGGTGGTGTGGGATGGGCCGGGGGTGAAGCGCAGGCGTTCGGTGCCGCGCGGCACGGTCGGGTAGTTTATCGGCTGCACATAGACGCCATATTCG